>Ga0310813_10002697_pt1 | contig 10742 bp, 15 predicted proteins | sample YN3metagenome_FD_203086 | JGI IMG/M metagenome (GOLD analysis project Ga0310813, IMG submission 203086) | Soil microbial communities from experimental microcosm in Duke University, North Carolina, United States - YN3 | ecosystem: Engineered > Artificial ecosystem > Soil microcosm > Unclassified... | reverse complement strand
GACTTTATTTGCTAAGTCAGGCTCTAAATTATGAATTTTAGATTGAGCAATATCAGCATCATTTCCTATTTTGGAGTCGATGATTACTAAATCTTCTATTTGAAACTTATCTACTTGTGTCTCATCCATAATATTTAAATCTCAAAATTATATCCTTTAATGTAAAAGAAATGCGCAGATGTCGGATACCCACTAATCATTAATTCAAAATTTCCAGAAGTATCTGTTGTGATTTCCCCAGTTACCCCTCCTGCGGAGTTCGATCTAGCTGTTTCTGTGGAGTTATAAAAGAATTCCCCATTTACTGCATTACTTCCTGGTTTCCTAAAATGGAATGAATGTTTTAATGTAGATAGGTTTCCATTATAATATGCAATATTAATAAGAGGGTTAGTAGTAATCCCTACTGGAATGAATCGTGCCGCTGTTGTTTGTAATTGCCAAACATCTACTGGAGATGCACTGGGGTGAGGGTATACATACATCATGTCTTCCCAAAGTAGTCTTCTAAATGACCCAGATCCTATACAATCAAATTTTTTAATCTGGCCTGCGGGCTGCTGAGGGAAAGTTGACCCATATGAACTTTGAGGATCAGTAGTAGTATTAAACTGCAGCATTATATAAACAAAACCGATTGGTTTAAATATATTATATCCCGATGGAAGAGTAGGAGAAGTTACACTTAAGGAATAGAGTAATCCAGATGGGTGAACCCCGGTGGAATCACCAATTAGATGAATATAATAAAATTTTCCATTTTGAATTGAATCAGAAGTATCTCTTCCATTAATTCCTACCATTGAAATATCTACGATTGTGTCTGAGGGTAGTAGAATAATTCCGGAGCTTGTTGTATCAAGACCTGCTCCAGCAGTAACTTTAACTTGGGTAGCATTGACCCAAGTCATCTTCAGTCCGGTTGTATTAATAAGTAAGTCTTGACTAACATTAATAGATCCAGATTTAGAATCAACATATTGCTTAGTTACTAGATGTAATGGCTGGGTTGGATCAGCATTTAAAGTAAGAAACCCGGTCATTGTATCACCTGTTTTATTGACTTTATTTGCTAAATCAGACTCTAAATTTTCAATTTTAGACTGGGCAATGTCAGCATTAGATGCTACTTTTGAATCATCTATAGCACCGTCTTCTACTTGAAAATTTTCTACTTTAGTATTATCCATCTTAAATCTCGAAATAAAATCCTTTAACAAAAAATTGATCTATATTTGTTCCCGCAATACTGGATACAATTTCTATATTTCCTGTTCCATCGGTATAAATTTCCCCATCAAATCCCCCGCAAGCTCTACTAGAAGATGCTGCTGCATAAGAATTTAACATACCTAACTGAGCGGAACTTCCTGCTGTTCTATAAAAAATATTTGCTGTCCCATTATATATACTAGCATTTAGTATAAGATGAGTGGTTAAATCTATCGGTGTTGCATCTGATAAGGAATAGACTGTCCAGGTATTAGCTGTTGTTATAACTGGGTTTGACATTAAAATAGCATCGTGAAAAATACATTTTCTTAAAGAGCCTTTTCCTGTTATTGTGAATTCTTTAATATTATTTGAACTGTCTGTTCTAATACATCCAATTAATTTAGAAATATCATACCCAGAAGGAAGATCTCCTGGATTTAAAGTTCCAGAGCTACTAACAACTACTTGAACATCTCCAGGGGCATTAGATTTACCCGTTAAATGAACATAATAATATGTATTTGCTTGAGGAGAAACAAGAGTTATATCAATTGGATCAGTAACTAAAATAATTGCTTGTTGTGTTGAATCTTTAGATACACCAAAACTTATATTAAAAGTATTATTATTTACTTTTGAAAGGGTAAACCCTCTAGTAGGAATAACTGCTGAGGCTGCGGAAAAACTAGTACCTGAAAATTTAGAGTCTACGTATTGCTTTGTAGCTCCTTCTAAAGGATTTATAGGGTCAGCATCTAGAGTTAAAAATCCAGTCATAGTATCACCATCTTTACTTACTTTTGAGGTAAGATCAGATGGTAAATTGTGGATTTTAGATTCTTGAATAGCAGCATTTTCTGCTACCTTAGAATTATCTATCGACTCGTCTTTAATTTGATTTCTTTTTAAAACCATAAATAAAAAACCTATTCCCTGTATTTAGGAAATAGGTTTTTATGTGACTTATATATTTAGCTTAAAAGTATTTATAAGTTCCAGTACTTTTAAAATATTCGTAAGAGGTTTTATCTTTAGGTTTAACTTCTGAATTCGAATTAACCAGTGGAGTAACAACATTATCAAACATATTACATTCAGATGGTGTAATTGTCTCTAAAGCCCCAAACTTTTGAGTAGTATGAATATTAAATAAAGGGCATTGTTGACATGCTTTTTCTTTAAATTGATCATGGAGATCCCTACAAAGTTGAGCTCCAATAGTCCAGTCTACTACCTTATTAGGGTTAAATACTGTATTTTCCACGCTTGTCACTCCACCTAGTTGAAATATTAACCTAACCTTATATTTGTATAATACACAATTTTAATAATTTTGACAAGGGGTTTAATCTTTCCACGGGTCAGCATTATAAAAAGAGTATAATCTTTTCATTTCCTCTGTTCTAAAATCTATATTTTTTAATTCGACCTTATCGGGAGGTATCTCTATATTCTTATCTAAGGCTACTAAGACCTTATTTCTCTCAATAATATTAAGTCCATTTTCAAATAATACCTTAGTTTTAGAGTCTAATTGAGATAAATTCTTTTCAATATTATCTAAACTTCTGTATTGTGCTAAAATTTTAAGTGCTGTTTTTTCTCTAACCCTGTTTAGGCCAGGGATATTATCACTAGGATCCCCTCCAATAACCTTAAGATCAAAAATATGAGCTGGAGAAATTAAGTCGGGATAAAGCTCTTTAAAAGTATGAGTATTAATAACCGTTTTTCCTTTGCCTTGAGAGCCTGGTCTGATAATAATTACATTATCATCTACTAGTTGCAGAAGATCATTATCCCGACTAAGAATAAATACTTTATTATCTTTTTTTAGATTTTCAGCTAATGTTGCAATTAAGTCATCTGCTTCATACTTTTTATTTGATAAAAGAGTAACTCCAGCTGCTCTTAAAACAGTTTTTAAATGAGGAATCTGTTCATTAATAATTTCTCTATCTTCTAATTCTTTTTCCGTTAAAGCTTTTCTATTCCCCTTATACTCGGGATAAAATGTCTTTTTACCTTGAGAGCTAGTTGGAGTATCAAATACTGTTATAATTCCTGTGCAATTAAAAATATTATATTCATTAATAAGCGTTCTCACAAAACCATAGATGATATTTGTTGGCATACCTTCCTCATTATGTCTTGAAGGAATACCATGATAGCATCTTTTTATAAGATTCATTCCATCTACAATTAATATTTTAGATTTTTGATCGAATTCGCTCATTTAAACTTTACTAATAAGTGCTTCTTAATAATTGTAAACTATTTCTTTATTGTAAGTATTGAGTTTTAAATCCCAGGAAATAAAAAATGCCAAAAAAAGTATTAGCCATTAGTGGCGGTGGAGTTCGTATTTATGGAACTATTGGAGCATTAGTTAAGGCTGAAGAAATGGGAATTGATTTTACTCAATTCGATGTTATTCAGGCTACTTCTTCCGGAACAATTGTTGCTTTAATGCTCCTATCAGGAATGACACCAAAAGAAATCGAAAAGAAGGCCTTAGAATTACCTTTAGAAACCTTTATTGATATGGGGCCATTCGGGCTGAAATTTTTATTTTGGGGAGTCTCCAACGAGGGTTTGTCAAAATGGGCTGATAGTCTCGAATTAACACCTACTGATAAATTAGTTATTAATACTTTTGATAGTCAAACTAATAAACAGTATATTTTTACAAAAGAAGACTATGCAAAACATGGTTATGGATATGCCACAAAATGTTCAACTCGCTATCCTGGAGTTATGACTCCTGTGGATGGCAAATATTTAGATGGTGGAGTTGCGGAAAATCCTGTAGTGTTAAATTTAGAACCTGATGATCAAATCCTTTGTGTCTATCTAGGATACGCGGGGGAAGTCCAACATCCAAAATTCCATTTAAATTTATTAAGAAGATTAGAAGAAGCAGTTTATACTATTGAATATCTAAACTATAGAGCTTTCAACTTCATGATCGATAAATTCGAAAACATGGATATTATTTGGCCTAAAATCTATGGAGTGTCTTCTGTAAACTTCTGGATAACAAAAGATGATATGAAGAAGATGATCCAAGAAGGAAAAGATAATACTGAACAACAATGGGATAGTATTAAATCTAAATGGATTTAATATCGAAAAGTATTTGAAATATATCTATAAACTCTGAAGATAATGTGGTATTATCTAATACTAAATTAGCATCTTTTTTTGTTGGTTCTATATGTTTTTTTAGTGCGTCAATAGTAGTAAGCCAATTATTTTCAGTATAATATCGACCTTCTTTTTTATTCCTATCTTCCCAAATATTTTTTCTTACATTGTCATCCATATTGACATAAACTTTCAGATCATAAAGTTTATTAATTTCTGGATTGGTTAAAGCATAAACCCCTTCAGTGATAATAATCGGATTTATATCAATTTCTATAGCTGTTTCTTCTATAAATGGATATTCTTCGTTTGTTCCAAAAGTAATCTTAGGAATATAAAATTTATCTCCAATTGGAGAGGTTTTCATAAAAGCTAAATCTCGATACATTTTATCAAATCTAATATGATTTGGATCATCGAAATTTATATTATTGTAAAAATCTTCTAAGGAATATTGGTGAGAAAAATCTTTTTTAAAATCGCGATAGTAATTATCTTGAGAGAAATAAGATACTGGAGCTTTCTCGGAGAGTATCTCTGCTAAAGTTCTAGCTAAAAAAGATTTTCCACAAGAAGAAGCTCCTGTGAAAGCAATAATAAAAGGCTTTTTCCTTTTTGGGCTTAGTGCCTCTCTTGTTATCCAGTGAATACCGTCAATGCTTTTAACTATATTGGAGTATTTTTGTTGAAGTTTTATTGCTAAGACTTCATTTTCATCATAACCAATATCAAGCATTATTTCCTCACAATAAATTTTAAGGTTTATTCATAATCTAATTTTATAGGAGAACCTGTCTTAACCAGACTTTGGTGAGCCCAATATTTTAAGCTATCTGAATCTATCCAGTCTAATAGGAATGTCCCTAGAGCATAAGTATTATTAATATCAACCCCTATAATATCTGAAACTTTCTGAGTTTCTTTTTGTATACTCCAATAAAGTTCTTCAGGGGTTCTAATATTGGCTTTAATTAATTTAGCGATAGTAGGGGTAGATAATAGCCCCATATCTTTTAACCCAAAATTAATTTTTTTAGCTTGTTTAGACTCAAATCCCATACCGACTACCAAAAACTTTTCATAATATTAAAATAGTATCTACAATTGATATCAGTGGATATTATTAGACCAGATCAATTCACCTGATGACCATTTTTCTTTATAAGAGAATTTAACTTTATTATGAGGACTTATGGTTTCCTCCAACTCCATTAAATTATCAATAATATGAGTATTAGGCTCGACAACTACAATAATATGATAAAAATCATCTTTTTCGAAAAAAAGCTCTTTTACCCCTGGCTTAGTAAAGTTTAAAATAAGTTTAGATGCTAACTCTTCTTTGTTGGGTAGTTTATTGCTTGGCATCGTCCTGATTCTCTTTATTTTCTTCCATTTGACTAGTAAAAAATTTATTTTCAATTAATCCTTTAAACTCTTCTTCTGAAACCTGGGATTTGATTACTAGTAATTTTAAATCGTCGATTAAATCATTAATCTTTTTATCCTTAGTTGCTAGTTGACCAAGAAGAGACATTACTAAAAAAAGAAGACCTATATTAACTAGTAAAGAAATAATAAGCCCGCCAAATGGGCCAATAAACCAGGGTAAAAGCTGTAATAAACAATTGGTTATAATCTGAATAAGATGAGGCATTATTTACCCTTTTTCTTTATTTCTTTTTCATACTTCTTTAGTATTTTCTGAAAGATATCTGGATCAGTCGATAAAACCTCGATTTGTTGTTTAAAACGATCATTAAATTCTTGCTTAATATCATTTTTTTTATCTGTCATTTAAATAATCCTTTCCAGAGTATACAAAATCTAAATAGGCAAAAAAAAGTTCTGATGGCGACATCAGAACAGGAAGGAGGGATGACAAGGAGGTGAAGTTTGTTATGATTAATTATAATCTTTTTTTGATTCAAATTCTAATTCTTTAAAATCATTATAAGCTAACTCAACGAGTCGAACAACTGGAGCCATTGCATCAATAGGAGTCCAAGCAGATACTCCTTCAAACTCTTTTTTAATAATACTTTTATAAAAAGACTCGTTATGAAGAATCTCTATAATACCATCATTCTTATTACCTGTATGTTCAAAAAAAAGAATAAGCTGATCTTTATGATCTTCTAAATACTTAAATTTATTCTTAAGTATTTCATCATTAGAACTTCTAATATACTCATCTAAGCCTGAATTATTAATCAAGTCCGGTCTCATTTCCTATCCTTTCTTCCCTAATTCTAGGCCCTTTTCTTTTCTTAAACAATCCTAGGAATCAATAGTATATTTTTCAAAAATAGTATTATGAGTAGTATTTACTTTAACAAAAGTAGTACATTTAGGTAGGTCTTTAATTCGAGAAGCACCTACATAGGTACAAGCACTACGTAGTCCTCCAGTTATTTGCTGAAGTGTATTCTCTAATGGTCCACGGTAGGGAACTTTAATATACCTACCTTCTGACGCTCTATGTTTAGCTAGCCCACCATTGTATTTTTCGTTTGCTTTTTTAGAGCTCATCCCATAGAATTCTTTATATTTATTACCATTTCCATCTTCAATGACTTCTCCACCCGATTCATCATGGCCAGAGAACATAGATCCTAGCATTACAAAATCAGCACCTGCACCAAATGCTTTAGCTACATCTCCCGGGGTAGTGCATCCTCCGTCTCCAATAATATGACCACCAAGACCATGGGCAGCGTCAGCACATTCAACAATAGCAGAAAATTGAGGAACACCTACACCAGCAGTAATCCTAGTTGTGCAAGCAGCCCCTGGACCAATACCCACCTTAATAATATCAGCACCAGCTAAAATTAACGCCTCTGTCATTTCTGCTGTACATACATTTCCTGCAATAATAACTTTTTCGGGATAATCATTCCTTACTTGACTTACAAACTCAATAAATCTTTCAGAATATCCATTCGCCACATCTAAACAAATAAATTTAACTTGTTTAAGATAATTTACAATCTCTCTAAGTCTTTCATAATCACTAGGATTAGAACCACAAGTAATAGCTACTGAATCTTTATAAGATTTAATATAACTATCAATACTTTTTAGATCCTCTACTGTATAAAACTTGTGGAGGCAGGTGAGCATCTTTTCTTTTTCTAAACTTTGAGCAATAGAAATGATCCCAGTAGTATCCATATTAGCACTAATAATAGGGCATCCAGTCCAAGTATATGGAGAATGTTTAAATTTAAAATTGCGAGTAATATCCACTTCTCCTCTTGAGGAAAGAGTAGATCTTTTTGGCTTAATTAAAACATCTTTAAAATCGAGTTTAGTATCTGATTCAATTCTCATTTAGACGGGCCTTTATAAATGTGCTCCTTATTAATTTTAAGAGCTATTTATCTAAGGGGTCAATAATTTTCCCGTCAATCAAACTAATTGTTTTTTGTTGCTCGTTTTCTTGCTGTTTTTCTTTAATTATTTTATCAATATCATCAGATATTGAATTTGGAGCTGTTTGCTTTTGTTGAATATCTTGTTGTCTTGGATAAAGAGATTTAAGTTGTCTATAAACTACAAAGGCGCCCAATCTAGTATCTGCTTTTTTTATCCAAATTCTTCCATTAGCAGTTGGAAGACTAGCATTCATTTTAAGACCAAGATGCTGGCTATCTCCATTATTATAAACATATGGGCTCATATGCCAATCTTTACCATAAGCCTTACCATTATAAGTATATAAAGCATTACCAATAGTATCGTCTGGTAAATCACCAGCTTTTCTTACATCTAATACTTGAGGTACATGGTCTCTGAGAAAGCAAGCTGCTAAAACAGCTCCATGTTTAAAACTTATACCTCTATCATTAACAATTAATTGCTTATCTGTTGCGCTCAAGATGCTGTATTTATTTAATAAGGCCTGAATCCTAGTAGAGGATAGAGGAGGATCAAATTGCCAAACCCCTCCAACCCTAGAAGGAGGAGTGACATTTAAACTATTTTCTCTATACCAAATTCCTGCTAATAATCTCCAATCAACTCCGGTGACTTGCTCGGCATATTGAAGATCGTTTATCTTAGCTTTAATCTTATCTAATTCATCTTTGGTTAATTGAGTTTGCATTATACTATAGTATCTAAATCAACGCCAAATTGTTTAAATACATTATTAAGACGAGTATATTCATCTTGTGAAATAATATTATTAGCAATTTTATCATTGAGAATCTGTTTAATAGCAGGCCAATTCTCAAATGTCAAATAGTCTCTAAAAGTCTGAAATTTCTGGGCTAAAGATTCCATTTCTAATGGAGTAAACTCGGTAGCTAATTGTCTTAAGAAGGCAATCTGGTTAAATGGAACAGGAGTTTTTTCAACATCTAATTCTGCTTGAGTTTTAAGACGTGGTAATTGAGTAGCAGAATCTAAACACCATAAATGAATATCGGGATGAGCATTAAATTCATCAATAGTAATAGGAAATGAGCCGCTCATATTATCATTAATGATAAAAGTAGTTGCTTTACCTGATTCATCAAAAAACATGCTAGGCATTTTAGTTCTCCATAAAACCGTTTATATAGACTGTGATTGTTTGACCACCAGTCTTTGTAAAATAGAACTTGTACGAACTATCTAATGGGATAATAGATCTAGGAGTATTATATGTATACCCCGCTTGGCTCCCATTATAGACAGCGTATGGGATGAAAGCTGTTCCATTAGAATCTGTTGGGTTAGAATAAAATATTGTTAGTCCAGATTGCGTTCCTCCTAAACCAAAAAATAGAGATATATTCGCTTGAATATTATCTAAAGGAGGAACAAGGGGGGAAACTGTGATCGGACTCATAGTTGGCTGAGAATTAGTAGTCAACAAAATTTGTCTCTGGCTGAAAACAACTTGTTTTTTATGCTTTTTTAAAGGTAAAAGTTGACCGCTACCATTTGTAACAGACCAAGCTAAATAGAGCCAATCTTGAGTAGGGTGTAATTTATAACTTGTTGGGGCCGTAGTAGACCAAATAAAACCAGTTCCTGTTGCATATAAGAAATAATGGGTTGAATTTAATGGAGCAGAATTTCCTTCGATATTTGCCGAATCAAAAGAAAGGATTGTATTAACATTAGATGTTTGAATAGTAGAATTTTTATGAACTAGATAATGATACCCAATTCTTGCTTGATTGGTATTAATAAAAATTATTGGCCAGATGGCTGAAATAATTAGCCCGGGAGGTAAAGCATTATCTACGTATTGTTTAGTAGTAAGCTCTTCATTAACTTCGGCATTTCTAGATAAAGTTAAAAAGCCAGCCATGGTATCACCACTACGATTAACTTTTGATCCTATATCCTGAGGAAGATTATGAACTTTAGATTGCTGAATATCCGCCTGATCATTAATATCAGAATCAACAAGCTGTAAATCCTCTACTTTTTGAGTAGTGATTGAACTATCTTTAAATTGATTTTTTTGTAATTTTGACATTAATCTAGAAATCCTTCAAACCAAATTTGATTTTTAAGAGCAGACGCTCCAATATTAATATATAATATTTGATTATATAAAATTCCATATAGATCGCTTGTTATAGAGGAGCCTTGGTTATTACCTCCACCAGCGCCTGGATATCCATGAATATTTCTATAATCTACTGCCATAGATCTACCGGATCCATCTCCATAGGAGGTAATTTCATCTGGAACATAGGCTGAGTTACTTTCTGAATGCCATCCGAAGAAAACAACTCTCGCATGAACAGGTGTTATAGAGGAACAATCTAAATCATAGTTACCAGAAGTAGATACAATATTAAGTATATTAATAGCATCTATATATCTGAAATGGTTTTCTGTTTTAACAAATGGGGCTATGTCATTTGTTCCGGATCTAGTTCTAATAAAAGATAAATAAGCCCAATTATTAGTTGGGTGTTTCTTTAAAGAACTTGGTGCTGTTGATGAAAATTTAAGTCCTGTTGACGTAGCATATAGGTAATAAGCATTACCCCAAGTAACTGTTCCTGATTCTAAATTAGAATCATTTAAAATAATTTGTTGGTTAGTAGTTACTTCTACTGTTTGGCCTTCTGTTAAAATACGATAAGGTGTGACTGTAACTGTTTGGGAGCCTGGATTAAAAACAGAAATATTGGGCTTTCTGACTAATAGGGCGAATGTTCCAGCTAATGTTTGAAATTTAGTGTCTACATAACTTTTAACCGCAGCATCTAAATTATTAACGGGAGATACTCCGAATAAGGGAGCTGTTGCCGTTCCTCCGGTCTTATCTAGCTTACTAGATAAATCTGATTCTAAATTATGAATTTTAGATTGAGCAATATCTGCTGAATCGGAAATATCTGAATCTGCTAAGGATAAATTTTGTA
>Ga0310813_10002696_pt1 | contig 10743 bp, 10 predicted proteins | sample YN3metagenome_FD_203086 | JGI IMG/M metagenome (GOLD analysis project Ga0310813, IMG submission 203086) | Soil microbial communities from experimental microcosm in Duke University, North Carolina, United States - YN3 | ecosystem: Engineered > Artificial ecosystem > Soil microcosm > Unclassified... | reverse complement strand
TAAAAGTCTTTAATTCTTCTAAAGATGTGCCCTTGCCGGCTTTGTTTAATTTGATCCGAAATATCTTCGTCCCCTTTCTGACCATCATAAAATGGAAATTCGGCGGATTGCTGATCAAAAAAGCCTCGTCGCCTACGCCGCTGAGCTTCCCGACGAAAATGTCGGGTTCGTTTATTTTCCGGTAAGTTGACGCGAAAACTTCACGAGCTTTTTCAACCGTCGCATTTTGGTCTTGCTGTTCAAATGAGAAGTACAAATTAATGTCTTTCCCGCTCGCTTTGTCTTTTTCAACGGCGCGATACGTGCAGTCGAATCTGGTTATATCGGTCGTAAAAGTCCACGAGTTCGTCACCAGTTCGACCTTTCCGCCGAGAATTTTTTCGGCTTCGGCGAATGACAGAAATTTACAAGCCTTGGTTTTTTCGTCCGTTGTCTGACAATTAAAAGACAAAGCGGAGGCGGAAAAAATAATTAAAAGCAATAAAATTTTTCTTCGCATTTCGTTAAGCCCTCCATAATTGAATATCGCGCGTGCCGCGCAAAATGCCGTCCGCGCCTTTTTCGAGTTTCAAAATCGGGTTGAACCCGCCTTTTTTTCCTGCCGTGTTTCTTTCCTCGGCGGAAATAAGCCGGTCGCCTTCAAACAAGATCGAATCGACCGAATCTTCCCTGAAGTTTTTCCCCGTGAGCGTCATATGAATATGCGCGGCAAATTTTCTTTCAGGGTAGGGTGCGGCTTTTGTCGTCTGAAATTCGTATTTGCCGTTTGCGTTTGTGAGCAGCCAGCCGCGAAAATGTCCGTGCCGGACTTCGCCGTTTCCTCTGCCGTAGAAGCCTTCCGCGTCGGTGTGATAAAAATAGATCAGGACATTCGGCGCGGGCGTTTTGCCGTCAGTTTGATAAACCGTTCCCGAAATGATGATCGTTTCGTCCTTGTCGGATTTCTTTGACAGCGCGGTGCGCCACGAAACATCGGCGGGCGCGTCGACCGCGCCGCACCAATTGACGCCGGGCGCAGTGTTGGCATTTTTCTTGATCAAACTTAAAACATCGCCGTCCGACTTTTGCGCCAGAGTGTCGGACTGGCAATTGAGCAGAAACGGAAACGCGACTGCCGCGAGCGATGCGCGTTTTAGAAATTCGCGCCGGTTTTCGATCGATCGGTTCATTGATTTTTCTCCTTGCAAAAGATTTAACGATAATTTAGACGAAGCGGCTTTGGTTTTTCTTCCAAGTTTTTTTGAAATAAATTAAACTGTTTTTATTAAAGTGTTTATGCTCGAAACTGCCAGACTTATTTTGCGCCCGTTTAATAAAAATGATGTCGATTCGGTCTTTGCGATGCGCAGCAGCGCGGACGTAATGCGCTTTATCCGCGAACCGCAAACGCGCCGCGACGAGGCGGAAAGCTGGATAAATCTGATTTCGAGCCGTTGGGAGACCGAAAAGATCGGTTTTTGCGCCGTGATCGAAAAATCTTCGAATCAATTTATCGGCTGGTGCGGTCTGTGGCGTTTGAAGGAAACCGATGAGATCGAGGTCGGCTACGCGCTGGTCAAGGATTTTCGCGGAAAAGGCTGTGCTTCGGAAGCCGCCGAAGCGTTTTTAACTTACGGGTTTGAAGAATTGGATCTGAAAGAGATCGTCGCCGTCGCGCGTCCCGAAAACCGCGCATCGTGGCGCGTGATGGAACGCCTCGGGATGACTTACGACTACACGGGCAAGTTCTACGAGCGCGATCTGGTGCATTATTCGATTACGAAGAAGGAATTTTTAGCGGGGAGAAATAAAGAAAAGTCAGCCGCGGATTAACGCGGACCAGTGCGGATAAGAATTTGACTTTAAAATTTTGGAAAAATCTTGATTTGATCCGCGTTTATCCGAGGCAAAAATTTTATGCTTGAAACAGAAAGACTGATCATCCGCCAATTTACTTTTGACGATCTCGACTGTCTGATCGAACTGCGTTCGGACGAAGAAGTGATCAAATACATCGGCAAACGAAAAATGCAGAACCCGGAAGCGATCGAAAAGCGTTTGCGGTTTTATATTGATTGCTACGCGAAATTCGGCTACGGAATGTGCGCGATGATCTGGAAAGAAACGGGCGAAATGATCGGCTGGTCGGGACTTCAGCCGCTCGAAGAAACGGGCGAAACCGAAGTCGGCTACGGAATGATCAAAAGATTCTGGGGCAAAGGAATCGGCTACGAATGCGCGCGGGCGTGGCTCGAATACGGCTTCGAAACCGCCGGTGCACAAAGAATCGTCGCCGTCGCCGCGCCCGAAAACAAAGGCTCGTGGCGCATTATGGAAAAATGCGGGATGAAATACGAGCGCACGGATAAGCATTACGGAATGGAATGCGTGTTTTACGGAATCTCAAAGGAAGAATTTCTGAAAAACTTTTAAGAAATGCCCTGTAACATCGAAGAAATTGTTTTTCACGGGCAGGTAATCAATAATTCCTGTTAAGAAATCGTTCGTGTCAGTCAAGAATTTGCCTGTGTCGGTTAAGAAACTGAGTGAATCAGTTAAGAAATCATCCATGTTCCTCAAGAAACAGAGTGAAGCGATGAAGAAACAGAGTCAATCAGTCAAGACAACAAGTGATTCAGTCGAGAAATTCAATGAATTACTCAAGAAGCAGGATGAATCGGTTAGTAAATTGATTGAATCAGTCAAGAGGACGAGTGAAGCTGCTAAGAAACTAAGCGAATCTTTTAAGAAACCAACTGAATCAATCAGGAAATCGCTAAATACCTTTGAGAAATTGATTAAAAATCTCAATCATCAAATTCAAATTCTAAAAATTCTTCACTCAAGTATTTGATTTTTCATTAAAATTTTAAAAGTTATGCCTGACGAAAATGTCAATAAATGGAAACAAAAAGGGCATCTTTATTTATGGCATTATATTGACAACACTCGCAATTATCCGGGATGGAATTTAACTGCCGATAAAACTTTTTGCGACAGTTTCGCAGATTTAATTCAGAGAATGTTAGTTGCCCAATACAATTGTCAGCAACCCTTGATGATAACTTTGCCGACGAAGAAAATTCTCGGTGTTCCTAATAATCAAGGCGGTCAAGCCGGATGGAAATCTCCGAAAACCATTGTTCTTAAACATCTGAAAGATAAAATTGCCGATGATTATTTTTTTTTCGAAGAAAGTGAAAACACAGCTATTTTGGCGGTTGGTCGTCAGAATTTGGAATTACTGAAAGGATGTGTGCTAAAAATTTCGGAAGGAAAGGGAGATTATTCCATCGAAATTGGAAGTACACAGCTTTGGTTTTGGTGGATGCTCTAGGTTCGGAAAACTTTTGACTATTGAGATTTTTATTTGAAAATTTTCAACCGAATTGCCTGTTTTGCGTTAAAATATTAAAAGCCGCGAAAGTTTCCGGCGGCGCAAACCATCGAAAATCCTTCGTTTTTGCTTCCAGCACTCAAACTTTATGCAAATCAATTATCCGAAACTTATTTTTGCCGTTTTGCTGAGCCTCTATTTTCTTTCGATCGCTTATGCGCCGCTCAGCGGAAGTTTTCTGGATATGGTCGATCTGCCGGTTCACGAAACGGGACATCTTCTTTTTCGACCGTTCGGCGAATTTATGATGGTTGCGGGCGGTTCGCTGTTTCAGATCATTATGCCCGCCGTGTTTGTCGGTTATTTTATTTGGAATGAGAAGTATTATTCGGCGGCGATCGTTTTGCTGTGGGTCGGGCAGAGCATTTTGAACGTCTTTGTTTACGCGGCGGACGCGGTTGTTATGCAGTTAGTTTTGACAAGCGGAATGACGGGCAGCGAGGGAAGTTTTCACGACTGGAATTATCTGCTGACCGCGACGGGATTAATCAATTCGACCAGGACGGTGGCAAATATCATCAGACTTTTTGGAACATTAACAATTATTGCGGCTGGAATCCTGTCAATCTATTATTCAATTTATCCGCAGGATGAAACGGATTTATAAAATTTACGCGCATTGATCCTAATCAGTCAAAACCGGTTACTTGAGATTCTTTTTAAAGAACTCGAGTGTCCGTTCCCATGCGAGCTTGGCGGCTTCGGCATCGTAACGCGGCGTGGTGTCGTTGTGAAAACCGTGCTGCTTGCCCTCGTACATAAACACCTCATACTTTTTCTTGTTGTTCTTGAGCGCGGTTTCATACGCCGCGATCCCCGCGTTGACGCCCTGATCGTTGCCGGCGTAATGGAGCATCAGCGGTGCGAAGATCTTCGGCACATCGTCAGCACCGGCTTGCCGTCCGTAAAACGCGACCCCGGCGTTAAGGTCTTTGCCGAGACGAACCGCCAGTTGATTGACCATTCCGCCGCCGAAGCAGAAACCGACCGCGCCTAATTTACCCTTACTGTCTTTGCGCGCTTTGAGCCAGAGAGCGGCTGCGACAAAATCCTCGGTCATCTTCTTGCCGTCGACCTTGCGAAAAGCCGCCGCGCCCTTTTCGTCATCGCCCGGGTAGCCGCCGACCGAGGTCAACCCGTCCGGGGCGAACGCCATATAACCGGCTTTTGCCAATCGCCGAGCGACGTCCTCGATATATGGATTGAGCCCGCGATTTTCGTGAATGACGAGCACGACCGGAAATTTCTTGCCCTTCGCAGGACGTGCCAGGTAACCTTTGATCGAGTCATTGCCTTTCGGCGAGGGCACGGTTTCGTAGCCGGTCTTCAGGTCTTTGTCGTCCTTTTTCACCGTCTGCGCCCACGCATAGTTCGGCGAGAGGCTCTCAAAAATCGCCGCGACCGTCAGTCCGCCGACGGCAAACCTGGCTGCACCACGCAGGAACGACCGGCGGTCAATATCGCCATGTTGGTACTCGTGAAAAAGGTCTAATAACTCCTGCGGATAATCGTCTGCGGTCTTACGTTCCATAAATTGCTCCTTATCTTAAAAAGAGAATACCTGACGACGTTAAGATATTCAAAGGTTTACACAATGATCGTTTAACGTTTAGAAAAGACAGAATCACCAAAATCATCAAAGTTCTTACCTCATGCGGGGGATTCGCTTGCCGCTCGAACTTAAAGGTTCTGACATTTTAATTCAAAAAGGTTTGCCGGTCGGAAGAACGGCATTCTTTGACACATTCGATTTTGAAAAGATTGTTTGTTCGCCGACGGGCTTTATTCGATTGACAAAGACCTTGAACATCCGGAATCCGGTGACATATTTAGTGAAGCCGGATACTTGGGTTTAGGATGCGATTTACACTTTACCGTGTAAATTATTGAACCAAAAAACCTAACCGCCTGAATTGTTTAACTTCAACTGCTCCCAGATTTGCTCGGAAATTGTAACTGAGAGTCTAAAACCAAATCGATCTCTCAGACCGATTCTAATTGACATTCCTTCTAATTTAATGGTAAAAACATACGGCTTTGTTGTTTAATATTTTTTATGATTGTTGAAAATATGAATTCTAATATCACAGGGAATTTATCGGGTATAATTTCAGCGCAAAAATCTCAATAATAGTTTCAAACTTCCCAGAGATAGGTTCTGTCGTTAGTTAACGATTGAAAATTTCCTCTCTACTTCGCGCAACGAATCTCTATATGTCAAACGGCGGACAGAATCAGGCTGAAAATACATTGACGGTAGACCGGAATCTACCGGAATTACCTTTAGAGCCGCTGCCCCCAAATTCAGACAGCCCATCAGCACTGCGCCGCTATGGAGTTTCGTTGGGGCTATTTGCTCTCACGCTCGGGATTGCCATCCTGCTGACGAGTCTTGAATTCAAAATTAATTTGACCATCCTGGTTGTTGCCACGCTGGTTGCCGCTACCTGGTATGGAGGACGAGGACCCGGATTACTACTGGCATTGCTCGTGAGCGGCGCGACCATCCTATTAAACCCGATTCCGCCGGACACCTCGGTCGCCAGAATCATATTCAGTCATTTCAGCGTGCTCTCCCTTCTGATATTTGTAGTTTTCTTAATCAGCGGGCGCAAGAAAGTCGAAAAGCGGCTGCGGGAGTCGGAGAAAAGGTATCGTCATCTTTTTGAGAACAGCCCCCTGCCGATGTGGGTTTATGAAATTGGAACGCTTAAATTTATTGCTGTCAATGATGCGGCGATTTCCTCTTACGGTTATTCGCGGAAAGAATTTCTCGCTATGAATATTAAAGATATTCGTCCGGCGGAAGATCTGCCCGCTCTTTTGGAAGACCTAACCAAGCCGATCGGAAAACTGGACGAAACGGATATTTGGAAACACCGGAAGAAAGACGGAACGATCATCGATGTCGAGGTCACCTCGCACGAATTGATTTTCGACGAAAAATTCTCAAGACTGGTGCTCGCACATGATGTGACCGAACGAAAACAGATCGAACAATCTCTGCGTCAGGCGGAAGCCAGTTACCGTAATCTTGTTGAATTATCACCGGCAATCGTTTATCTGGCGAAGCCGTTTCCCCCGTATGAAACCATTTATGTCAGTCCGAATGTGATCAAGTTCGGATATCAGCCTCAAGAATGGTTTAGTAAAAACGACATGTGGATCAGCCTTGTTCATGAAGAAGATCGTGCGCGGGTTCTCCAAATGACGGAAGAGGCAATGAGTCATAATCTTGATACCGACCTTGAGTATCGAATCGTTTCGCGTGATAGTTCGATCCACTGGGTTCACGATAAAGGATGTTTGGTTTTTGATAAAAACGGAAATAAAATCGGCTGGCAGGGTTTAATCGTAGATATCAGCGAAACCAAACAGCTCGGCGAGCAGCTTCGCCAATCGCAAAAGCTGGAATCGGTCGGAAAATTGGCGGGCGGCATTGCCCACGACTTTAATAATATGCTGACCGCTATAAACGGTTACAGCGAGCTGACCTTGCGTCGATTGAAGAAAGACGATCCCCTGCGCCGTAATATCGAAGAAATTAAAAAAGCCGCGGAGCGTTCCGCCGAGTTAACCCATCAACTGCTCGCATTTAGCCGCCGGCAAATCTTAAAGCCCAAGATCGTAAATATTAATGAAGTGATTGATGAGACAAGCAATATGCTGCAGCGTCTGATCGGTGAAGATGTCCAGTACGTTTCGATTCTCAGTCCGAGTGCCGGGCAGGTTGAAGTCGATCCGGGACAGCTGTCGCAGATTCTGATGAATTTGGCGGTCAATGCACGGGACGCGATGCCGCAGGGCGGAAAACTGACGGTTGAAACCGCCAATGTCTTTCTTGATCCTGTTTATGTTCAGCGGCATGCCGGCGTACTGCCGGGGGCTTATGTTCAGCTGGCGGTCAGCGATAACGGCTCAGGTATGAACGCCGAAACCAAAAGTCACATTTTCGAACCGTTTTTTACGACAAAACCAATCGGGCAGGGCACCGGATTAGGACTGGCGACCGTTTACGGTATCGTCAAACAATCGGGCGGCAATATTAATATTTACAGTGAAGAGGGCATTGGAACCACTTTCAAGATCTATCTGCCGCGAGTGCCGGGTAATCAGGCTGAGGAGATCGCTGATCTAAAAAATTATGACAAGGAATTATTAACGGGAAAAGGCAGCATTCTGTTAGTGGAAGATGAAGAGATCGTGCGGACTTTAACGCGGCAAGTGCTCGAAGAATACGGCTACACGATTCATGAAGCCCGCAATGGAATAGAAGCGCTTGAAATCGCGGAATCGATAAATTATAACTTTGATTTATTGATGACCGATGTGGTTATGCCGCAGATGGGCGGGCGCGATCTGTCAAATAAATTAAAGGAAAAACTTCCGCATCTGCAAGTCCTTTTCACCTCCGGTTACACCGATGACGCAGTTGTCCGTAATGGAGTGATTGAAATCGGCACGAACTTTATCCAGAAGCCGTTTTCGCCGGATTCACTGGCAAATAAAATACGAGAGATCCTCAATAATCCCAATTAAGCCGGGGCGCAAATCGAAACAGCCTCGAAATCTTGCCTTATCGACAGACTTAAAGATCTCCGAATCCATTTTAATCAAAATTACAGGCATCAATCCTGATAAATTCAAAGCCTCTGCTGATCGGAGCACTGCCTTGACACGATGGGTTGCGCTTTCCCGGGGCGGAAGAGCGCGGGCGGTTTTAGCTAATCGCCTGCAAAAATTTGACGGTCTAACTCTTTTTCCGCAAAATGATATAGACGGACAAGAGGCTGCGGCTGAGATCGGCACTTTGCATTTAGCGACGGTTACGCTGCTAAAATTCAAATTCAGGCTTTATGACTGCCAGTGTACTTTTGTCTCGCGGACACCGGAAAAGGGAACGGATTTAATTACGCTCGCTTCCATTCCCGGACACGCTGATTTGAAGATGATAATGCGGTATACGAATCCGTCCGAAAAGTACAGAGATGATGCGGTTCGCCGGACGGACGATCCGAAGGGGAAAAAGCAAAAGCCGCCCGATATGAAGCCGAAAGCTGTATTTTCAGATACACACAAAATTTGAACCGTCTGTTTAGTGTCCATAAGGTTCAGCATAATAAAGGGTTGTAGGAATACGGAAAACGCGAATTTATGAAATTTACGCTCATCACAGGCGCGTCAAGCGGAATCGGCAAGGCGTTTGCCAGAAAACTGGCGGAAGAAAAACATAATCTTGTCCTCGTCGCGCGTTCCGAGCCGAAACTGCACGAGCTATGCGATGAACTGATGCTCCAGCACGGTATTCTCGCGCATTACGTTGCGCTCGATCTGACCGAATTCGAAGCCGACACGAAACTTTTTGAAGAGACCGAACGCCACGGATTCGAGGTCGAATGGCTGATCAACAACGCCGGATTCGGTTCGATGGGCGATTTTGCCGAGCTCGATCTCGAGCACGAGCTTCAAATGATCGACCTGAACATTTCCGCGCTGGTTGCGCTGACGCATCGTTATCTGCCGCAAATGCGTCAAAGAAAAAACGGCGTGATCATTAATATTTCTTCGACCGCGAGCTTTCAGGCGATTCCGTTTATGGCGACCTACGCGGCGACCAAAGCCTTCGTGACATCATTCAGCGAAGCGATCGCCGAAGAAAACCGCCTGCACAACATCACCGTCACGGCGGTTTGCCCGGGACCGACCGAAACGAATTTTTTCGCCGCCGCGAAAGCCGTCCCGTTTTCGGCAAAAGGAATGCAAACGCCCGAAGCTGTCGTCGAAAAAGCCCTGAAAGCCGTCAAAGGCAGAAAGCCTCTGGTGATCTCGGGAATCGCGAATTACATCGGCGCGGTTTTAGGCACGATCGCGCCCGATTCGCTTGTGACACGGGTTGTCGGAAACGTTTTGCGCCCGAAAGTGAAAGAGAAGAAAAATTAGCCGCGCTATTTGCGCGGATTGCGCGGATAAAACAAAATACAAATTGCGATTTATAAATCTTTTTCTTAAAATCCGCGTGCATCCGCGTTGATCCGCGGCAAAAATAAAATGAAAGTTACAGTTCTCGGAAGCGGTTCGACGGGCAATGCCGTTCTGATCTGCACGGAAAAAACACGGGTTTTGGTTGACGCCGGAATGAGCGCGAAGCAGTTGCTCGAGCGTGTCGCGGCGGTCGGCGAAGATTCCGGCAAGCTCGATGCGGTGCTCATCACGCACGAACATTCCGACCACGCGGGCGGCTTGCGCGTTCTTTTAAAATCAGTCAATTGCCCGGTTTTTATTTCCGAAGCGACCGAGGATTCGTATTACGGCACGCGCAAAGGCATCCAAAACGGCGAGAGCGAAGCGACCAAACGCCGCGATGTTTTAAAGAACCGCACCGTCAAAATTGAATCAAGCAAAGAATTCCGCATCGGCGATATTGATTTCGAGCCTTTTTCGGTTCCGCACGATGCCGCCGACAATTTCGGTTTTGTCGCTAAAAAAGAAGGCGTGCGCATCGCAACCTTGATGGATTTCGGACATGTTACAACGCTCATTAAAGAAAAACTGCGCGGCTGCGACTGCATCGTCGTCGAATCGAATCATTCACGCGATATGCTCAAAACCTGTCCGATCTACAGTTGGGATCTCAAGCAGCGAATCCTCTCGCGCACCGGACATCTTTCTAACGAAGATCTTTCGGAATGGCTGACCAACGATTTCGACGGCGCGGCACGCGAAATCGTCCTCGCACATCTCTCGCAGCGCGCCAACGAACCGCATCTCGCTAGATTAATGGCGGAAACCGCGCTCCAAATGCGCCCGAATTTCTTCCGCGCAGAAACAAAAATTACGATCTCATACCACAAACAGCCGACCGATTGGATCGAGTTTTAGAAATCTAACTTTTCGTCGAACAAATGCGAAGTCCGACAATATGATCGTTGTTATGTGCAATGTCCCCAACGCGAAATGCTGAGCGGCAATTCGATGCGCGGTCAATCCACGAACCGCCGCGTTGAACGCAGTAGCTTTGGTCGCCGTTTGTCAGCCACGCGCTCCCGTCATTCGGCGCATTGATGTAGTTTTCGTGCCAGATGTCCGCGCACCATTCCCAAATATTCCCGTGCATATCGTAAAGCCCGAAATTATTCGGCGGAAAGCTCCCGACAGGAGTGAGGCATTTTCTAAACTCGCCTTTGGGAGTTTGTCCAAAAGGTTGTTCGCCGTTGAAGTTGGCTAAATCGGTCGTGATAATTTCGCCAAAACTAAAAGGCGTAGTTGTTCCCGCGCGGCAAGCGTATTCCCATTCCGCTTCGCTCGGCAAACGAAACTTTTCGCCTGATAAATCCGAAAGTTTCGCGCAAAATTCAATCGCTTTTTCG
>Ga0310813_10002695_pt1 | contig 10743 bp, 6 predicted proteins | sample YN3metagenome_FD_203086 | JGI IMG/M metagenome (GOLD analysis project Ga0310813, IMG submission 203086) | Soil microbial communities from experimental microcosm in Duke University, North Carolina, United States - YN3 | ecosystem: Engineered > Artificial ecosystem > Soil microcosm > Unclassified ... | reverse complement strand
GACCGATTTCACGCTGAGGATCGCGCCTATCACAGTGGAACTCGCGCCCAATCGCATCATCAGCACCATCGGGTACAACGGCACTTCACCGGGACCTCGGCTCCGCATGAAGGAAGGCGTGCCGGTCACGGTGAATGTAATCAATGACACCGACGTGCCGGAATATGTCCATTTTCACGGACTGCTCATTCCCTCAGACGTCGACGGGTCGGAGGAAGAAGGCACGCCTCCGGTGCCTCCCCACGGAAGCGCCCGCTATCGGTTCACGCCCACGCCGGCCGGCGTCCGCTGGTATCACACCCACACCATGTCGATGGACGACTTGCACCGCGGCAGTTTCACCGGGCAGTTCGGCTTTCTGATTGTCGAAGGGGCGAATAATCCCGGCCGCTACGATCAGGAACACTATCTTGCGCTGCGCGATTGGGAGCCGTATTTCAGCAACCAGGCAATGGATAACGACGATCTCGATCCGGCGGGGGCGCAGCCGGAAAGGCCGGCGGTGATGGATACGCGGCAGCCGGGGCTGGAGGTGCAGTCCGATATTTATTCCATTAACGATAAGGCGCTCGGCGCCGGCGAACCGATTCGTGTCATGCCGGGCCAGCGCGTGCTGTTTCATTTTCTGAACGCCAGCGGTATCGAGAATCGCCATCTGGCGCTGCCCGGCCACAAATTCAATGTGATCGCGCTGGACGGAAATCCGGTGCCGGTGCCGGCGGCGGTCGACGTGCTGATGCTGGGTCCGGGCGAGCGCATCGACGCCTGGGTGGAAATGAACCAGCCCGGGGTCTGGATTCTGGGCGCGCCGGAAGACCCGGTGCGCGAGGGCGGTCTGGGCATCGTCGTCGAATACGCGAATCAGCATCGCACGCCGCAGTGGGTGGCACCGCCCAAATCCGCTTGGGACTATACGATATTTGGTAATCCTGCGGGTTCCGGCAAGCCGCCTTCGGGACCGGCGCCTACCGAGAAACTGGACATGGTGTTTGAAAAGGTGCCGCGCGGCGCGGGCAAGTTCAACAGCTTCACGGTGAACGGCAAACCCTATCCCCACGAGCAGGAATTCATGCTCAAACAGGGCACTCGCTACCGGCTGACGTTTCATAATCGCACCGACGATGCGCATCCCATGCACCTGCATCGCCACCAGCTCGAGATCGCCGAGATTTATGGCAAAGGCACTTCAGGGGTGATCAAGGATACGGTAGTGGTGCCTACCTATGGACGCGCCAGCGTGGATTTTACCGCCGACCAGCCGGGACCGACGTTGTTTCACTGCCATATCCAGCAGCACATGGATTATGGCTTCAAGGCGCTGCTGCGTTACTCGTAGAGGAAGGCATCGCCCTCGAATAGCTAGCGCCCGCAGCGGGGAGCGCGTCCAATTGACAATCACCTATAGCAGCGAAAGCCGTGCATCCGCGCAAGAAAATGCCGGCGCCGCCCCAGCGCGCGGGCCGCAATGGCATTGGGATCAATGGTCGGCGTCCTATACCTTTCTTTCGGCTTCAGGATTCGTGACTGTACGGCCCCCCGATATTGTCTAATCCCCGTCTTTCCGCTGGTCCCGGCCCGGCAAGACCCATCCGGCCCGAGCGTGGGAACCTTCCGCCGACCGTTCCCTTGACAGCACCGGGGGAGCCTGGATTCCCGAACAATCGATAAACCGGGTTAGCGCAAGGAACCGACGGTGTACTGCAACTGGGCGTAAGCGATTTGATAGTCGTAAGTCGCCGACACATTCTCAATTTGAGCCTGCGTCAAATTGAGTTGTGCCTGCGTGATCTCGACGATAGATGCCAGGCCCAGATTGTAACGGCCCTGCGCCAGTTCCAGTGCTAACTGCGCCTGCTTCATCAGCTGTTCGGTAACGGGTATGCGTTGATACGCTGTGGATGCGGAAATCCAGGCAGAGCGCACGTCACGCTGAATCTCCTGCTGGAGGTTACGAAGCCGCTCGCTGGTTGCCAGGGAGTTGTAATGGGCGGCCTCCCTCCGCGCCGAGTACAGATGACCGTTAAAGAGCGGGATATCCACGTTCACGGCCGCCCCTTCGTACCCATAGGGAGCGACCCGCGGATCCTGATTCAAATAAGGCAAGCCACCGCCGACGGCTACCAAACTTACGCTGGGACGCGAGAGACCGGCTTCAGCCTTCTCAAACGACTGCGCTCCCTGTAACTGGAATCTCACATTCCGCAGCTCCGGCCGGTTCTGAATCGCTTCGACAATCAAGGGGTCGGGACTCGTGGGCGGAGCCGGCGGGGGGGCAACACTGGCCAACTGGTAGCGGACAACTTGTTCTTGTCCCAGCGAGCGAGCCAGGTCCGCATAGGCTTGTTCCACCGCATCCTGCGAGCGAATCAGAAGCAGATTTGCCTCGGAAAGATTGACATTGGCGAAGCTAACGTCTAAAGCAGATTTGAGGTTGGCATTCGCGAGAGCGGTGACTTGGTCCGTCAGGGTTTGGCGGGCCCGGATGGTCTCATTCGCAACCGTGACATACGCCATCGCTTGCAGGACACCAAAATATCCGCGGTTGACTCCGAGCACGGTGTCATAAACCGTCGCCTGCGTGTTTTGGTCGGCCGCTTGAGCTTGGAACTGCGATTGTGCGACCAGACTCTTGGTTCTTCCGAAGTCGGTGACCAGTTGCGTGAGTTGAAGTCCCAGTCCGGCCCGGCTGAAGAGCTGCGATGCGGAAAGAGCGCCCGCGCCAAGACGGCTCTGAGCAAGACCCTGCCCGCCGGTGATCTCGCCGTTGACCACCGGGTAGAAGGGAGCTCTCGTTTCCGTGATCCGCTGGTTGGCCCATGCAGCCGTTTGCCGAGCCGCCGCAATCTGCGGATGATTCTGGATCGCCATTGCTGTGGCTTGGGGCAGAGTAAGAACTGCTTGGCCCGGCGCCGCGGGGGCAGAGGGAAGGGTGGCCGGCGAAGTTTGGGGCACAGTGGGAGAAGCGGGAAGTTGGGACGGCGGAGCGGCGGGAGCCTGGGCCGCATATGCCACGCTCCCGGCCGACAAGACCAGCACGGAAACTGCTTTAATTCTAGGCAGCCGGATTCTACGCATTATCTCGACAGTCTGTGTGCGTTGACAAAATTGATAGATAAGAAACATGCGATAGGCTAAGTGAGATGCTGCGCTGATGCAGTACATGCTGCCAGGCTGGGGGATTGTCCGGCTCAAGACGCACTGCTAACGGTCCTTTTGCCGTGGACTAACAAATAGGCAGCTGGTACAAGGAACACAGTAAGTAAAACCGAGAGTGCAAGCCCGCCTAAGAGCGCACGGGCAAGAGGCGCATAGCTCTCGCTACCTTCACCTAGCTTAAGGGCCATGGGCAAGAGGCCAATGATGGTAGCCAGGGAGGTCATTAGCACTGGCCGCAGACGGACGCGGCATGCCATCGCCACGGCTTCGTGAACTTGCATGCCCTCCTCACGCAATTGCCTGGTGAATTCGACGATCAGAATGCTGTTAGAAACCGCGATCCCGGTAAGCATTACGACGCCCATCAGCGACATCACATTCAGCGTCGTACTCGTGAGCCAAAGCGTGAGGAGCACGCCCGTCAACCCCGGCGGAACAGCTAATAGAATCAAGAGCGGGTCGATGAAACTACGGAATTGCGCTACCAGAATGAGGTACAGCAGAACTACGGATAGTATGAGTCCGAGAGCAAAGCTGCGGAACGACGCGCGCATGCCCTGCACCATCCCGCGCAGCGTCACATTGAGTCCTTCTGGAATTTTGGCTTGCGCGATGATCGCATCAATTCGATCCGCGATGCTGCCCAATTCCTCGCCCAGCGGGCGGACATAGATGTCCGTAACACGGCGGATCTGGTAGTGGTCTACTTCAGTCGGCGCAAGAACCCGTTTCACCGAGCTGATTGTATCGAGGCGCGTAGGAAGCAGGCTTCCGGAAGCACGCAATGGGATGGCTCTGAGGTCAGCGAGCGTTTCGACCTGGCCCTCCGTGTACTGGACCGTCAACATGTAATCTTGCCCCGATTTTGGATCGACCCAATAGCTGGGCGCGATCATCTGGTTGCTGCTGAGGGCCGTGATGAGGTTTCCGACGACCTCCTGCTGATCCAGTCCGAGCTCACTTGCGCGCGTGCGGTCCACGTCCAGTTTTAGTGCCGGATAATCGACATCCTGCGGTACGAATACGTCCGCGACTCCTGGAATTTTCTGGATTTCCGTGGCGAGCTTCAGCGCGGTGTCATGGGAGAGCGCCAGATTCGAGCCGGCTACCTGCACGTCGATAGGCGCGGGCAGACCCAGGTTGAGCACCGCATCGACCATTCCTCCTGATTGGAAGTACGTGTTCAGTTCTGGAAGTTCCTCTGCGATGCGCCGTTTCACGCGGGCCATATATTCGTAGCTGCCCACTTTGTGGGCGTCTTTCAAGCCCACCTGGACGAACGCCGTGTGCTGCGCGGAATTGCTAGTGTAAATGGAGGAAAAACCAGGCGTTACACCGATATTTGAAAGAATCACACCGAGATCAGTCGGCGGGATGATCTGCCGAATCAGTGCCTCCACTTTGGCTACTTCTTTTTCGGTGACGGAGATACGCGAACCCGAGGGCGCCTTCACGTTTATGGCGAACATGCCCGCATCCGTGCGCGGGAAAAACGACAGGCCTAACAGCGGGAACAAGGCCAGACTCGCTACGAAGGAGGCGCCACACAGCCCCACCGTGAGCCACGGGTGGCGGAGGGCACCTCCGACGAGCAAATCGTAGATGCGCAGGAACGATTCAAATCGGTCGTTGAACCAAATGTTGAAGCGCTCGCCAAAGCGCCAGCGGTCGTGCTTGCTTTTCAGCTCCACCTCGACTGGCTCTTCGGAGGACGGGGTTCCATGATGCGAGGCAGTCTTGATGAACCGGGCGCAGAACAACGGCACCACCGTCATGGCGACGGCGTAAGAGGCGAACAGCGCGAGCACCACTGCGAGCGCCAGCGCCGAGAACAGAAACTGGCTGACGCCGTAGAGAAACGTCACCGGAAAAAACACCACGGCAGTGGTCAGCGTCGCGGCCAGCACCGGCAGGGCGACTTCGCGGCCGCCCTTCTCGGCAGCTACCTCCGCTTCCTCACCCAGCTCCAGATGCCGGTAGATATTCTCGAGCACTACCACCGAGTTATCAATCAGGCGCGACAACGCCAGCGCCAAGCCACCCAGCACCATGCTATTGACGGTTCCTCCGCCGAGTGAGAGCGCCATGAACGTGGCCAATGCCGAAAGTGGAATAGAGAAGAATACCGCCAAAGTGGCGCGCATGCTCCCGAGAAAGACCAGGATCATTATCGAGGTCAGGAACAGGCCGATCGCCCCTTCATCGAGTAGCGTCCGGATAGCGGTTTTGACAAAGCGCGATTGGTCGAATAGCACGTTTGTGGAGAGTTCCTTGGGTACGTCCACTAAGTGCTTCACGACGTTGCGCACGCCATCCACAACGGCTATCGTGTTAGTATCACCACCTTGCTTGAGGACCGGAGTGTAGACCGAGCGCTTGCCGTCCACTCGCACGATGCTGGTCAAGATCTGACGGGAGTCTTTAGCGTAGCCCACGTCGTCAACCCGGACAATCGATCCGCCGACAACCTTAAGGGGCAACCGATCAATTTCCTCAATACTAGGGAGCTGACTGTTGGTATAGATGTTGTAGTCGAGCGAGCCGATCGGCACGTCTCCAGCAGGCAGAATCAGGTTGGAGCGATTCACCGTCCGGACCACGTCCATGAGACTGAGCTGATGCGCCTCCAGTTTGTATGGATCCGCGTACACCATGATCTGCCGGTAACCACCCCCAAAAGGCTGCGGCACACTGGCTCCGGGGACGCTAGCCATCTGATTGCGGACCGTGAATTGCGCCAGATCACGCAACTGTGTTTCATTGAAACCTTCTCCTCCCACCGTGACTAGGCAGACGGGAAGGCTTGAAGCGTCAAACTTTAATACAACTGGTGGCAATGTGCCGGGCGGAAGACGCCGCAATTGCGCCAAGGCAAGATTTGAAACCGTGGCGACCGCAGAGTCCGCATTCGTACCGGGCTGAAAGTAAACTCGAATGACGCTCGCACCGGGGAGCGATCGGGATTCAATGTGCTCAATCCCACTCGCAAGAGTGAATTGTCGTTCAAAGCGGCTCGTGATATCGGTTTCGATCTGCTCCGGTGGCATCCCATTGTAAAAGGTTGCGACAACCACCATTGGGATATTGATGTTCGGAAACATGTCGATCGGCATACGCACTAGTGCAGTGCCGCCGACAACGGCGATAATCAGCGCGACAACTACAATAAAATAAGGCGTGCGAATAGCAAAGCGAGACATGGGATTAAGGCATGGCTTGGACGCGGATATCAATTGGCCTGGGACGGACCTCTTGGCCGGCGCGAAGGCTTGCGCGGTTGCTTGTCACCACTAAGTCCCCCTCGCGCAAGCCGGACCGTATCTCGATATTGGCTGCCGTTTGAAGTCCCAGATTCACTTTTCGAATCTCAACTCGATTCTCCGGCGTGATTACAGTGACTTGGCCCGAAGACTCGTCGCTGCTCAAGTCCACGGCGGGAATTGGAACAGTTAGTGCGCGATTGCGTTTTTCAAGGGTGAGATCCACCTCGGCGTACATTCCGGGGATCAAAACCAGGCTGGGATTCGGAACATCCACTTCGGTGTCCATAGTACGTGTTGCCGACGACACTTTTTCGGCAAACCGGGCCACCCGCCCGGTAAAACTACGATTCAACGTCTTCACGCGAACTTCCACTTGCTGGCCGATGTGGACCGTCGGCACCGCCGATTCCGGGACCGGCAGAATCAAACGGAGCAAGCTGTTCTCCGACAGTCTCACTAGCGGCATCGCCTGGCTGCTCGAAGCTGTGCCGGCCTGAATCATCGAGCCTGTATCCGCGTAGCGCTTAGTGACCACTCCGGCGAAGGGCGCAGTGACGCGAGTGTAGTCGAATAGCGTCTTGATTTTCTGCAATTCCGCGCTACTGGCATGTACTTGTTCTTCTGCTGCCGCAAGATTAGATCTGGCCCCTGAAAGCTGGGCCTCGGCTATCAGGTCCTTACTATGAGCGTCATCAATTTCCTGCTGGGCAACCAGCCCAGCTTTTTGCTTGGAAACTTCAGAGAGTCTGGTGTAGGAAAGGTGCGCAATGTCGTGGGCGGCTTGGGCTTGCTGGATTTGGTCTTTAGCCCGCGCGACCTCTGCTTGGCTCCGATCCACTCCTGCCTGGGCTCTCGCCCGGTCGTCGGCCATCTCGGGGACCTCGAGAATCGCCAGTAGTTGGCCTTCTTTGACTCGGTCACCCACGTCGACGTATATTTTTTTCACGTAGCCGGCAACCTTCGCCATGAGATCGACCTCCTGAAACGGCCTGAACTCCGCGGTCAGAATCATTCCTTGCGATAGATCTTCAATGGTGGCCTTCGCGACCGCCACGGTAGGGGCTTCGCTCAATTTTGACCCGGGTGAGTCGGCGTGCGAGCTTTGGGAACAGGATTGGAAAATGATGGATACTATTCCGGTGAGCAGAATCGCAGGTATTAGGGAAGGGGGCTTGCGGACGGGTATCATAATTGTCCATCCGGGGTGGCTTTCGAGCGTCGCACTTTCGCACAGTCGTGAACGGCCGTGGTACCTCCAACATATTCGGTGCTTTCCCAGTCGCTGGACTTGGGCGAAAGGTCTGGCCGGATATAGGACGAGACCAGCTTAATTGACAGAAATAGGATCGCGGCAAACGCGGTAAAGAAATGCAAGCGCGTTCTTAACATATAAGCTGATAGATGCAACAATACATGATACCGCCGAATTTCGTCTGATCTCTCGTGCGATGTTCGGCGGATACTGTATGGCGCGAGCCGTCCCCTATCCGCATCGGCTGTACGGCGAGTTTGATAACGTACCTCATAAGGGAACTTTATCGGTTGTGGTAAAGCGAGGGAATACAGTGGCTACAGGATTTCATCGCTGAATCCTTTCGAAATTTTGCAGAACAGCTGTCTCCGACCGTAGCGAAGGCTCTGAAATATCACGACTATAATTAGGGGAGACGGTATTTTGAAGATGGAAAGAGGGTCTTCGCTCACGCTGCGTCAAGGATCCTCTCATCGCCAGACCAGATTTCTACTTTTCGCCGGCTTCGGCGGACTTTTATTGCTGTTGGGCTTCTTTGGTCTGAGCGCAATCTCTTTCCTGTCGCAGATCGAGGTTCGCGAGGAGAAGATCCGCCAGGATTACGTCTCTCGCGACGGGGTTCTGCAAAAACTGCGATCGAGTATCTACACCTCCGGCACGCATGTCCGCGATTTCTTGCTGGATTCGAGCGATGCGCGGGCCGCTGATGACCGGCGCCAATTTCTCGAAACCCGACTGCAGATCGAAAACGAAATTGCCGAGTATCAAGCCCTGGTTCCGTCTACCGAACGCGAGCCCTTCCGGGAACTCTCCCAGAGTTTAGCGGCGTACCTGAACGCGATCGCCCCGGTTTTAGACTGGACCGCCAATGAGCGCCATGCCCGTGCCTCGGCATTCATGCAGGACGAATTGCTGCCGCGCCGGATGAGCGCGCTCAGCTTGGCCGATCGCATTCAGCAAATCACCGAAAGTCAGTTGGAAGCCAGCAGCGCCGCGGTCAGCGTACTGCTTTCTTCGTTCCGGTTGAAGTTGCTGGTTCTGCTGGTGCTTACTGTATTGGGCGGCATCGCCCTCGCGGGAATTGCGCTGTGGTGGCTGCTGCGCCTGGAACATGAATCGCAGCTTCGCTTTACCGAAGTTGTCAGCACGCAACAGGAATTGAAGCGCCTTTCAGCGGAGCTGGTTTCCGCGCAGGAGAGTGAGCGCAGAAGAATCTCCCGCGAACTTCATGATGAGGTCGGGCAAGTTCTCTCGGCAATTATGCTGGGCTTGGGGAATCTCCGCTCCGCGCTGCTGGACAGGAACACGGACGAAGCCCTGCTGCAGCTTCAGCAGGTGGAGGACATGACGCAGCGCAATGCCAGCGTGGTGCGCAACATCTCCTTGCTGCTCCGGCCGACCATGCTGGACGATCTGGGCCTCCTGCCAGCTTTGCGATGGCTGGCCCGCGAAGTCTCGCGGACGGGATCGATGGAAGTAGACCTCATGGCAGAGCCGTTCGTCGACGATCTCCCGGATGAGCATCGGACCTGCGTCTTCCGTATTGTTCAAGAAGCGATTCGCAACGCCGCCCGCCACTCCGGCGCGAGTCAGGTCCGCATTTACGTGGAAGAACGGGCTGAACAGAACGGCACGAGCTTGCGGCTGTCGGTGCAGGATGACGGCAAAGGGTTCGATCCGGCACAGGAACGAGGCCTGGGGATTTTGGGCATGCAGGAGCGCGTACGTCGCCTGGGAGGCACCTTTGAGGTGAATTCCCGGCCCGGCAGAGGAACTATTATCACCTTCCAACTACCGTTGCCGCCGGGGCACCAATCCGTGCCAGCCAACCGCGGACCAGGAGAATGCGCCTCCGACAGCGAGTTTCAGGAAATCAGGCCCTTTCGGACCGCGTAAAGGATCAATTCCGCCAGACTGTGCAAGTTCAGCTTCTGGAAGATATTGTTGCGATGGGTCTCGACCGTGGTAATGGAAATGTGCAGAAGCTCGGCGATTTCCCGATTGGTTTTTCCCGACGCCAGAACCCGAAAGATCTCTTTCTCCCGCCGGCTAAGCAAATCATAGCTGTCCTCGACGCCCCGCCGCTGGGCTTCGACCACGTACTCTTCCACCAGCAGTTTCTTAATGCTCGGACTGAAGTACGTTTTTCCCCCGGCAACAGCTCGAACCGCCTCTAAGACGTCGGCTTCCGGCGAAGCCTTCAGCAAGTACCCTCGCGCTCCGGCCTTCAACGCCCGTAAAACATACGCTTCATCGGAGTGCATGCTGAGCATGACGATGCGGGCCGCCGGTATTTTTTGGAGGATGCTGCGCGCCGCATCCGGGCCGCTTAGCCTGGGCATCCCGACGTCCAGAAGGATCACGTCGGGCTTGTGGAGGACCGCCAGATCGATCGCTTCGTCGCCGTTGGAAGCCTCGGCAATGACCTCAAATTCCCCGCCGCGCTCCAGCAACATCCGCAGACCGCTGCGCACCAACGGATGATCGTCGGCGATCATCACAGTTACGCGAGAGGCCATCGAGTATCAGAATACAACTCGGCAAACCGACATGCATGAAAGCGGCGTCATTGCCGGCGCGCCAGATTTCAGAAGCGCGCAGCCCGCTGCTGGAGCCGCCCGCAGGGATGCCAAGAATACTGCGGTAGCAGTATTCCCCGAAATCGAGCATTTCGCTACATTCAAGCCAGTGGAGCGAAGCTTACTTCGCTTCCGGAAAGGCGCGAAGGCGCACGTTCAAACTGCAATGTGGCTTCCGGGTCTTGGACGCAAGCGCGGCGCGTCGGCAATCGACGCGCGAAGCGTAGCATCGCGAGTTGCGGCGGACGACGACCTGAGTGTGCGCTTTATCGTCATCACAGCGGACGAAGACTTTTACCGGCGCCTTCAGCAAATTGCGGGGGCATACGACTGGCGAATCGGGCGCGCATTGTCAACCGACGAAGCGCGGGCGTTGATTAGCGCCCAACCAACTCCGATCGTCATATATGACAGTGATTCGAACGGCGGAAACTGGCGCGGAGCCTTCAAAAGCATGACTGGTTTGCCGGCACATCCCTGCGTCTTGCTCGCG
>Ga0310813_10002694_pt1 | contig 10743 bp, 14 predicted proteins | sample YN3metagenome_FD_203086 | JGI IMG/M metagenome (GOLD analysis project Ga0310813, IMG submission 203086) | Soil microbial communities from experimental microcosm in Duke University, North Carolina, United States - YN3 | ecosystem: Engineered > Artificial ecosystem > Soil microcosm > Unclassified... | reverse complement strand
GACTTTGAGTCGGGGCACCACTCATTAGTACTTCATTAGTAAAAGAAGTTTATGATAAAAGTAGGAATAGTAGGAAGTGCAGGATACACAGGAGGAGAGCTGATCCGTCTGTTGGTGTTTCATCCGGAAGTAAAAATTATTTTCGCGCATAGCAACAGCAATGCAGGGAACCCTGTTTCACAAGTACACACAGATCTTTTTGGAGTTACCGATCTGAAATTTTCAGAAACACTTTCCAAAGACATCGATGTACTCTTCCTATGCGTGGGTCATGGCGATGCGATCAAATTTATTGACAACAACGCAGACTATTTCAAGGACTCCTCTTTCAGAATTATCGACCTGAGCCAGGATTTCCGTTTGGTAGAAAAAAATAAAACCTATAATTCTGCAGTCAACACACAAGATTTTGTGTACGGCCTTGCAGAGCTTCAGAGAGAGAAGATCAAAAAAGCGAAATACATTGCCAACCCGGGTTGTTTCGCCACTTGTATCCAATTAGGCTTATATCCATTGGCTTCTAAAGGATTGATCAAAGATGAAGTACATATCTCTGGGATCACTGGTTCTACAGGAGCAGGGCAAGGTCTTTCCGCTACTTCGCATTTCAGCTGGAGAAATAATAACTTCTCCATCTACAAAGCCTTTACACATCAACATCTGAAAGAAATTACGCAAAGCCTGAAACAGCTGCAACCCGCGCTGGACAAAGCATTAAACTTCATTCCTTTTCGAGGAGATTTTACTCGCGGTATTTATGCCACGCTCTATACCACATTTGACGGCACGTTGGAAGAAGCGTATAAAATTTATGAAGAGTATTATGCCGGCCATCCGTTCACGCATATTTCTAAAGTAAATCCTGATCTGAAACAAGTGGTAAATACTAACAACACGATCATATACCTGGAAAAGCACGATAATAAACTACTTATTGTGAGTATGAACGACAACTTGCTGAAAGGTGCGTCAGGACAGGCTGTACAAAATATGAACCTAATGTTTGGATTGGAAGAAACTACAGGTTTAAAATTAAAAGCAGCAGCGTTTTAATTCAAAATTCATAACTCAAAATTTAAAATTAATACTATGAAACCATTCGATGTGTACCCACTGATCAACGTAGAGCCGGTAAAAGCAGAAGGATCTTATCTTTGGGATAAGAACGGTATCAAATACCTGGATCTCTACGGCGGCCATGCAGTGATCTCCATCGGACATACACATCCACATTACGTAAAAAGAATTACCGAACAACTGAATAAAATCGCGTTCTATTCCAATTACGTGATCATCTCTCTGCAAGATGAGCTGGCGAAACTTCTTGGAGAGGTTTCCGGAAAACCAGATTACCAACTCTTCCTTTGCAACTCAGGTGCTGAAGCAAATGAAAATGCGTTGAAGCTCGCTTCTTTTCACAACGGAAAGAAAAAAGTGATCGCTTTCAAAAAAGGATTCCACGGCAGAACTTCTCTCGCTGTAGCCGCTACAGACAATCCTTCTATCGTAGCACCTATCAACCAAACCGACAATATTATTTTCCTTCCCTACAACGATGAACAAGCGTTGGAAGAAGCATTCAAACAACACGGCAATGAAATTTCTTCTGTGATCATCGAAGGAATCCAGGGAGTAGGGGGGATCTATGTAGCTTCTGAATCCTTCCTGAAAAAGATCCGCTCGCTCTGTGATCAATACAACGCCGTATACATCGCCGACTCTGTACAATGTGGTTACGGACGAAGTGGTAAGTTCTATTCACACGACTATGCAGGTGTAAATGCTGATATCTATAGCATGGCAAAAGGTATGGGGAATGGATTTCCGATCGGTGGAATTTCTATTGCGCCGCATATCAAACCGAAACATGGTTTACTAGGCACTACCTTCGGGGGAAACCACCTGGCTTGCGCAGCAGGACTAGCCGTGCTGGAAGTGATGAAAGAAGAAAAGCTGATGGAAAACTCTACGTTTGTAGGAAACTACCTTATGGGAGAATTGAAAAAGATCTCCGGCGTAAAAGAAGTACGTGGCCGCGGTTTGATGATCGGTGTAGAACTGGAATTCCCTTGTGCCGATGTACGCAATAACCTGATCTTCGATCATAAAATTTTCACAGGATCTTCTTCTGATAAAAATACAATGCGTCTGCTTTCCGCTCTGAACCTTAAAAAAGAAGAAGCGGATTTCTTCCTGAATGCATTCAAGGAAGTGATGAGTAAGATGCTTGTGAAGTAAGGATCAGGATTTACAGGATTTTAGAATAGACAGATTTTTGATAAAAAGAATAAAGACTTAACTTTATTACTAAATCATACTCTCTTTTTTTAATTTTTTGTAATCATGATATTTGATGAATTGACTTATAAGATAATCGGCTGTGCTATGAAAGTTCATAACACTTTAGGGAATGGTTTTCAGGAAGTGATTTATCAAAGATGTTTGGCTATTGAGTTAGAAAATATAAACATCAAATTTCAAAGAGAAAAGGAACACATAATATTCTACAACGGGATTAATGTAGGAAAGCGAAGAGCAGACTTCGTCGTAGAAGACAAGTTAATGATTGAATTAAAAGCCATTATTAATCTTGAACATGTTCATTTGGCACAAGCTAAAAATTACGTAATTGCATACAACTTCGAAAAAGGATTACTGATTAACTTTGGAAGTTTAGGATTGCAATATAAACTAGTATTTAATCCAAGATATAAATCGGATAAGATGGAAGAATCTAAACACTTTTGATTCTAAAATTCTAATTCTGCTAATTCTAAAATTCTATAAATTCTGATCCAACGATGAGAAATTTTACAACCGTAAAAGACGTAACCGATCTAAACGCTTTTATTAAAGAGGCTTTAGAGATCAAAAAAAATCCTTACGCGCACAAAACGCTTGGCACCAACAAAACACTGGGTTTGATCTTTCTTAATCCAAGTCTTCGTACACGCCTGAGTACCCAGAAAGCCGCGCTGAACCTGGGCATGAACGTAATGGTCATGAACATGGACAAAGAGGGTTGGGCGCTGGAAACGGAAGATGGTATTGTGATGAATCAAAATACAGTAGAGCACATCAAAGAAGCTGCAGCGGTGATGGGCCAGTACTGTGATATCATTGGCGTTCGTTCCTTCCCAAAACTAATCGACCGCGATGATGATTATTCGGGAGATTTCTTTAAAAAATTTATCAAATATTCCGGCGTACCGATCATCAGTTTGGAAAGTTCTAAACTTCACCCATTACAATCTTTCGCCGATGTACTTACAATAGAAGAAACTAAAAAAACGGCACGTCCCAAAGTTGTACTGACTTGGGCGCCGCATATCAAAGCATTGCCACAAGCTGTGCCAAACTCGTTTGCAGAATGGATGAACGCTTACGATGTGGATTTCACCATCACTCATCCCAAAGGATACGAACTGGCCAAAGAATTCAGTGGTAAAGCAAAGATCGAATACAACCAGGACAAAGCCCTGGAAGGTGCGGATTATATCTATGTAAAAAACTGGTCGTCTTATGAAGATTACGGGAAAGTTCTTTCCATGGACAGCCACTGGATGATCACCAATGAAAAATTGAAGGTCACTAACAATGCGAAAGTAATGCACTGCTTACCGGTACGTCGTGGCATTGAGCTTGCGGACGAAATTTTGGATGGTCCGAACTCGCTGGTTGTGCAGGAGGCAGGAAATCGTTTGTGGAGTGCGCAAGCGGTGCTCAAAAGAATTCTGGAATCAAACTTCTAATAATAACACGAAGCATAAAGACACGAAGAACTTTGTGCCTTCGTGTCTTTGTGTTTTAATTCAAAATGGAAAAACTATACGTAATCAAGATCGGTGGCAACATCATTGACAATGAGGAAGCACTTAGCAAGTTTCTCAATGACTATGCTTCTCTTCAAGCCAAAAAAATTCTTATTCACGGCGGAGGAAAGGTAGCTACCGACATCAGCGCAGGCCTGGGCATCGAAGCAAAAATGGTAGACGGTAGAAGAATTACCGATGCGGAAACCTTGAAGATCGTAACCATGGTATACGGCGGACTTATCAATAAAAGAGTAGTAGCTGCGCTGCAGGCCAGAAACTGTAATGCAATCGGTCTTACCGGCGCCGATGCCAATATTATCAAATCCTCCAAACGTCCTGTAAAAAATGGTATTGATTATGGCTTCGTGGGCGATGTAGAAAATGTAGAAGCACAAACCCTTGCAACCCTTATCAACGCTGGTCTGTATCCTATCATTGCTCCTCTCTCTCACGACGGACAAGGCAATATGCTTAACGTAAATGCAGATACAATGGCTTCCGTTACATCAGTAGCTTTGTCTAAAATATTTGAAGTACACTTGATCTATTGTTTTGAATTAAAAGGAGTACTCGAAAATTTTGAAGATAAAAATTCCGTGATTGCAGAGATCACACCTTCCAAATATTTGGACCTCAAAGAAAAAGGAATTATTTCCAAAGGGATGATTCCCAAGCTGGATAACTCTTTTGACGCCATCCAGGCGGGTGTGACTACGGTAAGAATTTGTCATGCAGACGATCTGAAAAAGATCATCAATGAACAAGCCGTGCAAGGAACAGTATTAAAAAAATAATAATCTCTACTTTTTTATTACTTCCCCGCTTTTTTTCTGGAAAAAGTGAAATTTAAAGTGTATTTTGGACAATATTTTGAAACTTAAATCGTTCATCATTCGTAGTCCATTAGTACTGTTGAAATTCACAAACTGATTCATGAAGCATACAAAAATTTTATTGCTGACTTGCTTAGTCTTTCTGGTATTTGCCTGTAAACACGAAAAAACTCATATGTTGCCAACATATGATGTTACCGTCTACCAGCCTCAAAGCGTTACTAAAACCAATTCGCTTCCCACTTTTGCCCACTATATGCCTTGGTTTGGCAGCAAGGAATATTCAGGAAGCTGGACTCACTGGGGAAATAATGCAGACAATTTTGTGAGTCCGGGCAAACGTGATATTCCGATGGTCTATTATCCTCTCATCGATTTGTATGATAGTAATGATCCTGCTTATATGGAATACGCTCTTTTATGTATGAAACTAAGTGGCATCGATGGAATTTTTATCGATTATTATTCAGAAATGCAGTTATATGATTATCCTTTTGATTTTAAAAGAACTACCGCTGCCATGGACATGGCAGATAAGGTAGGTTTAAAATATGCAGTGGTATATGAAGACAATATACTTACCGCTGTCTATAACGCAGACCAGGGGGTTCACCCTTTAACTTATTATTTAACAAACAATGTAAATTATTTGAAGAAAAATATTTTCAACAGATCTAACTATCTTATGGTAAATGGAAAACCATTGTTTATGATCTTTGGTCCTTCTGCCAATCTTACCGGTACTCAATGGCGCTCGGTGATCCAACAAGATGTTTCTTTTGTATCAGTATTCTGGAAACCGCAGGATGCTGTTTTCAAAGCTTCGGTAGATGGAACAATGGCATGGACTGGTCAATCTTCCGCTACAAACTATGAACTGGATCAATGCCTTGCTAATTATAGTCTTTGTATTGCCGGAGCTATGCCAGGTTTTGAAACTGTCCCCAGCACTAGTAATAATGCAGATCCACGGAATGGCGACAACTTTAGAGAAGCTTTGAATTATGCGAAAACAAAAAATCCTACACTCTTACAAATTCCTACCTGGAATGACTGGGGCGAAGGCACAAACATTGAACCTTCTGTAGAGCTTGGCTACCAGCGCCTGCAGATCGTGCAACAATTTCTTGGAGTGCAATACACCACAGATGATTTGGCTCTTTGCGTACAACTTTATCAGAAACGAAAACAATACAAGGGAAAGCAATATGAAAACCAGGTACTGGATCAGGTGTTTTATTATATTGTTTCACTGCAAATGGACAAGGCGCGTTCGCTTATAGCAACGATATAGTCTTTACAAAAAAAAGAAAATGGCCTGCTTCAAAAATTGATTTGAGGCAGGCCATTTTTTTTACTCCAATCTATTTCATGTTTTGTTCTTCCAGCATCGCTATTTTTTTGAGACGGACAATATGCCTCGGAGCATTGCTAAAGCGGGCTTTCAGAAAGGCAATGACAATCTCCTTGGCTAATTCTATCCCAATAATTCTTTGTCCAAAACATAACACATTCACATCATCGTGCTCCACTGATTGATGCGCGGAATACGTATCGTGGCATACGCCTGCACGAATCCCTTTGAATTTATTGGCGGCGATGCTTACGCCTACCGAACTACCACAGATCAAAATTCCTCTTTCTACTTTACCTTCCAGGAGAGTATGTGCCATCGTTGCAGCATGATCCGGATAATCGCTGGGTGATTCAGTATGAGTACCTAAGTCGAGTACATCGTATCCTGCTTCTATAAGATCTTTAAGTATTATTGTTTTATATGCAAACCCTGCATGATCGGAGGCTATAGCTATTTTCATAGTAGTATAATTGTTTTATAAAAGATAGATAATTTTCGTTAATTATAAATGTTGAGTTATGAATTATGAATGAAAAAATAAATTAGAATTCCCCTTTTAAGTATTAAGATTAATAATGGATGCAAAATACCAGATACCAGATAGTTTAGATAAAAACAACTCTGTTTTTACAAATAAGCTAAAAGACAATGTCATTAAAATACTCTCGCATTTACCCGGTATCTGGCATCCGGCATCTCAAATAAGTATTAATAGTTAAGAGGGTAATTCCAAATAAATTAATTCAACCTTCATAACTCATAATTTAAAATTTGGAGTAGGGTGTTCCGGTGTCTACACGTTTCATTCATATAAGTTCACTTAATAAAAAAAGAACGTATGAAAAAACAGTTGATCCTATGGGCAGCGGCTAGTGCCATTTTGCTCAGTGCTTGCAAAAAAGATAAAGAAGAAGTTTCTCCCAACTATTCCAGCTCTACTTCTGAGCTTACCGCCAGCACGGGAACAAACGGAAACAAAGGAAATTGCACTAATCCACCGCCTCCACCTGAAAAAGTGATTGCCGATCTGGATCAAGACAAAGATGGCAAAATTTCTAAAGCGGAAGCCAAGGGTCCATTGCTCGATAATTTTGATAAGATCGATGCCAACAAGGATGGCTTTATCACGCTGGATGAAATGAAAGCGGCCTGTCCAAAACAACAACCTCTACCTCCTCCCCAATCTACCCAACCTTCAGAAGGAAAGTAAAGTTAGTTTATGTTTGTGATACACCTATGAGAAATTTTCTTATAGGTGTTTTTGTTTTGCAGCTCACTATTTTTTATAACACAGGGAATATAAAATCGAACAAATTATCTCCAGGTAGTAAAGAAATATTTCTTATGCGGGGTCTTATTGTTTTGCTTTTACTTTTATCGGCAGGCAGAGGAGTTGGTATTTCGAAAGGAACAATCTTTTTTTTAGAAATGGTTTTCATAGTCATTCTTAAAATGCTTCTGCAATGTTTAAGTAAACTGCTGAGGTATTATTGCCAAAAGCAACATCAATCCGTAAGTTTAGATTTTCTTTTTTATTGAGTACTCTTCTCAAGCCTCCTCCATACGTTGGTTTAAACATATTCAGGTTCATTTTATCCGGCGAAGGGCTTACCTGCCCTGCTGCGGCGAACACTACAAACCCCCATTTTTCTTTGTACACAAGTGGAGAGCGGTATTCTGCCTGAAATGCTACCAGGTCATTATCGCGGTATCGGCCGGCATAGTAACCCCGCATGATAGAGCTTCCACCAAGCATGCTAAGCTGGCGGAAAGGTGTATGACCTGTATGAAAAGTTCCATATGCCTGTAAAGCCACTACCCCTTTTTTATTACGTAAAGAATAATACTTACGCACATCCAGAATATAACTCTCAAAATTAAAATCGCTTCCCAGGCTCCGGTCGTTGAAGTAAGCAGAAAGCTCAATATAGGCACCGGAGAAAGAATTCAACACAGAGCTTCTGTTGTCCCATATAATGGAAGGCCCCAGGCCCGATACATTGCCGCCGTTTTTACCGTAGATGGTTTGTGAGGTAAAACGGTCGGGGGCTTCAAAACGCACATCAAACAAGCGCACAAAAGAGTATTGAACACCGATAAATAATTTTCGGTATACCCTGCGGAGCAGTCGTTCGGAAATATTGATAGAATAATAAGAAACGGTTTCCTGCGAATCTTTCGGTGACTCGTTTCCTACGCCATAAAAATTTTCAGGGAAACGACTGAAGGTATAATTACCGGTAGAAACGTATTTTTCGCGATCAAAAAATATATGATGATTGATACTTGCCTGAAATTGCTTTTTCAAGGTAAAAGAACCGATCGCCTGTACATAGGAAGTGCGGGTAATGTGATGATGATTGCCAAGCTTAAAGAAGTGTGTAACCATAGCACCTAGTTGAAGGCTGGTTTCCGGAGCACTTGCCAGTACAGGGAAAGCAATGGTTTTTCGTTGATAGCGCCCTGTATCTTTTTTACTGGCAAAAATAGCTACGGTATCTTGTGCCAGGCTAAACAGAGTTATAAGATTCAAAAGAATAATAAAAGAAAGTTTAAGTTTCATACGCAATATTTTTTAATAAATAAAAGGGAATAAAGACCAGGAGCGTGTCATGTAATGAAGATAGCGCGTTCCAAATATGCGTACCATTTCACGCTCTTCCGCTTTGATATTTTTTATACAGAGAAAACCAGCAATGAACATTCCCAGCAATGCCGCCGCGGAAAACCGGATTATAAATACACTTAGAAAACTAATAAGTACGGATGTGTAAACCGGATGACGAAAATACCGGTAGGGGCCGGTTTGTAGAAAACAAAATTCCTCGCACCCATATGGATTTTTAAGAATTATGGTAAGTATTCCCCAAAACGAAAAACCAAGAGAAAGAAAAAAAAATAATTCACCCGCAATGGCAAACTGAGGACAGGAAGGTAAAAAGACGAAATTTAAACTATAAAATATTTCGCTTGTAATAATACCTGTAGCCGTAGCCAACAATGCAAAGGGTAGCCAGTGAGTATAAAAATTCCCCGTGCTTTTTATCCTTGTTTTAAGACCGGGAAAAACCATACTTGCTATGATCCACGCGAGAAAGAAAAACAGCCATGTTGCATTGATCACAGAAAATAAATTTATTTGTTTATTGAATAACATACCGCAAATATCCTGGATAGAAGGGCTGGTAAGCAGGAAAACTGACCGAAACGGAAAAAATAACTACTGAGATGAAATTGCAGAAAGCTTGCTATCTTTAGGCGGATCGGGTTGAGTGGTCATAAGTAAGCTTTCAGTATAAAAAATCTATGCTTCGGTAGTAAAAAATGAGAAGAGCACTCGTTTAGGCTACTTTTGCACTATGAAAAAAAGAGTACAAGATACTGTTCCAAAAACAAGAGTACTTTCTCCGAAGGCACGTTTATGGCTAATCCTGGTGCTTAGTGTGGTTTTGCCGGATCCTTTCAAATCTCCTTTTTCCCTTCGTGCCTACTTGGTAAACGTGGTACTGTATTTTTCATTTACAATCCTGGGATGGTCTATTGTCGGTTTTTTTGTAAAACGTTTGCGCCTGCGTTATTCGGCGCCTCAGGAGCAATTGAAACGTTCGGTATTACAATTTATGTTTATCGTATTGTTCACGGCTTTCTTTAGTATCCTCGTAGCTATTGTGGTAAAAATGATCTTTAACAATACAACCCACTTTTCCTGGACGGATTATGTAGCACATTTTAAATCGATGTTTATACTTGTTGTTTGCACATCGGTAATTTTTGAAGTGCTTTATTCCTTTAAGCGATGGGATCATGCGCACCGCGAAGCAGAATTGCTGCGGGGAGAGAATGCTATCGCTCAACTGGAGACCCTGAAAACACAGGTGAATCCGCATTTTCTATTCAATAGCCTGAATACACTTAGCGCAAGCATTTCAGAAAATCCTGCTTTAGCAGAAACATTTGTAGAAAAACTTTCTGATTTTTATCGTTACGTGCTTGATACGCAACATAAAAATATGGTAAGTCTTGCTACCGAGCTGCAGTTTGTAAAGGCTTATGTTTTCTTACAAAATATTCGTTTCGGGCAAGCGCTGGAAGTAGTGATGGAAGAACGATCATCAACAGAAGAAGTTTTTATTCCGCCTCTTGTATTACAAATGCTGCTGGAAAATGCGATCAAACACAACAGTCTTTCGCAAACAAGACCTTTGATAGTAAAACTGACAATCAAAGAAGACGAGGTCGTGGTTCAAAATAAGATTTATAAAAAAATAACCCCGGAACCTTCTACTGGCTTAGGCTTACAAAACATTCGCAAACGGGTAGAGTTTCTGTCGGGGAAAACTGTGAAAGTGCAACATACAGAAGAAGAATTTATTGTGATCATACCACTTGTAACACCTGAAAAAATATGAATGTATTGATCGTTGAAGATGAAATACCCGCAGCGCAGCGTTTATCAAAGATGATGCTGACCGCCGATCCTGGGATTAATATCCTGGCAGTGGTAGAGAGTATTGAACAAAGCATAGGTTGGCTGAAAAAAAATCCCGCTCCGGATTTAATTATGATGGACATCCATCTTGCCGATGGTTCAAGTTTTGAGATCTTTCACCAGGTACAGATCACTTGCCCTGTTATTTTCACTACAGCTTACAATGAATATGCGCTGAAGGCATTTGAAGTAAATAGCATTGATTATCTTTTGAAACCCATAAAGACTGAGCACCTGGATCGGGCACTT
>Ga0310813_10002690_pt1 | contig 10748 bp, 11 predicted proteins | sample YN3metagenome_FD_203086 | JGI IMG/M metagenome (GOLD analysis project Ga0310813, IMG submission 203086) | Soil microbial communities from experimental microcosm in Duke University, North Carolina, United States - YN3 | ecosystem: Engineered > Artificial ecosystem > Soil microcosm > Unclassified... | reverse complement strand
CGCGACAAATCGGTCGACGAGGCGGATACGCTCGACGCGCTGCATGCGCTCTTGAATGCGTCGCCATGATTTCCGGTAACGCAGTCTTACCTTCGTCAGTCGCACCCTTGTTTTTCGTGGGCCGCGTGCCATGCGCAACACTCTGGCACTCATCATGGGGGCCGCGGGCATGCGCAACACGCGCTCCGCGTCCGTGAACGCCGGCGGACGGGTACCCGGCGCGGGTCGTCGGTCGGCAACCCACGCGCTCCCTCGCCGCGCCACCCGTCTGCGCCGGCACTCCCAGTCGCGCGTGTCGCGCACGGCCCGCGTCCCCCGCGACGGCCGGTGCGGACTCGCGACAACCGCGACCGAATGCGCGGACGGTGGCCACAGGATGCTGCGATTCAGCAACGGCCGGGTGCAAGCAGCCGGCGGGTTGCGGCGCGCGCGACTGGGAGTGCCGACCGTAATGGGTGGTGCCGACGTGCGCGCCGCATTCCGGCGGCTGCTGATGCACAGCTCAGAGGGGGTTGCTCGATAGGAGGAAACGTACGTCACCGGAGAGCGTTGGACACGACCTTGTCCCACGTGAGCGTGAGTGTGTTCACGTCGCGGCGCGACGCGTCGACACCCGCCTGCACGACCGGAACGACGAGCCTGAATCCGCCGCCCGCGCTGCGCTCGACGTCGAGCACGAACGTGAGCTTGAGCGACGTCAGCCGGATGCAGGGCTCCTGCGCGCTCGAGCGCATGAAGCCGTCGATCGCCGCGTTCACGCTGCGCGCCACCGCACCGCCTGCGTCCGTGAGCTCGCCGACGTCGTAGAGCCGCGCCGGGCCGCTCACATCGAGCTTCACCGTCATCTCCTGCGCCCATTTGCGCGCCGCCGACGCGCTGCCGAGCGGCGCGATCGCGCCGCCCGCGAGCGGAATCGCGACGAGCCGCACGTCGCCGTCGACACTCACCTCGCCGATGCGCGAAAGTTCGAGCGCGACCGTCGCGTTGCGCAGGTCGATCTCGCGCGGTGCCGTCGAGCCGCAGGCAGCGCTCGTGCTGCGGATGCGCCAATGGACCGCGCGCAGTTCCGTCTTGAGGTCGTCGAAGAATTCGGCGAGCGGCTTCCCCGAGACTCCGGGCGCCGGCGGCGCGAGGCTCGCGCACGCCGTGCATGCGAGCGCTGTCGCGATCGCCGCGAAACGGCGTCTCATCGCGCGCGCCTGACGGCCGCCGCATGCTGGGCAAGCGCGTCGACCAGCGCGCGCAGCGCGGGATCGGCGATCGGCTCCGGCACGGTCACCGTTCTGCATTGCCCCCCGTCGTCGAGCGCGATCGTGTACACGCGCGCATCGGGCATCGCGGGTGACGCGCGTCGCGGGCGCTGGAACAGATCCGCGCGCCGCACGAGCTCGCGCAGCCGCGCATTGTCCTGCGGGGACAGGCGGTCGCAGTCGATCGTCACCGGCTTCGCCAACCCCGGGAACGCTGCGAGTCCGCCGTCGATCCTGAAGTCGATGCGCACCAGATCGCCTCGTCGATCGACTCGCGGCGGCGCGCTACGTACCGGCGTGCACGCCGACTTCGGCCCAAGCGGCCGCCACGGTCTGGCGCTCGGTGCGACCGAACAGGTGGGCGGCGTTCTGCACCGTGGCGCGCGCGAACTGAATGAACGTGGCCGTGGGCTTGAGCCGCTTGTCGCGCAGCGTCTCGTACCAGATACGCCCGGCCTTCTCCCACGCATGCCCGCCGAGCGCGGTCGCTGCGAGATAGAACGCGTGGTTCGGGATGCCGGAGTTCGTGTGCACGCCGCCGTTGTCCTCCGACGTGCGTACGTAGCCCGCCATCGTCGCGGGCTGCGGGTCGCGGCCGAGCAGCGCGTCGTCGAACGCGGTGCCGGGCGCCTTCATCGAGCGCAGCGCAACGCCGTGCACCTTCGCGGTGAACAGGCCCTCGCCGATCAGCCAGTCGGCCTGCGCGGCCGTCTGGCCGCGGACGTATTGCTTCACGAGCGAGCCGAACACGTCCGAGATCGACTCATTGAGCGCGCCGGCTTGGCCCAGATAGACGAGGCGCGCTTCGTCGCCCGTCACGCCGTGCGTCAGCTCGTGCGCGATGACGTCGAGCGAGATGGTGAAGCGGTTGAAAAGCTCGCCGTCGCCGTCGCCGAATACCATCTGCCGGCCGTTCCAGAACGCGTTGTCGTAGTGGCGCCCGTAGTGAACCGTAGCGTCGAGATGGAGACCCTCGTCGTCGATCGAGTTGCGCTCGTAGACGTCGGCGAAGAAGTCGAACGTGGCGCCCAGCCCGTCGTACGCCTCGTTGACGTCCACGTCGCCGACCGGCGCTGCGCCTTCGGTGCGGACCGTCTTGCCCGGCAGCACGTCACGCCCCTGGGCATCGTAGACGGTGCGCTGCTTGGCGGTGACGGGGACGCCGAGCGCTCCGCGCTGGGCGCCCGATTCGAGGAGCTGGTACGTGGCGCGCGCAAGGCGCAGCGTGTGATCAATCGCCAGCGTGCCGAGCGCCGCATCGCGCTGGCGCGCAGTGCCGTTGCGCGCGATGCGACGCAACAGCTCGGGCGGCAGGATCGTGCAACCGCATTGGTGCGGGCGCATGGTCGGTTGGGAATCCCGGCGCGACGGCCGCGCCGCCGCCCTTTTACCATGCCGCTCGTGCGAGTGGAATTCGCCGCGGCGTCAGCGGACGTCTGCGGCGCGCCGGAAATCCGCCGGTTCCCGGCAAGATTTTCCGGGTGAAACGGCGTTGCGTGCCACGTCCTCCGCAGTACCGATCGACCCGCCGCCGGCCCGGAATCCGGCCGCTCGGAACGTCAGGCGGCCGGTCGCTGGCCGCGGAATATCGGCGTGATCTTCTTCGACGCGTCTACAGGTTCGCGGGGCGTTGCCTGCGATTGCCGGCGAGCTTCACGGCGGATGCGCGCAAATGTCTTGCGCAGGTCGGTGTTGGCACTGGACGTGTAGCGGAAGGTTGGGTCGAGAATCGATTTCATGCGCACCTCCATGCGCTCGGGAGCAGTCGACACGGCATCCGCATCCGACGGACGGCGGCACTCATTGCCGGCATCGACAACGACAGCAAGCTGCAAGAATTCTGCCACAGCCCAGCCCGATTTTGCGTTCCCGAATGAAGCGTGGAAAACGCGACTGCGGCAGCGTCGGCGGCTGTCAAGCGTATCGACACTTTGAACCGCTTCGGCGTGCCGGTCAATGCGACGAACGGCGGGCGCCGCGCCAGTACCGCAACAACAGCCAGGCGCCGATCATTCCGCCGAGATGCGCGAAGTGCGCAACGCCCTCCTGCGAGCCCGTGACGCCGAGAAACAGCTCGAGCACCGCGTAGAGCACGACGAACGTGCGCGCCGGCATCGGGATCGGCGGGAAGAGCAGCATCACCCGGTTGTGCGGGAAGTACATCGCGTAGGCGAGCAGGAGCCCGAACACTCCGCCGGAAGCGCCGATCGTCGGATAGATCGCGCTCGAAACCATCGCGACCGCGAGTTGCGTGGCGGCTGCCGAGAGCACCGATACGAAATACAACGTCAGGTAGCGGCGCGTGCCGAACACGCGCTCGAGCGCGCCGCCGAACATGTACAGCGCGAACATGTTGAATGCGAGATGCAGCAGGCCGCCGTGAAGGAACGCGTACGTGACGAGCTGCCACGGCGCGAACGACGCACCGATGTTCATGCCGGAGGTCGCGAGCGGCCACAGTGCGAACGGCACGATGAGCTGCGGCGCGAGTCCCTGCAGCAGGAAGATCGCGACATTGGCGATGATGAGCGCGGTGGTGGCAGGCGGCATGGCGGCTCGTGCGTAAACGACCGGTAGGCGCCGCGCGCAGCGGGCCGCGGCGAACCAATGCTCGCGCGGCCGCTGCCGCGCGAAGCGGCGCGACAGACGTTTTAGCAGATGGGGACGGCCGAGCGGCCGATCAACGCAAAGAGGGGGTCACAGACGACTTTCCCGGAGCGAACGCGCCAATCGCGCGGGCCGTTCGGGAAAATCGTCTCCGGCCCGGCTTCGGGCTACTGCCCGTGGTCGCGCGGGACTTCCTCGGGGCACTGCGGCAGGCGGCCGGCCGCACCGTCGCAATAGCGGGCGCGCGCACGCTGCTCGCACGCGAGGCGCGAGAAGAATGACTCGGGCGCGCATTGCGCCAGCGCGTCGGAGAGCGCGAGCACGCGATCGAAGCGCACCGGCTCTTCGCTGGCCGGCTGCGACGTGACCGCCACGAATCTGCGCTTCGGAGCTTCGCGCAGCTGCACGGCAGGCAGGACGTTCACCGCGCGCGCGGTGCCGCGCAGTTCGTCGCCATCGCGCTCCGCGCGCGTCGCGCGCGACGGCAGCACCCGCGGCTGCACGCGCGTCACATCGCGATCGAGCATCACGGATTCATCGGCCCCCGCCGTACGCTGCATGGTGTAGACGCCAGCCGTGGCGCCGATGCCGAGGGCGAATGCAGCGACCGCCAGCGGCACGCGCACGCCTCGCCGCTGCCACGCCGCGAGCGCGGACGCCGGCACCAGCTGGTCCGGCTCGATTTCCGGCATTGCGGTACCGAGGCCCTCGACCGACGCCGCGGCGTGCCGCGCACGCTCGAGCTCGCGCTCGCATTCGCGGCACACCTTGCCGGGTCGGGTCAGCCGCTGGCTGCACATCCGGCATTGCATCATGCGTCGCCTCCAAGGCGCTTACGCTGGAACGTCGCTCGCTTCGGGTGAAGGATCATCGACAGTGCCCGGTGTTCGGTGTCGCCGGGAGTCAAAGCAATTCACGCGCCCGTCGTGCCACCGCTTGGCGCATCGCTTGCTTCGACGCGAGCCGCTCGCGTACGAATACACACGGTCGCGCGCGCGTAGCCGACGCCTTGTCATGCACAACACCACTATCGCGTTTGCGCAAGTCTCTCGCTGGCGTCTGCTCCGCCTGATCTGGCCGTTCCTGGCGATCGTCGTGCTCCTGCTCGCGCTCGGCACGGCAAGCCTGCAGATGATCCGCGGCGTGCGCGCATACATAAGCTTCGAAAGCGTGTGGTCGAACGCGCAGAAGGCGGCCGTCGAAGCGCTCGAGCAATACGCGCAGACGCGCAACGAGGATCATTTCGATCGCTACCTCGAGGAGTCGGCGGTGCTCGCCGGCGCGCGCGCCGCGCGCATCGAGCTCGAGAAGCCCTTCCCCGACTTTCGCGCCGCGCGCTCCGAACTGACGCGAGCACGCAATCACGCCGCCGACATCGGGGGCATGATCGATCTCTTCCGCCGCTTCCGGCCCGTGGGATTCATGGCCGAAGGCGTGCGCCTGTGGACGCAGGCCGATGCGCTGTTCGCGCGCATCGACGCCGCCGCCAGCGCGATGCACGCGACCGTCAAGAGCGGCCGTCCCGCGGGTGACCTTCAACCATGGCTCGTCGAGATGCGCGCGCTCGATCGCGAGCTGACCACGGTCGAGCGCGCGTTTTCCGCGACGTTCGCCGAGGCGTCGCGGCAGGTCGAGCGCGTGCTGATGCTCGCGACGCTCGCGATCGCGCTGGCGCTCGTCGCCGTCGCGGCACTGCGCACGCAGCGGCTCGTGCAAAAGGAAGACGCCTTCCTCGCCGCGCTGCGCACGAGCCAGCAGCGCTACGACTACGCCATCAGCGGCACTAACGACGGCATCTTCGACTGGAGCCTCGAAAGCCGCGAGATCTACGTCTCGCCGCGCTTCGAGGAGCTGCTCGGTCATGCACCCGGCACGCTGCACGAGACCGCGGCGTCGTTCGTGCGGCGCATGCACCCCGCGGATCGCCGGCGCACGCTCGCGCGCCTCAAGCAGCATCTGGCGCGCGGCGATCCGTTCGACATCGAATTTCGCCTCCAGCGCAGCGATCGCACGTTCGGCTGGTTTCGCACGCGCGGCCGGGCCGTGCTGGGCGAGCGCGGCAAGCCGCAGCGCATCGCCGGGTCGCTGGCCGACATCGAGGATCGCAAGCGCGCCGAGGCGCAGACGCTCGAGCAGAAGGAGCGCGCGCAGGTCACGCTCGCGTCGATCGCCGATGCCGTGATCACCGTCGACACGTCGGGCTTCGTCGATTACATGAACCCGGTAGCGGAGCGACTCACCGGCTGGCGCAACGACGAGGCGCGCGGCGTCGCGCTGCCGTCGATCTTCGGCGTTCTCGACGAGGCCACCGGCGTCGCGATGCCCGACCCGGTCGCCAAGTCGCTGCGCGAGGGCACGACGATCCACTCCGAAGGCAACGTGGCGCTGCGCCGGCGTCACGACGGTCCGGTCGCGATCGACTACGCGGCGGCGCCGATCCGCGACAACGCGCGCGCGATCGTGGGCGTGGTCCTCGTGTTCCACGACATGAGCCGCGAGCGACAGTACGCCATGCGCCTCGCCCATCTCGCGAGCCACGACGCGCTCACCGGCCTGCTTAATCGGCGCGAGTTCGAGCGCCGCGTGACGATGGCGCTCGTCGAAAGCCAGGCGGAGTCGAGCAACCACGCGGTGCTATACCTCGACCTCGACGAGTTCAAGGTCGTCAACGATACGTGCGGCCATGCCGCGGGCGACGAACTGCTGCGCCAGGTCGGCGCGCTGCTGCGGCCGCGCCTGCGCGAAGGCGACACGCTGGCACGCCTGGGCGGCGACGAGTTCGGAGTGCTGCTCGAGCATTGCGCGCCGGGTCCGGCGCTCGCGATCGCCGATGGACTGCGCAAGGCGATCGGCGACTTCCATTTCCAGTGGAATCAGCGCTCGTTCAAGATCGGCGCGAGTGTCGGCGTGGTCGACGTCGCGGGCGGCCCGCAGACGCTCGCCGGCGTGCTCTCAGCTGCCGACGCCGCGTGCTACATGGCGAAGGAGAAGGGCCGCAACCGCGTGCAGGTGTTCAGTCCCGAAAGCGACGAGGTAACGCTGCGCAAGGGCGAGATGGAATGGGTAAGTCGCATCCATCGGGCACTTGCGGGGAACCAGTTCTGCCTCTATGCGCAGCCGGTGGAGGCGACGCGCGGCGACGACGGGTTCGCGCCGTACACGGAGCTCCTGCTGAGGTTGCGCGACGCCGACGGCGACCTCGTTCCACCGACGTCGTTCATACCCGCGGCCGAGCGCTATCACCTGATGCCGACGATCGACCGCTGGGTGATCGACACGGCGCTCACCACGCTTGCGCGCCAGCTGGACGGCGGCGACGTGCCGGGCGTCTACGCGATCAACGTGTCGGGAGCCTCCCTCGGCGACGACGAATTCCTCGATTACGTGCAGGCGCAGTTCGTGCGGCATGGGGTGCCGCACACGTGCGTCTGCTTCGAGATCACCGAGACGACCGCCGTCGCGTCGCTCACGAAGGCCACGCAGTTCATGACGGCGTTGCGCGCGCTGGGCTGCCGCTTCGCGCTCGACGATTTCGGCGTCGGCGTGTCGTCTTTCACGTATCTCAAGCACCTGCCAGTCGACTACGTGAAGATCGACGGCAGTTTCGTGAAGGACATGCTCGACGACCCGGTCAACCATGCAATGGTCGAAGCTATCCATCGCATCGGCCACATCATGGGCAAGAAGACGATCGCCGAATCGGTCGAAGATCGCGCGGCCCTCAAGGCCCTGCGCGCGATCGGCGTCGACTACGCACAGGGTTTCGCGATCGCCACACCCGCACCGTTCGGGCAGTTGCGCATCTTGCGCCGCGTGGCGCACCGCAAGGCCGGCTGACGCGGCACGCACCGCGCTAACCGGGTCGCGGATATTTGCCGCTCCCGCCCGGTCCATCTTCGCGTGCCTTGAAAGCGGCATCATAGCCCCAAGCTATGATTCGTATTTAATTATTAAATTTGCCTTATATAAGGCGAGACGCGATCATCACGCCATCCACCCCATGACCGAACCAAGGAGCGCAAGGATGACCCAGCTTCAGAATCGCGAAGGCACGCGCGTGCCGGACGTGTCGTTCCGCATCCGCCGCAATGGCGAGTGGGCGACGGTGACCACCGACGAGCTCTTCGCACGCAAGAACGTCGTCGTCTTCTCGTTGCCGGGCGCGTTCACACCGACGTGCTCGTCGACGCACCTGCCGCGTTACAACGAGCTTGCACCGGTGTTCAAGGCGCAGGGCATCGACACCATCGTCTGCATTTCCGTCAACGACCCGTTCGTGATGGAGGAATGGGGAAAGGACCAGGAAGCGCAGAACATCGTGCTGCTGCCGGACGGCAACGGCGAGTTCACCGAGAAAATGGGCATGCTCGTCGACAAGTCCGACCTGAACTTCGGCAAGCGCTCGTGGCGTTACTCGATGCTCGTGCGCAACAAGACGATCGAGAAGATGTTCATCGAGCCGCAGAAGCCCGGCGACCCGTTCGAGGTGTCGGATGCCGACACGATGCTCGACTACCTGAACCCGAACGCGCGCAAGCCCGCCCAGGTGGCGATCCTCACGCGCGAGGGTTGTGCGTTTTGCGCCAAGGCGAAGCAGCAACTGGCGGATGCCGGCTACGATTATGCCGAGATCCCGCTGCCGCACACGATCCGCACCAAGGCGGTGGGCGCGATTACCGGCGGCCAGACCGTGCCGCAGGTGTTCATCGACGGCCGGCTGATCGGCGGCTCCAAGGAGCTCGAGGCGTTCCTGCGCAAGGCGGCGTGAGCGCGCGAGGCGAAGCGAAGCCGAGCCGAGGCCCTACGCGGACGGCCGCGCGCGCCGAGAGACCGACGCGCAGGAAAGGACAGGGCGTGGACCGTCCAATGAGGCCGAGGCGTAAGCTGCCGGGTCCGTATTCGACGAAGCTTCCGCTATGCGAACGCTGAAAACCAACGTAGCCGTGATTGGCGCCGGCACGGCCGGCCTCGCCGCCTATCGCGCGGCGAAGGCCGCCGGCCACGGCGCGCTGCTGATCGAAGGCGGCGCGTACGGGACGACGTGCGCACGCGTCGGCTGCATGCCGAGCAAGCTGCTGATCGCGCCGGCGGAGGCCGCGCACGCAGTGGAGCGTTTCGACGGCTTTGGCCTGCGTCTCGAGGGCGAGGTGGCCGTCGACGGCAAGGCCGTGATGGCGCGCGTACGCCGGGAGCGTGATCGCTTCGTCGGCTTCGTGCTGCAGGGCGTCGATGCCATCCCCGCCAGCGACAAGGTCGTCGGATACGCCCGCTTCATCGACGACACGACGCTCGCCGTCGGCGACACGACCATTCACGCAAAGGCTGTCGTCATCGCGACCGGGTCCTCACCCGCGTATCCGGCGGCATGGAATGCACTCGGCGAGCGCCTCGTCACCAACGAAACGATCTTCGAATGGACCGACCTTCCCCGCAGCGTCGCCGTGTTCGGCCCCGGCGTCATCGGGCTCGAGCTCGGACAGGCGCTGCACCGGCTCGGCGTGCGCGTCAAGGTCTTCGGCCGGGGGGGCGGCGTCGGGCCGCTGTCGGACCCCGAGCTGCTGAGCGAGGCACGCCGCATTTTCGGCGCGGAGCTGTATCTGGACACCGACGCGCATGCGGAGGTGTCGCGCGACGGTGAGAACGTGGTGGTGCGCTACCGCGCGCTCGACGGCGAGCTGCGGACCGAGCGCTTCGACTATCTGCTTGCAGCGACCGGCCGCACGCCGAACCTGCGTCATCTCGGCCTTGAGCACACGAGCCTCGCGCGCAACGCGCAGGGCGTGCCGCTCTTCGATCGCGAGACACTGCAGTGCGGCGGCGCGCCGATCTTCATTGCCGGAGATGCGAATCACGAACTGCCGCTGCTGCACGAAGCAGCCGACGAAGGACGCATCGCCGGCGACAACGCGGCGCGCTTCCCGGACGTGCGTGCCGGCATGCGCCGCGCACCGCTCGGCATCGTGTTCACCGATCCGCAGATCGCGGTCGTCGGAGGAGGTCTTCGCTCCGCACGCGAAGTCGCGCACGTCGTTGGTACCGTTTCGTTCGACGATCAGGGCCGCTCGCGCGTGATGCAGCGCAACCGTGGCCGGCTCAACGTCTATGCCGACATCGCGACGGGCGCGCTGCTCGGCGCCGAGATGATCGGCCCTGACGCCGAGCACCTCGGCCACCTGCTCGCCTGGGCGCGGCAGCTCGACCTTCGCGTCGGCGACATGCTCAAGCTTCCTTTCTACCACCCGGTCGTCGAGGAAGGGCTGCGCACGGCACTGCGCGACGCGTACGCGAAGCTCGACGCGGCGGGCAAGCGCGCCGCGTAGCGCTCATCTCAGGTAGAACCAGAGCGCGTAGGCCAGCCCGGCGACGGCCGCAACCGCCAGCGGAACGAGCACCTTGCGCGTTCGCAGCGGGTGCGGTCTATCGTAGACGCCGACGGTGCGCGGCATTCGTCAGGCCTCAGTACAGGCGCGCGCCACCCGGTCGCCGCGTCGTGCGCTCGGCCGGCGTATCCGCAACGTCGCCATCGGCGATCGAGCCCGATGCCGGCCTGCCGCTGTGCGGGCCGCTCGCGATGCCTGTCGTGCGGTCGGCATCGCCATACAGATCGCGGTCGCGGTCGAGATCGGTCGCCGTGTAGGGCGCTGCCTTCTCGTCGAAGCCCGTCCAGCCGCGCTCGCGCCACTTTTCGGCGCGCCGCTCGATGTCGATGGCCCCGTGCTCGCGCATTACCTCGGCGGCACGCTCGGCGCGCGAATCGTCCGCGCGCACCGTGACGAGCGCCCCGCCGCGGCGCACCGACTCCGCGTAGTACTCGGCGTCCGCCTTGGACACGCCCATGTCGGTGAGGCCGCCGATCAGTCCACCGGCCACCGCGCCGACTCCCGCGCCGGT
>Ga0310813_10002686_pt1 | contig 10754 bp, 4 predicted proteins | sample YN3metagenome_FD_203086 | JGI IMG/M metagenome (GOLD analysis project Ga0310813, IMG submission 203086) | Soil microbial communities from experimental microcosm in Duke University, North Carolina, United States - YN3 | ecosystem: Engineered > Artificial ecosystem > Soil microcosm > Unclassified ... | reverse complement strand
TCTGGTACCGCGGCGCGCTCTACGTCTGCGCGCCCCCCAGCGTCTGGAAACTGAGCGAGCCCGACGCCCAGGGCGTCTTCCAGAAACGCGAGGAAATCGTCACGAAGTTCGGCTCCAACGGCAACGCCGCCGACATCCATGGGCCCTTCCTGAGCCCCGACGGCTGGTTCTACTGGACCGACGGCCGCCACGGCCACTCCATCGATCAACCCGACGGCTCGAGGATGGAGGGCCACGCCGCGCGGGTCTTCCGCTGCCGGCCCGATGGGTCGCAGGTCGAGGTCGTCTGCGGCGGCGGCATGGACAACCCCGTCGAGGTCGCCTTCACCGAGGAAGGCGAGCCGCTCGCGACCTGCGCGCTCTTCCTCTCGTCGCCGAAGCGCGTCGACGTCATCTTCCACGCGATCGAGGGCGGCGTCTTCCCCTACCACGAGTGCGTCCGCGAGTTCAAGCGGACGGGCGACCTGCTGCCGTCGGTCGTCGACGTCGGCTGGGTCGCGCCCTCCGGCCTGATGCGCTACCGCAGCGAGAGCTTCGGCAAGGAGTACCGGGAAAACTTCTTCTCCGCCCAATTCAATACCCACAAGGTGCAGCGGCACGTGATCGAGCGCGACGGCGCGACCTTCCGCGGCCGAAACGAGGAGTTCCTGGTCTCGGCCAACCCCGACTTCCACCCGACCGACGTCCTCGAGGACGCCGACGGCAGCCTGATCGTCGTCGACACGGGCGGCTGGTTCCGCATCGGCTGCCCCACGTCGCGCATCGACAAGCCGCAGATCAAGGGCGGCCTCTACCGGATCCGGAAGAAGGACGCGCCGAAGCTCGACGATCCCCGTGGCCTGAAGCTGGACTGGAGCAAGCCCGACGCCCATCTCCTGGACGACCCGCGCTTCGCCGTGCGCGACCGCGCGGTGGACACGTGCGCCGATCCGTCCGGTCTTCGGGATCCGTCGGCGCGGGTCCGCCAGAACAGCGTGTGGGCGCTGTCGCGACGCGGAGTGCCGACCCGGGAGGCGTTGGACGACCGGGAGGCGGGCGTCCGCGTGGCGGCGGCCCATGCGGCCGCGCTCCAGGCCGACCGGGCCGCGATCCCCGCCCTGCTGAAGCTGCTCCAGGATCCCGCGCTCCAGGTTCGTCGCGAAGCCGCGACCGCGCTGGGACGCCTTCGCGAGAAGAAGGCCGTGCCCGCGCTCCTCGACGCCCTGCGCGCCGGAGCGGACCGCTTCCTCGAACACGCGCTGATCTTCGCGCTCATCCGGATCGACGACCGCGAGAGCACGCTCGCGGGCCTCTCGGACACGAACCCGAACGTCCGGCGCGCGGCGCTGATCGCGCTCGACCAGATGGACCACGGGGCTCTCACGCGGGAGCAGGTCACCCCGCAGCTCGACCCGTCGAACCTCCCGCTCCAGCAGGCGGCCCTCGCGATCGTCACGGCGCGCGGCTGGTCGGCCGAGCTCCTGGGCCTCCTCAAGGAGTGGCTGCTCGCCGAGAAGCCGAACGCCGAGCTGGGCGCGATCCTCGTCGCCTTCGCGCGGGACACGGGCGTCCAGGATCTGGTGGCGCAGGCGCTCCGCAGCCCCAAGACGTCGACCGAAGCCCGGCTCATCCTCCTCGAAGCCGTCGCCCGCGCGCCGCTCGATCACGTCCCCGCCACCTGGGCCGCGGAGCTGCGCTGGAGCCTCGACCACGCCGACGCCCGCGTCGTCCGGCAGGCGGTCGCGGCGATCCGCGCCGCGAGCGTGGTCGACTTCGACGCGCAGCTGCTGACGATCGCGCGGGACGCCGGACGGCCGGAGGACCTGCGGACGGACGCGATCCTGGCGGCCGCGCCGCGGGTCGCGAGGCTCGAGATGCCGCTCTTCAGCTTCCTCCGCGACGGCGTGGACAAGGAGAAGCCCGCGCTGCTTCGCCTGGCCGCCGCGCAGGCGCTCGGCGCCGCGGGCCTCAGCAACGACCAGCTCGTCCGCCTGGCGCCCACGCTGGGCGCCGCCGGCGCGATGGAGATGCCCAAGCTCCTCGCCGCCTACGAGCGGTCTGACAGCGCGAAGGTGGGCCGCGAGCTCGTCGCTCAGCTGGAGAAGTCCCCCGCGGTCGAGGCGCTGCCGGTCGACGCGCTGCGCCGCGCGCTGAAGAGCTACCCCGAAGAGGTCCGCCAGCAGGCGGCGCCGCTCCTCAAGCGGCTCGACGTCGACACCGAGAAGCAGAAGGCCCGCCTCGCGGAGCTGGAGCCGCTGATGTCGGGCGGCGACGCGCCGCGGGGCCGCGAGGTCTTCTTCGGCAAGAAGGCCGCGTGCTCGACCTGCCATTCGATCCAGTCCCAGGGCGGCCGCGTCGGGCCCGACCTCTCCAAGATCGCGTCGATCCGGACCGGACGCGACCTCCTCGAGTCGGTCGTCTTCCCCAGCGCCAGCTTCGCGCGCGGCTACGAGCCCTATCTGATCCGCACCAAGGACGGCGCGATCCTCGACGGACTGATCGCGCGAGAAACGGCCGACGCGATCTACCTGTTCACGGCCGACCGCACTGAGAAGCGGGTGCCGCGCGCGTCGATCGACGTCCTGCAGACCGGGAAGACCTCGATCATGCCGCAGGGCCTCGATGCGCAGCTGTCCCGGGACGAGCTGCGCGACCTGCTCGCCTTCCTGACCTCGCTCAAGTAGTTCCGCAAATCCACGACTCGCGAGCGGCGATGCTATAATGCATTGCCTGTAAGGACGTTCCGCATGTCGAGCGACCAGGGGAGCGGCGACCAGAAGCGCCCGGCCACCGGGCTTCAGAGCAGCTCTCCGTCCAGCACCGAGGACACGCTCATCGAGCGGGTCGTGCTCGAAAAGAAGTTGGTCACCCCCGAGCAGCTCGAAGAGTGCCGACTGGAGCAGCAGAAGACTCAGATCGACGGCGCGCCCGCGTCGCTGGGACAGATCCTCGTCCGCCGCGACCTCGTCAACGTCGACCACCTGGTCCGCCTCGTGGCCCAGCAGAAGAGCCGAGCCAACGCGCTACCCGAAATCCCGCGCTACGAGATCCGCGAGCTCCTCGGAGAAGGGACGAGCGCCGTCGTCCACCGCGCCTGGGACCGGCAGTTGCAGCGGCCCGTGGCGATCAAGATCCTCCGCGACGCGATGATGATGAGCGACCTGGCCCGGCAGCGCTTCCAGCGCGAGGCGCAGGCGGCGGCCGGCATCTCGCACCCCAACGTCGTCACCGTCCACGACGCCGGCGAGGCCGACGGCCGACCCTACCTCGTCATGGAACTCGTCGAGGGCAAGGGCCTGAACGAGATCCTCAAGCAGCGCGACTGGGACGAGCGCAGGATGCTTGCGCTCTTCGAGAAGGTGGCCCGCGGGCTCGAGGTCGCGCACGCCAAAGGCATCGTCCACCGGGACCTCAAACCGGCGAACATCATCGTGACCCCCGCCGGCGAGCCGAAGGTCGGGGATTTCGGGCTGGCTCACCTGGTGGACTCCGAGACGGAGCTCACGCGGGCCGGGACGGCGCTGGGCACGCCGATGTACATGTCGCCCGAGCAGGTGCGGGGCGACGTCCGCGGCATCACCCCGCAGACGGACGTCTACGCGCTGGGCTCGATGCTCTACGAGGTGGTGCTCGGCCAGCCGCCGCACTACGGCGACACGGTCCAGGAGATCTACGGGAAGATCGAGCACGAGGAGCCCGAGGCGCCGCGCCGCGTCCGGCCGAAGGTCTCGAAAGACCTGCAGACCATCATCCTCAAGTCGATCAGCAAGAAGCCTCAGCACCGCTACGCGAGCGCGCAGGCGCTGGCCGAGGACCTGCGCCGCTACCTCGCGGGCGAGCCGATCCTCGCGCGGCCCCCGTCCGGAACCGTGCGATTCTGGAGGAAGGTGTCGCGGCACCGCCTGGTCCTGATCTCCATCGCCGCGGCGCTCGCGGGCGCGCTGCTCGGGGCCTGGGTGATCGCGCGGCTCCAGCCGCCGCTCCCGGCCATCAAGGCCTGGGCGCCCGTCCACCCGCCCGCGCCGGCGCTGCCCCCCGACTCGCCCCTGCTGCCGGGCCGCCCCGAGCTGGGCGAGGCCTACTACGCGGAGTACTCCCGCGCCGTCCGCCTCCTCCCGAAGATCTCGCCCGCGCAAGACCGGGTGAAGGGGGAGTGGCGCGTGGACGACGGGAAGCTGAGCTGCGGCAGCGAGGCGTTCACCAAGCTGCGGCTCCCCTACGTGCCGCCGGAAGAGTACGACCTGCTCGTCGTCTTCCAGCGGAGGACGGGCTACGGCGACGTGAACCTGCTGCTCACCCACCAGGGGATGCCGTTTCTCTGGGCCATGGGGGCCGTGGGGAACTCGATCTTCGGCTTCGGCACGATCAACGGCCAGTGGGCCGCCTCCAACCCCACGACGCGGCACGACAGCAACTGCCTCGACAACGGACGCCTTTACACCGTGGTGGTGCAGGTGCGGAAGGATGGCCTCTGTGCCTACGTGGACGGCAAGCTCAAGTCGAGCTGGAAGACGGATTACGGGGACATGGGCTCCGACGCGAACTGGGGCCTGCCCGAACCGCGCTTCCTCGGGCTGGGCACTTACGAAAGCCCGAGCGAGTTCCGCCGGATCGAGGTGCTGGAGATCAGCGGCAAGGGCTCCCTCCTGAGGTGAAATTTTTCATCCCCTCCCCCACCTTCGGCCGATCAAGGATATACTGATTCCGCGATCGGAGTATCCATGACCGAGAATCTGCTGAAGGAGGCCGACCAGTACCTGGCCCAGGGAGACTACGTCCGGGCCCTGGACGAGCTCCGCAAGGCCGGCCCCGTCGACCCGGAAGTCGCCCGGCGGATCCACACCGCCCTGGGACGCCTCAAGCTGGTCGCGGCCCGCGAGTTCGCCGTCGGCCGCTGGTCCGTCGCGGAAGGCATCTTCGACGCCGTCAGCGAGCACGAGCAGTTCCTCAGCGACGCCGAGCGCGTCGAATGCCGCAACATCGTCAAGGACATCGAGCGCTGCCGCGACGAGGGCCGCTACGTGCACGTCCTCATCCAGGCGGCGGCGCAGCTGGCCTCCGAGAACCGCTACGCCCAGTCCCGCGAGATCGCCCTCGAGGCCATGAGGGGCTGCAGCGATCCGCACCAGGTCGCCCGCCTGCGGCACCTGCTCCGGAGCCTGCCCAACCCGCTCGGCCGCCTGCTTTACGGCTTCGACTCGGCCGTCGAGGTGGACCAGTTCGTCCGGACCCACGCCGGCGCCCGAGCCGAGGTCGTCCTCAACGAAAGCCATCCGCTCGGCGGCGGCTTCGCCCGGATGGTCTTCCCCTCGCAGGGCTCCCGCATCGACCTCATGGACCCGCCGACCGACTGGTCCGACGGCAAGGACCTGGGCTTCATGGTGCAGCTCGCGTCGAAGACGCGCTCGACCTTCCGCCTGACGGTCGGCGACCTCCGCAACTCCTGGGCGACGGACCTCTCCCTGATGGACTTCTACTGGAACCAGAAACGCCTGACCTTCGACCAGTTCCAGAAGAAGGGCGAGCCCGACTGGCGCGCGGTCACGGTCTTTTCGATCACCTCGCTCACCCCCGCGCCCACCGCCATCCACCTCGACGAAGTCCGCCTCCGCGGCGCGCCTCTGGGAAAATCCTGAACGATCTGAATCCTTGACGCCGCGGGCCCCGTACTATAAAGTGGTCAGACCACTTATGAAGCGAAAAGCCTCCGTCGTCTCGGGCGTGCTCGGCCGGCTCAAGCCGATCCTCACCCCGGGCACGCCGCTGCCCAGCGAGCGCGAGCTCTCGCGCAAGCTCCGCGTGAGCCGCCCCTCCCTCCGCGAGGCGCTCCGCACCCTCGAACTCATGGGCGTCGTGGACACGCGCCACGGCTCCGGCACCCAGGTCGCCCAGTCGGGCAGCGACGTCCTCAAGACGCCCCTCGAGTTCCTGCTCATGCTCGACAAGCCGTCCATCGAGGATCTCGTCGAGACCCGCTCGCTCCTCGAGGTCCACCTCGCCGGCCGCGCGGCCGAGCGGCGCACGGACGCCGACCTCGCCGCCATCGAGGCGTCGCTGCGCGACATGAAGGCGCACCTCGCGCGGCCCACGGAAGTGACCGACCCGGACGTCCGCTTCCACTCGGCGGTCGCGGCGGCCGCTCACAATCGCCTCCTCGAGCGCCTCATGAACTGCCTGCGCGACGGCATCCGGGAAGTGATGCACGCCGCCTGGCCGGGCGTTCCCGACATGGACTTCTCCTACGAGATGCACGCGCGGACCTACTCGGCCATCAAGCGCGGCGACGCCGCCGGGGCGCGCCGCCACATGGAGCGGATGATGGACATGTTCCGGAAGGAACTCAAGCAGGTCGGATTGCTCAAGAAATAAATCCGGCCTCGGGGTTACGGATAGGTATGAGATCGCTCCTCCTGGCGCTGCTCCTCGCCGCCGGCGTGGAGGCCCGTCAAGAGACCGCCCCGCCGGACGCCGCCGGGATCGAATTCTTCGAGCAGAAGGTCCGCCCCATCCTCGTCGAGAAGTGCTACTCCTGCCACAGCGCGACGGCCGAGAAGCTGAAGGGCAACCTGTACCTCGACACCCGCGAGGGCAGCCTCAAGGGCGGCGACCTCGGACCCTCCGTGGTCCCCGGAGATCCCGAGCGCAGCCTGCTCGTCAAGGCGGTCCGCTGGACCGACGACGACCTCAAGATGCCCCCGAAGAAGCGGCTCCCCGCGGAGCAGGTCGCGGACCTCGAGGCCTGGGTGAAGCGCGGCGCGCCGGACCCGCGCACGAAGACCGCGGCCAAGCCGCGCGTCGACCCCGAGAAGGTGAAAGCCCACTGGGCCTTCCAGCCCCTCCGCGAAACGCCGCTGAGCTCCATCGACGCCTTCGTCGAGCAGAAGCTGAGGGAAAAGGGGCTGCGCCTCTCGCCGCCCGCCGATCGGCGCACGCTGATCCGACGGCTCTCCTACGACCTGACCGGCCTGCCGCCCTCCGCGGAGGACACCGAGGCCTTCGTGCGGGATCCGGCGGCCGACGCGGTCGAGAAACTGATCGACCGCCTGCTCGCCTCGCCGCAGTACGGCGAGCGCTGGGGCCGCCACTGGCTCGACGTCGCCCGCTACGCCGATACCAAGGGCTACGTCTACGCCGACCGCGACGAGAGCCGACTGGCGAACGCCTGGGCCTACCGCGACTGGGTCGTCCGCGCCTTCAACGAGGACATGCCCTTCAACGCGTTCCTCAAGCTCCAGATCGCGGCGGACCGGATGGTGACGGGCGAGGACAAGCGCGACCTCGCCGGCATGGGCTTCCTGACGATCGGTCCGCGCTTCCTGCAGAACATCCACGACATCATCGACGACCGTCTCGACACGATCGGCCGCGGCATGATGGGGCTCACGATCAGCTGCGCCCGCTGCCACGACCACAAGTTCGACCCCGTGCCGACGAAGGACTACTACTCGCTCTACGGCGTGTTCGCGAGCTCCACGGAGAAATGGCTGCCGGTCGCGGAGGTCGAGAAGACCCCGACGGGCGAGGCCTTCTCGTCGGAGATGAAGAAGCGGCAGGACGCGCTCGAGGCGCTCTTCGCGAAGAAGCGCGACCAGCTGCTCGAACGGCTCCGCGGCCAGACGCCGATGTACCTCGCGGCCGTGACCGAGGTCGAGAAGCTGCACACGGAGGAGTTCTACGCCTTCGTGCAGCCCGACGACGTCAATCCCGTCGTCGCGCGCCGCTGGCACCTCTACCTCCTGGAGACCCGCAAGGTCTTCCACCCCGTCTTCGCGGCGTGGAACGCGTTCGCGCAAATGACGCCCAAGGAACTGGCGGAGACGTCGACGGCCTGGCTCGCGAGGAACCGCGAGGCCCTCAATCCCCGCGTGGCGCAGGCGTTCGACGGCGAGCCGATCCGGACTATGAAGGACGTGGCCGCCCGCTACGGGAAGCTCCTCAAGGAGGTCCACGGCCGCGCAAAGGAAGCGTCCGTCGACGCCGCCGAGCAGGCGCTCCGCGAAGTGCTCTATGGGACCGACTCGCCGATCTCGCTCCCGCGCCTGGCGGTGTCGGAGCTCGAATGGTACTTCGACGAAGGCGCGCGCGTCGAGATCGCGAAGGGACAGCGGGCCATCGAGCAGTGGCTCCTCGACGCCAAAGCGTCGCCGCCCTACGCGTGCGTCCTCGAGGATAAGCCGCAGCTCGTCAACCCGCGCGTCTTCCGCCGCGGCAACCCCGCCAACAAGGGCGAGGAAGTGCCGCGGCAGTTCATCGGCTTCCTCGCGGGCCCCGACCGGGCGCCCTTCGCGGACGGCAGCGGCCGCCTTGAGCTGGCGAACGCCATCGCCAGCCCGACGAACCCGCTCACGGCGCGCGTGTGGGTGAACCGCGTCTGGCTGCAGCACTTCGGACGAGGCCTGGTCTCGACCCCGAGCGACTTCGGGCTGCGCAGCGACCCGCCCAGCCACCCGGAGCTGCTCGACTTCCTCGCGCGGCGCCTCATCGCGGACGGTTGGTCCACGAAGAAGCTGCACCGCCTGATCCTGCTCTCGGCGACCTACCGGCAGTCGAGCGACGACAACGCCGCGGCCCGCGCGGTGGACGCGGAGAACCGCCTCCTCTGGCGCGCGAACCGCCGGCGCCTGGACTGGGAGTCGATGCGCGACTCCTTCCTCGCGGTCTCCGGGGCGCTGGATCCGAGGATGGGCGGCAAGCCGGTCCCCTTCAGCGCGCCGCGCCGCACGATCTACGGCTACATCGACCGCCTCAACATCCCGGGCATGCTGCGCGCCTTCGACATGGCGAGCGTGGACGCCCACAGCCCGCAGCGCCACCAGACGACGGTGCCGCAGCAGGCGCTCTTCCTCATGAACAGTCCCTTCATGGTCGAGCAGGCCCGCGCGCTGGCGAAGCGTCCCGAGGTCGCCGCGGCGGCCGACGGGCCCGGGCGCGTCCGCGCGCTCTACCATCGCGTCTTCGGCCGCGATCCGTCGGACGAGGAGATCGACCTGGGCCGCCGCCTCCTCGAGCGGCCTGCGCCGCCGCCCCTCGTGTGGAAGCCCGGTCCCTGGCACTACGGGTACGGCGAGGTGGACGAGGCGGCCGGCAAGGTCGCCCACTTCACGCCGCTGCCCCACTTCACCGGCCGCCAGTGGCAGGGCGGCCCCGCGCTCCCGGACCCGGTCGCCGGCTGGGCCTACCTGAACGCCCAGGGCGGACACGCGGGCAACGACCTCCAGCACGCGACGATCCGCCGCTGGGTCGCGCCGGAAGACGGCGCGGTCACCATCAGCGGCACGGTGGCCCACAAGAACAAAGGCGGCAACGGCATCCGCGCGCGGCTCTTCTCCAGCCGCACGGGCGAGGTGGCGTCCTGGACCCTGAAGCAGCTCGAGGCGGAGATGAAGATCAAGAGCCTCGAGGTGAAGAAGGACGATGCCATCGACTTCGTCGTGGATTTCCGGGGCGAGATCACGGACGACGAGTTCGTGTGGGCGCCGCTGATCCAGATGAAGACCAGCTCGGCGGCCAACGCGGGGCAGATGGTCGAATGGAACGCCGCGACGCAGTTCGCCGGCCCGCCGCCCGCGCCGCAGACGCCGCTGGAGAAGTACGCCCAGACGCTGCTGCTGACGAACGAGTTCTTCTTTCTGGACTGAGACGATGACCCTGACGCGCCGCGAACTGCTCTGCCGGTCGACGCTCGGCGTCGGCGCCTTCGCGCTCGCCGACCTGATGGGTCAGGCGTGGGGGGACGATGCCTCGGCGCTCAGCCCGCTCGCGCCGAAGCGGTCGCACTTCCCCGGCAAGGCGAAGCGGATGATCCACATCTTCCCCAACGGAGGCGCCTCGCACGTCGACACCTTCGACCCCAAGCCGGCTCTCGACAAGTACGCGGGCAAGCCCCTGCCCACGGGGAATCTCCGGACCGAGCGCAAGACCGGCGCCGCCTACCCCTCGCCCTTCGCGTTCGCGAAGTGCGGCGAGAGCGGCCTCGAGGTCAGCAATGCGTTCCCGAAGCTGCGCGCGATGGCCGACGATCTCTGCGTCATCCGCTCGATGTACACGGAGGTGCCCAACCACGAGCCGTCGCTGCTCATGATGAACTGCGGCGACATCCGCTTCTCGCGCCCCAGCATGGGGTCGTGGCTGACCTACGGCCTGGGCTCGGAGAACCAGAACCTGCCGGGCTTCGTCGTGCTCTGCCCCGGCGGCTACCCGATCCAGGAGTCGCAGAACTGGCAGTCGAGCTTCCTGCCGGGCGCCTACCAGGGCACCTTCATCGACAGCCAGCACACGGAGCTGCCGAAGCTCATTGAGCATATCCGCAGCGACTCGGGGACGCCGAAGGACCAGCGCGAGCAGCTCGACCTCCTGCTCGAGCTCAACCGCCGGCACCAGGAGAAGCGGCGCGAAGAGGCGGCCCTCGAAGCGCGCATCCAGTCGTTCGAGCTCGCCTACCGGATGCAGATGGAGGCCGCCGACGCGTTCGACCTCTCGAAGGAGCCCAAGCACGTCCTCGACCTCTACGGCCCCGGCACGCAGGCCCGACAGATGCTGATGGCCCGCCGGCTTCTCGAGCGCGGCGTCCGCTTCGTCCAGGTCTGGGCCGGCGCGGGCCAGCCCTGGGACAATCACGACAAGATCAAGGAGAACGTGTCGAAGCTCGCCGGCGCGAGCGACCAGCCCATCGCGGCGCTGCTGCAGGACCTGCGGCAGCGCGGCATGCTGGAGGACACCCTGGTCCTCTGGGCCGGCGAGTTCGGCCGCACCCCGACCGCCGAGCTGCCCGCCGC
>Ga0310813_10002685_pt1 | contig 10756 bp, 13 predicted proteins | sample YN3metagenome_FD_203086 | JGI IMG/M metagenome (GOLD analysis project Ga0310813, IMG submission 203086) | Soil microbial communities from experimental microcosm in Duke University, North Carolina, United States - YN3 | ecosystem: Engineered > Artificial ecosystem > Soil microcosm > Unclassified... | reverse complement strand
TACTCCGTGGTCGTGACCGAGCGCTACGCGCACCTCCGGATCGATCTCTTCGCCGACCGGGAGCTGGACGCGATCCCGTTCGATCTCCGGGGCGGCCGGACGGTCAAAACCGAGCAACTTGGGGACAAAACAGGGACACGGAAGGCTGACCCCTCCCGCAACACCCTGTAGCCACAAGCAAAAAGACCGGAGTGGTCCTGTAAGCCGAGTTCTGTTCCCCCTTTCGGGGGCAGCGAACATTCATCTAGGGCCCTGGTTACCCAGGGGCCTCGTCAGCGAGCAACCCGGGAGCGTGGGACGGGCCGTCCTTGCCTTCTTTCGAAGGCGCTCCCCTATTGGCTCTTGCTCCAGGTGGGGTTTGCCGTGCCGCCCAGGTCGCCCTGGGCGCGGTGCGCTCTTACCGCACCGTTTCACCCTTACCTCCGCCGTCGCCGGCGGAGGCGGTCTGTTTTCTGTGGCACTGTCCTGCGGGTCGCCCCGACTGGCCGTTAGCCAGCACCCTGCCCTTTGGAGCTCGGACTTTCCTCCCGCCGCCCATTTCCTGCAGCGGCCGGCGTTCACCCGGACCACTCCGGCCTCAACCTTCTACAACACCCCGCGCGCTCCCTCACGTCCTCTCTCCCGGGTCATCGGCAAGAGCATCGCCGCCGGCCTGCCCGGTGCTCCGCACCCTGAAGGCCAAGGGCCTGGTGGAGCGCCGCCCCCACCCGGAGGACGCCCGCGCCCGCGCCGTCGCCGTCACCCGGGCCGGCCGGGCGCTCGCCCGCCGCGCCATCCCCGCGGTGGAGGAGGTGGACGCCGCCTCCTTCCGCGAGCACGCCGCGGAGGTCGCCGCCCTGGCCCGCCTCGCCGCCACCGGCGCTCCGGCCTCGCGGACCTGACCGTTCGCTCCATCACGTTCTCTTCCGGCGCGCTGGAAGATCACCTCCGCCCCCTCGCCACTGCCTCCGCCGCGTCCCGCGCCGCCCCGGCCAGGCCCTTGAGGATGGGCTCGCTGATCGCTCCGGGAAAAGTCCGGGGCAGGGCGGAGCGCACCTCTTCCACCGCGTCAGGGACCCGTTCCACCACGCCCTCGATGATCTCCCGGGCGTCCGGGACCGCGCACCGCCGGGCGGTCTCCAGCCAGTGCCTGACCCGGATCTCCTTCCACCGGTAGTGGCGGTTCTTCCCCAGCACCGCCATCGCCATCTTCGCCTTGTGCGGCGAGATCTGGTTCGACCTGGGTCCCAGGACCGGGTACGCCGAGAGCACGTCGTACCGCGGCGTCAGCCGGAAGCGCCCGCCCGCCTCGATGAACACGCTGAAGTTCTTGGCGTGCCCGTCGATGGCGCAGAGGAGCCAGTACACGAACTGCGTGAGGAAGAAGTCCTCCCGGTCCGTCGCGGCGGTGGCTGACCCTTCCAGCAGCTTCATCGCCGCCGCGATGCCGGGCCCACCCTGCGACTCGTATTTCTGGACCACCGGCGTGCCCGTCGCCTGGCACAGGTCCTCCTGCGGCCGCCGGAGGATCCACGTCCCCCGCGAGGTGCGGTCGAACCGTTCCACCACCAGGACCTTCTGGCCGGCGAACGAGCGGATCTCGCAAGGGGCGCAGGGGATGTCGAGCGCGTGGAGGAGCTGCGCGCAGAGCCACTCGTTCTCCACCGACGCCGACAGGTCCACCTGGTGCAGGTCCCGGTGGTCGATGGGGAGCTTGAAGATGTGCGTGGAGGGAGTCGCCCCGTGCGGCACCAGCCAGCGGCCCCGCCACCACAGCAGGGCCGTCTTCTCCTGCGCACCCGCCAGCGAGATCCGGAATTCGTCCGGCTCCTGCGGGGCCGTGGACGGCACCCGCGCGCGCGCGAGCACCCTGGCGATCTCCGCGCCGGAGAGCGCACGCCCCGTCACCTTGCGGATGTCCGGCGCCGGCGAGCCCGCCGGAAGCAGCTGGATCGCGCCCACGCAATCCCGGCCGATCTGCTCCAGCAGATCGAACGGCGCCGGGGACGCGCTCCTGAACCGGACCATGATCTGCTGGCGGAGGTCCGCGCTGTCCGGAAGCAGGTTCTCGAAGAACGAACCCACCACTGGCCCGCGGTAGGCGCCGGACGGCCGCAGCGGGAGGGAGAGCGAGATCGGCCGCGCCAGGGGAGAGGCGATCCAGACCGGGTCGTACTCCAGGACGTCCTCGCCGCGCTCGATGCTCCACCGCCCCACGCGCTCGCCGTTCATCCACACGTCCAGCGCGCGCGCCCTCGGCCGCCGGCCCACCTCACCACTCCGTTCCGGGGGCGGCCGGCGACCGCCGGTCCCTCAGCGACAGCTCCACGTCCAGCGCGCCGAGGAGCTGGTACAGCCGGCGCACCGTCAGCCGGTCCGGGTGCACCTCCGCCGCCGAGATCGCCTTCTGCGCCACGCCGATCCGCTCCGCCAGCGCCCGCTGCGACAGGCCGCGCTGGCGGCGGAACCCCTGCAGGATCTCACCCAGTTGCTCCGCCGTCTGCGCCGTGAACGGAATGGCCAATTATCCTCCCACAGGGATAAATGCCATTTATCCCTGTGGCGGGATATTTTCCACTTATCCCTGTGGAGGGATAAGTACCATTTATCCCTGTGGAGGGATAACGGCCCGCGGGCGCTACATCCGCTCGTCGATGGCCCGGTTGGACATCTCGTCCGCGGCGGCGTTCATCTCCCGCGGCACGTGCACCAGCTTGAAGCGCCCGAACTGGTTGAGCAGCTCCAGCACCTCCTCGTACAGCGGCCGCAGCGACGGGCTCTTCACCTGGTACCGCCCGCCCAGCTGCCGGATCATCAGCTCGCTGTCGGCGAACACCTCCACCTCCTGCACCCCCAGATCCTTGGCCCGCTTCAGCCCCAGCAGCAGCCCCATGTACTCGGCGTAGTTGTTGGTCTGGACGCCGAGGAACTTCCCCAGCCGCTCCACCACCCGCCCGTTGGGCTCCACCAGCACCGCGCCCGCCCCCGCCAGCCCCGGGTTCCCGCGCGCCGCGCCGTCCGAGTACACCCGGATCCGGTTGCTCGCGGCCACGCCGGGCCCGCTGGGCAGCGAGGAGGTGGAGAAGAAGCCGGAGTCGGAGGGGCCGTTGGCGGCCAGGCCGGGGCCCACCGGCGCCTCCAGCGCGGCGGCGGCCCGCTCCAGCAGCGCCTGCAGCGCCTCGCGATCCAGATCCCCGTGCTGGCGCCGCGTCGCCTCCAGCGGCTCGTTCGCCGCGATGAAGCGCAGGAGCTCTGCATCGGTCGGCGAGGCCATGGGTGACAGGCTACTCCGGCGGCTACTTCGGTGCGGGCGTCTCCAGCGCTTCCGACGCGTAGATGATGCGGTGGCACGACGGGCAGACGTCGGACCCCAGCGTGGAGCGCAGCGTGTTGTACAGCTGCGGGGGCACGTTCATGTTGCAGCCCTGGCAGGTGCCGCCGATCACCGCCACCAGCGCCGGCATCCGCTTCTTGCGGATGGTGTCGTAGCGCCTGAGCAGCGTGCCATCCACGCTGCCGGTCACCTTCCCGCGCTTCTCCTCCAGCTCCCGCACCTGCCCCTGCGACTCGTCAATCTTCTGCTTCAGCTCGGCGATCTTCCCGCCGATCTGGTCCTGGCGGGCGGCGAACTCCTGCTCCTTGAGCTTGGCCGCCTCGCGCGCGGCGGCGAGCGTCTTGCCCAGCTCCACCAGCTCCTCGGCCATGGTCTGGTTCGCCTTCTTGGCGATGTCGATCTCGCGGGCCAGGGCGGCGTACTCGCGGGTGGAGCGCTGCTCGGACAGCCGCGTCTCCCACTTCTTCACCTTGTCCTTCTCGTCCTGGATGTTCTGCTCCAGCGACCGCTTCTGCCGCTCCACGTCGGACAGCCGCGCCCGCTCCGCCTCCACCGCGGACCGCGCCGCCGCCAGCTCCTTCTCCAGCTCAGAGACCTGCTTGGGATGCACCTCGGCGGACTTCCTGAGCGACTGGATCTCCAGATCCACCTTCTGCAGCTCAGCCAGCGCCTTCAGTTTCTCCCGCAAGTTTGACGCCTCCAATCGGCTCGGCCCTTCTAGCAACAAGGCTTCGCCGGATCCAATGGGCAGACGTGTCGGCGAGCGCACGCTGCCTGCCGATCCCCTCCATGCGCTAGAAGCCGGGCCGTGATCCACCTCCGCTCGCGCCGGCTCGACCCGCTCCTGGTGCTGGTCCTTCCCGGAATCCCGCTCCTGGGCTGCCCGGATCGCGCGCCCCCGGTAAGCGGCGCCCCCGGGCCCGCGCCGGCTCCGGCCCCGGGGCCGCCGCCTCCGGCCAGGCAGGGCTCCATTGAAGGCTCCATCCGGTTCCTAGGCCCGGTCCCGCCCCCGCTGAAGGTCTCCATCCCCGCGGACCTGGCCCGTTTCTGCGGCCAGGCGCTGGAGCAGCCCCAGGCGGTGGTGGGCGAAGGCGGCGGCCTCTCGGAGGTGGTGGCGTGGGTCGCCGGCGCCCGCGGCCCGCTCTCCGCCGCGCCCGCGCCGCCGCCCCTGGACCAGCGGGGGTGCGCCTTCCATCCCCGGGTGGTGGCGGCGGCCGAGGGCGGCCAGCTCACCGTCATCAACTCCGACCCGCTCCTGCACAACGTCCGCACCGCGTCCCCCACCGACCGCCCGGCCAACGTCGCCATGCCCATCACCGGGATGAAGGTGCAGATCCCGCTCGCCGCCACCCCCGCGGTGGTGCGCCTGACCTGCGACGTGCACCCGTGGATGGTGGCGCACGTCCGCACGTTTGATCACCCGTACTTCGCCGTCAGCGGCGCGGACGGCCGCTTCGCCATCCGCGGCGCGCCGGCCGGCAAGCAGGTGCTGCAGCTGTGGCACCCGTCACTGGGGGAGCACCAGGTGGAGGTGGAGGTCCCCGAGGGCGGGGTGGCGCGCCCGCAGATCGACTGGCCGGCCCGATGAGCGGAAGGCCGCCCGGCGCGCCGCCGGGCGGTGGCGGGACTTGGCGCCCCCGCCCGTTCTCGCTATAGACGGGCCATGCCTTACTACATCGTCGAGACGTGCATCGGGTGCACGGCCTGCACCAGCCGCTGCCCGACGGACGCCATCACCGGCGAGCGCAAGCTGCTCCACGTGATCGACCCCGACCTGTGCATCGACTGCGGGGCGTGCGGCGTGGTCTGCCCGGCCGAGGCCATCTACGACAACTTCGGCAACCTCACCGAGATGCTGAAGAAGACCCAGCGGCCCTACGCCCACGTCGACTCCAAGGCCTGCACCGGCTGCGACAAGTGCGCCGAGCGCTGCCCGTTTGACTGCCTGCACCTCCAGGACGTGAGCGACCCCCAGTCCCCCTTCTTCAGCATGATGACGGTGGACGAGTCCAAGTGCACCGGCTGCCGCGAGTGCGAGAAGGCCTGCCCGTACGACGCCATCTTCATCTACCGCAAGGACCAGATCCCGGACTGGCTGAAGAACAACCTCTGGGCCCCGCCCGAGGCGCAGGAGAAGGCCGCCTAGCCGGCTGGCCGCCTGGCTGTACCGCTGCTGTACCGGGCGTACCCGCCACCGCCGGGTGACGCTTGACTCCTCAAGGTCCCCGTTGACCCGGCGCCGGCCGGCAGAACTCCTCGAAATCAGGAGCGCGGCGGGAATGGGGTCCCCTGGCAGGCCGTTTGCTAGCAACTCGACAGTCGGACCTGTTGTCCGGCGGAGGTTCCACAGCCATGCCCCCCATGCTCAAGCGCCCGGGCTCCGCCCGTCCCAAGGGCCCCGTGTCCAGCCGGCGTCCGGCCGGGATGCAGGCCATCAACCCGGCGCTGTACCAGCAGATCCGCGAGGCCGTCCGCGAGCTGGCGACCCCGCGGCCGACCGCTCGCGCGGCCTAGGTCACCTTTCGGTAACCCGCTTTTCGGCTGACGGACCTCCGGCGGACCGGCGACGACGCGTCGTCGCCGGGTCCCTTCCGGAGCGCCTGCCTCACGCCTCGTCGTCGTCGGCGGGGGTCTCTGCCTCGGCGTCCTCGTCCTCGAAGGCCTCGGCCTCCTCCTCGGCGACGGGTTCGGGCTCGTCCCCCAGGTCCACTGGCTCCACCACCTTGGGCACGGCGGCGAGGCGGCTCCGCTTCCCCTCCGGCTGTGGTTTGAGCGCCGGGCTCTCCCTCTGGTCGGCGCCGCACTTCGGGCAGACCGGATCCGGCTTCTTCATGTCGTAGAACTTCGTGCTGCACTTGAAGCAGACGAACTTGTTCCCCAGGTCCTTGGCGGGCATGGCCCATCCTCCGACAAGTCGGTACGCGTCCTAAACGCGTCCGAAAAAGGCGCGCCTGCATAGTTGGCAGGCTGGTGTAAGTCAACGGTGTGGTTCTGGTCTGGCCAACCTTGTTAGCCTTGGTCGGCTCCAACGCCGGGCCACCGGGCCGCGCTCTTGAACTTCAGCTGTGACCACTGCGGGCGAAAGTACTCCATCGCCGACGACCGCGTCGGCGACAAGGGCGTCAAGATCCGCTGCAAGCATTGCCAGAACGTCATCCTGGTGAAGCCCCCGCCGGTGATCGGCGCGGAGGAGAGCACCCGCATGGTGTCGCTGGACGAGCTGGAGCGGGGCGGGGTGGCCGCGCCCAGGTCCTCGCCCGCCGGGGGGAGCAAGAAGGCCTCCTCCAGGGCGCAGCGGACGGAGGTGGCGCCCGCCCCGACCGCGCCCACCTCCTCCAGCTCCAGCGGCGCCTCGCCCTGGGAAGGGGAGGCCACCCGCGCGGTGGTGGCGCCGGACCCCAACGCGCAGTGGTTCGCCATGGTGAAGGGCCAGCAGGTGGGCCCGTTCGACCTCCGCGGCCTCTCCGGGAAGGTGAAGACCTTCGAGGTGAGCCTGAAGACCTTCGTGTGGCGCGAGGGGATGGACGACTGGAAGCGCGCCGAGGAGCTCCCGGAGCTGGCGCTGATGTTCGCCGGCGGGATGGCCAAGGAGGAGTCGCGCGCCTCGGCGGCCAAGATGGAGGCGGTGAAGTCCATCGCCGCCGCGCTGCAGAAGTCGGCCGCGGCCGGGATGCGCAGCTCCGCGCCGCGGGAGGCGCCCCGCCCCGGCGAGCCGGTGGAGGAGCCCAAGCGCATCCCGGTGGCGGAGGCCAGCCCGGACGAGATGTGGCCCGGGGAGACCGGCCTGGAGGAGGGCAACGGCCTGGACGGGCTGCCGGACGAGCCCGCGGCGCCGCTGTCGTTCGACCTCTCCGTGGACGCGCCCAACGGCTCGGACACCACCGGCCCGGGGCTGGAGCTGGACCTGGAGCCGGCGACCAGCGCGGCCTCCGCGGCGGCGGAGGAGCCCATCCCGGAGGCGGAGGCGGAGCCGGAGCCAGAACCGGAGCCGGCCCCCGCGCCCGCCATGTCCAGCGCCGCCGCGGTGACGGTGTCGCCGCACCCGCCCCGCGGGAAGCGGAAGATGCCGAAGCTGGAGCCCACCCCGCCGCCGAGGACGGAGCCCCCGCCCGAGGCCGCCGCGCCGCCGCCCGCGGACTTCGGCTCCGACCTGTTCTCCGACCTGGACCTGCGCCGCAGCGGCGAGAAGGCGCCGCCGCTGGACCCGGGCGACCTGACCCGGACCGCGGACGAGCCCCCGCCCAACGGCGCCGGCGGCGACGCGGACCCCTTCTCCAGGATGGGCGCGGCGCCGGCGGAGATGCTGCCCAAGCCGGGCCAGGCCACCAGCTACGTCATCGCCCAGGCGGGGGTGGCCCGCCGGAACCCGGTGTGGAAGGTGCTCCTGTTCGTGGTCCTGCTCGTCGGGGTGCCGGTGGGCGTCCTCTACGCGCTCTCCGAGATGAACGTGGTGCCCCTGCAGGTCACCCACGTGGACCAGGCCACCGGGCAGACGGTGAGCGACCCGGTGTTCTCCCGCGGCGGCGTGTCCGGGCTGCGGGACTTGCTGATGGGGAAGAAGCCCCCCGCCGCGCCGAAGCAGGACGGGCGGGACCAGGACGCGCCCCCCAGGGACGGCAAGGACGGCAAGGAGAAGGGGCCCGCCTCCGCGGCGAAGACCGGCGAGCCCACCGCCAAGCAGCTGCAGGACCTCTACCAGGACGGCAAGAAGAAGGACGTGGGCCCGGCGGGGACGCCCAAGGTGGGCGCCAACGACGCCAGGGAGCACGACGAGCCGGTGGGCGGGCCTCCCAAGGAGGAGATCAACAAGGTGGTGGAGGCCACCCAGCGCGCGTTCCAGTTCTGCATCGAGCAGGAGCTGAAGAAGAACCCCGGCTTCCGGGGCGGCAAGGTGAAGCTGGTGGCCACCGTGGGCGCGTCCGGGGTGGTGAAGAAGGCGAGCATCGACCGGGAGGACATCAACCAGTCCGACCTGGGCGAGTGCCTGAAGGGGAAGGCGAAGCGGATGTCGTTCTCCGCCTTCAGCGGGGACGACGTGGACCTGGAGATTCCGCTCATCCTCAGCACCGCGATGTAGTAGACGCTGCCGCGGGATGTACCTGGGCAAGGTGATCGGCACCGTCGTCTGCGAGCGGAAGTACGAGGGGCTGGAAGGCAGGCGCCTGCTCGTGGTGCAGCCGCTGGACCACCGGCAGGAGCCGTCCGGCCCGCCGGAGGTGGCGGTGGACACGGTCTCCGCGGCGCCCGGGAACCTGGTGTACCTGGTGGGCAGCCGGGAGGCGGCGCTGGCGGTGAGCGCGTCGCAGCCGCCGCCGGTGGACTCGGCCATCGTGGGGCTGGTGGACTCGGTGGACCTGGCCTAGGTGAGCACGTGAGCGCGCCATGAACCTCTGCCAGGTGCTGGGCACGGTCACCGCCACCGAGAAGCACCCCGCGTTCGCCGGGCGGCGGATGATGGTGGTGCAGCCGCTGGACGAGGCGAAGCAGCCCCTGGGGAAGAGCTTCCTGGCGGTGGACGAGTCCTCCCAGGCCGGCCCCGGCGACCTGGTCCTGGTGCTGCGCGAGGGGAACGGCGTCCGGCAGCTGCTGGGGGACAAGACGCTGCCCATCCGCTCGCTCATCGTCGCCGTGGTGGACGCGGTCGACGTCCCGGGGCGGTAGCCCATGGCCCTGGTCCCCCTCCCCAAGCTGCGCGCGGACGTGGTCCAGGTGGCGCGCCGGCTCCACCACAACGGGTGGGTGGCCAACCACGACGGCAACGTCTCCGTCCGGCTCAAGGGCGACCGGCTGCTCATCACCTGCACCGCCGTCTCCAAGCGGGACGTGGACGACGCGTCGCTCCTGGTGGTGGACATGAAGGGGAACGTGCTGGAGGGGCGGAAGAAGCCGTTCTCGGAGCTGGAGCTGCACCTGTGCTGCTACGCCGCGCGCCCGGAGGTGAACGTGGTGCTCCACGCGCACCCGCCCCACGCCACCGCCTTCGGGCTGGCCGGCCGGGAGGTGGGCCCGGTCGCCATGCCGGAGATCGTGGTCTCCCTGGGGGACCGCATCCCCACCCTGCTCAGCGCGTTCCCCCGGGACCCGGAGGCGCTCAAGGCGCTCTCGGAGGCGGCGGCGCGCCACGACGCGGTGGTGCTGGCCGGCAACGGCGCGCTCACCCTGGGGGAGGACCTCACCCAGGCGCTGCTCCGGATGGAGCTGGTGGAGCACTACGCGCGCATCCTCACCGTGGCGCAGGGGCTGGGGCCGATCCGGGCGCTGGCGCCGGACCAGGTCCAGAAGCTGCTGGAGGCGAGGAAGAAGGCCGGCCTTGGACCGAAGCCCCGCTGAGCCCGGCGCGCCCGGCGCCCGCGCGGTGCTCCCGCGGGCGGTGGTGGCGCTGGGCGCGGTCAGCCTCCTCACCGACGTCTCCAGCGAGATGATCTTCTCGCTCCTCCCCGCGTTCCTCGCCGCCCACTTCCCCGGCGCGCCGCTGGTGCTGGGCGCCATGGAGGGGCTGGCGGAGCTGGTGTCCTCCGCGCTCAAGCTCCTCTCCGGCCGGTGGGCGGACCGGGCGAGGAGCCTCAAGCGGCTGGTGGCGGCCGGCTACGTCCTCTCCGCGGTGGCCCGGCCGCTGATGGCGGTGGTGACGCGGTGGTGGCAGCCGCTGCTGGTGCGGTCGGTGGACCGGGTGGGCAAGGGCATCCGCACCTCGCCGCGGGACGCGCTCATCTCCCGGTGGGTGCCGGTGGAGGGGCGGGCGCGGGCGTTCAGCTTCCACCGCGGGATGGATCACCTCGGCGCCGCGCTGGGGGCGGCGGTGGCCATGGCGCTCACCGGCGCCCTCCACTACGGCCCGGAGCAGGTGTTCGTGGCCTCGGCGGTCCCGGGGGCGGCGGCGCTGGTGGCGCTGGGCTTCACCCGGGACGCCCCCGCGCCCGCGCCGGCCGCCGGGCCCACCGCCTCCGCGCCGGTGCCGCGGTCCGCCTGGCGGTTCCTGGTCCCGGTGGCGCTGTTCGGGCTGGCCAACTCCACCGACGCGTTCCTGCTGCTCAAGCTCACCGAGCAGGGCGCGCCCGCCACCCTGCTCCCGTTCGCGTGGCTGTTGCTCCACGCGGTCAAGTCGCTGGTCTCGTACCCGGCGGGCTCCCTGGCGGACCGGGTGGGGGCGGGGAGGGTGGTGGTGACCGGGTGGCTGCTGTACGCGGCCAGCTACGCCGGGCTGGCGCTGTCGCCCTCGGTGACGGCGACGCTGGGGGTGATCGCCTTCTACGGCCTGTACCACGCGCTGTCGGAAGGGGCGGAGAAGGCGCTGCTGGCGTCGCTGGCGCCGCCGGAGGCGCACGGCCGGGCGTTCGGGCTGTACCACTCCATCTCCGGGGTGGCGGCGCTGGCGGCGGGGCTGCTGTTCGGGGCGGTGTGGAGCCGGGCGGGGAGCGCGGCGGCGTTCCTTCTGGCGGGGTC
>Ga0310813_10002684_pt1 | contig 10756 bp, 12 predicted proteins | sample YN3metagenome_FD_203086 | JGI IMG/M metagenome (GOLD analysis project Ga0310813, IMG submission 203086) | Soil microbial communities from experimental microcosm in Duke University, North Carolina, United States - YN3 | ecosystem: Engineered > Artificial ecosystem > Soil microcosm > Unclassified... | reverse complement strand
GCCTGGTGTTGACGCCTGGTGCTCCAGGCGAGCCGGCGCCGCAGCCTTGCACCCGACGTGGGGGCAAGCAGAAGACCTACCGCGCAGCCCGCAGCGGCCGCCGCCAGTGACGTGCCCGCAACGGTGATCGCAAATCGCATCTGTGACATGGATCCCTCCTTACGCGACGTTGGGACGCGGCTCAGCGCGCCGCGCGCGCCGTTGCCTGGCGCGGCCTCGCCTGTCGCGGTTTGACGCCGCGGTCCTTGAGCACCGGCCGCGGCGCCGCCTCCATCGGCCGCTGTGTTCCACGACCAATCAATTCCAGCAGGTCCACGACCGTGACAATCCCTTTCAGGCGGTCGCGGCCATGGAATACCGGCAGGCAGTTCACCGCATGACCGCGCATCAGGTTTGCGGCCTCGCGGATGGTCGTGTCCGGGGTGCACACAACGAGCTTCTCAGTCATCAGATCACCAACCCGCCTGCGAACGCGAACCGCGTCGCCGTGCTTGCCTCCGAGGTCACTCGCGGAAATCACGCCGATGACTCGCCCTTCGCTCCCGGTGACGACGAGATGACGTGTGCGCCGGAATCGCATCGTGTCCCACGCAGTCGTCGCCGGTTCGTTCGCGTCGATCGTGTAGACCGGTGCGCTCATGATGTCGTTGACGCGCATGTGTCCTCCCTGCTCCTATGCCACCCTGCGAGCTTGCTCGGCCGCAATGCGCTGCACGACGTCATCGGCGACGCGGGCAACCTCGTCCCAATTGGTGAACTCGTAGTCCCTTGTCGTGTCCGTCGGCTGCCCGTGCTGACGCGCGATGCGCTTCATCACGAAGCGCGTCAGCCATCCGTACTGCGTGTAGGCCAGCCTGCCCGCGAGACACGTGACCTCCCCTGCCCTCCATCCCGTGGTCGTGACGAACTCCCGCGCAATGCGGGCGGCTTCGCTTCTCTCGCGCCCATCCTCCGATGCGACCGCGAGGCTGACCGACAAAAACACTGACGGCCGCACGTTGAGGTCTCGCGCGTGCTCGCGGCAGAAAACGGTGGCAACGCGCTGATGCTTGTGCGCGTGCAGCGACGCGGTCACGACCACCGCCCGCGCGCAACCCCAGTTCACGTGGCTCGCATCGTCGCTGGCGATGTCAGTCGCGCGGCTGATGAAACCTTTCTCCCGGAACATCGCGGCAAGCCGCTCGGCGATCCGCCGCGTCTGCCCGTGCGTCGTCGCGTAGAACACAGGGATGTCACAGGGTACGAGCGCGGCGCGATGCCGCGTCGAGGCTCTCGGCGCAGCGCGTCGCGCCGCCGTTTCGACCGACCAGATTTCAGCGATACCGGCGACGACGAAGATCCCACCAACGATCGTGAGGAACAGTCCGTACCCTCCGCGCTCGACACTGCCGATCCATCCGAGCCCGGCGCCGATCGCGATTCGGAGGAGGCCTTCCGCCCACGATTCGATCAATTGAAGGAATGGCATGAAGTTCACCGTCGCGCGTGCGCTGCGGTCGTCCCGAAGCGCCAGCCAGGCGTCTCGCGTCCGCAGTCCGCGCATCTGAGAAACACCCGCCCAGCTTCAGTCTGAAACAGGAAGTCGTGACCGGATATGCCGCACAACGTCTGGCGAACGGCCCCGGCCAGTGTGCATCGCCGTTGGTGAGCGCGGATGGTCCACGGGTGAAGCGCCGGCAACACTCCAGTGAACATGCCGATCACCGCCGCAAGAGGTGTGCCCCGCCGTTTTGTCGCGGACGTTGACAAAGACACGTGTGCGAGGTGTAGGAACGTCGAATCTTTCGCCGGAGGTGGGAACAATCACGCGACCGCGGAACAACACCTTGAGCGCGGCTGAAAGGACTGCGCGAAGTGGTCGTGGGCATGCGATCTGCGCGCGAAAGAACGCGCGGTGTTTGATGCGCAGGCGCGTGACGTCGGAGCCCCGATCGGTTCCTGAACCGTCTTTGCCGTGGCACGTTACGCAGTACTGCTGATACAAGGTGCTGCCGCGTTCAACGGCGACCCTCAGCTTTCAGTGCGGTTGCGGATGCGCACGCCATCGCGCACGAGGTCTGCTGGATGCACGACCACCATCGCGCCCTCCGATAAGCCGGATATGACCTCCGCCTCCTGACCTGTCTGATGCCCGATTTCGATTATCGTCAGTCGCGCCAGGCCCTTGTCGACGACGTATACCGCCCACCGTGTCTGCGCGCGAAACAGCGCGCTCGTTGGCACCTTTAACACGTCAGTCCCTTCCCACAGGACGATGCGTGCTTCCACCCGATAGGCATCGCCGAGCACGGGGTCCGACTCGCCGTCATCAACAAGGTCCAGCACGACGTTCACACGCTGCTCTTCGACACCAAGAGCTGAGACCTTCGTGAAACCTCCAGGTTCCACTCGGCGGACGACCGCGGGCAGCGCCGTCTCTCCGCCCCAGTGCTCGATGGTCGCGCGAGCACCCGCCCTTACGCGGACGGCGTCCGTTGAGAGCAGGTCGGTGACAATTTCCATCTGTTGCGGATCGCCCAGCGCGATGAGCGGTTCGCCTGCCGGAACGATGCTCTCGCTTTCATGAAACCGCTGCAGCACGACTCCACCAATAGGTGCGCGCACGACGACGGCTCCGCTGCCAGCGGCACCGTTCGTGCCCGTGACGCGCGCGCGTGCTCGCTCAAGGTCGGCCGCCGCCGCGCGCGCCGCAAACACAGCTGCGTTCAAACCCTCGGCCGCCATCGATGCGTCCAACTCACGGTTGTCGAGATCCTGGCTCGTTGTGACGCCGGCCGCCGTGAGGTTGCGGGTCCGCGTCAGCTCGCGCTGAGCCTGCGCGAGCCCGGCGCGGGCGCGCTGCTCTTCGGCTCGCGCATGTCCGAGCACGGCCTCGGCACTCCGCACAGCGGCGGCCGCTTCCGCCCGCATCCTTGCATCGAGTAGTGCGGGGTGCTCCGGCTGAAGGCGCGCGACGGGATCGCCGCGCGACACGCGATCGCCAGGTTCGAGCTCGATACGCAGTACGCGTCCGGCGACCGGCGCAGCAACGACGAATCGATCGCGCACGCGCGTACGCCCCTCTTCGTCGACGGTCACGACGAGTGCGCCGTGAGAGACCGTCGCCAGTTCTACGCCTACGGGTCTCGGCCAGAGTGCGACGGCCGTGAGGCCGGCGACAAGCGCTGCGGACAAGAGCACGCGACGGTCAGTTAGTGTTCGAAACATGGTGTCACTCCGGTGTCTTCAGGACCGCCACAAGGTCCAGGTGGTCGAGTCGATGACGCACGATGAGCGCGGAGAAGACGGTCGCTGCGATGACGGTCAACCATGACCAGGCAATCGTGGCGGGCGCGACGACGAAGGACAGGCGGTACACCTCGTTGGTGAAGCCCGCCATGATGAGTTGCCCGAACAGATAGCCGATGCCGATGCCAACCGGCAGCGCGATCGTTGTCAGGATGGCGATTTCACCCAACAGAATCAGAGAAATCTCCGCGCGCGTGAACCCGAGCACGCGAAGACTAGCCAGCTCGCGGCTGCGCTCTGACAGCGACACACGCGCCGAGTTGTAGACGACGCCGAACGCGATGATTCCGGCGAACAGGACGTTGATCAAGATCGATAGGTCCATGTGCTCGGCCATCGTGTCGCGGAAATTCTGCAGCGCCGCATCCCGCATCGCTACACCGGCAACGGCCGGCATGATCTTCACCGCTCGGTAGAACCGATCGCGCGCGTCCGGGTCGATGGTCACCGCAACGCTCGACACGGCAGCGTCCTCGCGCAACAGCCGGTGAAGCGGTTCGAGTTGCATATAGGCCTGCAAGCCGAGGCTGTCGTCCACGAGCGCGGTCACCGTCACATCGCGTACCGGCCGGCGCCCCTCGAGCACTTCCACGCGAACCGTGTCGCCGGCGCGGACGCCGAGGACCTCGCCCAGCATTTTCGAGAGCAAGAGGCCGGTGGCGGGCACGCCGATTGACCCGCGCGTGCGATCGATCACACGCGTCAGGTGCGGCGTTGCGGTGAACCCGGTGATGGCCAGCGTTCGCGATCGGGTCCCTGCCCGAAGCCGCGCGGGCACAAGGCGGGCGGGCTCGATGTCGAGCACGCCCGGCAGATGCGCGACGTCGTGCACGACGCGTCCGCCGCGCGGTTCGACGAAGGTCAGCGTCGCGTCCTGACGCAGCGTGTCGCTGAACTGTCTTTCGACGAGCGTATTCATCACGTCGAAGAACGCCAGGCCAACGAACAGCACCCCCACGGCGAACGCGATGCCGATGACCGACGCCATGGCCTTCACTGGTTGACGCTCGAGGGTACGCACAACCATCCGCATGGCAAACGACAAACGCAGCGGACGCCAGCGCGATTCCACGATGCTGCGCCGGTAACGTGCGGGGGGCTGCGGCCGCATAGCCTCCGCCGGCGGCACACGGACGGCGCGTCGCACGGCCGCTTGTGCGCCGAGCGCTGCAACCGCCAGACTCCCCGCCACAGACAGCAGCGCGATGGAGAGTGAGAGGTGATACGTGAGGTTCGGGAACCGGAAAAACGCGTTGTAAACGCCGATGAGTGTGGCGCCCAGCCACGCACCGACCGCCACGCCAGCGACTGCCCCCGTGGCCGAGATGACAAGAGCCCATTTGACGTAATGCCACGCGACGGCTCGATTCGAATAGCCGAGTGCTTTGAGCGCGGCAATCTGCGCCCGCTGCAGCGCGAGCGCTCGCGTGAGCGCGATGTGAAGAACGAATGCCGCAACCGCCAGGAAAATAGCGGGCACGAGCAAGCCAAACGTTTGCAGCTGTGTCAGTTCGTTTTCCAGCGTCCAGGCCGACATCTGCAGCGACCGGGGAATGGCGCCTCGCCCTCCGTAGGGCTCGAGCAACCGATCGAGGGCGTTGATTACATCCGCCTCTGAACGGTCGCCCGAAACTGATAGCGACAGATCGTTGAAACCACCCTCCATGTTGAAGGCGGCGGCCAGGCTGCGATGGTTCATCCAGAAGATCCCGAAGCGTCGCGTATCGGGAAACATCTCGCCGGGAGCAATCGCATAAACGTACTCAGGCGAGAGCGCAATGCCGACTACGGCCAACTCACGGCGGCGCCCATTGATGAGCGCCGCAATGCGATCTCCCGGTTCGAGGCCGTGCGACTCGGCGAACATTTCGCTGGCCAGCACTTCATCCGATCGCGTCGGGTCCGGCCAGCGACCGCGACGCAGAAAGACGTCGTTGAGTAGTGGACGACCCCGTTCCGGAATCGAGATTAGTCGGCCGGTCGCCGGCTCCAGCATGCCAGGCACGTCGAGTGTGACGTCTGCGACGACCCGCGTCGCCACCGCGTGAACGCCCGGAATCTCGGCAACGCGTTCTTCGATGCGTGATGGCGCGCGCTTCAGCCCCGCAAAGACCTCGGCAAACCTGGCCTGCTCGTAGTACTCCGCACAGGCGCGCTGCAAGGAATCGAAGTTCGAAAAGTAGGCGACAAACATCGTGACGCCGGCGGTGATCACAGCAGCGATCGCCAGCGCTTGTCCCTTCATTGCCCACAGATCGCGCAGGAGTTTGCGGTCGAGCATGCGCAGGCCGGAGGGCAGCGTCACCATCGGAGTTCTCGCGCAACGATCTTGTGGACGTTCCTCTCGGAGCCGCCGACCCGTCCGTCCGCAAGACGAACGATGCGATCAGCCATTCCGGCAATACCGGCGTTGTGGGTGATGACCACGGTCGCTGTTCCGAGTTCGCGGTTCACCCGCTCCAGCGCTTCGAGTACGACGACGCCTGTGGTGATATCCAGCGCTCCCGTTGGCTCGTCGCACAGAAGCACCGCGGGCTGCTTGGCGATCGCTCTGGCGATTGCCACTCGCTGTTGTTCACCGCCAGACAATTGAGCGGGGAAATGATCGAGCCGCTGTCCGAGACCCACCAGCGACAAAGCGTCTTCCGGTGTCATCGGATGCTCGACGAGCTCGGTAACGAGCGCGACATTTTCACGCGCCGTAAGGCTTGGAATGAGGTTGTAGAACTGGAAGACGAAACCGACGTGGGTGCGTCGATACGCGGTGAGCGTCGCCTCGTCCGCTGTCGTGAGGTTCCGGCCCGAGTAGATGACCTCGCCGGACGTCGGCACGTCGAGACCACCAAGAATGTTCAGCAAGGTCGACTTTCCCGAGCCCGACGGGCCGAGCAACACGACGAACTCTCCGGCCCATAAATCGAAGTCCACGCCACGCAGCGCCTCGACGCGGACCTCGCCCATCTCGTAGACCTTGGTGATTCCCGTTGCCGAGAACACACGCGTTGCGGTCGTGGCAGACGCGCGAAGCGTCGACTGCAGGCTGATGGTCACAAGTAGAGTTCCATCTGTGGCAGTCAGCACGTGCAGTGCCACGCGTGACGCACCGTGACGCGCCGCTACCCGTCGGCTGCACCGCGCCGGCCTGGTTGGGTGTCCAGTATTCGGGGGGGGAACTTTCCGCGCGGTGACGAAATGTTTCGCGCCGCCAGCGTCGCACGTGACCGGCAGCGCCTTCAGGCCAGTCGTCGCGTAGGCACGACTGATGCTCACTAATGGTGCAACGTTCGCACCGCGTGCTGCACCTGTCGCGCGGAGTCGTCGTCATGGAAAAGATAAAAATCGAGCAGCACAGTGTCGGTGGGCTGCTCTGGGTCAGCGGGTGGCTGTTTACGATCGGATTCCTGAAGCTGACCTTCTGGAAAGGCGTGCTTGCGGTCCTGCTGTGGCCTTATTACGTCGGTGTCTGGGTCAGCGCCATCATCGCCGCCGGGTCGTGACATGCCCTACCCTGTCTCGATCACCGTCGAGACGAAGCTCGATGCGCGCAACCGCCTGACGACAGCCTTTCGTCCGATCCTCGCGCTCCCGCATTCGATTCTCGTTGGTCCGGTCTACTGGTCTTCGCGCAGCGGCGGGTTCGGACTGATCGGCGCGGCCGCTTACGTGCTGGCGATCGTCAGCTGGTTCACGCTTCTGTTCACAGGCCATCAGCCTCGCGGGATCCGCGAGTTCACGATCTACTACCTGCGTTGGAGGACTCGCAGCCTCGCATACATGGCATTGCTGCGCGATGAATATCCTCCGTTCGGGGATGACTCATACGCCGCCGAGATCCAGGTCGGCGAGCCAGCGCAACCGCGACCACGCGACGTCATCGCCCTCCGGCTACTGCTCGTCATTCCGCATCTGGTCGTGCTTGCGTTCCTCTTGGTTGCTTGGCTCGTGACGACGGTGGTCGCGTGGTTCGCCATCCTCGTTACCGGTGCGTATCCAGCGTCGTTGTACCGGTTCGGCCTCGGCGTCATGCGGTGGGCATTACGCGTCGAGGCGTACGCGCTTCTCCTCGTCGACGACTACCCTCCGTTCACTCTGCAATAGGTGCGTTATGTCATCAGCCGACAGCATCCTGTTATGGGCAACTTCAGTCGCGAACGCGTGGCGTTGGCTGGCGATCTCCTGGCATGTCGGCCTCGCCGTCGTGCTGGTGGCGGCGGCAATGCGACCGCGCGTGTCTGAGCGTTCCGCCGCGTTCCTGTGTGTACTGCCCGTCACCTCTGTGGCCGCGGTGGCGTGGATGTCGGGCAATCCTTTCAACGGGACGATGTTCACGCTGCTGGCCGTCGTGCTCCTGCGCGCCGCCGCGAAACTGCCGAAGCACGTCGTTGTTACGTCCGCATCGTGGCCGTGGTTCCTCACGGGCGCTGGTCTCGTCGGTTTCGGGTGGCTATATCCGCACTTCCTCATCACCGATACGCCGGCGGCGTACGCCTATGCGTCGCCTTTCGGAGTTCTGCCGTGCCCGACGCTGTCGGTCATCATCGGCGTGATGTTGGCTATTGGAGGCTTCCGCTCTGCGGAGTGGAATGCAGTGTTGACGGCGGCGGGTGTGCTCTACGGGTGGATCGGTGTGTTCATGCTGGGGGTGACGCTGGATGTCTGGTTACTCGGCGGCGCGATTCTATTGGGTGGGCGCGTGATTACGCGCACCCGCGCCCTCACTCATCGTGCCGATCGCCGTGCCCCTCGAACAGCCGTTCCATGAATGGGAGCAGCGCGAGAACAACCAGTGTGAGCGTCGCGCCGGCAGCCGCGGCTGCGTAGGCGCCGAGTCCGGCGGCCATCCCGATCGCCGCATTCACCCAGATCGTGGCGGCGGTTGTGAGGCCACGAATGCTTTCGCCGCTCCGCAGGATGGCGCCCGCCCCCAGAAACCCGATCCCCGTCACGACCTGCGCGGCGACACGATCGGGCGATCCTGCCGCCGTGCCCAACTCAACCGAGAGGATTGAAAAGAGCGCCGAGCCGAGGGCGATCAGCATGTTGGTCCGCAGCCCCGCCGGTTTGTGGCGGAATTCGCGCTCCAGCCCGATGGCCCCGCCCAGACCTGCCGCAAGCGCGAGCCGCAGAAATATGTCGGTGACTGTCGTCGGCGTCATGCCGACTAGGGTAGCTGCTTTCGTCGCTATGCGGCGATGACGTGCGGAAACAAACGACCGTAGACGCGATCGCGCGCCTTGAAGAGCACCGCAGAATCAACCAGGGCGTCGAGGACAGCCTCGCACGTGATTTCATCGGCGCCGAAGCGGCGCTGCGCCTCAGCGACGGTCAGTCTCAATCCTGGTGTGTCGAGGAATTCTCCTTCGATTCGCATCACGAGATCCTCGAGCTGTCGTCGCCGTGCATCGGAGGTGAGGCTGTCAGTCACGCCGAAGGGATGAGCAACTTGCGTACCGCGACAGTCGGTCTCACCCGCGACGCCGATGCGCCGTCTGGCGCCAGGGCACCCGCGGATTGATCAACACATCAGTGAGGTTTTTCGCTCTATGCCGCGCTCCGCCGTTCAGCCGCGCGGCATTCGCGCTCGTGACCGGCGACGACCCTGCGGCCGCGGAGCCCACCACGAATTGCTGTGATCACCGTATATTGTCGCTGCTCGTCACCCTTCGCCTGCACGTAGACGACGACCCAATCGTGCGTCCGGCCGAGTCGGTGGGCGCGCTCGGTGTTCGAGAACAGCGCGGTGTAGCGGCGCGATCCGCGGGTCGTGTGCAGCACGGGAAGCCAGTATTGATTCGAAGAGTTGAAGTGGTGCGGCGCCGTCAACGGTAACTCGTCGGCCGCCGCTTTGCGGCGATACTCGCGATCGACGTCGAGTATCTCCTCGACATCGAGGTGCGCGTTCGATGTTTCACCCTGCAACGCCGTCAGCGGCGGTAGCCGGTGGTGGGTCAGCAGCTCGCGGATGACACGCGCGATGCGGGGCCCAACCGAAGGCACCTCCTCGAGTCCCTGAACGCCGCGATGCGCGTACATGACCGCAAGCGAAATCGGCCAGCGGCGGACCGAATCCGATGCGGCGCGATACGCGCGCACGTATACCGCGTCGGCGCCGTCGTGTTCAAGCATCTCCGCCGCGTCGTAGAGGTGCCCCCCGATCAGGCGGTTGATCGACTGTGACATCGGATGCGTTGCGCGACGAAAGACGCAACGGCTGTGCCCGATCGCGACGACCGTGATTGCGCGACATCGTGCGGCGTCTGCGCCACACGTCGCGGGAATACTCCGGCGGCGCGCGAAAAATCTCGTGGTACGTCGGCCAGACGGTACGCATACGCGTGGATGCTTTGCACCGTCATCCGGCTCTGTTCTTGCTCAATACGCGGTCGCGATGATTCGTTTCCAACGGATACTGTGTGCCGTTGACTTCTCGCAATGTTCGCAACACGCCTTGGATGAAGCCATCGCGATCGCCCACCTGTACGATGCTGCGATCACGGTTCTGACCGTCTTCCCTCAGGCAATCGCGTCGGACCCGTTTGCCGGGCTGCCGGAGTTTCAACCGTTCCGCCTGACCGATCACCACCGCGCGCATCTATTTCGTCATCTGAAGACATTTGCCGAACGCGAAGGCGCGGAAGCCTCGCGGATGGAATACGCCGTCCGCGAGGGCGTGGACATTCACGCAGAAATTCTCGAGGCCGCCGAGCAAATCCAGCCGGACCTCCTCGTCATCGGCACGCACGGGAGAACGGGATTGCAGCATCTGATGCTCGGTTCGGTCGCCGAGAAGGTGCTGCACAGGGCGAGCTGCCCGGTGCTCACGGTCGCGCAGAAGGCACCCGATGCGGTGCCTGCCGCAGGGTTTCGACGCATTCTGTGCGGTGTCGATTTTTCGGAATGCTCGGTGTCGGCGCTCCGCTACGCGGCCTCGATCGCCAAGCAGTCGGCCGCGCATCTCGAGGTGCTCAGCGTCGTGCAGCTGATTCCGATGTACGAAGTAACCGGCGCCGTGCCGCTTTACTATCCCGGTCTGCTCAGTGAGCTCAAAGCCGAGATCGGCAACCAACTGCAGGCTGTGGTGGGCGCGGCGGCTGCAGGCGTCGACGTCGATTCGCTCGTGACGGCCGGGACGCCGCATCGCGAAATCGTCCGGATTGCCGACGAACGACAGGTGGATCTCGTGGTCGTCGGCGCGCACAGTCACTCCGCCGTCGAGCGTGTCCTGTTCGGCTCGACAACCAATCACGTTGTCCGCCGGGTGTCGTGTCCTGTTCTTACGGTACGGAAGTAGGCGCCGTCGTGCGCCACGAGGAAAGGATCTCGGCGAGATCGACATCAGGAGCAATCAGACAGATGTGGCCATGCCCCTCCAGGACGCGGACCGTCGCGTTCGGCACGCGCGCCGCCATCAGGCGCGCCTGCGTCACCGATGGAACGAGGTGGTCCTGGTCGGCGGCAAGAAACAACG
>Ga0310813_10002683_pt1 | contig 10758 bp, 12 predicted proteins | sample YN3metagenome_FD_203086 | JGI IMG/M metagenome (GOLD analysis project Ga0310813, IMG submission 203086) | Soil microbial communities from experimental microcosm in Duke University, North Carolina, United States - YN3 | ecosystem: Engineered > Artificial ecosystem > Soil microcosm > Unclassified... | reverse complement strand
CGAGAGGACTGCGCTGGGTTCGCAGCCGATGCCTATGCGCGCATTAAAGGTATTGGAGCCGCTTGCGTCACATACTGCGTCGGCGGGTTGAACTGCGTGAATGCGATCGCATGCGCATATGCCGAACGGTCTCCGGTCGTGCTGTTGACCGGGTCTCCCGGTCTTTCGGAACGAATCCGGATGCCGCATATGCATCACATGGTGCGCGATTTTTCCACGCAGCGGGAGGTCTTTGAGCGCATGACGGTCGCCTCCGTCTCGCTGGACGATCCCACTACGGCCGAACGAGAAATGGACCGAGCCTTTGCCGCACTGCTGCGCTATCGGCGGCCAATCTATATTGAAATTCCGCGGGATCTTGTGCATACGCCGTTGAATCACCCGCTCCATCCTCTCTGCCTCGACGACGACCCAAGCGATCCGGCCGCCCTCGAAGAGGCCATCGGCGAGGTTCGCGCGATGCTGGCTTCCGCGAAACGCCCGGCCGTCTTGGCTGGCGCCGAAATCGCGCGCTTCGGGCTGCAGGATGATCTGACATGCCTCGTGGAGCGATTAAAAATCCCGATTGCTTCGACATTGCTGGGCAAATCGGTCATTCGGGAGGACCATCCGTTGTACGTGGGGGTGTACGGCGGCTTGATTGCCAGGGACGAGGTGCAGCAGTTCATCAACGAGTCCGATTGTTTGTTGATCCTAGGGTCCATCCTATCTGACTTAGAGGACCTCGACGCCAATTCGCCGTTGCGGTCCGAGGGGCGGACGATCCATGCCACAGCCGATCACGTCAGCATTCGACACCACCGTTACGACACTATCCGGTTTCAGGACTTTGTGCATGCCCTCGGCACCCACGGGCTGTCTGCGCAATCCTCGCGACCGTTGCCGTCGCCGCTTGATCTTGACGGAGCCCCCCCTTCACCGACCGATCGCGTGACGCTTAGAGGACTGTTCCGCCATTTGGACCAGCGACTGGATCAAACCACGCTGGTGATCGCCGACGTGGGGGAATCGCTCTTTGCCGCTGCTGATTTGCGGGTCCACCGACGCTTTGAGTTCCTGTCACCCGCGTATTACACCTCCATGGGTTTTGCCGTTCCAGCCTCCGTCGGCGCCTCCTTTGCCGATTCCAGCCTGCGTCCCATCGTCCTTGTCGGCGACGGCGCATTCCAGATGACCGGATCCGAACTTTCGACGGCCGTGCGCTATGGCCAGACTCCCATCGTCATTGTCCTGAACAATCGCGGCTATTCGACCGAGCGTGAAATTCTCGAAGGCCCCTTCAACGACCTGCATGAGTGGCACTATGAACGGATCTGTGACCTCATCGGCGGGGGAATCGGCAGCGTCATTCGCACCCAGCAGCAGTTTGAGCGCGCATTGGCAGCCGCGCTGTCCGATGCTCGCCAGCTCTACGTGCTGAATGTACTTCTCGATCCGGCCGATCGCTCCCCCGGCATGATCCGTCTGGCCCATCGCCTTGCTAAACGAGTTTCCACCGACCGCCCATAGCCAACGCTAGTCGGTCCGGCTTGTAGCTGAAGGCTTTTGGCGTCATTTCTTCCTTGCCTACTGGGAGCCTTTTCGAAAATAAAGTACTTTCGACGAGTACTTAGTGGCACGCTGCATGCAGCGCATTGCTTGTGCGACGCGTCTCGTATGCGCCGATCAGAGGAAGCCGTTGAAGATGAGGATGGAGAACACTGTGACAGCACGTGCGCGCCAAAATCACATCGTGGAGTCCATTATGCCGCAATACGTCCTGTTCACCGATTTGGACGGCATCCTTTTGGACGCCGGGACCTCGTCGTGGGAAGCGGCGGCGCCGGCATTACGAGCGCTTCGTTCTCATGGGATTCCGCTGATCCCCGTCTCGAGCAAGACCAGAGCCGAAATAGAGCCGCTTCGCCGCCGCCTGCAGCACGGAGACCCGTTCATCGTCGAAAACGGCGCCGCCGTCTTTGTGCCGCGAGGGCTGTTCTCTTTTCCGCTGGAACGCGTGCGCTCAAGATCCTGCTACGAGGTCATTGAGCTGGGCATGCCCTACCACATGCTGCGCGACGTCCTGAAACAAATCGAGGACGCCGTCGAGACCCCGCTCCGCGGTTTCGGCGACCTGTCCGTCGATGAGATCATGGAAGTCACCGGCCTGTCCGGTGCGGACGCCGCATTGGCCGGCATGCGTGAATATGACGAGCCATTTCTGTTGGAAGCGCCTCAGCCGCTAGTCGAAGAGGTGTGCCGGCAGATCGCCAAGCGGGGGCTGCGGTGGACGAAAGCCGGTCGCCTCTTTCACCTGAGCGGGAACCATGAGAAGGGAGAAGCCGCTGAACTGCTCATGCGCTGTTACCAGCGCGAACAGCGGTTGCAGTTCCAGACGCAGCCGGTTGAAAGTGTCGGCATTGGAAACAGCATCGATGACGTCTCGCTGCTGGCAGTCGTCGACCATCCCATCCTCGTACAAAAACAGGATGGCTCGTTTGATACGGATATCCTCCTCCCGGGGCTGATGCGCACGCAAGGCATGGGCCCGACGGGATGGAACGACGCGGTGTTGAAGCTGCTCCAATATAGCTTTTCGATCGGGATGGGGCTGGCCGGATAACGACCGAAGCGGAAGTTATGTTTTTACGGCGGCACCCTTCGACGCAAAGACTGTGGCGTCGCAGGCCAGATACTTGATTTGTTTCATCGGCACAATGATCACTTCCTTCGCGGAATCCACTTCGAGCACCTCCATATCATCGCTGATCGTATGCCTGATTGCGTCCTTCACGACCAATTCTTGATTGTCGACGAACACGATCTTCACCCAATATTGCACGATATCTTCTCCTTGTTAAAGAGACATTCCAAGTTCATATGACCGCTGCGCGGCCGCTTCGACGGCCGACATTAGCGCCGCCCGAAGACCGCCCTCTTCCAACTCCTGTAGCCCGGCGATCGACGTCCCGCCTGGGGATGCTACACGATCTTTGAGCAGAGCGGGATGTTCTCTCGAGTCGAGGAAGAGGCGAGCGGCCCCTAAGAGGCTTTGCGCCGCAAGCAACTGCGCTGCCTCGCGAGGGAGGCCCATCTTCACTCCGCCGTCCGCCAAGGCTTCAATCATCACATAGACATACGCCGGGCCGCTTCCGCTCAGCCCCGTCACCGCATCGAGCCATCGTTCTTCCACCTTGACCAACTGCCCGATCGACTCGAACAACGCCCGTATGTCCGCCACGTCCGTCGGCGCCAAGTGGTCGCCATAAGCCACCGCGGTGACGCCCTGCCTGACGATGGATGGCGTATTCGGCATCGAACGGACAATCTTCCGCACACCGGGCAGGCCGCGAGCGATCCGTGCGATCGGGTACCCAGCCGCGACCGAGACAATCAGAGATTCCCTGCCGACGGCTCCTGCGATCTCTGCGAGGACCTCGTCAAGGATCTGTGGCTCAACGGCGAGAACGAGGATATCCGCTTCTTCCGCGACCGTGCGATTGCCGATAGTCGTCCGAATACCATACGTCCGATCAATCCAAATAAGCCGTGAGCGGTCGACGTCGGACGCCAGAAGCCGCGCCCGGACGACCAGGTTTGCGTGCAGCAACCCGGCGATGAGCGCCTCCGCCATGTTGCCAGCGCCGATCAATCCTACCGTACAGTCGGAAAGCATGCGGGCGATTATACTGTCGGCTTCCAAAGCGCTTCAACGTGGAACTTGCCGATATCACAGGGTCTTCGGTACAGTGATAGCGATGCCTTTCAGTATTTCTCATTATCGATCTACTCGTTTATTCATCTATACATCATCGCCCGATGATGGGAGGCACTTATGAAGCAGCTGGCGCTTTCGAGTCTCGCCCTTTTCGCTCTGCTCGTGTGTCCCGCAGCGGCCCGCCAGGAATCCTTGACGCCCGAGGAAAAACAGAAGCTGGAGAAGATCAATCGGGTTCTCGTCGAAGTCATCGCGCTCTCGGACAAAGGTTCGGCGGATTCCAGTCCGTTCCTCGACGTCGTAAAGAAACGTTTGGAGGAATTCGGCTATACCGTCGTGACCGACCCGGCTCAACCCAACGACGTGATGTTCAACGTGAAATGCGAACAGCGAAAAACCTGGGAAGGCACGACAAAGATGGGCAGCGACGCCGACCTTCCTGATTCTCCGTCACGGCTTTGGAAGGGCCCTGCCTGTCAGCTCTCGTACTTCCTGGATGGGAAAAAAATGCCCTGGCGCAAAGAGGTGCGAACGGATTTTGCGGACGCGCAGCAGGCGGCAGACGCGGCTCATGCAGGCGATCCTTCAGACTACGCCATGGCGAAGCTCAAGGAACGGATGGAGGACTACGATTTTCCCGCCCTGATTACCGCCGAATGGGGACAGGAAGACCGGCTTTTCAAGCTGTATGACGATCCGGCGACGCCGTCCGCGAGAAAAGTGCGACTCATCGGCTTGTTCGGCCACCTGTTTGAAACCAAGGCGGTCCCCCGTTTAGTCACCGCGCTCAAAGGCGACGACCTCGAAATGGCCAAGGCCGCTGCGCTGGCCCTCGGAAACATCGGGCAGAAAGACAGCGTTCCCGTCCTGATCGACACGATGAAAAACGGGAAACCGGAACTGCGGCCGTCCGCCGCAAAAGCGCTAGGGGTGCTGGGGGCCCTGCACGGGGATTTCACGATCGTCGATCCTCTGCTGGAGACGTTGAAGACCGACGACGTCGCCCTCAAAACGGAAGTGGCCTGGGCATTAGGGAAATTGCCGGACCGAAAGGCGTACGAACCGCTGTATGCGTTACAAAAATCGCTGCATCAGGTTCGTGGGGACGACGCCGATCCGAAGGTCGTCAAATTGAAGGAAGCCGTCAATTGGAGCATCAAGCAGATCGACACCTGGGAGTATCTGCAGTAGGGCACGCCGTGAAAGTGATCGCACGCCTACGTTGGGTGCTCAATTCGACCACCCGGCTGATCGGATGCAGTCTTTCCATAGTCACCTGCTTTCTCTTGGGGCAGGGCTTGGCACAAACCATCGGCGATGAAGCGGAGTTGGAGCGACTGCGCGTGAAGGCCGAAGAGGCCGTTGGAAACGACGATCCTGAAGGCGCTGCGATGGCGATGGGCAGGGCCGCGCTGATGGCGAAACGATTGGGTCAAGTGAATCGAAACGACGGCGCCTCTGCACGGCTATACCAGGGAGCCGAATCGCTGTTTCGCTCCCAAGAACATGGCTACCGTGCGATGGCCTTATTCCGACGCGCCGGGGGGCAACTGCCGGCGTCGTCAGGAGTCTGCGGGAGCCTGGCGTTGGCACAAGGGAGCATACAGCGTGCGCTCGGGGATCTGGCCGGCGCGGAGCCTCCTCCGGATGCGCTGAGGGACCGGGCAAAACGCTGGCGCGACAACGCAGATGACTGGGTGACCGTGGTAGCCGCAATGATCACCGACTACCAATGCCCGTAACGCGCAGGTTCCGAAAAAGTGCGTGCGCAACGTGCTCTCGGCCTAATCTTCCTCCGGATTGATGATATGGAGGCCGGCCGTCTTGCTGGCGGCCAGCAGCTGCGTATCGGCGCTCACCACGGTTAATCGAAGCGGTTTCAGTTCAAGCGCCAACGCAAGATGCAAGACCTGTTGTGTTCGCAGTCCCGGATACTCCATCACCAGCTCTTTCGTGGAAAGATAGGTCTCCATGGTCGGGACGATGAATTGAAACAGTCCTTGCGCCGATTCCCGTTCAAATTTGTGAATCACCGAGTAGCAGTCGTCTCTCGTCAGTTCTCCTTGCTGCGCACGATTCGAGAAGGCCGAGTACAATTCCGTCACCGTCCACGTCGGAAGGATCGCCACCTTGCCGCGCTTCACCATCAGCTTGTTGACGATTCTGGTCCCCCGTTCCATGCTGTACCGCTTCACCAATGCCGTGGAGTCGAAATAGTAATAAGGCATGTCAGACCCTCCCTTTCAAGATGACTGAGGCCAGGGGGCCCGGCATCTTCGAGAGCCTGTCTTGGAGCTCATCCAACGGGACTTCCTCATAACCTTCACGACGCAGCTTGTCCGCCAAGTTTCCGGCATTGAAGGCCGCCGTATCATTCCTTAACCGCTCATTCAGCCGCCGCTTGGCCAGCCGGCTTGGTACTCGGTCCTGTGTTGCGGTCAGTCCCCTGCCTCGGCTCCTCGGCGCCCTCCCACCCTGTTTCAGTCTGCTCATGCCAGCGCTCTCCCTCCGTGAGTGTTAGTGAGTTGCCCCCGCCGGTTTTCCTTTGGCCCCGTCTCGGGGACATCCGGCCGGACGGATCGCCTCAGTCGGCAGTTCCGATTCGCCATAGACGTGCGCGGCGATGGCCTTGGCGACATCCGCCGACAAATCCTGTTGCATTACTCTGATCGCTTTTGCGGTCGCTTCGCGCTCCGACAAATGCCCTTCTTTTCCCCCTTTGGAAATCGCGCCGACAATCTGCTGTCCGGCCAGATCCACCACTTCGAAATCGCTGCACCAGCGCACGTACATAAATTGAGGATCGCGCACATCGATCGGCCAGACCCTTACCATTCCGCGGATCAGCAACTCCGGCCTTACCCCAGCATCCGCGGCACCCGTTTCCGCAGTCGAGGACATCGTCGCCACATGGAGGCCTTCCCTGATCAACCCCTCAGTCAGCGCCCGTTGGACCGGTTCCACATGATCGCCGGTCACGGCGACGGCAAGCACGAGATTCGAAGACAGATATTCCTGCAGCTCTCGTGTGAGCTCGTCCACACGATAGGCGGCGGCCGTGCCCTGACCGCTGACCCGGACGACGCGAATATCCGCGTTATACGTTTCACGCAGTACCAAATTGCGCGCGGCCCGTCGGAGCGCCCTCGCCTTGGCCAGCTTGTCGGACGTCTGGTGGGCCTCTTCGACATCGGCCTGGATGGCATGATCCAAATCGCTCATGCGCTCCCTCAAGGCCGCTTCGGCCTGTGCACGCTGCATCCCTCCTAACGCATAGTGGAGATTTTTTTTCGCGTCGTACCAGCGGTCGACGATCTTGGCGTTTTCCAGAACCTTATCGGTTGAGACCCGCGTCAGTTGATCCAGCGCCAGCCGCCGTTCATCGTGGCTTGAGCCCCGCTGTTCGATCACCAGGTAGGACTCCCAATCTTTCGACTGAGCGGATACTTCGGTCTTGAAAATCCGTGCAAGAGCCGCATACGCACGGTCTTCGGCCGCCGCGCGATTATCAGCCTCTCCGACGCCCGTCAGGTATTGGCCGCTGGGATAGTCGGCGCTGACGCCGTCGATCCAGGCCGGCTTCGACTGTCCGAATGAACATCCGACAAACAGCCACGACGCGAGCATCAAGCCGGCCGCCGGCGACCGAACAAGGCGGTAAAGCGTCATTGGACCACCCGCTGAATAAGGACTTTGGTTTCTCCGGCGCGAAGCAAGAATGTTTTCGTCGGAGCGCCGGTACTCCCGGCTGAGGTGTTCACGTGATAGGCGCCAGGAGGCACCCAAGCGCGGGCCAGATGAATCTCGTCTGGCAACGTCCGCCAGCTGCGTTTGTCGGCTTCCTCAGACGCCACCGCGAACCCTTTCGCCAACAGACCAACGGCAAGTGCAACCCAAGGACCAGCATCTCCTCCGACCGCGTGTTGCGTGCCTCGCGTCGCGCCCTCAGCGAGGCTGTATTTGAACGCCGCGCGCGCCACCGCCTTCACGGCGATCCCCGGCATCCGCTCGGACAGCGCCTTGTCGGCCAACGCCGTGACATTCTCCCCCAGTTCCGTCCGCACGACGACCGGTGGACCCTGCTCGGGAATGAGATTCACTGTATCAACCGGAATTTGAGTTTTTTGGGGAACAATTTTTGGCAGGGCCACCCGCACCACCCGGCCGTTGAGCCCATAGAGGACACTGTCGGTTGCCCGTTGTTGCTGACGATTTCCTGAGCTGAATCCCCGATTGAGAAGCACCAGTTGAAGCGCATCCATGCTGACGGGCAGGTCAAGAAATTGGTCCTCCTTGAGCGGCGCGCGGCCATTATAGCTGATCACAAGCACTTGAGCGAGCCGTTGCTGCTCCTCGATGGTCTTCCAGGAAGTATCAGGAAAGAGCTGATGATATTCAGCGAATTCCTGGCTCAGATGGAGGGCGTCAGCCGTGCGCAGGAGATCTGCGCGCAATTGCAGCGGCACACCGGTTCTGGACCACGCCCGCGCAGCGTCGAAGGTCTCATACGCTTTGCGATACGCAATAAAGGCATTGTTCACATCTCCCGTGCTCTCGTAGAGTATGCCGCTCAGATAGCGCGCGAAGCCATCGTCACGATAGGCAGCTTTCTCCTTGGTAGTATCCGCCAGCACGTTCAACCGGTGATCAATGCGGCGGGCCTCGACCAACGCGTCCTGCCAAAGGTCCAACGAGGCGTAGTTCAAGGCTTTGAGCACGTTGATCATGACCTGTTCGTACGGCTCGCCTTCATACGGGAGGCTGTTGTCATTCGTCATGAAGGCCAATGATTCCGTCCTGACGCTTCTCGTGTACAAACGTTCGACCTCTTGTTCCGCCTGCTCCAAGACTTCATTGCTCTGTTGGTATTCGCCGGCCAGTTGCAGCGTCATGCCGCGATCCATCCCGTACAGCACGCGGCTCTTAGCCCCATACTCGTCTTCCGCTTTCTGAATGATGGCATCGGCCTGCCGGTAATCGCTGGCGAGGAGACTCTTATCAACGAGGAGATAGCGGTTGTTTGAGGAACTGCAGCCGATCAGGGTCAGAACGAAGACGACCGTGAGCAGACACGGCGCCGAAATACAAACGCCCCACCGTGCCGAAGCAAGAGGGGTGGGGCGTGGGGCAAAGGGCCTCAACGGAGGTAACGGAGCTTAGAAAATGGTCCGTTTCTTCTCAATGACTTTCTTTATCTTCTTTTGACCGAACCAGACTTTGGCGTTGCTTTCAAGATCGACCATCTGTAAGTCGACCTGATAGAACATGGCCTTCGTGCCCTCCGCTTCGTCCAGGATCGTGGCGATCGTGCCCTTCATCATATAATCGGCGCCGATTTCCTTGCCCGGAGCCTTCTGGGTATCTTCGCTCGCATACATGGCCTGTTCTTTACGCTCCGTCCGCACTTCGTCCCGCTCGGTCTTGCCAGCCACGAAGGTGACTTTTTGAGAGTTCGTCAGCTCCCGCTCGAGATCCGTCACGAACGTCTGGACGCTGATGTGCTCATGACTGTTGTTTACGACCGTGCCGACGACGACGACAGGCTGGCGGTGCTTGGCCTGGCTGAAATTGCTCAGCCATGGATATTCGAGGGCTTCCTTGACCATGGATTCAGCGACGATGCGGGAGTCGGTGTCGTTCCAACGGCCACTCAGATCGGTTACCACGGCCGCGTCCACCCGGGTCACCCTGGTGTCGGCACCGCATCCTGCGAGTCCGGCCGCCACCAGAGCCAGCGCGGCGATCGGGCCGTATGACATGCGAAGCTTCATCACGTGCTCCTTCATGCGTCGGTCCGGTTACCGGGTGGCCCGTTTCTCTTCTTCCTTCTCGAGCCGATCGAAGAGCTTGTCGGCATTCTTGCGGACGTAATCACGCACCTGCGCGTTGAGCTCCTTGGCCTGCTCAAGATTGTTCTTCATCTCCTCGAGATTCAGCTTCGTCAAGACGTAGTAGGTACCGGTCTTTTCGTCCTTGTATCGCTCGATGGGTCTGACGCCGCTCAGGGTCGTCGTCGTCACGGTCTTGATGGCGCGTTCGACGTTTTGTTCTTCCGTGTTGCGGGTAAAGTCGCCGGCGGTCGTCGATGCGGCGTAGTCTCTCATGAGATAGCCGGTGTACGTTTCGAAGGTTTTGGCGATTTCGGCTCGGGCACGGTTCTCGGCCGTATCCCAGGCAAGCGGCTCATTCCTGACGCCGGTGACGGCGCCGACGCCGTAAAACGCCTTGGTGTCTTTGTCGTTGTACGCGCCTGAGCCTTGTTTCACCCACTTTGGAGGGCCACCGCACGCGGCCAGTGCCAGCAAGAAAAAGAGGGCCAAGCCACCACAGGTCACATTTGAAAAAATCCCTCGTGGCTGTTTCATGCGACGTCCTCCTTGAAAGTGGTCATTGAATACAGAGAATACATACCAGACTCGTCCTAAATCTTCGAGAAATCGCGGCAAAGCATGCTAACATGCACCTCTCATCCAGTCAACGCGGCGATCCCCGAGAACGATCGTGAAGCAGGAGGAAATTTTCGTGGCTGACGTACAAATCGACGACGGCATCATTAAGATCATTAACCTTGACGTCCAGGATCAGAAAGCGGCGGCCGTCCTTGCAGAATTTCCGCAAGTCCGCTGGCCGGAAATTACAAGGCGAGCGCTCAAGATCGGTCTGGGATATTTGAAAGGCGGAGGTAAGGACTAAGGGCCTGACGGCGGGCTCGGGGTCTGAACTGCGCGCGACTCGGCCACCGCTTCCCGCGCTCGGCTATGCGTACCGCCGAGCTGGAGATACCGCTCGAAGGCTTCGGCCGCTTTCTGTTCGTCTTTCATGTCGTCCGCATACAGGGCGCCGAGCGTAAAGTACACGTCGACGTAATCCGGGTTCACGGCTAACGCCGCGCGCATCGCCTTTTCGGCCTCCGCATATTGACCGCGCTTTTGATAAACCAATCCCAACGTGTAGTGCGAATCCGGGTTGTTTGGCGCGTATTGGACCGCCAGCTTTCCGGCAGCCAGCGCTTCCTCAAGATTCGGCAAGATATCAAGCCGCACATAGCTTTTGAGCACGTA
>Ga0310813_10002682_pt1 | contig 10758 bp, 9 predicted proteins | sample YN3metagenome_FD_203086 | JGI IMG/M metagenome (GOLD analysis project Ga0310813, IMG submission 203086) | Soil microbial communities from experimental microcosm in Duke University, North Carolina, United States - YN3 | ecosystem: Engineered > Artificial ecosystem > Soil microcosm > Unclassified ... | reverse complement strand
CGTGCCGAAATCCGGCGCGCCTCCCTGCAATGCGCGCAGCTCGTCGGCATCGCTCTCGATGCCGCCCAGCGGACAGAGCGACGTGAACTCCGGGCACTCCATGGCGATCTCGTAGTCGCGGCCCGGATAGGGATTCGGGAAGGTCTCGAGGAGCTCAGGCTTAGGCATGAGCAAAAATGTTAGCACTTGGTCCAATCCGGCAATCGCTATCTAGCGACGCCCTGTACCGCGCCACATATTGCGAATGTGCCGGCGCTATGCGCCGGTCATCGCCGCCGCGAGAACGGCGTGGCGGCACTCGCCCCCCGGCATAGCCCGGGGGGCTCTTTTTTGTGGGCTAATTGCCGCGCAAGCGCTTCGACATCTCTTCGAGAATCTTGCGCTCGTCGCTCGTGAGGCTCTCGATGCCGTGCTGCGAGATCTTGTCGAGCACGCGATTGAGCTCGTCGGCGCGTGCTTCCCGCCGTCGCGACGAGGGCGTCAGCGTTACGGTTCGCTTCGCCGCAATCGCCTTGCTCTTGGCGACGATGTCGTCCACTTCGTCGCCGCGTTCACGCCGCGGCAAGTTCCGGGGGATGGCGCGCGGCGGCTCATCAGCGTCGGGAACGTTGGCCACGCGCTGACGAACTTGGTCGATACCGGTGGAGGCGGCCATACGCACATAGATGTACGCCGCGATGATCCCGCCCAAGTGCGCGAAGTACACCACGTTCACACCGCCACCCGTACCGGTCGCCGCAAATCCGACGAGCACGTTGAAGGCGATCATCCCCACCGCCAGCGTCTTCGCGCGCATCGGCAGCACGAACAGGAAGTAAACCTCGTCGCTCGGCCACTGCATCACGTACGCGGTCATCACGCCGAACACCGCGGCCGACGATCCCGTGAGCACCCCCTGACGGATGAACAGCATGTCGAAGGCGACGCCGCCAAGCGCGCAGAGCAGATAGAACCACACGAAGCGCTTCGCGCCGGTTCCACTCGCACCGTTCGCCGACCACGACTGTTCCAGTCGTGGGCCGAAGAGATATAGGCCGTACAGGTTCGCCAGCAGGTGTCCGACGCCGCTGTGGACCAGCGAGTACGTGACGACCGACCACCACTGCGACGGCGCGTGCGTCGCGTCGAATCCCAGCCATTCGCTTGTATAGGAGTAGCGAACGGCCGTCAGCTGCAGAAACATCACGACCAAATTGATCGCGATGATTCCCTGCACCGCTGGCGTCAGCCTGAACTGCTCTTGATCTGAACTGGCCGGGGCCGGAAGCGACGACATACGCCCTACGAAAAGACTGTGAACGAACGACTACTTCTCTAACACGACTTTGAAAATGCTGTTCCCGTCACCTGCCGGCCTCAGCGCATCCCCGTAGGCGGGGGCAATCGAAGAAGCAGCCGAACATCTTTGTGCAGGGCCGAGGCGCGCTCGAAGAGCGTCGTCCACCGGCGATCCTTGTCGACCGCGATCCCGGTTCCAGGATGAATTACGACCATTGTCGCATCACTGGCTTCATGCGCCCGCTCGGTCAACCGGAGCATCGATGCGTCCGTCGTCCGTTCGTCGGCAAGCACTACCAACGCGTGTTGCATGCCGAGTTTCGCCGCCCGCCCCACCGATTCAAAGGCTCGATCCACGATCGTTTCCGCTGCCGACCCTTCGATTGTGATCTGCGCCAACTTTGCGAATGACTTCAATGCGTCGAGCTCCGCTGGACGCTGGCCATCGACGTCCAACATCACCGGCAACCCGGAAAGCGCCTGCGCGGCCCGCTCGAACGCGATACACAAATAATCGGTGTTCGACAGCGGGTCGCGCCCGCTGATCGAAACAGAATGAAATGAGCTGCGTGACGTCGCGCGGCGAATCTCTCCTGCCAGCGCGTCCGCGGTGTACATCGTCGCGGTCTCCGCCTCGGCGGCGAAGCGCACGAAGAGTTGGCGGCGTCCGAGCCACACACCCTGCGACTGCAGTCCCGCGGGAACACCCGCGAGCGCCGCCGTGGGAGTCGGTAGCTGGGTCACACGTCACCCCCGCGCGCCATCGCCAGGCGCACGATACGCTCGCACAGCTCCGGGAATGATATTCCCGCGGCTGCCGCGGCCTGTGGAATGAGACTGGTTTGCGTCATCCCGGGAAGCGTGTTTGCCTCCAAACAATAGAACCGGCCGTCCTCCGCCATCCGAAAATCGATGCGCGCGTACCCGCCAAGCTTGAGCGCTTTGAATGCCGCCCGCGCTTCTTGCTGAATGCGCGCGACTTCCGCCGTCGTAAGCTCCGCCGGAAATCGCTCGTCCGCCATTCCTGGCGTGTACTTGCACTCGTAGTCGTAAATCTCGTGCTTTGGAATGATTTCGCCAACAGGAAGCGCGTCGCCTCCGAGAATGCCTACGGTCAACTCCCGCCCAGCGATGAACCCTTCCACCATCACCTCGTCGTCGAACCGCAACGCCTCGTCAATCGCGGCCTGAAGCTCTCCAGGATCGCGGACGATCGACAACCCGACCGTCGACCCCTGTTTCGACGGTTTGACGATAACGGGAAACCCGAGTCTCGCTCCCACATCCTTCGCGGTCACGGGCGCCATCAACCAGTCCGCGGTCGTAACCCCGGCCTGCCGAAAGAGTTGCTTCGACAGGTCCTTGTCCATGGCGAGTGCACTGGCAAGGTGGCCGCTTCCCGTGTAGGGAACGCCCGTCAGATCGAGCATGGCCTGAATCGTCCCGTCCTCGCCCGTCCCGCCATGCAATCCCAGGAAGACCACGTCAGTTTCTCCCCGCTGCGGCAGGGTATTGGCCATCTTGGGAAGCGCCTCGCGTGCCATGCGTTGGAGCGCATCCTGTGACGGAGGCGCCGTTTGCACGACGACGCCGCTGGCCAGAGAACGCTGTTCTTCGAGGCCGATCTCGCCACGCGCCGGATCCACTGCACGGACATCGTGGCCGCGCGAACGCAGCGCCTCCGCGACTCGAATGCCGGTCGCCAATGAGACGTCCCGCTCGGACGATGTTCCCCCCATCAGCACGGTGATCCGGAGACTCATGCGTTGCCCTTAGCGCGCCATGAGATAGCTCAACACATCGGAGCGAGTCACGATGCCTTGAACGAACCCGTTGTCGCGAACGAGCACCGCCGGGTTGGACTTCGACAGCAGCTTCGCGACGCTGTCCACCGACTGACTCACTTCGACTACCGGAAAGGGCGCGTCCATCACTTCGCTCACCGTTGCGTCGAGAATCTTTGTGTTGTCCAGGCTGCGCGCCGACAGGGACCAATCGCTCACCGATCCCACGCAATTCGTTCCGTCCATTACCGGGAGCTGCGACACGTCGTGCAGTCCCATCAGACGGAGCGCCTGTCGCACGGTCGTTCCCGGCTGAACGCTCACGACGACCGGCGTCTTTCCGGCCTGACCGGTCTTCGCCTGCAGCACGAAGCCCAGTGTCGTGCGATCCGCGTCGAGCAGTTGGTTTTCCCGCATCCACTCGTCGTTGTAGACCTTCGACAGATAGCGCTCGCCCGTATCCGGGAGCGGTACCACGACCATCGCGTTCGGGTCGTCGATCCGGCGCGCGACATGAAGCGCGACGTGAACCACCAGTCCGCTCGAGCCCCCGACGAACAAACCTTCTTCGCGCGTCAGTCGTCGCGCCATCGCGAATGATTCTTTGTCACTCACCGTCATGAAGTCGTCGATCAACCCCATGTCCAGCGTGCCGGGAATCTTGTCCTGACCGATTCCTTCCACCTTGTACGGCACTCCCTCGGGTTTTCCCTCGCCTTTCGTCCGCCACATATCGGCGAGAATCGAACCGACCGGGTCGCCGGCGACGATCTGAATCTTCGCGTTCTTCTCTTTGAGGTACCGGCCGACGCCAGTGATCGTGCCGCCAGTCCCCGCCGCGTAGACGAAGTGCGTCACGCGGCCTTCCGTCTGGTCCCAGATCTCGGGGCCCGTCGTGTCGTAGTGCGCTTGCGGATTCGCGTCGTTGTAGAACTGATCGGCGAGGATCGCGTTCGGCGTCTCCTTCGCGATCCGCTTGGCCATCATGACGTAATTGTCAGGATGGTCGGGCGGCACCGCCGTCGGCGTGACGATCACTTCCGCTCCGAACGCCTTGAGCAGTCGCACCTTTTCCTGGGACATCTTGTCCGGCATCGTGAAGATGCAGCGGTAGCCCCTGAGCGCCGCGGCGATCGCCAGACCCACGCCCGTGTTGCCGCTCGTCCCCTCGACGATCGTTCCACCGGGCTTGAGCCGACCTTCTCGCTCGGCGCGCTCGATAATCGGCATCCCGATCCGGTCCTTGATCGACCCGCCGGGATTGAAGAACTCCGCCTTCGCGTACACCGGCGTTCGAATGCCGCGGGTGACACGATTCAGGCGGATGAGCGGCGTCCAGCCGATCAGCGCGAGTACGTCGTCGTAAGGTCTGGCGTGGTTCGGCATGTCGACCAAATCTATCGCGACCGGCGCGCTTCCTCGACGAGATTCGCCAGCGCGGTGATTGACTGCACCGGGGTCATGCTGTTGACATCCATCGCTGCTAACCGCTCCACGATCGGATTTGGCCCGCTCGCGAATAGTCCGAGCTGGTCCGGCGGTGCCTGAGCCAGAGGAGCCGCCCCGCCTGCGATCCCGGGCGGATTGAGCCCCCCAGCCAAATGCTCGCCCTCGAGCAGCGCCAACACCTGCCGCGCGCGATCGATCACCGCCCCAGGCAGTCCGGCCAAACGACCCACCTCGATACCGTAGGACCGGTCCGCCGGACCCGGCTGCAAGCGATGTAAGAACACGATCTGCTCGCCCGCCTCACGGACCGCGACGTTGAAGTTGCGCACTCCCGTTAGCTCTTCCGACAGCTGCGTCAGCTCGTGATAGTGCGTCGCGAACACCGTCTTACAACCGATGCGCTCGTGCAGATGCTCCGTCACCGCCCAGGCGATCGACACGCCGTCGTACGTCGCCGTTCCGCGCCCGATCTCGTCGAGCAGCACCAGGCTTTGTGGCGTGGCCGTGTGAAGGATGCTGCTCGTCTCGCTCATCTCCACCATGAACGTCGACTGGCCGCGCACGAGATTGTCGCTCGCCCCGACGCGCGTGAAGATCCGGTCGGCCAGCCCGATGTGCGCCGCGCTCGCCGGCACGAAGCAGCCGATCTGCGCCATGAGCACGATCAGCCCGATCTGCCGCAGCACCGTCGACTTACCGGCCATGTTCGGACCGGTGAGAATCATCACTCGCGCGTCCTCGATGAGCCGCAGATCGTTCGGGATGAACTTGTCCCGCGGCATCATCCGCTCGACCACCGGGTGCCGTCCCGCCGTGATCTCCAACGCGAAATCGTCGGCGATCGTCGGACGCGAATAGCCCTCGCGCGATGCGACGTCGGCGAAAGTGCTCAGCACATCGAGCTCGGCGATTGTTCGCGCGATGCGTTGCAATCGTCCGATCTCGGCGCCGGCGCGCGTTCGCAATGCTTCGAACAGCTCGCGTTCACGTTGCTCGATCCGTTCCGCCGCCGAAAGCACGCGCTCCTCGTACTCCTTGAGCGCCTGCGTCACGAACCGCTCGCCGGACGAGATTGTCTGACGCCGCTGATAGTCTGCGGGAACGAGATGCAGATTCGATTTCGAGATCTCGATGTAGTACCCGAAGACCTTGTTGAAGCCGACCTTGAGTGACGCGATCCCCGTCCGCGCCCGCTCGTCTCCCTGAATCCGCGCGATGGCGTCTTTCCCGCCGTCGCGCAGGCCGACCAAATCGTCCAACTCGCCGTCCACCCCCGGCTGAATGCTCGCTTCGTCTCCGATCGCCACCGGCGCGCGCTCGACGAGCGTCGAGCAGATGTCGCGCGCGATCTCGGGCGCGTCGTCCCAGTCGGCTGCCAGCGCCGACAATTGTCCCGCGCGAGCCGCCGCGCCCAGCGCCTCGCCCACCGTCGGCAGCGCGGCCAGCGAGTCGCCGAGCGCGCGTAGCTCACGCGGCGTGCTTCGACCGGAGGCTGCTTTCGCCGCGAGCCGTTCGACGTCACGCACACGCGCGATCGCACCACGCAGCGCTTCGCGCGTGATGTTGTCCTCGAACAAGCCGGCGACCGCGTCGAGGCGCGATTCGATCGTCGCCCGCGCCGTGAGCGGCGCGAGAATCCACTGTCTCAGCAGGCGCGCGCCCATCGGCGTCTGCGTCCGATCGAGAACGGAAAGGAGAGTCCCCTCGTTTCCGCCGCCGGAACCGCGCAGCGACTCCACCAACTCGAGGTTTCTTCGCGTCATCTCGTCGAGCGCCATCACGCCGCCCGGCCGTTCGATGATCGGACGCGTCAACTGCGGCAACCCGCTCGGCTGCAGCTCGCGCAAATACCGGAGCAGCGCGCCCGCCGCGCCAATGAGATGAACGTCACCGTCCTCGATGCCGAGGCCGGCCAGGGACAGCACGTTGAATTGCCGCTGCAAGTCCTCCCGCGCCAACGGAGCGTCGAACTCCCATGCGTCTCGCTCCGTCACGAGCGCCGCGTGTCGCGACGGCGGCAGGGCGACTCGCGAACCCGCGGCAAGGAGGATCTCGCGCGGAGAGAGCCGCGCCATCAGTGGATCGAGCTCGCTCACCGTGCTGTCGAGCAGGCGAAGTTCCCCCGTCGACACGTCCGCCGCGGCGACGCCAACCCGTTCACCCGCGTTCGCCGGGCAGATGGCGACGATGAAGTTGTTCCGCGCGCCGTCGAGCAGATCGTCGGACCAGGTGACGCCGGGCGTCACCGTCTCGATCACTTCGCGGCGTACGACGCCCTTCGCGACGCGAGGATCCTCCACCTGCTCGCAGATCGCGACGCGGAAGCCGTGCTGGACGAGACGCCGCACGTAATCCTGCGCCGCTTTCACCGGCACCCCGGCCAACGGCACGTCCGCCGCCCCGCCATTGTTGCGACTCGTCAGCGTCAACCCGAGCACACGCGACGCCGTCTCGGCGTCATCATAGAACATCTCGTAGAACTCGCCCATCCGGAAAAACAGGATCGCGTTCTGATGGCGATTCTTGATTTCCCGGTACTGCAGCATCAGCGGCGTCTGCGCGGTCGACGTCACCGGTCGTCCGCTCCGATGTCCGTGATCGTCACGGCGATCTTTCTCGCCTTGAGTCGGCTCTGCGCGGCGACAGCCTCCGCGCGCGTCGCATATCGGCCGATCCGCACACGGAACGGCTTCGCGGCCCCGACGACCCGCGCCTCGACGCCACGCGCCTTGAGTCGCGACGCCAGCGCCGTGGCGTCGGAGCGACTGCCGTATGCCGCGACTTGGAGCGTGTAGCGCGCCTTCGCCTCTGGCGCGGCGGCCGAGCGCGACGAGTCGCGCTTCGCCATGCTCGCACTGTCCTTCGGCGTCGTCGGCTCACCGACGGGGACGCGCGACCCGGGAGACGCATCATTCGCCACACAGCGCGACGAGTAGTAGGTCAGCTGATTGCGCGTCTCGACTTCGGAGTCCGGAATCTCACGCAATGCCTGACGCAGCGTCGAGCACGCGCGCGGCAGATCGTTCTGATCGACGAGCATTCGCACCAGTGTCAGGCTCGCCCGCGTGCGTTCCGGATGCCCCGGGTTCTCGAGGAGAAAGCGCTCGAGATGGTCGGCTGCCGTCGCACGCTCGCCACGCGCCGATTCGAGCTGTGCCAGCTGAAGCAACGCATCACCCGAGCGCATCGACGCTCCGTACTCGACGACGATTCGGCGATAGTCCCGTTCCGCGTCGGCGCCGTTCGTCGACAGCGTCGCGCGCCAGTACAACGCGTCGGCGTATTGCGGCGTGTTCGGATCGGTCGCGGCGAGCACGGAATCCACCAGCAGCCGCCCGGCGGCGCCATTTCCGCTCGCGACCAGTCGACGAGCGCGCGCGAACACCGAATCGGCGTTCGCGTTCGACGACGATTGCGCCATCGTCGGCGCTCGCGCGATGACGAGAAGAACGCATGACAAGACGAGGCGTTTCATGATGCTCGAGCGACGCGGCGTCGAAGTCCCGCGCCGCACACGCGCGGCAACAGGCTGGCCAACAGCTGCTCGTCGGACGACAGTCGCGTTTCCTTGAACGCCGACTCCGCCGCGAGCAGTGCGTCCAGCGCGTCGTCCACGGCCTCGGCAGTCCAATGTTCGGACGCGCGCACGCAGCTCGACACGAACTCGCCCCACGACCGACCGGTATACACCGAACCCGATTCCTTGAGAAGCGTGAACAGATCGCCCGTCAGCTTCGACGGACTCGTGCCGCGCGCCCGAGCCGCCTGCGCCCAGCCGATCGCGATCGTTTGCGCGCCGAGTGCCATCAGCATGGTCACCGCCGACGTCTTTGGCTGTTCGAGAATTCCTGGAAGCATGGCCAGCGCGGTGGTCGCGTCCCGTCGCGCCATGGCGTCGAGGAAGTCGCCCAGCGTTTCCCCCGGCCGCACTCCGACGACTGCCGACACCATCGCTTCGTTGATCGTCGCCCCGGCCGCGTAGTCGCCGAGTTTGTCGAGCTCCGTCTTCAGCTGCGACAGATCTGTTCCGACCGACTCTTGGAGCAGCTTGGCCGCCCCTTCGGTAATCGCGGCGCCGCCTCCGATATCGTGCTCCACGTAGTAGTTGATCCACTTCGGGATCCGAGCGCCGCTCAGTGGAGCGAACTCGATCGCTTCCGTCTTTGCGACGAGTCCCTTTTCGGCCTTGACGCCGCTCGGAGACACGAGCATCACGAGAACATCGGGCGACGGACGCTCGAGATAAGCCTCCAGCGCCGTTCGCGCATCTTTCTTCAACGCCGATACGTCTCGAATCACCACGGCGCGTCTCTCCGCCATCATCGGAGGCGTCGCGAGAATCGAACCGAGCGCGGTCGCATCGACATCGCCGCCACGCAGGTTCTCGAGGTTGAAATCGCGCGTCGCCGGGTCGATCGCGGCGTCAATGGCGCGTTTGAGCTCCTCGGCCTTCACATAGTCGTCGTCGCCGTACAGGTAGTACGCCGGTGCAAACTTGCCGCTCTTCACGGCTCCGCGTAGACCCTTGGCGTCGGCGATTGGGGACATGGCCGTCAATATACGTTCGCGTCACACCAGGCCACAAAAAAGTCGGCTTTCGCCGACTTCACTGATCAGACCTTCCGCGGGCTCAACGCGTGGATTCGTGAAACTCCATGTTCGCGAATCGGAGCGGCGCTTCCCCGACCATCAAAACCGCCGGCCAAACCGGGATCCCCGTCGGCACACTCGCGACGATGGCGGCGTTCGACGCAGGCGTCGGCGTGGAATCGATCGTCGCCGCCGCGATCGGAACCACCTCGCGCGCCGTGATGCTCGTCGTGATGTACCGACTCGCCTCGATGGAGATCACCGCGATCGCGCCAATTCCAGCGGCCAGAACGACGAAGCTGCGCAACGAGGGCAGAGCGGCCCTCGGGCCTTCTAACTCCGCGTACGACGGAGGCCCAATTTCGGCGAGACGCGCACTCAGCCGGTTCATGAACTCGGCTGACGGCTCGATCGTCGGCAGGCTTCGGACGAGCATCAAACTTCTCCGAATCGCCGTATCCTGCCGCGAGCACTTCGGGCAACGCGTCAAATGGCGACGCATCGCCTCCATGTCGATGGCGGGTAGGACATCGTCGACGAACGCGACGTGCTTGTTTCTAAACTGGCGACAATCCATCAGAAGACTCGTTTACGCCGAGTGGGCTGCCTTCGGTACCCGGAGGTCTCTGGGCGGTTCCAGAATACCAGGTCCGTGCCCGGGCCGCGAGCCTCGCAAAAAAGGGGCGGAACCGAAGTTCCGCCCCTTTTCTATGGATCAGCCGGGTTTACGTACGAACCCGGGGCCCTTAGTCGATTTTCGGCTCGATGATCGACGCAAACGCGTTCCTTGCCCGGTTCAAGCGTGACTTCACTGTCCCGAGATTGCAGTCCGTGATCTCCGCGATCTCTTCGTACGACTTGCCTTCCAGCTCACGCAGGACGAACACCTGACGGTGGTGCTCGGGAAGCTTCGCCACCGTCTCCTCGACGAGAGCGCGGAGGTGCCGCTTGCGGAACAGGTCGTCCGGACGAGCGCTCGTGTCCTCGAACTGCAGAGGACGGTCTTCGTCCTCCCAGTTCCCCTTGATCGTCTGGAAAAGCACGAGCGGATTCCGCGATCGGTTGCGGAGCTCATTCTTGGCCAGGTTCGACGCGATCGTGTACACCCAAGTCGAAAACTTCTTCGTCCGGTCGAACCGGTGAATGTGCCGATACACTCGAATGAAGACTTCTTGAACAAGGTCCTCTGCCTTCTCCCGATCACCGATCGTCCGGTAAATGAAGTTCAGCAGTCGGGTCTGGTACCGCTCGACCAACTCTTGAAACGCGCGCTCCTCGCCGCTGAGGAAGGCACCAACCACCGTGGCGTCATCCTGCGCGCGGAGCCGCTCCCGTACCGTCGCGCCTGCAAGCGGCGCACGTTTGATTGCGACCTCAGCCATGATAGACCGTGCCCCCTCGGCACTGCTAAAGGGTACGAATCCACTGTACTAGTGGATTCGGCTGCCTCTCACCCCGTCCCCGCCACCCATTTTCCGCGCTCTCAAAAGGCAGGCGTTATGCCCCGTTGGACGCTGAGGCTTCTCGGGTGTTAAGGCGTTGTGCGAAAATGATTTAGGCGCTCACAGCCAATTCATGCTGTTGAGCTCGCTGTCCTGAAATTCAGACGAAATCAGGAGACAGCGCCCTAAGGGTGTCTCGTTTTCGACACAGCTCG
>Ga0310813_10002681_pt1 | contig 10763 bp, 12 predicted proteins | sample YN3metagenome_FD_203086 | JGI IMG/M metagenome (GOLD analysis project Ga0310813, IMG submission 203086) | Soil microbial communities from experimental microcosm in Duke University, North Carolina, United States - YN3 | ecosystem: Engineered > Artificial ecosystem > Soil microcosm > Unclassified... | reverse complement strand
CGATCCGCATGCTGTTCGAGAAGCCGGACCTGCAGGTGATGGCCCGCCAGCTGCTCGACGACGTCACCGCGGCGATGGACCGCGGCGTGCTGCCCCAGGTCGATGCCGGCTATCTGGTAGCGGCGCTGGCCGGCGTGGTGTTCGACATCTCGGTCGCCATGGTGGCGCGCGAGCCGATCGACACCGACGCCGCGATCGAGTTCGCGACCCGCCTGATGATGGGCGGCATCGCGAACCTGCCGAAGAAGAGCTCCTGACCCCCTCCGTCAGCGTAAGACGCTGACACCTCCCTCGAAGACCGGGGAGGGCGATGAACCTGAGCCCTCGCCTCTCCTGGCCTCCTCCGTCTGCGGGGGAGGTGGCGCGTCCGCGACGGCGGGAAGCTTAGGCACCCTGCGTGATGACGTTGCGCAGGGTGCCGATCTTTTCGATCTCGACCTCGCAGACGTCGCCCGGCTTCAACCAGGGCTTAGGGTTCCGCGCCGCCGCCACGCCCGAGGGCGTGCCGGTGACGATCAGGTCGCCGGGCTCGAGGGTGAACACCTTGGTGAGCTCGTGCACCAAAGTCGCCACGTCGAAGATCAGGTCGTTGGTGTTGCTGTCCTGCATGACCGAGCCGTTGACCCGGGTCATGATCCGAAGCGGCGAGCCGCCCGGCGGCAGCTCGTCGAACGTCACGATGTCGGGGCCGAAGCCGCCGGTGCCGTCGAAGTTCTTGCCGAGTGTGAACTGGCCGCCCGACTTCATCTGCCAGTCACGCACCGAGCCGTCGTTGAAGCAGGCATAGCCCGCGACCACCGATAACGCCTTCTCCTTCGGCACGTTGCGGCACTTCTTGCCAATCACCGCGGTCAGCTCGCACTCCCAGTCGAGCTGGTCGGAATGGCTCGGCCGCGGCATCTTGCCGTTGTGCGGCGTAAGCGTGTTGGTGTAGCGGCAGAACACCACCGGATAGGGCGGGATCGGGTTGCCGGTCTCCTCGGCGTGCTTGCGGTAGTTGAGCCCGATGCACAGGATCTTGCCCGGGTTGGGGATCGGCGACAGGTACTTGGCCGACTTCTCCGAGACGGTCGCGCCGGCCTTGGGCTTGGCGCAGGCCTTGAGCACCGCCTGCTGGAGCTTCTTGCCGCCGGCCAGGATCTCGACCACGGACTTCGGCCCGCGCGGCATCTGCTTGCTGAGATCGATCACCTTGCCGTCGCCCATTTTCACGCCGACCGCAGGCTTGCCGCCGCTATTGATGGTGCACAGACGCATGCTGTTTCCCCCCTGTTTCAAGGCCCCGAAAGCCGAGTGCGGCGTAAACTCCTCCCTCCCGCCGACGCGGTCAAGCCGACCTGGTTCTGATAGCCTCAGCGGCATGCGCAGCATCGTGTTCGGCGCCCTCCTGGCGCTCATCGCCTCGCCCGCGGCCGCCCAGCTGGTGGCGCCGCTCACCACCTCCGACGGCAAGATCGCCTGCACCCAGGGCATCACCGGCGTCGGCCGGGCGGCGCAATGGCAGGCGGTGCGCGACCCGGTGGCGCTGGGCGGCTGGGCGCTGAGCGAGACCGGCGGCGACGCGACCGACCTGCACTTCCCGCTGTGCATCTCCGAACAGACGGTGGCACGCGACGTCGACGCCACGCTGCGCTTCAAGCCCGTCGGCGGCAGCCACGCCCGGGCCGCCGGCCTGGTGCTGCGCGCCCAGAGCGCCAACGATTACTACGTGGTGCGGGCCGACGCGCTCGAAGGGTCGGTCCGGCTGTACCGCATGCAGCGCGGCCGGCGGGCGCTGATCAAGTCCCATGACAAGGCGGACGTGGCGAGCGACCAGTGGCACGCGCTTCGGGTGATCGTGAAGGGCAACACCTTCGATATCTCGCTCGACGACAAGCCGTTGTTCAAGGCAACCGATGCCAGCCTGTCGCTGCCCGGCACGGTCGGCGTCTGGAGCCAGGCGGACAGCCTTATCGTGTTCGGCTCCCTGGTGGTGGCGCCGCCCTCCTGATCAGGGCGAGAGATTGAAGCTCAGCTTGATCGCGATGATCATGCTGTTGACGGCAATGCTCGCCACGACCAGGCCGAACGCCCGGCCGATCACCTGGATGCCGGTCGCGCCCAGCAGCCGGGACAAGGCCCCCGACAGCGCAAACAGCGGCACGAAGCACAGGAGGCAAAGGACCACCACGCCCGCCGTCGCGGCTTGCTGGGCGATGTTGTGCGTCTTGTAGTCGGTCAGCAGGACAACGGTCAGGATCGTGCCGGTGCCGGCGATCTTGGGGAAGGCCAACGGGTAGATGGCGCGCTCGAACAAGGTGCCGTCGCGGACCGCCGCCGGGGGCCGGCCGACCGCGCCCTCCAGGGTCATCTTGAGGGCGAACAGCAGCAGGACCAGCGAGCCCGCGAGTTGAAATGCGGGGACCGGTATCCGGAGCTCGATCAGCAGCAGCTGGCCGCCGAAGATGAAGAACAGCAGGATCAGGAACCCGACCACCAAGGCGTAGCCGCCGACCTTAAAGGCCGCGCGCGGCGACAGCCCGGACGTGACGGCGAGCAGCACCGGCACCGCGGAAAGCGGGTTGAGGATCGCCAGCAGCGTCACGAACTCGTAGACGAAATCGTGCGGGAATGCCGTCGGCATCGGCGACTACTGAGCGAAGCTGAGCTTGACCGCGATGATCAGATTGTTGACGGCGATGCTTGCCACGATCAGGCCGAACACGCGGCTGATGACCTCGATTCCGCCGCGGCCGAGCGCCCGATGCAAGACGTTGGCCAATGCGTAGATGCCGAGCAGGATCAACAGGCAGATCGCGAGCTCGCCGGTCGTGATCGCCTGCTCCGTGAGGGTCCGTGTGTTGTTGTCGGTCAGCAGCACGACCGTCAGCATGGCGCCCGGGCCCGCGATGCCGGGGATCGACAACGGATAGATCGCCCGCTCGTGCAGGGGCGTGTCGGCCGGGATCGCGGCCGCTTCCGCGTTGATCCTGCCGAGCACCAGCTTCAGCCCGAACAGCAGCAGCACGATCGCTCCCGCGAACTGGAACGACGCCATCGGGATATGCAGCGCATCGAGCAGGAGCTGGCCGCCGGCGATGAAGACCAGCAGCACGGCGAAGGAGATCGCAACGGCATAGCCGGCGACCTTCAGCGACTCCTTGCGCGCGAGGCCCGCCGTCGCGGCCAGGAAGATCGGAATGGTGGAAACCGGATCGAGGATGACGAACAACGTCACCAGCTCGTAGACGAAAGTATGGGTGAACGTCGTCGGCATGCCGGCCTCATGCCCTCGCAGCGATCAACGCCTGCGCCAGCTCGACGAAGCCCGCGCCCGAGCGGGCGCGCGTGATCCAGCGCGGCAGATGTGGCATGGCATCGGCGAAGTCACGCACATTGGCGACGCCGACGCCATTGGAAAAGTAACCGAACATCGGTGAGTCGTTGGGCGAGTCGCCGGAGAAGACGTACGTGGCGGCATCACGCTCGAGGTCGACGCCGAACAGCTCGGTCATCATGGTCCTGGTTGTCGTGAGCTTGTCGTAGCCGCCGAACCAGCCGTTGACGTGGATCGAGCTGATCTTGGCCTTGGCGCCGTGGCGCTCGAAGATCGCCACGATGCGCTCGACCTCTGGCCGCGCCAGCGGCGGCACGTCCTCGCAGAAATCGATCGCGAGGTCGGCCAGGCGATAGGGCTGGTCCGACGCGATAGCCGCGCCGGGCACCTCGCGCAGCACATCGGTCCGCACCGCCTCGAGCCGGCGGCGGCCCTCGGCGCGCTCTTCGTCTGACTGCACGAAGCGGGTCCGCAGCTTGCGCGCCTTGTCGTCGTGCCACATCCAGAAGGCGCCGTTTTCGCCGACCACGGCATCGACCGGCCAGAAGCGGGCGATCAGGTCGCACCAGCCGGCGGGCCGGCCGGTCACCGGGATGACCAGCAGGCCGGCCTTCCGGAGCGACGCCAGGGCGCCATAGGCTTCGGCCGTGAGATGGCCTGCGCTGGAGACGGTTTCGTCGATGTCGGTGAACACCCCCCGGATCGCGGCCAGGGTGGCTTTGGGGCAGTCGCTGAGCGGTTTCACTGCGCCACTTCTTAACATGGCGCCGGCGGAACAACGGGTCTAAAAGTTCCGCCATGATTCCCCGCTTTCCCCGCCCACGCGTGGCTGCCGTCCGGGCGGCGGGGCAAGTCCGGAGCAACAGTTGACGACGATGCGCCTCGAATCGCTTACCGCCGTAAGTCCCGTCGATGGCCGGTATCGTGGCACCTCCGAAGCGCTTGCGGAATATTTCAGCGAATACGCGCTCATGAAAATGCGCGTCACCGTCGAGTGTGAATATCTCGCGGCGCTCTCGGAGACGAAGGGTGTGGGGATACGTCCGCTCACGGCGGACGAAAAGAAGATGCTTCGCGCGCTGCAGCAGATCTCTATTGAAGACGCACAGATCATCAGGAAGTTCGAGCGCGAGGGCTATGGCGGCGTCCCCGCGACGAATCACGATGTGAAGGCCGTCGAATACTTCATCAAGCTCAAGCTCAAGACCTCGAGTCTTGCCGACGTGCTCGAATGGGTGCATTTCGCCCTCACGTCGGAGGACGTGAACAGCACCGCTCATGCACTCGCCCTTCGCGGCGCGCTCGAGGCGGTGATGCTGCCGGCGCTCGGCGAGGTGCGGAGCGAGATTGTCGGTCTCGCCCGGACGCATGCCGATTCGGCCATGCTCGCGCGCACCCACGGGCAGAGCGCGACACCGACGACCTTCGGCAAGGAGATGAACGTCTTCGCGCGCCGCCTCGAGAAGCAGGTGGCGACCCTCGAGAACAGCTCTGTCCTCGTGAAGTGGGGCGGACCTTCAGGCAACTACAACGCCCAGACGGTGGCCCTGCCGCAGGTCGATTGGCTGGCCTTTGCGCATTCCTTTGCGGAGAGGTTGAACGCGCGAAGCGCGGACAAGACGCGTTTCGTGCGTCTGGCGCTCAACGAGGTGACAACCCAGATCGAGCCCCACGACACGTACGCGGAGATGTTCGACAATCTCCGCCGCATCAATACGATCCTGATCGACCTGTCGCAGGACGTGTGGCGATACATCTCGGACGGATGGATCACGCAGAAGCCGAAAGAGGGCGAGGTCGGCTCGTCGGCCATGCCGCACAAGGTGAATCCGATCGATTTCGAGAACGCGGAAGGGAATTTCGGCGTTGCCAATGCGCTTTTCGAACATCTCTCGAGAAAGCTGCCGATTTCGCGTCTGCAGCGCGATCTCTCGGACTCCACCGTGTCGCGGACCTTCGGCACCGCCTTCGCCCATGCGCTGATCGGCTATCACTCGCTGCTGCGCGGCTTCGCCAAGATCGTCGTCAATCAGCCGGCCCTTCGCGAAGCGCTGACGGGGCACCCGGAAGTGCTCGCCGAAGCGATCCAGACGGTTCTCCGCGTCGCCAATGTCGAGATGCCGTACGAGAAGCTGAAAGCCCTGACGCGCGGCAAGCCGGTGACAATGGAGGATTTCGCCACCTTCATCGACAGCCTCGATATCGGCGCGGAGACAAAGGCACGGCTGAAGGCGCTCCGTCCCGAGGATTACACCGGCCTCGCCGGCCTGCTTGCGAGGAAATAGTGGCTGCTCTTCTTCCTCTCCCCCGCTAGAGGAGAGGTTGGGTGGGGGTTGCGTACGGCTTTCCGATGCCCCTCTCCTAGCCTCTCCCCCTAGCGGGGAGAGGGAATGAAGCGCGCTACCGCTTCACCTCGGCCATCACCTGGCGGGTCGCCTCGACCAGGAAGCGGTCGCCCTGCCTGCGGATGGTGTGTTCCTCGTGCGGCTTCCCGGCCGCGGCCAGGTCGTGCATCAGGGTGTGGATGACGTCGTGCTCGCCCGGCTTCTCGAAATCGGCCATCACGATGTCGCGCGCGTAGGCCTCGGCGTCGGCGCCGGTTTTGCCCAGCAGGCCGGCTGCCCACAGCCCCAACATCTTGTTCTTGCGGGCGCGCGCCTTGAACTGCAGCTCCATATCGTGGCTGAACTTGTTCTCCTGAGCCTTCTCGCGATCGTCGAAAGTCGTCATCCCAGCCGCTCCGCAATGGCGTGTCGCGGCGGGTTATAGCAGCACGGCGCGGCCTTTCCACCCCGGCAGGACGATGGCAGAATTCGCAGCCATGCCGCTGGATGACATGCACGCCTGGATCGGCCGGAACCGAACAGTCGAAGATTTTCTCGCGCCGTGGCCCGCCAAGGCCCTGATCGCCACCCTGGACGAGCGCGACCCCGAGCCGCGCCTCGGCGACCCGTTGCCGCCGCTCTGGCACTGGCTCTATTTCCTCGAGGCGGCACCCGCGTCGAAGATCGGCTCCGACGGCCACGGCGAACGCGGCGACTTCCTGCCGCCGATCGAGCTGCCGCGCCGCATGTGGGCGGGCAGCCGCTTCCGCTTCGAGGGCGAGCCGCTGCGCCTGGGCGAATCGGGGCAACGCACCTCGGTCATCAAGTCGGTCGCGGCCAAGGCCGGCTCGACCGGGTCGATGGTGTTCGTCACGGTCCAGCACACCCTCACGGGTCCGCGTGGCGTCTCGGTGATCGAGGATCACGACATCGTCTATCGCGAGGCCGCCAAGCCCGGCGAGACGGTGCGCGAACCGAAGGCCGCGCCGGCCGATGCGAGCGCGGTCAAGACGATCGTGCCCGATCCGGTTCTGCTGTTCCGGTTCTCCGCCCTCACCTTCAACGGCCATCGCATCCACTACGACCAGCCCTATGTCACTGGCGTCGAGGGCTACCCCGGCCTGATCGTGCATGGGCCGCTGCTGGGCCTGCTGCAGATCGAGCTGGCGCGCCGCGCATCGCCCGGCAGGACGCCGACGAGCTTCGAATTCCGCGCGCTGTCACCGGTATTCTCCGGAGCACCGATGAGCGTCGCGGCACGACGCGAGCCCGATGGCGCGCTGACGACTTGGATCGCCAATGCCAAAGGGGGATTGGCTCAGCAGGGAAAGGCTACCTTCCGATGACTCACCCGCTTCACCACGCCGGCTGCGGCTGCCGGCCTCTCCTGTCGCGCCGCGGCGTGCTCGGCTTCGGCTTGGCCGGCGGCGTCATGATGGCTTTCCCCACGCTGGCGGCCGGGGGCAAGTACGACGCGATGCTCTTCAATTGCATCGACCCGCGCTTCACGACGAGCAGCTGGGTCTACATGGCCGGGCGGGGCATGAAGGATCGCTATAGCCAGTTCGTGATCGCGGGCGGGCCGATCGGCGTCGTCTCGCCGAAATTTGCCGATTGGCAGAAGACCTTCTGGGACAACCTCGCGATCACCGTGCAGCTTCACGATATCCAGCGCGTCGTCGGGCTGACCCATCGCGACTGCGGCGCCGCCGAGGTGGCCTACGGCCCGCGCATCAAGACCGACAAGGCGTTCGAGACCCAGAAGCACGGCGAGGCACTCCGGGAGTTCCGCGCCGAGGTCGCCAAGCGCCAGCCCAGGCTGGCGGTCGAGACCGGCATCATGGCGCTCGACGGATCGGTCGAGGCCGTGACTTGAGGATTGCAGCCTGAAGATCGTGTAAACTGCCGGTCGTGCCCGATTCGTCCCTGCCCCTCCCGGCCAAGTCGTCCTCGGCGCTGGAGCGCCAGCTCGCAGCCCAGCGCGCGCGCCGGCCGGCCGATCCGCTGCTGTCGCTCGTCGTGCCGGTGTTCAACGAGGAGGAATCGATCGAGCTCTTCCTCACCGCCGTCGAGCCCTATCTCGAACGCGCGGGCTTGCGCTTCGAGATCGTGTTCGTGAATGACGGCTCGCGCGACGACACGCTGGCGTGCCTGCTGGACTGCAGCCGCCGCGACCATCGCATCCGCGTCGTCAACCTGTCGCGCAACTTCGGCAAGGAGGCTGCCCTCACCGCCGGCATCGACCACGCCAAGGGCGACATCCTGATCCCGATGGACATCGACCTGCAGGATCCGCCCGACCTGTTCGGCCCGTTCATCGAGCGCTGGCGCGAAGGCTACGACATCGTCTACGGCGTGCGCTCGGCGCGCACCTGGGACACCTTCAGCAAGCGCCTCTCGGCCAGCTGGTTCTATTGGGCGTTCAACCGGATGTCGCCGGTGCGCATCCCGGCCAATGTCGGCGACTTCCGCCTGGTCGATCGGCGCGCGATCGAGGTGTTGCGCCAGCTGCCCGAGCGCAACCGCTTCATGAAGGGGCTGTTCGCCTGGGTCGGCTTCAACGCGGTCGGCGTGCCCTATGAGCGGCCGCAGCGCGTCGCGGGCTCGAGCAAATTCAACCTCTGGCGGCTGTGGAACTTCGCGCTCGACGGCGTGGTGAGCTTCTCGACGGTGCCGCTCCGCGCCTCGTTCTACGGCGGCCTGCTGATCGCGGCGATCGCCGTACTCTATGCGCTGTTCATCATCGGCCGCGTGCTGATCTTCGGCATCGACACGCCCGGCTACGCCTCGCTGCTGATCGCCGTGCTGAGCATGGGCGCCATCCAGCTCGTGTCGATCGGCATCATCGGCGAATATCTCGGCCGCCTGTTCCTCGAGGTCAAAGGCCGGCCGATCTACGTCGTCGAGGGCGTCTACGAAGAATCCGGCGCGCCGAAAAACTGATGGATCTCAAGGAAGAGGACATCCTCGGCAGCGACATCGGCCGGCACTGGTACTATCGCGCCAAGGCGGCGGCGCTGCGGAAGATCGTGGGCAGCCTGCGGCCGCAGCGACTGCTCGACGTCGGCGCAGGATCCGGCTTCTTCTCGCGCCACCTGCTGGGCCACGGCGCACAATCGGCGCTGTGCGTCGATATCGGCTACGATCGCGATCGCGACGACAGCGAGGCCGGCAAACCGGTGCTGTACCGACGCGATTGCGCCGCCACGGATTGCGATCTGGTGCTGATGATGGACGTGCTCGAGCATGTCGACGACGACGCGGGGCTGGTGAGCCACTACGCCGCAAAGGTGCCGTCGGGCGCGCATTTCCTGGTGACGGTGCCGGCCTTCCGCTTCCTATGGAGCGGCCACGACGTCTTCCTCGAGCACAAGCGGCGCTACACGCTCGCGGAGATCGAGCAGACCATGCGCAGCGCGGGCCTCGATGTGGTGCGCGGCGCCTACTACTTCGGCGCGATCTTTCCGCTCGCCGCTGCCGTCCGGCTCGCCACCCGCCGCGATGCGACGCCGCGCAGCAGCCTCCGCAAGCACGGCACTGTCAGCAACGGGCTCCTCGCGGCGGCGTGCGCGCTGGAACTGCCACTCTTCCCGATCAACCGCTTGGCCGGTTTGTCGGCCTTCGTGCTGGCGCGGAAACCCTAACCTTTCTTCCTCCTCCCCCGTCATACGGGGTGGCAGGGGGGCGAGCCGCAGAGCAGGTCGCCTTCCCTTCCTGTATGCTCCCCCGTAGGACGGGGGGAGGAGGAAAGAGACGTCAGCCCGCCACGTCCTTGGCGCCGATGCGTTTGCGCCTGGCGTTGATCTCGCGCAGGATGACGAGCATCTCCTCGGCGACGACGTCGCCGGGGATGGCGTCGCCCTCGGCCTTGAGCTCCTCCATGTCGACCCACACCGCGTAGAGCGGCGCGGTGCGCGCGGTGATGATGCCGGCATGCAGCAGCGTCTTGATCAGCACGCGGAAGATGTTGGTGCTCTCCTTGAGCTGGTTGCGCCGCTCCTCGTCGCCGAAGCTCTCGCGCACCGCGTCGCGCACCCATTCCCAGTCGAGGCCGTACTTGGCGTAGATCGCCTTCTTCTGCTCGGTGTTGATCAGGTTGAACAGCAACATCTGGAAGAGCTGCGCCGCCCAATCCTCGACCTTCTTGTGCTCCTCGTCGCTGAGATGCCTGATGGTCTTTGCCGCCCACAGCCGGCCGAAGCGGTGGTGGAAAGCCTCGTCGCTCATCACGAGCTGCACGAGCCGGCGCAACACCGGATCGTTGGTCTTGGCGTTGAAGGTCGCGAAGGCGCCCATGGCGAGGCCCTCGATTAGCATCTGCATGCCGACGATCTTCTTGTAGACCTCGGGCGTGCTGACGAGGTCCTTCAGCACCGCCTCGATCGTCTTGCCGACCGGCAGAGGCTCGCCCCAGCGCTTGGCGATGTAGCGCGTGAAGCCCGCGACGTGGCGCGCCTCCTCGCGCGCCTGGTTGGCGGCGTATTCCTGCGCGCCAGGATCGAGCAGCACGTGGCAGAGACTGGCCGAAAGCGACAGCGCGCCCTGCTCGCCGTGCAGCAGGTTGGAGATCGACCAGTGCGTCACGTCGTTGGCGAGCTGGATCTTCTGCCGCTCGTCCAGCCGGTCGGCGACCGCCTGGCAGCGCAATTCGATGATCGCGTCGTGCGGCATGATCGAGGTCCCGTTGAGGTCGAACGGCTGGTCGAAGTCGATGTAGCTCTTGTCCAGCGGGTCCCAGAAATGGTCGTGGGTGGACGAGATGATGCCGTCGAAGGCGGCGCTGCGCCGGCCATAGCGCGGCACCTCGAGCATGGCCGGAAAATTGTCCGGCGCGACGGCGTCATAGGCCTTGTCGTAAGTGATCTGCTGGGCCATTTGGAGCCTCCAATCCCGTCACAATTAATGACGACTGCGTCACCTTTTTCAATGGATTTTTCCCCAATCCCGTTCCATGGGTTTCCGCCATATTCCGGCCCGATACCCTGTCTCGAGGGGGTGGATGGTTCCGGCCGTCCGCACAGGAGTAGCAAATGTCCCGCCGCCGCCGCATCTACGAGGGCAAGGCCAAGACCTTGTTCGAGGGGCCAGAGCCCGGGACCATCGTCCAATACTTCAAGGACGAC
>Ga0310813_10002678_pt1 | contig 10771 bp, 5 predicted proteins | sample YN3metagenome_FD_203086 | JGI IMG/M metagenome (GOLD analysis project Ga0310813, IMG submission 203086) | Soil microbial communities from experimental microcosm in Duke University, North Carolina, United States - YN3 | ecosystem: Engineered > Artificial ecosystem > Soil microcosm > Unclassified ... | reverse complement strand
GCTCGAAACCGCGATGACGGAAAATCTCGCGGAAATCGACAAGATCGCGAACAACGAGGGCGCGCCGAACTTTGAAAATACGATCGCCGCGATGGAGCGCACGGGCAGCGCGCTCGAACGCGTTTCGACCGTTTACGGCATTTGGGCGGGCACGATGAGCTCGCCCGAGATGCGCGTCGTCGAACGCGAAATGGGACCGAAATTTGCCGCGATGAGCGATCAGATCACGCAGAATTCCGCGCTCTTCAAACGCATCGAAACGGTTTACAATTCGCCCGAAAAAGCAAAATTAACCGCCGAACAACAGCGCCTGACGTGGCGTTACTACACGAATTTTGTCCGCGCCGGTGCTAAATTAGGCGCGGCGGAAAAAGCCAGACTTTCGGAAATCAACCAAAAGCTCGCCGCGCTTTACACGAATTTCAGCCAGCATTTGTTAGCGGACGAAACCGATCTGTATCTCGAACTAAAAAACGAATCAGACCTCGCGGGGCTTCCGCAATCGCTCAAAGACGCGGCGGCGCAGACCGCCGAAGCCAAGAAATTAAAAGGCTCGTGGGTGATCGCGAACACACGCTCATCGGTTGACCCGTTTTTGACTTATTCCGACCGAAGAGATTTGCGTGAAAAGGTCTGGCGAATGTTTATTAATCGCGGCGACAACGGCGACAAAAACGACAACAACGCGATCATCACCGAGATTTTACAGCTTCGCGCGACGCGCGCCAAGCTGCTCGGCTTCCCGACGCACGCGCATTGGCGGCTCGAAAACGCGATGGCGAAAACACCCGAACGCGCGATGGAGTTGATGGAAGCTGTCTGGAAACCGGCAGTCGCGAGAGTTAAGGAAGAAGTCGCAGATATGCAGAAACTCGCCGATAAAGAAGGCGCAAAGCTGACGATCGAGCCGTGGGATTACCGCTATTACATGGAAAAAGTCCGCAAGGAACGCTACGATCTCGACCAAAACGAAGTCAAGCCGTACTTGCAGCTCGACAAACTGCGCGAAGGAATGTTCTGGGTCGCGGGCGAGCTTTTCAATTTCAAATTTACGCCGGTCGAAAACGTTCCCGTTTATCACCCGGACGTTAAAGTTTGGGAAGTTACCGACAAAACGAGCGGCAAACATATCGGACTCTGGTATTTCGACCCGTATGCCCGCGAAGGCAAGCGTTCGGGCGCGTGGATGAACGCCTATCGCAATCAGGAAAAAATGGATAAGCCGATCACGACGATCGTTTCCAACAATTCAAACTTCGTCAAAGGCAAACCCGGCGAACCGGTTTTGATCTCGTGGGACGACGCGACGACGCTTTTTCACGAATTCGGACACGCGCTGCACGGTTTGAATTCAAACGTTACGTACCCGTCGCTCTCGGGCACGAACGTCCCGCGCGATTACGTCGAATTCCCTTCGCAGCTGCTCGAACACTGGCTTTCAACGCCCGAAGTTTTGCAGAAATTTGCGCTTCATTACGAAACCGGCAAGCCGATTCCGCAGGCACTGGTCGATAAGATCAACAAGGCTGCGACCTTTAATCAGGGTTTCGCGACGGTCGAATATCTCTCGAGCGCGCTCGTCGATATGAAACTGCATCTCGCGGGGTCACAGATAATTGACGCCGATAAATTCGAGCGCGAAACTTTGGCTGAACTCGGAATGCCGCGTGAGATCGTGATGCGTCACCGCACGCCGCAGTTCGGACACGTCTTTTCGGGCGACGGTTATTCCGCCGGATATTACAGCTACCTGTGGTCGGACGTTCTGACCGCCGACGCGTTCGGCGCATTCACCGAAGGCAAAGGCGCGTATGACAAAAAGGTTGCGGCGCGGCTCGTCAAAAACATTTTCTCGGTCGGCAACACGATCGACCCGGCGGACGCTTACCGCGCCTTTCGCGGACGCGACCCGCAAACGAGCGCATTGATGAAAAAACGCGGCTTTCCCGTGAGCGATGCAAAAAGCCCGTCAAACGGAAAAACGCCGCCGAAATCGAACGTCAAAAAACGCTAGAAAGCCGTTTGGCAGAAAAAAGGAATACGGATTGAACGAACAAATCCGTGTTCCTTTTTTTGCATTAATTTAGTTCCGGAATTTTCGGTCAAGGCTTTTCAAGTTGCTGGCAATCGATCCGCGCTACTTTATACTTTCCGTCGAAAATTGCCGGTCGTTCCTTGATGATCAATTCCAATTGATTTTTGTCGGCTGCCAGATTGCAGATCCCGACGGCGATTCGTTTTGAAATTCGCTGTTCGGGATATGCCGGAACATTCAGCTCGGCGATCGACCATTCAAAAAGCGGCAGAAAATTTTCGCCCGCTTTTTGAATGACGTTTTGGCGTGCCGCGAGCGGCAGTTTTTCAAAGATCTCAGCGTTGATCCGAATCACGGCGACTTCCGTATTTCCCGAATATAACGCGCCCGACAGATACAGATCCCACCAGCCGAAAAAACTCAAAACCGGCAGGAAAACAAACGCCGCCGCGATTATTTTTGCCGAAAAAACTTTCCGATCGCCCGCCGCCGAAAACAGTTTTTTCAGAGAATTTTCGTTTCGCCAAAATGCCGTAATCACTAAAAATATCAACGCCGCGTTCCAGCTCCAGACGATGCTGTTGTAGTTTTTGGCAATCAGAAAGGTCAGAATAATTGCGTGCATCAAGACTGCCAAACAGACCGCCGCATTTCGTGTTTTGCGAATCAAAAGCGCGATCCCGATCAGCGATTCGCCGAGCGCAGCGGCGATTCCGAGCAAAACCAGCGGCGGCTTGAGCGAAGGAAAAAGTTCTTGGAGCGGCGCAAACAGCACCGGTAAAGTTTCGTGCAAAAACGCGAAATTCAATTTCTGCACGCCGCTCCAGAAATAAAGTCCGGCAAGGACGATCTGCGCCAAGCCGAGCGTTTGATTCGAATCCGGTTCGTGACGAGTTAGAGCGATGACGACGAGAAGCAGTAAATACTGATAAACCCAGGGCTGAAGCCGCATCTGGTCAAATAAGATAAGCAGAATCAGCGACGCGATCGCCGTTATCAAAAAGATTTTCAGTTTTTGAAAAAAGATTGCTGCCGTGAGTGAACCGACGAGAACGATCGTCAGCAGACGGTCAACGGCGATCGGCGAGGCGAAAAAAAACGGGACTCGCGGAAAAGTTCTTTCAAACGGAAACCACAACTCAAACGAAAAAATAATGCCGCCGAGCAAGCCGAGGCTGGCGGCACTTTTCAGAAATTTGAGACGATTCGGATTTTCCAATTTGTTTCGTATTTACTTTTTCGCGATCGCCGCTTCGAGAAGTTTGATCAATTCTTTCATTTTCTCCCGGTTGGCTTCGGATTTATAATATTCGGATTGAGAAAGTTTTACCGCGTAATCCAAAAGCGCTTTTCCCTTTTCGCCCTTGATGTCCGCCCCGGATTGCAGCAATTTCTTTAATCCTTCAATTTGAATACTGCGAACCGCACTCCTCAAAGCATTTTCCCCGTTTTTGCAGTCATAATTGACATCCGCCTTATGCGCGACGAGCAGATCAAAGATTTTAAGCGGAATATCTCCGTAAGTTGGTTGAGAATCGGAATATGCGGTAATTATTATTAAGGCGGTTTCACATCTTCGGATCTCTTCATTGCCGGAAGTATAATTGTACTCGCGGGCAATATTCGGTTCGGCACCTGCTTTGAGCAATAAATCTACAATATTCAGTCCCGGCGTGTTCGGAGTCTGGACGGCGACCATCAGCGCGGTCAAACCTTCTTTGTTGCGGGCATTGACCGGAATACCCAGTTCGATCATTTTTTTAACCGCCGCTTCACTGTTTTGCCGGACTGCGATCATCAGATTCGACTCGCCGTTGAGATCTACTGTATATGTATCTGCTCCGGCTTTGAGCAAGAGATCATAAATATCGTATTTCTCTTTTTTCAGTGCGACGCGCAGAGCGTTTTTCCCGTTTTTACAGGTCAAATTCGGGTCGGCTTTGTTGGCAAGAAGAAATTTTATAAGTTTGACATCTTCGCGATCAATGGCAAACATCAGCGGCGACGTACAGTAGGAAAAGTAGCTGTTATCAAAATCATTATCCGCGGAAAGAATATTCGGGCTGGCACCTTTTTCGAGAAGATAATTGACGATTTCGGTTTGCCCGGATTGGATTGCCGTCAGCAAAGCACTCCGCCCGATCGAATCCGGCGTGTTGAGGGACGCCCCCTTGGCAATGAGATTTTTGACGGTTCGCGTATAACCTTTGTCAATTGCAATCTGCAAAACGCCGGAATTAACATCCGCACCGGCTTGGATCAAACTTTCCGCACCGTTTTCATAGACGTCGAGCATTTCGCTTTTTTCCGCTTCCGTGGCGGAATAATAATTTGATCTATATGGATAAGCCTGCAGATAAACCGCCAAAATACTGCGGAGCGGCTCGTCTTTGGTGCGGACATTGACACCTGCCGAGAGAAATTCTTTGACCGTCTCGCCGCTGCCCGATCGGGCAGCAAAGATAATTATCGGAATGTCCTTTGTTGCGGGAACGCCGCGCAAATCCGAGGTTGTCAGATTCGGGCTCAGACCCGATTTGATAAATTTTCGAACGGCAAGCGCATCGCCGCGCCGCGCCGCGCCGAAAAACTCACGCTTGAGCTGTTCGTTTCCGATCGCCTTTTTTTCCGCACGATTTTCGGGAATCTTCAAAAGCTCGACCCGAATCGGATTATCTTTGTTGGTTCTTTCGTATCTCGCTAAAAAACCGAACAATCCGTAATAATCAATAAAGGGATAAAAACCCGTTTTGTCGATCGAAAAAGGAATTTCAAAATTACTGTAATGAATTCGAATTCCCTTTTCCAACAAACCTTTTTGATCGGTTTTATCAATTAATCCTTCCTGAAAGTTTTGCGGTTCCCGGTAGTTATTGTTTTTCAAAAACCGTACCGACGCCTCGGCGACAGGTTGATTCCGGTAATCGACCACTTCCAGAAATCCGTAACTGGGTGACAGTTCCTGGGCATTAAGTATTTGCGAAAACTCAAAGATTGCGAACAAAGCGCCGAAAACTAAAATGATAATTCGCCGGTTTTTAAGCATCTGGTTTCATCCTTTTACTTAATGATGCCCGTGTTCGCCTTTGGGTTTGTTCACGCGGCAAATTCCGCATCGATTTCTGATTTCTGTCATTCCAAACGCACGAATTTTGCGGTTTCTGCCGGAAAAGTTTTGTTTTATCATTCCTCGGCAGTTTTCAATTACCAAAACCGTGATCGCGGGCAAAGACGATCGCCTGGGCGCGCGTCCAGACGCCGAGCTTGTCGAAAAGATTCGAGACGTGATTGCGAACAGTTTTTTCGCTGATTTCGAGCCGCGCCGCGATCTGCGCGTTGCCGAAGCCTTCGGCGAGCAGCGCGAGCACTTCGCGTTCGCGCGGGCTTAGCGCGGCGAACGCCGGGTCTTCGCCGTACGCCGCGCCTTTGATGCCCGTAAATTCGAGCACCTCGGCGCAAAAGCGTTCCCACGCCGGTTCGAACTCGAGCAGAACGTGGTTTTTCGAGTCGAGCTCGATAAATTCGGCGTTCGGGATTTCGGCGGCGAGAATATGACCTTCGACGATCGGAACGACGTCGTCGTTGCGCGAGTGCAGAACCAGCGTCGGCGTGCGGACGGCGCCGAGCAGCGGCATCACATTCACATTAGCCCGCGCCTCAAGCAGCCGCGCCGCCACCTCGGGCGAAGTTGTTTTTCGGCAGAGTTCGTTGAACCAGTCGATTTGTTCGTCGCTCGCGCCGGGCACGAACCGCGAAGTAAAAACCTGCCTGAAGACCGGGTTATCGCTGCCCCAGCCGAGACGCACGAGATCGATCATCGCCCGGTAGAGACATTCCTTGTCAGGGTCGTCGCGGTGAAACGCCCCGCGCGCGTAGCCGCCGTAGAGTATCAGATGAGAAACGCGTTCCGGGTATTTCAGGGCATAAGCGATGCACGGCGCCGCGCCTTGTGAAATGCCCAAGAGGGCGAAAGGCTCCGGCGGATCGGCGGCGGTCACGACCATTTCGAGATCCTCGACCCAACGCTCAAAAGAAAGGTCGCCGACATTCCAATCCGTCATTCCGCACCCGCGTTCGTCGTGCCGCACAAAGCGGAAATTATGACTGAAAAAACGCATCCAGTGCTGCCAGACCGGGCTTTCCCAATCGAATTCGAGATGCGTCATCCAATTTGCCGCTTTGACCAGAACGCGCCCCGCACCCGCTTCTGCCCAGGCTACCTGGACGCCGTCCGGAGTTTTTACATAACGGATTCGCTGGGTGACCTTCTTCATCGTTAAATATCACTATCTTCTGACCGATTGGGGCAAATGTCCTATTGAAACAACCCGCAGTATATCAAATACGGGACGAAACACCCATAGCAATCGCGCGCCGAATGCATCATCATATTAGAAGCAACAAGGAGATTTTTGTTATGTTTAAGCGAATTCTGTTCTTTGCTTACGGACTTTTCAGCTACCTGATTTTCTTCGGAACTTTTTTGTACGCCGTCGGTTTTATCGGCAATTTCGGCGTCCCGCGAACGCTCGACGGCAATGCGGGCGGCAGTTTCGGATTAAATCTATTGATCGATGCCGGACTCCTGACGCTTTTCGCCGTGCAGCACAGCGTGATGGCGCGCAAGTGGTTCAAGGATTGGTGGACACGAATCGTGCCGCCGCCGGTTGAGCGTTCGACCTACGTTCTGTTTTCGAGTCTTGCGCTGATACTTCTGTTTTGGCTGTGGCAGCCATTGGGCGGCGTTGTCTGGTCGGTTGAAAATCCCGCCGGAGTATTCGTGCTGCGCGCGCTTTTCGCTTTCGGCTGGCTGTTGGTGCTGGTTTCGACCTTTTTTATTAACCATTTTGATCTATTCGGACTGCGGCAGGTTTGGCTCTACCTGCTCGGCAAACCTTACACGGCTCTGCCGTTTGCGACGCCCGCGCTCTATCGAATCGTGCGTCACCCGCTTTACGTCGGCTGGTTTTTCGCTTTTTGGATGACACCGCTGATGACATTCGCACATTTACTTTTCGCGGTCGCGACGACCCTCTATATTTTGCTCGCGATCCAGTTCGAGGAGCGCGACCTCGTCCGCGAACACGGCGAACACTACGAAGCCTACCGCCGCGCCGTTCCGATGATCGTTCCGTTTACGGGCAAGCGCAAAGTTGATCCGGTCGTCAAGGAAGGATCGTTCCACGCGGAACTCGAACCGAAGATCTAATACTTAAAATAACCTTTTAAAAAACATTTCAGTCAGAGTAATTCCGGCTGAAATGTTTGGTTTTTAAATTGTCGTTTTTCGCGTCTGCCGGAATATTTCCCTGACAAACTTCTCCACCGGCGGCTAAAAAAATCTTGTGATTACCTGACAGCGTGGTTTACAATAAAACGATCTCAAAAAATATATTCAAAATTCTGGAGTAAACCTTATGAACGGACACGACTCGGATTTTCTCTCCTTTCGGCGCTGCGCAGGCATTTTGGTCGGATTTTTATTAGTCGTTTCCGGCAGCCTGTATTTTTTTAATGTTTCCGCCCAAACGGACGCCGCCGAAAAACAAACGGCGGAACAAAATCTTGTGAGCGGCAAGCCGGCTTTTACCGGCTTCACGCCCCCGAATCGGTCTTTCAATGATCTGTCATCGAATCACTCCGGCAATTTCGAGATGTCGGGAATTTGTCAGAACGGCAAATGCGTGAGAAACGGGAAGATCGCTTTTCAACGCAACGGGGATATCTACACGGTAAATCCCGACGGCACAAATTGGACGAACATCGCCAGCGGCGCGGCGCAGGATACTTCACCGAACTGGTCTCCCGATGGATTCAAGATCGCTTTTGCATCGAACCGTGACGGCAACAGCGAGATTTATCGAATGAACGGCGACGGCTCGAACCCGACGCGCTTGACGAACAACACGGCTTCGGACACGTCGCCTTATTATTCACCGGATGGCTCAACCATCGTTTTTGTCAGCAACCGCGACGGCAACGAAGAGATTTATAAAATGAACGCCGACGGCTCGAATCAAATTCGACTAACAAATGATGCAGGGATTCAGAGATTTCCTGCATTTTCGCCCGACGGACAAAAGATCCTCTATGTTAGCGGTGTGTTTAACTCCTCCTCTAACCCGCTGAATCTCTACACTATGAATGCCGACGGCTCGAATCAGCAGCCAATCCCGGGTCCCGCCGTCCCGAGCCAGCAATACCGGTTTCCGTCTTATTCCCCCGACGGTTCTAAGATCATTTTCACCTATACCGAGGAATTTGTATCCCAGCACCCGAGGACTTGGACAATGAACGCGGACGGCTCAAATCGCGTGCTGTTTTCTACCACCAGCCCTACCGGCGGCTTTTTGAATCATTTGGGATCTTACTCGCCCGACGGGACAAAGGTTGTATCCACCAACATTCAGAGTCAGGCTGGTCAAAGGAATTTTCTTCTCGTTTCAAATTCAGACGGCAGTTCCGTGCAAGGCTTTGACGTAGACATTGTAGGGATCGATGCCGCTGATTGGCAGCCGATCCTCGTAATACCCCACACACTGTTTGATTACGACGGCGACGGACGGGCTGACGTTTCCGTTTTCCGCGCTTCGGAAAATAAATGGTATATCCTGCAAAGCTCGATTCTGACTGTTCGCGAAAAGTTTTTTGCCATTGCGGACGACATTCCCGTCCCTGCCGATTACGACGGCGACGGCAAAACCGATCTCGCCGTCTTTCGTCCCGCGTCGGGTGACTGGTGGTACCTCTCGAGCATCAACAACGCCCAGATCAGCGTTAATTTCGGTCAAGCCGGCGACATTCCGCGACCCTCGGATTTCGACGGCGACGGCAAGACCGATTATGTTCTTTATCGTCCCTCGAACAGCGTCTGGTATCGCTATGGCTCGACGGGTGTGACCTCGGTCATCGCCTTCGGAATTGCTGAAGATAAACCGCTTGTCGGCGATTTCGACGGTGACGGCAAATCCGATCCGGCAGTTTTCCGACCTTCGACCGGCAATTGGTGGTATGCCAGTTCTGTGAACGGACAATTCATCTCGGTGCATTGGGGCGCGTCGGGAGACATTCCCGTTCCGGGCGATTACGATGCGGACGGCAAGACGGATTTCGTCGTCTTCCGCCCGAGTGATGGCGGCTGGTACATTCTCTACACGACGGGCAGTTACACGATCGCGACGTTCGGCACGGTCGGCGACAAACCGGTCGCGGCGGATTACGACGGCGACGGACGGGCGGACATCGCCGTGTTCCGTCCATCAACGGGGACGTGGTACTTACTGCAAACGACGAGCGGATTCGGGGCGGTTAATTTCGGCGTTTCAAGCGACGTGCCGACTGAAAACGCTTTTGTCCCATAATTCATTAGTGGAAAGCATTTAAGATTTCCACCTAGAAAAGAGCAAGCGGCGACAAAAATCGATTTTTGTCGCCGCTTGCTCTTTTTCTTCAAAAATCTTTATTGATGATCTTTCGCGGATTCGGGCAAATTGCCGTGATTGATTTCCGCCTAGTCTGCTAAAAAAATCTTGTGATTTCCCGTCATCGTGGTTTACAATTAAACGATTTCAAAAAAATAATTTCAACATTCTGGAGCAAACCTTATGAACGGACACGACTCGGATCTTCTCTCCTTTCGGCGTTGGACAAGTATTCTGTGCGGATTATTTTTGATGGTTTTCGGCGGACTTTATTTTTTTAATGTTTCCGCCCAAACGGAAACGGAAGCCGTCAAAAATCCGGCGGAGCAAAATCTGACGCTCGGCAAAATCGCATTTACAAGGAGGTTCGCCGGACCGACGGCGCCGGACGGTCGGGTGATCGTGACCAACCCGGACGGGACGGGCGGGATCTCGCTCGGCACTCCGACTAATGAGGATATGACCCAACCGGCATGGTCGCCCGACGGAACTAAAATCGCCTTCAGCTCGGTTCAACAGAACGACGATCTCTATGTGATGAACGCCAACGGAGGCGGAGTGGTGAATTTGACCAACACCGGGTCGAGCTTCAGCGAACGGAACGCGTCGTGGTCGGTGACGGAAAAAATCGCCTACCAGCGCGGCTCGCAAATCTGGGTGATCAACTCGGACGGCACCGGCAACGCACAATTTTCGGGCATTACGCAACCGTCACCGACCGGTCCGGCGTGGTCGCCCGACGGGACAAAACTCGCTTTTTCGAGCGGCGGCGAGATTTGGGTGATCAACGCCAACGGCACGAACGAACAGCGCCTTACGATGACCGCCTCCGCGGACACAGAGCCGAATTGGTCGCCGGACGGCACGAAAATCGTCTTTGCGAAAGGCGGAACCGGCATTACCGTGATGAATGCCGACGGCACGAACGAAACTCCGCTTACGATCGTCGGCACTGATTCCGGTCCAGCGTTCTCGCCCGACGGCACGAAAATCTCCTTCAGCCGCGGCGGAACAGGCAACGGAGTTTTCACGATGGATGCGAACGGCACCAATCTGGTCAGAATTGCAACCAACACCAGCCAATTCCCTTTGTGCTGTGATACGATTTACGAAAATCCGGCATGGCAACCGGTCGCACAGGTGCCGAACACGTTCAATATCAACGGTCGCGTGACCTACAATAATTTGCCGGTGAGCGGCGTCACGATGAATTTAAGCGGCACGACGAAAGCCGCCGTGATGACCGATGCGATCGGAAACTACCAGTTTTCCGGTCTTCCGGCGGGCGGCAACTACACCGTTTCACCTTCTGCTT
>Ga0310813_10002677_pt1 | contig 10771 bp, 9 predicted proteins | sample YN3metagenome_FD_203086 | JGI IMG/M metagenome (GOLD analysis project Ga0310813, IMG submission 203086) | Soil microbial communities from experimental microcosm in Duke University, North Carolina, United States - YN3 | ecosystem: Engineered > Artificial ecosystem > Soil microcosm > Unclassified ... | reverse complement strand
TGATGACCGCTATCTCGACGAGCTCCACCTGCCTGCGCGCAGAATCCGCATGGACGAAGGCCGAATAGTCGAGCAGCATTCGATTTCTTAGTAAGGTTGAGTGAGGGGGAGGCCAGTAATGGCGTCGTATTACCTGGGTTCAACTGACGGAGTGCCGCCGAACGCGCGCGCGTTCCGCCGGTTTGTCCGCCGCCATTTCCCCAGCCTGACCGTCATGCTGCTGGCAGTGATGCTGGTCGCGACTTTTCTGTTTCCATTTATCGTGATCACGGTGCCGAGCGGCCAGGTCGGCGTCCTCTGGAAGCGCTTCAACAGCTACGACCTTTACTGCTGGTGCTTCGTTGGCCGGGGCACGATCGTCGATCCGCGCGAGCTGCGCGACGAAGGACTCCACGTAATCTGGCCCTGGGACAAATTATTTCAATATAATCTGCGACTACAGTCCAGAACGCAGACTTACAACGCCATCAGCAAGGATGGCGTCAGCGTCAACGCGCAGATCAATATGCGCTACCAACTGCTGCACAATTACGTTGGCGTGTTGCACAAGTTCATCGGACCGAATTATCTCTTTTCGGTCGTGGACCCCGAAATCGGAAGCCGCGCGCGTGAAGTGATTTCGCAGTACACGGCGCAAGAGGTCTACACTTCGCGTGAACAGATCCAGGAAAAGATCAGGCAGGAAGCGCAAAAGAGCCTGGCGACTCACCTCAATAGTTTGGTTCAGCCGGAAGCAATGGAGCAACCAGACCCCAAGCACTATAACGACTTCCTGCAGAACTCGATCCAAATCATCGATACGTTGGTTTTGAGCATCGAATTGCCGCCAGCGATCGTTGCGGCGATCAATCGGCAAACGCAGCAATTCTACGAAATCCAGGAGTTCAAGTATCGGGTCGAGCGTGAAGCCCAGGAGTCGACGCGGAAGCAGGTAGAGGCAAACGGAATTGCCGCGTTTCAACGGATTGTAGGTCAGGGAATTTCAGAGTCTTACCTACGCTGGCGCGGGATCGAGGCAACGCTCGCGCTCGCACAATCCCCGAATTCAAAAGTTGTCATAATCGGAAGCGGGAAGGACGGCCTGCCGATCATTCTTGGAAACATGGACAATTCGGCGGCGACGCAACCGAAGCCGGAGGACGGCGCGTCAGTCCCGGGCAAAAGTTCTGCAATTCCTTCCATCGGGGGTGTTCCGGCCGACCCTAAGCCGACGATAGGGGAGCCGCCGGCGCTTGCAGGCAAGGACGATCAGCCGGGCTCAAATGCCCAGTTCGATCTTTCCCGGCTCAAAGCAATACTTCCGTCCATTCCGGAATGGTTGAATCCCACGACCGGATCTCGTCCGGCCGGGAGTCCACCGCCGCGCCAGGAGTAGAAGGCTTTTCGGATTGCGTTTGATGACTGAAATCACTTGTAATGACAGAGTGAGTGTTTGCGAGGGGATCGGGACGTGAGCGATTCTACACGATCAACTCAGCCGACGTCGGTAAGGTCGCGTACCTATCGTCTGTTTATGACGCGCGAGGGTCGCTATTTGCTGGTTACCGCATTGATGGGCGGGATCGTCGGGTACCTGCTCGGTCTGAACTCAGCCTACGTCGAAATGCAAGCGGGCAAGTTGGCGCTCCAGCAGAGCCGGGCCGAGAACCAGAAGATGAAAAGCGAGATGGCCGGCGAGAGCGTCAAAGCTTCCGCTATGGAAAGCGGTATTGCGAAGCTTCAGGCAACATTGGACGAACTGGTTCCGTCGGAAAATACCTACAACATCAAAGCAAACCAGTCCCTGATCGTAGGCGGGGGGCGCCTCACCGTCGGGCTGATTGGCGCCCCGACGAACGACAGCGTAACTCTCAATGTCAATGGGAAGCGTCAACAGCTTGGCACAGGCGACGTCTTAAACGTTGCCGCCGATAACCAGACTAACTGCCAGGTACGCGTGCAGTCGTTTGACATGTTCAAAGCCGTGGTAACGGCGACCTGCGGCAACCGCTGAGCGACCTGAAGTCCGAAATTCGAGCGGAAAGGAGCCTTCTCGCATGGGGAAAGCTGCCGTCCGTGCGCGGTCGGCAGCGATCCAAGCGTGGACGGCAAAAATCCGTTAGCATTGTTTGCAACCGATTCGCCAGACGCTCGCAAGGAGCAAGGGAACCATGAGGCAGATCATCACGGTTGCAACGATGAAAGGCGGTAGTGGTAAGAGCACGGTGGCAAGTTGCCTCGCGATTCATTGGCAGCTTACGGGTCGCAATCCCGCGGTTATTGACGCCGATCCGCAGCGCTCGATAGCCCGTTTGGCAGCGCGCGAACGCGCCCTCGGCGGCGTGGAAATCGTCGAAGATTCCTCAGTGGATGCGTGGAAAACGGCCCGGAAAATTGCCGGCACCGGACGCCAGGTCGTGATCGACACCGCAGGGTTCCGCTCCGAGGCGACGTTGGCCTGCATCGCCGCTGCAGATTTTCTTCTCGTGCCGGTCAAGGCATCGCCGCTCGACATTGATCGTATGCTCGATACGCTCAATTCGTTGATCGAAGCGTCGGGAACCCGACGTCCCCTTTATCGCTGTCTTCTCACGCAAACGACAAGAGATTCGGTTATCGCTAAGCACGTACGTGCGGAATTGACTGAGGCCGGCTTCCCGGTGCTCAATACTGAAATGAATAACCGGGTCATCTATGCCGAAGCCGCGCTATGGGGTGCCACGCCGACGCTGATAGAGCCATCGGGAGCGGCGGCGCGTGAGATCGCCGCAATCGCGGCCGAGATTGACGATTTGACCGGCCTGCAAGCAGCGGCGTGAGTGATGAACAAAAAGAAGCTTCCGAAGGCAATTCGACCGACTGCAAAGAAACCGGCCACGGAGTCGCCTCGCGCATCCCGCGCTGCTACCGCCGATTCAGTGAAAGCTTCGTCAGCCGGCGTAAAAGCAGGTGCGATTGCTGATGCCTCCGCCAATGATCGGCGGTCTCGCGCGACAAAGGTGGTCGAACGATTTTCATTCTGGTCCGGTGTCGCAGGTTTGCTTCCGATTCCGTTCGTCGACTTGGCCGCCGTCGCCGCAGTGCAGATTCAGATGCTTCGGCTGATCTCGCGGGTTTACGACGTGCCTTTCTCGGAAAATCGGGGGAAAGCTTTGATCGCCGGCCTATTCGGCACCATCATTCCCGTAAGTACGGGTATCGGAATGGCAAGCGTCGTGAAGAGCATCCCGATCGCCGGGACGGCGGTCGGAGCGCTTGCAACGCCTGCGCTGGCCGTGGCCGCGACCTATGCGATCGGCATGGTGTTCATCCAGCACTTTGCCTCGGGCGGGACGTTGCTTGACTTTGAGCCGCCGAACTATCGCGAGTTCATCCGGCGGGAAATGCAGTCGCAGCTCGGGCGATCATCAAAAACGACGTCTGCGCGCTCAGAGCCGACCTGAATCAGATCGTCCGGAGTCGCCGGCGCTAAGGCAGCGCTATAGAGGTCTTTTGCCGCCGGTCTTGGTTGCCTTTTCGGCGTCCCACCACCACACGGTCGGGAACGCGGACATTCCGTATTTCGGCATCGTCTCCGGGTGACTGAACCTGTTCCATCGTGCGGTTCGCAGTTTCGAGTAGCTCCACTGCGGCACAACGTAATGGTTCCACAACAAGACTCGATCAAGCGCCCTGGCGGAAGCCACGAGCTCCTCGCGCGTCTTCGCGTAGATGAGTTTCTCGATCATCGCGTCGACGGCCGGATTCTTGATGCCCATGACATTGTCCGACCCGACCTGATCGGCCGCGGCTGAGCCCCAGTACCCGCGCTGCTCGTTGCCGGGCATAAGGGATTGTCCCCACCCGAATGTAATGATGTCAAAGTCCCAGGAGCGCAGCCTATTCTCATACTGCGCCTGATCGACAGTGCGCACCGCTACAGTAATGCCGACTTTTTCGAGCGAAGGCTTATAGAAAAGGTAGACGCGTTCAAACAGCGGCGCGTTCGTCAGCAGCTCGACCTCGAACGGAGCGCCGGTCGTTGCATTGACGATTTGCTGGTTGCGGACTTCGTAACCTGCTTCCTTGAAAAGCCGCAGCGCCTCACGGAGGTTGGTACGGACCGCTGTTGGATTGCCGTTGACCGGATTTTTGTAGGGAGTGGTGAATACTTCCGGCGGCACCTTGTCGCGGACACCCTCGAGCAGTTGAAGTTCGCGTCCTTCCGGAAGGCCGGTTGCCGACAACTCGGATATCCCTTCGAAGTAACTCGAGGTTCGCATGTACTGCCCAAAGAAAATCTTTTTATTCATTTCTTCGAAATCGAAGGCGTAGTTGAACGCGAGGCGTATCCGCGGATCTTTGAACTTGTCGCGGCGCAGATTGAACGCGAAGGCCTGCATCAGGCCGATGTTATTGATGGGAAATTCCTCGAGAATAACGCGCTTTTCTGTAACCGCCGAAAAGTCGTAGGCCGTCGCCCAGTTTTTGGCGCTGTTTTCCGTGCGCCAATCGACGAGATCTCCCTTGAATGCTTCGATAGCAATCGTCGCATCACGAAAATATTCGTACCGCAAATTATCGAAGTTATCGCGGCCGGCATTAACGTTGAGAGTCTTTCCCCAATAGTCCTGAACGCGTTCGTAAGTGATGTTGCGGCCGGCGGAAAATTCTTTGATACGATAGGGGCCGCTGCCGAGCGGCGGTTCGAGCGTTGTCTCGCCAATCGAGCGTTTCTTGCCCTCACCGTCGGTCCCGTGCCACCAGTGTTTCGGCAGAATCGTGAGTTGCCCGACGACTTGCGGCAATTCGTGATTTCCAGTGCCATCGAAATGAAAAGTGACTTCATGTTCGCCGGTTTTTTCCGCTTTCGTGACCTGCCGATAGATCGCAGCAGCCTGTGGGCTGAACTTCTTGAAGGCGTCAAATGAGAACACGACGTCCTCGGGCGTGACCGGCTTGCCGTCATTCCATTTTGCATTGGAGCGCAATCGGAATGTCGTCGAAGAAAAATCATCCGGATGGGTGACAGCTTCGGCGAGAAGACCATAGCTGCTTGCTACTTCGTCGAGTGCCGACACCATGAGAGTGTCGTACAGATATTCAATGCCACTGACCAAAGTGCCCTTCGCGCCTCCGACGACGAGATTGAAGTTGTCGAAACTTCCGAGCGCGATTTGCGATGCGGTACCGCCTTTCGGGGCCTTCGGGTTCACGTAGTCGAAATATTTGAATCCTGCGGAATACTTCAGCTTGGAAAGTTTCGACAGACCGTGCCGCCAGGTGGCCGGCTCGCGCGCATGTGCCACTGAAATCTGCAGTATGTTCTTAAGTGCCGGCGGCCCTCCCGCGAGCGTGAGGAGGACGGTCTTCATCAGCGATCTGCGGTCCATGGGCACTCCAGATACTTGGCTCGCGCAAGACGGCCATTATGCGCTACCCGCGCGGATTTTGAAGGCCGCAGGTTCAGCACCGCCGATAAATTCCATGCCGCTGACGCCTATCCTTCAGGAAAGCGCCGCGGTGATGGCTACAGCCTAAAAACAACAAGGCGCCGAATAAAGATCCGGCGCCTCGTCATCGATGGCCTTCGAGAGGCCTATCTCACAATCCTCAGCCTGGGCAGACCGAGAGGCCGGTGCAAGCGCCAAGGGTGTAGTTCACCTGCTCGCTGCCCGCAGCCGCTTCCAGTGCCTCGTCGGACACTTCAAAGGCCAGAATGTCTTCTTGAGTCGTCATGGCATTAATCCTTTCTATTGCCAGCGGCGCCGGCATTGAGAAGGTTGCTAGTAAATTCGAAGCCCCCCAGCGCCATGGGCCTATGATCCGATGCGAGTTTTGTAATGTCAATTGGGGAAAAGCCTATCCCTGCAGTTACTTATGACCGTTCCACGACGAAATGTCTCGAGCGATGGGCACGCTGGGTTGCAGGTCAAGGCGCTCATCTTCCTGCAGTTGCTACTTGGCCACCTTGCCTGGCTCCATTTCGTGCAAATTTCCGCGCAAATTCAGAAGCCTTGACCGGCGTTCTGCGATGCAGCAATGCCTGGCTTACCGAGTGTTCGGCGCCTGGTCGGTTATAATTGTCAGGTACTGAGTGAGGCCGCATGGATTCCTTCTACGACCGCCTGATTATTCGTGCGGCGACGATCGACGAGCTCCTGTCAGACGATTTCGAACCCTTATCCGGGGAAACTGATCGAGCCGGCGTCGGTCAACGCCGTCTGGCCGCCTGGTGCCAGTCAGCCGCGGGCGGCGATAAGTCGCTCTTTGGGCGGAGGATCGAACGTGACGGCTTGGATTCCGCGAGCGTTCTTGCACGACTGACAGCGGTTCGGCGAAAACCAACCGCACCGATGCCGCCATGGGCAGCCGGCGCCATTTGGATTCTACCCGCACTCGAAAGGCCGACGGGCAAATCCGCAGCCGAGCCACTTGCGGGTCAAGCCGAGCCGGTGGCATTCGAGCACCTTTTGGCTGGACTGGTTGAAAGCGCCGAAGCGCAGTTGCGATCAGGACTCAGAGACAAAACGACTGCGAACCTGAAGCCCTCTGCGTACGATTGCATGCGCCGTGCGCTCCTTACTGCACTTTCCGAGCTGGTCGCCCCGGCGTTTTACGAACGCTTCACCGTGATGCGAAACGCGGCTGAAACCGTGGGACGTCCGCAGGATTCCCGGACGTCACTCTACGAGAAATTCGTTGCCGAGATGAGGGCGGGCGGCTTGCGGCGGCTCTTCGAGGAGAAGCCGGTATTGCTGCGGCTGATCAGCACAGTCGTCCGGCAGTGGATCGAGACTTCTCGCGAATTCATCCAGCGGCTTGATGCCGACCTGCCGTTTATTCGCAGCGCCTTAAAGGTGGGCGGACAGGGCGGGGTCGTTCAAATCGAGGGTGGCTTCTCCGATCCGCACAACGGAGGCCGCTCGGTAAAGATCGTCATTTTTGCAGACGGCTCGAAGGTCGTTTACAAGCCGAAAGACCTGCGGGTCGATGTTGCGTGGCAGGAAATGATTGAACGTCTGAACCGCGCGGCGCCCCCGGTCGAACTGAGAACGGCGCGCGCGCTTGCGCGCAACGGCTACGGATGGACCGTATGCATCGAGCATACCGGGTGTGTCGCGCTCGACGAGTTCAATACATTTTTTAAGCGCGTAGGGGCCTGGCTCGCGCTCTTTCACTGCTTCGCGGCCAACGACATGCACCAGGAAAACATCGTTGCCGACGGAAGCCATCCGGTGCCGATTGATCTGGAGACCATCCTCCAGTCGTCCAGCGGCGAGGACAAACCCTCCGTGCCGGAAGACGCTGCATTTGAAGCGGCTACGGAAAAGCTCGCCAACTCGGTGATGGCGACGGGGTTGCTTCCAGCATATGGGCGGGGCCCGGACGGCAAGGTTTTCGCGATGGGCGGCGTAACGGCGGATTGGAACACAAAAATCAAAATCAGGTGGGAGAGCATCAATTCAGACGACATGCGCCCAACGCGCTGGAAAGACATTGCCGCAAAAAATCCCAACCTGCCGCACGTGGACGGGCTATACGCGAAATTTTCCGATCACATCGACAAGCTGATCGCGGGCTTTGATGCCTATGCGCGATTTCTTTTGGAAAAAGGAAAGAGCCCTGCGCTGTTCGAGGGCTTTTCTGGCCTCGCAGTCCGAAAGGTCGTCCGGGCGACACGGTTCTACGCCATGCTGCTCCAGCGTTTGAAAAATCACAAAACCATGGAAGACGGCGCGGTGTGGTCGGCCCAGGCGGATTTTGTAGCGCGGCTTGCCGATTGGGATGCAGCCGACGATCCCCTTTGGCCAGTCCAGCGCGCGGAACGATCCGCACTTCTGACATTGAATATTCCGCACTTCGTCTCGGCGACCGACGGCCATGAGCTGAAGGATGCCGCAGGCTTTCAAATGCGGATGGCGTCAACCGATGGCCTTACCCGCGCATGCGCGCGTTTTGCCCAATTTGATCGCGACGAGATCGATTGGCAGGTCAAGGTTATCAAGATCAACACGAATTCGCTTGTGGCCGCGGGCCGTCCGGCGGAGCGACGGCAGCTGTCGGAATTGCGCGGCCCGGTGCCTACGGATCGGACTTTTCGGGCCGAGGCCCAACGGGTCGCCGACGAACTCGCGAGTTATGCCATCCGCCGCGGTCAGGCCGCGGCCTGGATCGGCCTTGATTGGCTCGGCGATGCGGAAGTGTTCCAGCTCGTGACCTTGGGACCTGATTTGTACAATGGCACTGCGGGTATTTCCCTTTTTCTGTCCGCACATGCTGCTGTCACGGAACAGTCGGCGTCATGTGAACTTGCGCTCGCCGGCGTTGCGCGGCTTCGAAAGCAGCTCAAATCCCGGAATGCCGCCAGAATGGCCCGGTCTCTCGGCCTTGGCGGCGGGACAGGTCTGGGCTCGATCGTCTACGCCCTGACGGTAATGTCGAAAAATCTGCGCGATCCCGGATTGCGTGACGATGCCCATCGTGCGGCCGAGCTTGTGACCGATGAACTGATCGCGGCAGATAAACGTCTGGATGTGATTGGAGGAAGTGCGGGCGCCATCCTTTGCTTGCTCCGTCTTTACCGTGACGGGAAATCGGAGGTGGTACTCCGCCGCGCCGTCAGGTGCGGCGAACATTTGCTCGCACACAGCCGGTTAGGGGAGCCCGGGCGCCGCAGTTGGGTGGGGCAGGGCCTGGGTTCGCGCCCGCTCAACGGAATGTCACATGGCGCGGCCGGATTTGCATATGCGCTCGCCTCTTTGTCGGCCGCGACCGGCCGGGAAGATTTCGTTGCGGCTGCGCAAGAGTGCGTCGACTTTGAGAATTCCAGCTTCAGCCCGCAGCGGGGCAATTGGCCTGATTTGCGTGTCGAAGGTGGGGAAGCCTGGCCCTGTCAGTGGTGTCACGGAGCGCCTGGCATAGGCCTTGGAAGGGTCGGCATGGCTCGCCTGCCAAGAATAGGCAGCGCGGTCTTGAATGCCGATGTTCAAGGTGCGATCGACGGCACACAGGCTGCATGGCCTCCATCCCTCGATACATTGTGTTGCGGCACACTAGGCAGCATCGAATTCTTGTGCGAGGCGGGCGATCTGCTCGGACGCAACGATCTCCAGGAGCTTGCCAAACGTGAGTTGGCCAGCGTGCTGCAATACGCAGCTGATAAAGGCGACTACCGTTGGAACAGCGGAGAGTGGCGATTTAATTTGGGCCTCTTCCGCGGCATGGCCGGGGTCGGATACACCGCCTTGCGGCAGGTCGATCTGTCATTGCCAAACGTGCTCATTTTCGAGTAGTCGCTGAAATCCGGCCATCCGTCCTAACCGGTGAGAATTCCGAGCGATCAAATGTCGCTGCGAGCCGGGTTGCGCACGGAACACAGCAGTCCGAGCCGGGCAGCCCTTGCCGTGATGGGCTCGCCGCGCGACTATGGCGCCAACGAGAAAACGATTACTTGGTAAGGGAGGGCCTATGAGTACAACTCCGAAATTTGCAGCGCTGGTTGCGGCATTCATTCTTGGCATCACAACAGGAGCCGCCGACGCGAAGGATAAGGTGAAAGTCGGCTTCATCGGTCCGCTGACCGGGGGCGTGTCCGTGAACGGACTCGGCGGGCGCAACTCGGCCGACCTGGCAGTTCGCCTACGCAACGCGGACCCAAAATCAAAATACGAATACGAAATGGTCGTGCTTGACGACGAGTGCAAGCCGAACGTCGCCGTGCAGGTTGCCACTAAAATGGCAGCCGACAAGGACATCATCGCCGGCGCAACGCACTATTGCTCGGTGACGGCGATCGCGACTGTCGATACTTATCACAAGTTCGGTTTCCCGGTGATCGTGTGGGGTGCGGTGCTCCCCGACATCACCTACCGCAACAAGTATGACGAGGTTCATCGCGTCAACGGCACGATGATCAACCAGAATGACGCCAATGCCGAATTGATTTCCAAGCTCGGCTACAAGACCGTGGCAGTCATCCATGACACGACCGATTACGGCAAAGGGCACAACGAATACTTCAGCAAGGCGCTGGCCAAGATCGGCCAGGCGAAGATCGTCGGCACCTTCGGCGTCACGGCCGATCAGCAGGACTTCACCGCCGAACTTACCAAGATCAAGGCGCTCAACCCGGACGTCATCTATTTCGGCGGCTTGACGCCCATCGGCGTGCGTATCCGCTCGCAGATGGACAAGCTCGGCATCAAGGCCGCTTTTGACGGCACGTCCGGCATTGTGTCAGACGCCTACATCCAGGGATTGGGTCCTCTCGCCGAAGGCACGCTGGCCTTCCGTGAAGGCGCCCCGGCCGAGAAGCTGCCCGGCGGCAAGTTCTTCATGGAAAAATACAATGCGCAGAAATACGACAATCCGCCGGAAGCCTATGGTCCATTTGCCTACGCTGCGATGGGCATGATCCTGGATACGATCGAGAAGGTCGGGCCGGATCGCAAAAAGGTTATCGCGGACCTGGCGAACGTGAAGGATCGGGACTCGATCGTCGGAAAGATCACGTTCGACGATCATGGGCAGAATACAGTGCCCGTCATCACGAAATACGTCGTGCAGGACGGCAAGTTCGTGGAGTGGGACGATAGCGAGTATGCCAGCGGCAAGCGCAAGCTGCCGGGGCAGAAATAGGTTCACGCGACCGGGGCCGCGGCAGGCGCGGCCCCGTTTCCTTTAACGCCTCACAAGATCGCCGGACATGGACGCGGGCCTGCTCGCTCAGTACGTCATGAATGGGCTGATGCTCGGCATGATGTATGCCCTGGTAGCGGTCGGATTCACGCTTTTCTTCGGCGTGCTCGAC
>Ga0310813_10002674_pt1 | contig 10779 bp, 14 predicted proteins | sample YN3metagenome_FD_203086 | JGI IMG/M metagenome (GOLD analysis project Ga0310813, IMG submission 203086) | Soil microbial communities from experimental microcosm in Duke University, North Carolina, United States - YN3 | ecosystem: Engineered > Artificial ecosystem > Soil microcosm > Unclassified... | reverse complement strand
GGGTGGGCCGGCTAGCGGCCCACCCGCTCTCTTGCATCCCCTAGGTACACTCCCCAAACCTCGTCTGATTGGCAGCCACCCAGGAGGACCCGGTTCCGGTGCGACGGCCGTCCAACCTGTCTCTGGTAGACGTCATCCTCTGGGCCCTGCGGGTGGCCATCGTGGTCGGCGTAGCGGTCGGTGTCTTTACCACCCTCTCCACCACCCGCCTGAGCGGCGACCAGTGGCGCGATCTCCTGATCTTCGGGATCTCGCAGGGCAGTGTGTATGCCCTCGTCGCCCTCGGCTACACGCTCGTCTACGGCGTCCTCCTCATGATCAACTTCGCCCACGGCGACGTCTTCATGTTCGGCGGAATGACCGCCTTCTTCGCCGCCTCCTGGCTGAATTCCAACGGGATCCTCAACACCTCGCCCTTGATCGCCGTGCCGATCATCCTGGTGGTCGGCGCCCTGAGCTCCACGATCGTCGCGCTCCTCCTCGAGCGGATCGCGTACCGACCGTTGCGGCGGGCTCCACGTCTCGTGCCACTCATCACGGCCATCGGCGCTTCGCTCTTCATCAGCAACAGCGTGCGTGGCCTGTACGGGGACGGCGTCAAGGCCTACCCACGGGTCGAGGCCCTCCAGGGGACCTTCAACATCCTCGGCATTCCCATCCTCAAGACGCACCTCGTCGTCATCCTCGCCGCCTTCTTCCTGATGCTCGCGCTGTACTGGTTCGTCGAACGCACGCGCACCGGTCGTGCCATGCGCGCGGTCAGCGAGGACAAGGACACCGCCGCCCTGATGGGGATCGACGTGGACCGCATCATCTCCATCACCTTCGCCATCGGCGGAGCGCTGGCGGGTGCGGCCGGTGTCCTGTACGCCTTCGTCTACAACCAGGTCATCTGGTCGATGGGTTTCCTCCCCGGCATCAAGGCCTTCACGGCCGCGGTGCTGGGTGGGATCGGCAGCATCGTGGGCGCCATGCTGGGCGGCCTCATGCTCGGGGTCCTGGAATCGCTCGCCCCAACACTCCTGCTTGCCGGATTTGGCGTCCCGTCGCCGAACCAGCTGCGAGACGTGATCGCGTTCTCGGTCCTGGTCCTCGTCCTCATCTTCCGCCCGTATGGCCTCTTCGGCCGTCCCGAGGGGAAGTAGATGTCACGCAACCTGACAGTGCGAAGCGCGGTCCGGGCCGGCCTCATCGCCGGCGTGGTGATGGTCTACCTGGTCGCGGTCGGGATCGCGTCTGCCTTCGCCAAACGCGAAGTGGTCACCGGCTTCCTGACGCTCGGCCACCTGATGCTGGTGCTTCCAGCGGTGGGGATCGGCTACATCCTCGCTGGCCGGCCCATCTCCAACTCGCTGCGGATCACGCACGCCGCGGCGGCGGGCCTGGCGGCGGGCCTCCTCTTCGCGGCCGCATTCCTGGCCGCGGAGGCGCTCTCGCCGGGCATTCGGACGGTCCTGAATCGCGTCTCGACCGATCTGCTGGCCTTCGTCGGCTTCCGTGATCTCGGCCTCGAGCCGGCAGCCGGCGCCGCGCTGAATGTCGCCATCCCGACAGCGCTGGCCGTCATCGCTGCCCTCGTCCGCGTCGCTCCGACGAGCGTGCGACGCGCCATCGTGGGAGGGGCCACCGCCATGGTACTGCTGAGCATGGTCGAGCCGTTCCTGCGACCGCGGCTGCTGCAGTTCGGGGTGCCCCTCGTGGCCCAGTTCATCTACAAGTCTCACGGCCTCTCCACGGCGAGCGCCGCGATCGTCCTCGTCATCGGGGCGGTCCTGGCGACCATCTGGCCGGGCGCGCGAAGCGCCGCGCGCAATCGCGTGGCTGCGGCGGACCCCGGGACGAGAAAGATGCTGCGCTGGGCAACAATCCTCGTGGGAATCGCCTTCCTCTACACCCTGCCGGTCATCTCCGGGTCGTTCCTCACCCAGGTCCTCGTCCTCGTCGGCTTCTACGTGCTGCTGGGACTCGGGCTGAACATCGTCGTCGGCTACGCGGGCCTCCTGGACCTCGGATACGTGGCGTTCTACGCCGTTGGGGCGTACTTCACGGCGCTCATCACGTCGCCGACCTCGGCGCTTGGCTGGGGGCTCAACTGGTGGGTCGCGCTTCCGATCGTCATCGTGCTGTCGGCGATGGTCGGCCTCTTCATCGGCGCGCCGGTCCTGCGGCTGCGCGGCGACTACCTCGCCATCGTCACCCTCGGGTTCGGCGAGATCGCCCGCGTGCTGCTCGGCTCGGATGCCCTCAAGCCGTGGCTGGGTGGCCCGAACGGGATCCTGAGCGTGCCGTTCATGATCGACGACGGCACCTACTTCCTCCCGATCGTGGGGAAGGTGACCGGCCCGGCGGCCACCTACTTCCCGCTGATGGGCTTCTGCATCCTGGCGGCGTTCATCGCCTATCGGCTCAAGTACTCGCGGACCGGTCGCGCCTGGAACGCGATGCGCGAGGACGAGGACGTCGCCCAGGCGACCGGGATCAGCACCGTCAACTACAAGCTGCTCGCCTTCGCGATGGGCGCGGCGGTTGGCTGCGTCGGCGGCGCCATCTACGCCACCCATCTCCAGGGGGTCGTCCCCGGCGGCTTCGTGCTGCAGGTCTCGATCACCGTGCTCGCGGTCGTCGTGCTGGGAGGCATGGGGAGCATCCCGGGCATCATCGTCGGCGCGCTGGCGCTGATCGGCCTGCCGGAGCTGCTCCGCGAGTTCGCCGAGTACAAGGTGCTCGTCTACGGGGCCGTCCTCGTTGCGGTCATGCTGCTGCGCCCGGAGGGCCTGATCCCCGATGCGTCGCGCCGCGCGGAGCTCGAGGAGGCCCGCGAGATCGAGGAAGGCGAGCTGAAGGTCGAATATGACGAGATCACCGGGGACGCCTGACCGATGACCAGCACCGACACTCAGCCCGCCATCGACGCCGCCGCGGAGCGCCCGCTGCTGGTTGCGACCGATGTCACCAAGGCCTTCGAGGGCCTGGTCGCCAATCGCGAGATCGACTTCAACATCCCGCGCGGTTCGATCGTGGCGATCATCGGTCCCAACGGCGCGGGGAAGACGACCTTCTTCAACCAGCTGAGCGGCGTCTATCACCCCACCTCGGGGACCATCGAGTTCGACGGAATCGACATCTCGCAGATGGCCCCCCACGTCGTGGCGGGGCTCGGCGTGGCGCGCACCTACCAGAACATCCGCCTCTTCCAGAACATGACGGTGATCAACAACGTGATGGTCGGCCGCCACGTCCGGATGCGCGGGCAGTGGTACCAGGCGATCACCGGGCTCGGTGGGATCCGCCAGGAGGAGGATGCGACCAGGCGCCGCGCATTCGAGCTGCTGGAGCTGGTCGGAATCTCGCGCCGCATGTCCGCCGAGCTCTCGAAGAACCTCCCCTACGGCGACCAGCGGCGTCTCGAGATCGCCCGAGCCCTGGCCAGCGACCCCAAGCTGCTGCTGCTCGACGAGCCGACCGCTGGCATGAACCCGGGCGAGACCCGCCAGATGACGGACTTCATCGGGCGCCTGCGCCGCGAGCTGGGGCTCACCATCCTGCTGATCGAGCACGACATGAAGGTCGTCATGGGCGTCAGCGAGCGCATCACGGTCCTCGACTACGGCGAGAAGATCGCCGAGGGGACGCCGGCCGAGATCCGTGCCAACCCGCGCGTGATCGAGGCCTACCTCGGAAAGCAGGCGACGGCATGACCGGCACACCGCACGCGCTCGAGCTGATCGACATCCACACCTACTACGGCAACATCCACGCCCTGAAGGGCATCTCGCTGACCGTTGACCCCGGCGAGGTGGTCACCCTCATCGGCTCCAACGGTGCCGGCAAGTCCACCACCCTGCGCACGATCAGCGGCATCACCCGGCCGCGCGAGGGAAAGGTCCTCTTCAACGGCAACGAGATCCAGGCGGTCAAGCCGCACGGCATCGTGGCGGCCGGGATCGCGCAGTCGCCCGAGGGGCGCCATGTCTTCGCCCAGATGACGGTGTACGAGAACCTGCTGATGGGGGCCTTCAGCCGCAGCGGCTCGTTCGACGCCGACATCGAACGGGTCTACGACCTCTTCCCCCGCCTGAAGGAGCGCCGCTCGCAGAAGGCGGGGACGCTGTCGGGCGGCGAGCAGCAGATGCTGGCCATCGGCCGCGCGCTCATGGCCGAGCCGACGGTGCTCCTCCTCGACGAGCCGTCGATGGGCCTCTCCCCCATCCTCACCGAGCAGATCTTCAAGATCATCACCGACATCAACACGCAGGGCACCACCGTGCTCCTGGTCGAGCAGAACGCGCAGATGGCGCTCAACGTCGCCAGCCGCGGCTACGTGCTCCAGACCGGCCAGATCATCCTCGCGGATACCGCCGCCAACCTGGCGGCGAATGTCCAGGTGCGACAGGCCTACCTGGGCGAGATCTAGCCGGAGCCGATGTCCGGCGACGCGCGTCCGCCCCGCCGGTCGCCCGGCGACTACCGCCCCGACCTGCGCCCGATGCTGATCCTCGGCGGTCTGCTGGTGGCGGTGATCGTGGGCTGGATCCTGATCAGCCCGCTGCTGCTGCCGGCGGCCCGCTAGACCGGGCGCCGCGCCCCGAACCCGCGACCCGCGCCGTAGAGGACCAGGCCGACCCCCACAACCGCTGCCGCGAGGCCCGGCGATCGCTGCGGGAGGGGCAGGTAGCCCACCGACCACAGCTCCCAGAACCGGTATGCAAGTGCTGCGGCCGCGACCAGGCCCAGGGCCAGGTACACCCACGGGCCGTCGAGCACGAAGCCCCAGCGCCCGCGCATGTAGCCGATGTCCAGCAGCACCAGCGCCGTGAGCGCCGCGCCATAGACCACGATCCCGGGACCCTCGAGACCGATCCCGGCGCTGGCGGGGATCGGCACTCCCTCGACGCTCTCGCCTCCTGCCTGCCACCAGGTCAGGAACCCGGCCGCGATCATCAGCACGCTGCCGAGCAGGATCGGGAAGCGGAAGCGGCCGCCCGGGGCACCGTCGGGCATGCGGGCTAGGCCGGGGCTGCCGCGCCGTAGACGGATGGCCGCAGCACGCCGATGTACGGCAGGTTTCGGTAGCGCTCGGCGTAGTCGAGGCCGTAGCCGATCACGAAGCGGTCGGCGATCGTGAAGCCGCGGTAGTCGATCTCGATCGGCGCCAGGCGCCGCGCCGGCTTGTCCAGCAGGCAGCAGATGCGGATCGAGGCCGGTCCCTTGTCATGCAGGTAGCGGAGGAGGTAATTGAGCGTCAGGCCCGTGTCGATGATGTCCTCGACCACGATCACCTCGCGCCCCTCGATGGAAGTCGAGAGGTCCTTGAGGATGCGCACCTGTCCGCTCGACTCCGTGGATGCGCCGTAGCTGCTGACCTCCATCAGGTCGATCGCCAGCGGGATCGGCATGGCGCGCACCAGGTCGGCCAGGAAGATGATCGAACCCTTCAGGACGCTCACCAGCACGGGGTCGCGGCCGTCGTAGTCAGCAGCCAGCTGCGCTCCCAGCTCCGCGACGCGGGCCTGGACCTCTTCACCGCTGAGGAGGACCTCCTCGACGTCGGCGTGCATCACCGGTTCAGAGGTCCGTTGCCGTTCATGGCGGCGACATCGGCCATGAAGTCGAGGCGCCCGTACTTGACCATCAGCGCGCGGAAGTCACGGGCGTAGAAGAGCTTCACGCGGATCTCCGGGTAGAGCTGCCGGAGCCAGCGCAGCTTGCGGTTCTTCTTGCGAACCAGCGTCTGCTTGAGGGTGGTCAGCTCCAGGTAGATGTCGATCTCGGGGAGGTAGAAATCCGGCGCGAACGACTCGACGACCGCGCCGTCGGCGTTCCAGGAGATGGGGAAGACGTCGGGTTCGTATCGCCATGCGACACCGTAGAAGTCGAGGATTCGGGCCAATTCAGCCTCGCTCTGGTGAGCGAAGCGCGGCGAACCGCTGGTCAGCGCCGCCGCCACTGGTCCCCGATCGTACCGGCCCGCCGGGCCCCTGGCGTCATCGAAGCCGAGTATAGCCCGGCGACTTATCCACAGATCGGCTCCTCCTGCGGAGATTGGTGGATAACCCGGGTTGCTGGCTCCGGTCGACGGCGGTACGCTGTTCGTCCTGCTTCCCCGGCGGCCGAGTACGGTAACCGGGCACGCGCGGGGCCGATGCGAAAGCCGGCCACCAAGACCGCTCGTGACCGGGAAGACCGAAACGCCACCGGAGAGGCATTTTCGTTTGCCGAGCACCGATCAACAGACGGCGGGAGCTGCCCGACGAGCGCTCGAAGGGCTGCTCGTTGACGCGCCGCTCATTGCGAACGGCCTGCCCGCCGGGTTCATGGACCTCGCGCAGCGGTTCGTGGAGCTCCTCCTGGCCGGCAATCGGCGCCTGAACCTGACCCGGGTCATCTCCGCCGATGACGTCGCCCGCCTCCACCTGCTCGACTCGCTCGCCGCCCTGCCGGAGATCGACCGGATGGCTCCCCGCAACGCCATCGACCTCGGCTCGGGCGGTGGCCTCCCTGCACTGCCGCTGGCGATGGCACGACCGCAGATGCGCTGGACGCTCGTCGACTCGGTCGGCAAGAAGGCGTCGATCCTGGCCGAATTCGTCGAGGCGCTTGCCCTGCCGAACGTCACCGTCCTCGGCGACCGTGCCGAGGCTCTCGGACGCGACCCTTCGCACCGGGGACGCTACGACCTCGCCACGGCGCGGGCCTGTGCCGCCCTGCCGGTGCTGGCCGAGCTGGCGCTGCCGCTCGTGGCGCCGGGAGGGTCGCTGCTGGCCTGGAAGGGACCGCTCTCCGAGGCCGACGAGGAGGTGCGGCGGGGCCGCGCCGCGATCGGCCAGCTCGGGGGCGGCCGTCTGCGGATCGTGGATCCCGGGGTTGCCGCACTGGGCGGCCATCGCTTCGTGATCGTGCCCAAGGAGCGCGAGACGGACGCACGCTTCCCGCGACGCGCCGGCGAGCCCGGGCGCCGGCCGCTCGGCTGACCATCGGTATACTCCGACCCCCATGCGCCTCGCTGTCCTGTCGGACATCCACGCCAATCTCGCTGCGCTCGACGCCGTAACGGAGGCGCTGGGGCCGGTCGACGAGCTGTGGGTGCTGGGCGACATCGTGGGCTACGGGCCACAGCCGAACGAGGTGATCCGCCGGCTCCAGGAGCTCGGCGCGCGGGCCGTCACCGGCAACCACGACGGCGCGGCGATCGGCACGGTCGATGCATCGTGGTTCAACCCGGACGCCCAGGCCGCGATCCAGTGGACGACGACAGTGCTCGACGAGAATTCGCGCGCCTACCTCGCCGCCCTGCCGGAGGTGCGGACCGACGGGGACCTGACGGCGGTCCACGGCTCGCCGCGCGAGCCGATATGGGAGTACATCACCGACGCGGCGATCGCTGCCGCCAACCTGCCCGCCTTCCAGACGCGCAGCTGCCTCTACGGCCACACCCACCTGCCCGTCATCTATCGCGCCGATGGGATCCACATATCGGTCGTCCCGGCCGCGCCCGGGTCGAAGATCGCGCTGGACGAGCGCCGGGCGTTGGTCAACCCGGGAAGCGTGGGACAGCCCCGCGACGGAAACCCGGATGCCTCGTACCTGATCCTGGACATCGAGGCGGGCGTCGCCGAATTCCATCGGGTCCGCTATGACATTGCCCTGACGCAGCGCCTCATGCGCGAGGTTGGCCTCCCGCGCTGGCTCGTCGAGCGGCTGTCAATCGGTCGCTAGGGGTGACGGGGCGCCGTAGGATATCGGCCAGATGATCTTCGGCCGGCGTGAGAAGCGCCCCGCCCTGCTCACCTTCGACCGCATCCTCGTCCCGATCGCCGGCACCGAGGCGGACGACGCCGCCCTGCGCCTCACCGCGATCCTGCTGGCCGGGAGCGCCGGCAAGGCGTTCCTGCTCCATGTGATCGAGATCCCCTTCGAGCGGCAGCTGGATGCCCAGGACCCGACGGCGGTGGCTTTCGCCGACGAGGCGCTGGGCCACGGGGAGTCGTTCCTGACCGAGCACGAGGTCCAGGTCGAGACGGGGATCGCGCAAGCCCGCGCGGCGGGCGCCGCGATCGTGGACGACGCCGTGGAGCGGCGCGCCGATCTCATCGTGATGGGACTACGCTATAAGCGGCGCTTCGGCGGTGGATGGGACGCGGGACGCACCGTCCCGTATGTCATGCGCAACTCGACGGCACCGGTCTGGTGCCTGCGAGCCGAGACGGAGGAGCTGGCACACACGCCATGAGGGTGATCATCATCGGCTGCGGGCGCGTCGGCGCGCGGACGGCGACCGAGCTCGACCAGCGCGGGGACCACGTGACGGTGATCGACGTCGACCAGCGCGCATTCAACCGACTGCCGAGTACGTTCGCGGGCGTCACGGTGCGTGGCAGTGGCAGCGACGAGGACATCCTCCGCGGTGCCGGGGCGGATCTGGCCGACCTGCTCATGGCGCTCACCGAGGGCGACAACCGCAACGCGCTGGCGGCCCAGCTGGGAAAGCACATCTTCGGCATCCCGCGCGTGATCGCAAAGATCAACGACCCGCTGCGGGCCGAGGCGTACCGAACGCTCGGCCTCGAGACGATCTGTCGCACCGTGATCCTGGCCGATGCGCTGGCCGTGGCGGCCGCCGAGGGAGCCGAGGCGACGAAGGGAGCAGTCGAGCCACCGACCGCCGAGCCGCGGCAGGGAATCCCGCCGGCCGGCTCTCGCGCCGCAGCCAACGCGCAGAAGGCGATCGACGAAGCCGCGAGCGAAGAAGCCGCGACCGATGAACCCTCGGCGGAAGGCGCGGGTACCTGACATGTACGTGGTCGTCATCGGCGGCGGAAACGTCGGCTACTACCTGACCAAGGAGCTTCTGGCCGCCGGGCACGAGGTGGTTATGATCGAGAAGGATCCCGGCCGCGCCCGCACGATCGCCGACGAGCTCGGCAGCATCGTGATCCCCAACGATGGCTGCGAGGGGCGATACCAGGCCGAGGCGGGGATGGCGCGTGCCGACGTGATCGCGGCAGTGACCGGGGACGACGAGGACAACCTGGTCGCCTGCCAGGTGGCGAAGATGAAGTTCAACGTGCCGCGCGCCATTGCGCGGGTCAACAACCCGAGCAATGAGGCCCTCTTCCGCCGCCTCGCGATCGACGACACGGTGAGCCCGACCCGCAGCATCCTGGCCCTCATCGAGCACGAGATTCCGATCCACGACCTCCTTCACCTCGCCGAGCTGGAGGGCGGCGAGGTCCAGATCGTGGAGGCGCAGCTCGACGCCAGCTCACCGGTGATCGGCAAGGTGCTCCGCGACCTGGAGCTTCCCGAGGGCAGCTCGATCGCGGTCGTGGTGCGCGACGAGCACGCCATCGTGGTCCGTGCCGACACCACCCTGCGCAGCGGGGACAAGCTGCTGGCGGTCACCTCCGCAGAGCATGAGGCGGAGCTTCGCAGCCTGTTGATCGGGGAATGACCGAGCCGGCCCCCACCCTCGACGGGGCGCGGTTCCTGGACGACCTGGGGTCGAGCATCTCTGCGGCGGTCGTGGGCGCCTCGCTTCCCCTGCGCCAGATGGCAACTGCCCTCCTCGCCGAGGGGCATGCGCTGGTCGAGGACGTCCCAGGGGTCGGCAAGACGCTGCTGGCGCGCGCGTTCAGCAAGGCCCTTGGGCTCACCTTCGCGCGGGTGCAGGGCACCCCGGACCTCCTCCCCACCGATGTCACCGGCAGCAGCATCCTGGACAAGGGAGAGTTCCGCTTCGTGCCTGGGCCCGTATTCGCGAACGTCCTCCTCGTCGACGAGATCAACCGCGCCACGCCTCGCACCCAGTCCTCGCTGCTCGAGGCGATGCAGGAGCGCCAGGTCTCCGCCGAGGGACAGACCCGGCCCCTCCCCGACCCGTTCCTGGTGCTCGCCACGCAGAACCCGATTGAGCTCGAGGGGACCTTCGCGCTCCCCGAGGCGCAGCTCGACCGCTTCCTGCTGCGGATCGAGATGGGATACCCGGATGAGGGTGGCGAGCGCCAGATCGCCCGGCGCTACCAGGCGTCCGCCGAGCCGCTCGAGGCGGTGAAGGAGGTCATCGATACCGATGGCCTGATGGCCCTGCGCGGGACGACTCGCACGATCCTCGTGAGCGAGGACGTGGAGAGCTACCTCGTGGCGCTGGTGCGCGCGACGCGAGAGCACGCAGACCTGCGGCTCGGCGCCTCCCCCCGCAGCAGCACCGCGCTCTATCGCGCGGCCCAGGCCTGGGCCCTCCTCGACGGGCGAGGGTTCGTGCTGCCGGACGACATCCGGGACGTCGCGCATCCCGTGCTCGAGCATCGGCTCCTCCTCGACATCGACCGCGAGCTGCGCGGCGCGACGGTCAAGGGCGTGATCGACGCCGTGCTGGAGGCGGTCCCCGTCCCGCTCGCCGGCGACTCCAGCTAGGCCACCGACAAGCCGATGGGTGGCTGGCTGGCGCTGGCGGCGCTGATGGTCCTGATCGGTGGCGCGGCTGGCGCGCCCGGGCTCTTCCTGGTCGCCGCGGCGACCATCGGCTATGGCTCGCTCACACGCGTCTGGAGCCGATACGGGATGGGCCGGGTCGAGTACGAGCGGACCCTGGGCACAAGTCGCGCGATCGTCGGCGACACCGTCCCGCTCGACGTCACGATCTGGAATCGCAAGCCGCTGCCGCTGCCGTGGATCTCCGCCGAGGACCTGGTCACCGATGGGATCGGAGTGCGCGAACGGCCAGCCATGGACTGGGATGACGAGCGCCTCGGGCGGCGCGTGCTGGCGAATGCGTGGGCG
>Ga0310813_10002673_pt1 | contig 10786 bp, 10 predicted proteins | sample YN3metagenome_FD_203086 | JGI IMG/M metagenome (GOLD analysis project Ga0310813, IMG submission 203086) | Soil microbial communities from experimental microcosm in Duke University, North Carolina, United States - YN3 | ecosystem: Engineered > Artificial ecosystem > Soil microcosm > Unclassified... | reverse complement strand
TACTGCCAATTTAGTAGGCAAGTACCACTGCGTCGCGAATGCCATCATCGAAAACAAGAACAGACAAATACCAATCTTTAGCTTACTTTTCTTCATACATAGCTCCCTGGCGAAATTGCCACGTTCATCGTATTTGTCGAGCACTCTGTAAAACATCCCCCCAAAAGAGGGTTGCGCAAGCTTGCGTTCAGCATGTGACGCAATATTGATGTGATACCGTGTGTTACTGCTCTGATATTGTGCAAATGTGCAAAGATGCCAGATTCCAGCGTACCCTTGATCGCGGTATTGAAAAAATCGCAAATCGTCATATGTTGGTTGAGTACCCCCAAGCGTCCTAGGAACGGTGCCGCGGATGCTCAACGCGCTGGAGACCCGCGAACCCGAGGTCTTAAAAGTGGCTGCACATTTTTGAGGGTCGTTCTCGTCCACCCTCGTCAATCTATAGCGGGTACCCCTTCCGTTATCAAGGTCGACCATCTTTACATTCGACCTCCGCAGAGCCACTGTGTAGACCGAGGCCACTGCTGCCTGTCAACCGAAACTTAATTCATAGCCTGGGTATCGAGCACCAATATCACACATGTGCGCAGCCAATGAATAGCCATAGTATTCGCAGACGGTTGGATATAGGCGTGAATGCTATGCTGTCAACCAATAGTTCGAACACGTGGAAGGACATTTGAATCGGCCCGGGATTTGTGGAGGCTCCAACCTTTGAGAAGATGGAGCCATGAACAAGTCGAACAAGTTCTCACCTGAGGTCCGCGAGCGCGCAGTGCGCCTGGTGCAAGAACATCGTGGGGAGTACCCGTCGCTGTGGCTGGCGGTCGAATCGATCGCACCCAAAATCGGCTGCGTGCCGCAGACGCTGCTGACATGGGTCAAGCGCGCTGAGGTCGATTCGGGTGTGCGCGAAGGCGTGACGACGTCCGAAGCGCAGCGAGTCAAAGAGCTCGAGCGCGAGGTCAAGGAACTGCGTCGAGCCAATGAGATCCTGAAGGTCGCGAGCGCGTTTTTCGCCCAGGCGGAGCTCGACCGCCGATTCAAGTCCTGAGGGAGCTGATTGACGAGCATCGCGATACCTTCGGGGTCGAGCCGATCTGCAAGGTCTTGCAGATTTCCCCGTCCGGACATCGACGGTATGCAGCGATTCGGCGCGAGCCGCATCGACGCTGCGCGCGAGCGCAGAACGACGATGTTCTGGCGCCCGAGATCAAACGAGTCTGGCAGGCCAACATGCAGGTCTACGGCGCGGAGAAGGTCTGGCGACAGTTGGCTCGTGAGGGGACGGCGGCCGCTCGCTGCACGGTCGAGCGGCTGATGAAGCGCCTCGGACTGCGCGGCGTCATTCGAGGCAAAGTCGTGCGAACCACGATCAGCGATCGCAAGGCGCCGTGTCCGCTCGACAAGGTCAACCGGCAATTCAAGGCCGAGCGGCCGAACCAACTCTGGGTCTCGGACTTCACGTATGTCTCGACCTGGCAGGGCTGGCAGTACGTGGCCTTCGTCGTCGACGTCTACGCCAGACGCATCGTGGGCTGGCGCGTCAGCAGCTCGATGACGACGGACTTCGTTCTCGATGCTCTGGAGCAGGCCCTGCACGCACGGCAGCCGGAGCGTGACCGCAGTCTCGTGATCCACTCGGACCGCGGGTCGCAATACGTGTCGATCCGCTACAGCGAGCGGTTAGCCGAGGCCGGTGTCGAGCCGTCGGTCGGCAGCAAGGGAGACAGCTACGACAACGCCCTGGCCGAGACCATCAACGGGCTCTACAAAGCTGAACTGATCCATCGCCGGGCGCCCTGGAAGACCAAGGAGTCCCTGGAAATCGCGACGCTCGAATGGGTGTCCTGGTTCAACCACCATCGACTGCTGGAGCCCATCGAGTACATCCCGCCCGCGGAGGCTGAGGCAAACTGCTACCGGCATCTCGCCGAGCAGGCCACCATTCCGGCCTGACTTAAACCAACCGGCCTCCACGAAAACCCGGGCGATTCACCTTTGCCTTTTCCTTCGGATTCAACTGAAAGAAGGCAGCAAATTGGAGATTGAACGCTGCGCGGGCTGCCGGGTACTCGTTGTCGAGATCGGCCTTAGAGTTCGCCGGAATAAATACTGGAACCCCCTTATTCAGCATCGTGCCTGCTACCGCGAGACCGGCAGCGAATAGCGCCGACGCGATAGCCGTCTTGGGAGTCATCTTTTTGAAAGAAAATTTCATTATCCACCCTGTGAATGATTTTCAATATGCTCGTTCAAGCCCAACTTATTCAAGACCGAGCGCTTTCCAATCGTGGCTCTTGATGGCCGCTACAATTTCCTGCCGATACGCATTAATCTGGCTGACCTTTTGAGGGTCATATTCTTGCTCCCACCCAGCGTTCAACTCGCCACCGCATTCGCCTACCAAGGCACACTTCTGCAGTGCTCTCCAACCTTCGGCTGAGCAATCAATTCCCAAGTCGCATTGAGCTAGTATCAGCGCTTGAGCCACTAGATCTTCACGTGGGTCTTTGTCAGGAATGTCCATCCGCTTTGTCAGCGGGCCGAGCAGCATTTCGGTGCTCGCTGCCATGAAATCAGGGGCGCCTGCGGAAAGACCGAATCTAAGGTTTTCGGAGGTCGGGCCCTTCTTAGGATCGATCTTGTAGCCCGCTTGCTCCAGCCTATTGACGAGCTCACGGTTAAAACTAAGTGCCCCGTCCTTACCAACCTTCTCGAAACCTGCGCACCTGCTCTGCAGGTCAGCGATAGCCATCTGCCGCCCTGGCGTCATGGCACCGTGAAAGGCAGGTGACGATGCCCCCGCTGCTGCGGCCTTGAGTTGCGGAGCAATCGCTTGTTGAGTCAGACAATTAGTGGTCGCGATTCGTGCTTCAAGCAAATCCTCGGTGCGACCGCGGGCGAGTGCTTTGTGCGCGAACCCCCAAATATCCTTTTCACCGCTAAACGACGTCGCCGGCCTTAAAGGCTGAGTGCTCTTCGGCACGGCAGCTTGGGAAACTGCCGATTCAACGGGAAAAGTTGTAGCCTTCGTTGAAACTACCGCAGGAGCCGACGACTCAGTGGAAACTGGGGTGGGGTGATCCGCTTTAACGGTGCGGTTTCCCCATGCGACCCACCCACCCATAGCAACCAGGGCCACGCTTACTACTGCAGCAGTCTTCGAAATCATTTATATAAACCCTTCTTAGGCAAGCGGATTATTACTGTCGAGCTCATTCTGACACCCCCTCTTTTGGGGGTGAGTAAATGATTCTTCTTGACGAAATGGCCCATATTGATGTGGGGAGTGTGTCTTTATAGCTGCCGCTACGAGGCAATACCGGAAGCACGGCATTGGGCATTCACGAAGCTTCGCTTTCTACCGCCCCAACCCGGCCGCGTCGAACAGCGTGTCCACGCAGGTCTGCTCGATCGCGTGCAACTGCGCGTTGTACCGCGTCAAAGCACGCTTGCGCGGGGCGTTCCTGAACCGCCTTGCCTCCGCGTAGGCGATACGCCCACGCTGCGGTGCGGTGCACGCGTTCCGACCCTAAGTGCTTGAATTCACACGGAAAAGTGCCCGAGCGCAACGCTGCGCAGTGCCGTGCAAAAACTGTGCATGCCTTAAAATGCTCTGTTCGCCCGGACAGGCAGCGCAGGCGTCAGGCACGCTAAAGCGTTGATTTACAAGGACTTTTAGCTGTGACCGTAATCAAGAAAGACGACCTGATCGAGAGCATTGCGAGTGCTTTGCAGTACATCAGCTACTACCACCCCGCCGACTACATCGCCCACCTCGCGCGCGCCTACGAGCGCGAGGAGAGCCCGGCGGCCAAGGACGCCATCGCGCAGATCCTGACGAACTCGCGCATGAGCGCCGAAGGCAGGCGGCCGATCTGCCAGGACACCGGCATCGTCAACGTGTTCCTCAAGGTGGGCATGGACGTGCGCTTCGAGGGCTGCGACGCCGGCATCGAGGCGGTGGTGGACGAAGGCGTGCGCCGCGGCTACCTGAACCCGGACAACGTGCTGCGCGCTTCGGTCCTCGACGACCCCCTCTTCGCGCGCAAGAACACCAGGGACAACACGCCGGCCGTCGTGCACGTGCAGCTGGTGCCGGGCGACAAGCTGGACGTCACCGTCGCGGCCAAGGGCGGCGGCTCCGAGAACAAGAGCAAGTTCATCATGATGAACCCCAGCGACAACCTGGTCGACTGGGTGCTCAAGACGGTGCCGCTGATGGGCGCCGGCTGGTGCCCGCCGGGCATGCTGGGCATCGGCATCGGCGGCACGGCCGAGAAGGCGATGCTGCTGGCCAAGGAATCGTTGATGGAAGACATCGACATGTACGAGCTGCTGCAGCGCGGCCCCTCGAACAAGCTCGAGGAACTGCGCGTGGAGCTCTACGAGAAGGTCAACGCGCTGGGCATCGGCGCGCAGGGCCTGGGCGGCCTGACCACGGTGCTGGACATCAAGATCAAGACCTTCCCGACGCACGCCGCGTCCAAGCCGGTGGCGATGATCCCCAACTGCGCGGCCACGCGCCACGCGCACTTCGTGCTAGACGGCTCCGGCCCGGCCTTCCTCGAGGCGCCGAGCCTGGACCTGTGGCCCGACGTGAAGTGGGCCCCCGACTACAACAAGAGCAAGCGCGTCGACCTGGACAAGCTCACGCCGGCCGAAGTGGCCACGTGGAAGCACGGCGACACGATCCTGCTGAACGGCAAGATGCTCACGGGCCGCGACGCCGCGCACAAGCGCATCCAGGACATGCTGGCCAAGGGCGAACAACTGCCCGTCGATTTCACCAACCGCGTCATCTACTACGTGGGCCCGGTCGACCCGGTGCGCGACGAGGTGGTGGGCCCGGCCGGCCCGACCACCGCCACGCGCATGGACAAGTTCACCGAGATGATGCTCGCCAAGACGGGCCTGATCGCGATGATCGGCAAGGCCGAGCGCGGCCCGGTCGCCATCGAGTCCATCCGGAACCACAAGTCGGCCTACCTGATGGCCGTCGGCGGCGCGGCCTACCTCGTGTCCAAGGCGATCAAGTCGGCCAAGGTCGTGGGCTTCGCGGACCTGGGCATGGAGGCGATCTACGAATTCGATGTCGTGGACATGCCGGTGACCGTGGCCGTCGACTCGGGCGGCACCTCGGCGCACATCACGGGGCCCAAGGAGTGGCAGGCGAAGATCGGCAAGATTCCGGTTGCCGTGGCTTGAGCGCCTCGCTCGTTGGAGTCCGAAGGCCCGCACTTGCGGGCTTTCTTGTTTCTGGTCCGAGAGGGCGTGATTGTTCGCCCCCAAGACCCGCCAGACCAGCAAGTCAGGCCCCGGCAGCACCACCTGGCTCGAGCAACCCAGGTCCCTGCCCAACCGACGCCGGCGCATCCCGCAACTCCGATGCACCGGCAGCAGCAGGAGACGACGTCGCCAGCGCCGCAGCCGACTGCGCCCCCGGCACCACGCCCTGCGCATCCGCACCACCCGACACCGCCAAGGTCCGCACCACCCGCTGCGGGAACGGGCTCTCCACGCCGAGCGAATTGAACAGCCGCAGCAGCGCCCGGTTGACGTCGGACTTCACGCTGCCCGTGCCATTCTCCGGATCGGCAATCCAGAACGAGATCGTCAGCTCCAGGCCATCGGAGGCGAACGAGCTCAGCTGCACCGACGGTTCCGGGTCCGCGATCACCCGCTTGATGCCCGGAAGGACGTCCATGATCTTCGGAGCGAGCGCGTCGAGGTCCGTGTCGTAGCCCACCTGCACCACGGTGCTGAGCGCCATCTTCGGGTCGGCCAGGGTGGAGCTCTCCACGCGCTGCGTCACCATCATCTCGTTGGGCACGATGGCCTCGCGGCCGTTGAGCGCGCGCAGCACCGTGTAGCGCGTGGTGATGTCGGAGATGCGGCCCTCGAAGCCGTCCACCTTGACGGTGTCGCCGATGCGCAGCGCCCCTTCGGCCAGCATCACGAAGCCGCTCACGTAGTTGGCCGCCAGCTTCTGCAGGCCCAGGCCGAGGCCCACGCCGATCGCGCCGCCCAGCACCGACAGCGCCGTCAGGTCGATGCCCACCGCCGACAGCGCCAGCAGCAGGCCGACGAAGACCAGCGCTGCCCGCACGACGTTGGCCGCGGCCTTGCGCCAGGACAGGCGCTGGCCCGTCGCACCCTTGAGCATCTTCGCCTCGATGGCGGACGACACCCACAGCGTCACCATCAGCACGACACCGGCGACGATCACCCCCTCGAGGATCGTGGCCAGGCTGACGTTGCTCGCGCCCATCTTCCAATGGACTTCGTCCAGGGCGTCGACGACCGACGGCAGCACGCCGGTGATCCACAGCACGACCCCCAGCCAGGCGGCCCAGGAGACCGTCTTCTCCACCACGCGCACGATGCCCGACTTCGGGAACGCGACCCGCATGACGCGCACCGTCAGCCGGATGACCAGCAGCGACAGCAGGATCGGGACGGCGACCTTGAAGAAGGCCAGTGGCAGGTGCTGCCGGACGCAGAACAGGCGCGCGATCCACACCAGGCCCAACCACAGCGCCGGGAACAGCACGCCGTCGAAGATGCGGCCGCCGAAGATGATCGAGCCGTGGCGCGGCACCGGGCCGCGCAGCAGCCGCGGAATGCCCCAGGCGATCGGCAGCGCCGCCACGATGAGCAGCAGGGCGATGTAGGCGTGGGGCTGCTCGGCCTCGCGGATGAGGGCGTCGAGTTCGGGCGAGAACCAGTTTTCCATGGCGCGGATTGTCCGCGAACTCGGCGGCGCGCCGCCACGCCGGCGCGGACGGCATTTTCCGCGCGATGTCGAAACGGGAGGCCGCCGCGCGTCGTGGAGATGAAGCCGGGCAGACCAGCGCGGCTTTGCCGTTCCCTCTCAACCCAAGGAGACCCCATGACCTCGACCGTCAATCCGATTCCGCACGGCCTGCACACGATCACGCCGCACCTCGTCTGCAAGGACGCCGCGGCCGCCATCGAGTTCTACAAGGAAGCGTTCGGCGCCACCGAGGTGGACCGCCTCGCCGGCCCGGGCGGCAAGCTGATGCACGCGATGCTGCGCATCGGCGACTCCGCACTGATGCTGGTGGACGAGTTCCCCGAGATGCACGCCCTCGGTCCTACTTCACTGGGCGGCACGGCCGTCACGATCCACCTGTCGGTGCCCGATGCCGACGCCTCCTTCGCCCGCGCCACCCGTGCCGGCGCCACGGCGCGCATGCCGGTGACCGAGATGTTCTGGGGCGCACGCTACGGCCTGGTGGCCGACCCGTTCGGCCACATGTGGTCGATGGCCACGCAGGTCAAGGAGCTGACGATGGACCAGATCCGCGAGAACCTGAAGTCGGCGCCCCCGATGGACGGTTGCGGGCCGCAGGGCTGAGCCCCCGGACGCGCGGGCGCTCGCGCGTGACGCGCGCGCCGCGCGGCTCTCGACGACGACGCCGCACGGCCTCGACGGCCGGTGCGGCGTCCGTCGTGGGGGACGTGCGGCGGCCCCGGCCGCCACGCCTAGTGCCGGGCCGATTCGCGCGCCCGCTCCAGCAGCAGCGCCCTCTCGCGCTCGTTGGCCGTCATCGCCGCGGCGCGCTCGAACTCGACACGCGCCTCGTCATGGCGCGCCAGCCGCGCCAGCAGGTCGCCGCGGGCGGCGTGCAGCAGGTGGTAGCGCGCCAGGTGGCCGTCGGTGACGAGCCCGTCCACCAGCAGCAGCGCCGCGGCAGGCCCCGATGCCATGCTCACGGCGACGGCGCGGTTCAGCTCGACGACCGGCGACGGCGCGCAGTCCATCAGCTCGCCGTACAGCGCGACGATGCGCTGCCAGTCGGTGGCTTCGGGCGTGCGGGCGCGCGCGTGGCATGCCGCGATGGCCGCCTGCAGCTGGTAGGGGCCGGGCTCGCCGCCGAGCGCGTCCGCGCGCGCCAGCGCGGCCAGGCCGCGGCCGATCAGGAGCTGGTCCCAGCGGCTGCGGTCCTGCGCCATCAGCAGGATGGGCTTGCCCTGCGCGTCGAGACGGGCGCGCATGCGCGAGGCCTGGATCTCCATCAGCGCGGCCAGGCCCTGCACTTCCGCCGTGGCCGGCGCCAGCTGGGCCAGGATGCGCGCGAGCCGCAGGCCTTCCTCGACCAGTGCGGGGCGCGTCCAGTCGTCGCCGGCCGTGGCCGCGTAGCCCTCGTTGAAGATGAGGTACACGACCTCCAGCACGGCCGCGAGCCGCTCCTGCAGCGCGTCGCCGCGCGGCACTTCGAACGGCACGTTGGCATCGCCCAGCGTGCGCTTGGCGCGCACGATGCGCTGCGCGATGGTGGGCTCGGGCTGCAGGAAGGCGCGCGCGATCTCGGCGGTGCTCATGCCGGCCAGCAGCTTGAGCGTCAGCGCCACCTGGGCCTCGCGCGACAGCACCGGGTGGCAGGCCGTGAAGACCAGGCGCAGCAGGTCGTCGCCGATGTCGTCGGCATCGTCCAGCGAATCGCTGAAGTCGGGCACCACGTGGTCGCCGCGGGCGTCGGCGTCGGCGCCCAGTTCCTGCTGCTTCTGGTGGTGCAGCGTGAACTGGCGCAGCCGGTCGAGCGCGCGATTCTTGGCGGTGGCCATCAGCCAGGCTCCCGGGTTGTCGGGCACGCCGTCGGTCGGCCAGTGCTCCAGCGCGGCGACGAGGGCGTCCTGCGCCAGCTCCTCGGCCAGGCCGACATCGCGCACCCGGCGCGCCAGCGCGCCGATGATGCGCGCCGATTCCAGGCGCCAGACGGCATCGATGGTGCGGTGGACGTCACGCGCCATGGCAGCGGTCTCCAGGTGGCAGGCACGCTCGCATCACGCCTTGGCCGCGAGCTGGTCGCGCAGGCTGGCGTCCTGTTCCTTGACCTTGCTGGCGACTTCCGGCGGCAGCAAGGCCGCGAAATCCTCCGCGGAGAAGATCGGGCGGATCTCGATGTCGCTGTCGCCGACATGCGGGTTCGGGCAGCGGCGCACCCATTCGATGGCCTCCTCCATCGAGCGCACCTGCCACAGCCAGAAGCCGGCGATGAGCTCCCTGGTCTCGGAGAACGGGCCGTCGGTAACGGTGCGGCTGCTGCCCGAGAAGTGCACGCGGACGCCCTTGGACGACGGCTGCAGGCCGTCGCCGGCCAGCATGATGCCGGCCTGGACCAGCGCCTCGTTGTACTTGCCCATGGCCTCGAACAGCTCGGCGGGCGGCATCACGCCGGCTTCGGAACTCTCGTTGGCCTTGACGATGACCATGACTCGCATTCGATTCTCCTGTTGTCGAAGGGTGCGACCGGGAACCGGTCGCCTCTCGAACACACGACGGACGACGCCGGCCATTTTCGACACGCCGGACGCGGTGTTGGAAAAGTTTCGCGGCGGCAGGCAGAATCGCCTCACCTCTTCCAGCCGACCAGGCCCTGCCGCCATGCAATACCTGCTGCTTGTATACACCGACCCCGAACTGCTGGACAAGCTGCCCGAAGCGGAGTTCAACGTGAAGATGCGCGACTGCATCCGTCATTCCGACGACCAGAAGGCCCGGGGCAAGCTGCTGATGTGCCAGCAACTCGAGCCCGTGGCCACCGCCCGCACGGTGCGCGTGCGCAACGGCCGCGCCATGGTGCTCGATGGCCCGTTCGCCGAGACCAAGGAGATGCTGGCCGGCTTCAACCTCATCGAGGCCGATTCCATGGAAGAAGCCGTGCGCATGGCCCACGAGCTGCCGTGGACGGCCTATGGCTCCATCGAGGTCCGCCCGGTGGGCGACTTCGAGGCGATGCGCCAGCGCGTGAGCGCCTGAAGCGCGGCGGCGAGCGCCCGCCTGCCGGCCCCTGCCGGATCCCCTGTCGGGCCAGACGGAAAAGCCCGCGCGAGGCGGGCTTGGGCATGTCATTGGCGGCGCGGTCGACAGCCCGCGTCGACATGCGTCACTTCATCATGTAGTTTTGCGCTGGCGTGTCGACGGCGTAGTTCTTCGTGGTGTCCCAGTACGTGAAGCTGTACGTGACGACATCGTTCGCCTTCAGGCCAGTGACCACGTAGGTGTTGGTGCTGCCGCTGAGGGTCATGCGCACGTTCATCTGGCCGCCGTTGTTGACGGTGTAGTGCACGTCGGCCCAGCTGCCGGTGGTCGTGTTGAACTGCAGCGTGGTGCCCGAGGTCTGCGTGATGGACGTCGGCCCGGGGGGCGGCGGCGGCGGCGTGGTAGTGCCCGAATCCCACACGATGTCATCGATCGCGAACTGGAACGTGGCGCCCGGCACGGGCGAGTCGCTCGCGATCATGAAGATGTCGTGCAGGGACTGCAGCGCCACCTTGGGACCGGCCAGGTCCGCCACGGGAATCGTCGCCTGGGCCCAGTCACCATTGCGCACCAGGCCGTAGGTGGGCGCGTTGGCCGGGAAGCTCAGCCAGTTCTGGTTGGTGTAGGTGTCGCCGATGCCGATCTTGAAGGCCACGTTCGCGGGGATCTTGATCCGGAACGTCATCTTGCCGTTGCGGAAGTTCGTCATGTCCTTGATGTCGCGCGACTGGATGCCGCCGCCGAACCACTGGCCAGGTGCCGTGTAGGCCCAGGCGATGTCGTTGCTGCCTTCGTACGGCGCAATGTTGCCGGCCGCCATCGACGCGGTGTTCCACAGGTAGATGTCGGAACTCGTTCCGGCCACCAGCTTGTGGGTCACGGGCGTGTTGTCGGTGAAGACGCCGAACTTGCCGGTCTCGGGGACGATCTGGTTGCCCAGCTTGACCGTCCCCTTGCCGTCGAGCTGGTAGACGCGCACATAGTCGACGT
>Ga0310813_10002671_pt1 | contig 10787 bp, 7 predicted proteins | sample YN3metagenome_FD_203086 | JGI IMG/M metagenome (GOLD analysis project Ga0310813, IMG submission 203086) | Soil microbial communities from experimental microcosm in Duke University, North Carolina, United States - YN3 | ecosystem: Engineered > Artificial ecosystem > Soil microcosm > Unclassified ... | reverse complement strand
CAGTGAGAGATGAGAGATTCGCGTCATGGACGTTTCCCGTCGAGGATGTCCTGGAAGAGCTGCACACTGCGCGGGTCGTTCTTTCTCGTGAGGGCGTTGATCGCCTGCTTCCGCAAGTTGATATCGGTGCCGCTCTTGGCGATCTCGACGAGCTTATCGGCGGCCTCCGGCTCCTTACGGTTTTGCAGGATGTTGATGATCTGCTGCCGGATGTCGCGCGAATCCGCTCCGTCATAGAGTTTGTTCAGATCGGCGACGGAAATGTTCGACCGATAAAGGCGCGACATCGCGGTGGCTCGAATCGAGCTCGACTCGTTGTTGTTGCGGGCGATCGCGAGAATCCACTGATCCGTTTCGGCGCCGCCCATGCGGCCAACGGCGTCGATGATCGCGCGCTTCATCGCGTCGCTCTCGGCGCGGCCATACAGGTCGCGGAGGTACTTCAAGTCCTCCTGCGTCGCGCGGTCCGTATTCAGGCTGCTGATCGCCTCGATGCGCAAATTGACCGGCGCATCCTTGCGGTCGATCAGCGCGCGCATGCTGGCACGAGCGCGCTGGTTGTCGCTGTTCATGAGCGCTCGGACGGCGGCGCGCTGGATCCGCTCGTCCTGCTCGGTTTTCAGGATGTCCTCGAGCGCGTTGATCCCCGCCTCGCCCGGCGTGCGCGCGAGGAAGTTGATCGCATCCGAGCGGACGCCCGTGCTCGGATCGCTCTTGGCGACGCTCAGCAACAATGCGGACGATTCCGCGTCATTGCGGCGGCCAAGAATGAACACCGCGTTGCGGCGCAGCGATGCGTTGCATTCATCCTTGCGCTCGAGAACCTTGCGAAGGCTCGGCAGCGCGGCGGCGGGATCCATCTGGCTCAGCGCATTGAGCGCTTCGGTCCGGACCTGGATGTCTTCCTGATCGCACGGCGCGTTCGGTCCCTGTGCAATCTCCTTGATGCGTTGGGCCGCGCCTTGGTCGCCGCGTTGCGCCAGTGCGCCGATGATTCGCGCGTAGAGGGCTCCGATGTCGGTATCGCTCGTATTGCGTCGCACGAACCCTCCCTGACCCGTCACATAGGTGACGTTACTGGCGGTCGTGCCGGGCTTCACCAACGGCTCGAGGATTTTCGCCGCCTGCTTCAACTCGTCGGTCGTGCCGACTTTGTAGCGCGCGAGCGCCTCGTAGTAGTAGGAGTCGTTCTTGTACGCGGAGTTGGGATACTTCTGCGTGACTTCCGAGAACAGACGAGCCGCACGGCCGTAGTCGCCGCGGCCCAGCGCGTCTCGCGCGATCCGGTACACCGAGTCCGCCGGGTCGCCCTGCGCCCACGGAGCGGGCGGCATACGATCGGTGAAGTCGCGGCCCATCACCATCGGGGTGATATGCGTGTCGATCGTCATCGGGGACATGGCCGGCATCGGCGCAACGTGCGGCGTGGCGAAATCGAAATCGAAATGCATGTCGCGCACGGCCATCTCGGCGTTTCGCCGGATCTCGTCGCTGTTGATGCGGATGTTCTCACGCGTCATCTCGGCGGCCGCGCGCGCCACTTCGACGTTCGTACGAATCGCTTCGCGGTCGAGGCGGTCGATCGAGAAACGCGCGGCCTCCCGGGCCATCTCACGCACCGCGTCCTCGTCGAAGATCGGCGCGATCGGCGGCAACGGCGTGTAGACCGGCCTTGCCTCGGGCGCTGGACGCGCGGGCCGAGGGGCGGCGGGGGCCGGCACGGGACGCGCCGGCGGCGTTGGGTCTTGCGCTGCCGCCACGCTTGTCGCGGCGAGCAGCGTCATCAAGGTGAGCGTGATGCGTTTCATCGCTCGTCTCCTAGTTCGCAGAGATGTCGGCGGCCGCGGTGCGCAGCCGGGGAATGACGTCGCGCTGCTCGAGCGCGCGGTTGATGAGATCCAGCTCGGTACGGCTCTGATTGTTTTCCAGGTGCACGACCTGCGCGAGCACGAGCTCGAGATCCTCGAGCAGGTTGCGCATGGTCGGATCATTCGCCGCGGGCGAATCGAGCAGCAGACGCGTGCGCGTCAACAGCTCGCCGGCCCGTGAAAGGAACTGCTCGTTGGCGCGACCGGCTTTCACCTCGGACGGCAGCGCGATGAGCAGCGCAGCGGTCTGTCCGAGATATTGGGAGGTCTCCGTCGAATACGGAGCCGGCTCGGGAAGCGAATCGGTCCGTGCGTCGGTCGTGGCGACCGTCCGCGCGCTCGTTGGCGATGCACTCTTGAACGTCACGGTGGCGCGCCCGATACCGATGCCCAGCAACAGCGTCGCGGCGATTCCGATGCCACGCGGCAAACGGAACGAACGACCCGCACGTGTCGGATTGGTAACGCCAAAACTGTCACGCGCCACCACGTTCCACATCGCGTCGAAATCGGGCTGTGGTGGCTTACGATAGGTCTGCGCGGCGTCGCGCATCAATTCGTCAAATCTGTCTTCCGTCATGATTCGAGCTCCGGTGCCAGGTCGGCGAGCGACGCGCGGAGTTGCGCGCGTGCCTGCGACAGGCGGCTCTTACAGGTTCCTTCCGCCACGCCGAGCACTTCTGCGATCTCGGTGTGGGTATAGCCTTCGATGTCATGCATGATGACAGTGGTTCGGTAGATCTCTGGTAGTTGGTCGATCGCGCGATGCAGGCGCTCTCGCAGCACGGGGTCGACTCCCATGCTGTCCGAGCCGAGCGGATGAACGTCCTCGAGATCCGTCTCCCGCTCCCTGAACCGCTTCACCTTGCGCATCGCGTTCGCCACCACCGTGACGGTGATCCTGTGAAGCCAGGTGGAGAGGGCTGAGTCTCCGCGAAAACGGGAGAGTTGGCCGAACGCGCGTACGAAAGTGTCCTGCGTGAACTCACGAGCCAGATCGGCGTCACCGGTCAACCGAAAGGCGAGACGATAGACCCGGGGCGAATGCGCGTCGTATAGCTCGCGCGCCGCGATCCGGTCTCCGGCGAGGACCCGAGCGATCAGGTCGGGTTCGCTCACCCGGTAGGCTGACTGAAAGGCAACGACTGTATTGGCCACGTGTTAACCCTTAGATGCAGGGTCCCCCAAAAGCGTTCGATTTGGATCGGGACGACCTCGAAAGGAACGGTGCTGCACGGGGGCCCGCCATGGGGCGCGACCTTGCCGGGGGTCGGGGCCGCCGGTAGGCTAGGGCGCCATGACTAGCACCGAGCCGCGAACCACCTCCGCCGCGTTTGAACCGTCCTCGGGCCAGCCGACCCTCGCCCGCCGACTCGGTGCCTTCGACGCCACGATGATCGTGATGGGTGGGATCATCGGCGCCGGCATCTTCGTCAATCCCAGCGTCGTCGCCCGACAGGTGCACACGCCCGGCATGGTGCTCGGCGCGTGGATGATCGGTGGGGCCATCGCGCTCATGGGCGCGTTCGTCTACGCCGAGCTGGCCGCGCTTCGGCCGCGAGTGGGCGGCCAGTACGCCTATCTGCGCGACGCCTACCATCCGATTGTCGCTTTTCTCTACGGCTGGACTTTACTGCTCGTCGTGCAAACCGGAGGGATGGCCGGAGCCGCGATCATCTTCGGGCGGTACCTCCGTGAGCTGAGCGGGGTCGGCATTTCGGAACAGGCGGCGGCCGCCCTGACGCTCGGCGTTCTCACACTCGTCAACTGTCTCGGCGTGCGCGCGGGAAGCAACGTGCAGAGCGCGCTGATGATCACGAAGCTGGCGGCGATTCTCGGCCTCATCGGTGTGGGACTATTCGGCACAACGTCGACGCCGACGGCTGGTCAACCGACTCCGACGGGAACGGGAAGCGGCGGGCTCGCTGGACTCGCGACCGCGATGGTGCCGGTCCTGTTCGCCTATGGTGGATGGCAGACGTCGAGCTTCGTGAGCGGAGAGATGAAGAACCCGCGCCGCGACTTGCCGCGTGGGCTCCTCATCGGCGTCGTTGGTGTGATCGTGCTGTACCTGTCCGTCACCTACGTCTGTCTCCACGTTCTTGGCGTCGATGGACTCGCCGCGACGTCGACGCCCGCGTCGGAAGTCATGCGACGAGCGCTCGGCGATCGTGGAGCGCGACTCATCGCCCTCGGCATCGCGATCTCGACCGTCGGGTTCCTCAGCCAGAGCGTGCTGACGGCGCCTCGTGTCTACTACGCGATGGCGCGCGACGGTGTGTTCTTCAAGGCGGTCGGGACGCTCAACGCAAAGTCGCGCGTTCCCGTCGTCGCGATCGTTTTGCAGGGAGTCTGGGCCGTCGTGATCGCGCTGACCGGCAAGTACGACCAGATCCTCAACTACGTCGAAGCGATCGACGTGCTCTTCTTCGGGCTCACCGGCGCCTCGCTGATCATTTTCCGGATGCGGGCGCGAAAAACCGGCGACGACGAGGAGCGCATTCGCGTTCCGCTCCATCCGATAACGACCGCCATCTTTGTCGTGGCATGCTGGCTGATCTCGCTCACGACGGTCGTCCGCTATCCTGCCCACGCCGGTGTCGGCTTTGGCATTCTATTGGTGGGGGTCGTGGTCTACTTCCTTTGGGCCCGCCGGGGCTTCCCCGCCCCCGAGATAGGGTCAGACTCCATTTAGAGTTTTCGAAATTGGAGTCTGACCCCTTGTTACGTTCGGTGTAAAAGCGAGCTAAGCAATTAAGTCCAGCCGAACGGACGCGTCTGTCACCTGTGGGGGATAGTGATCCGACGCACACCGCACAACGGTGCGGCTAAGAGATTGTCGACAAACGACTTAGAAAAGTCGTTGCAGCGATGCGGTGCGGCACTGCACCTGCCATGATAAGCCGGCATCATGAACAGGTTTCGCCGGAGGAACCGATGCGAAAAGTCCAGCTTGTTGCAGTCATAGCCGCATTCGCGATCTCGGCGCCGGCGATGGCGCAGGGTCGTGGCCGCGGCAACGGAGGGGTGCCGCCGGGCCAACGCCCGCCCGCGGGAATGTGCCGGATTTGGATCGACGGAGTGCCGCCGGGCCATCAGCCCGCGCCGACCGACTGCGCGACCGCCGCGGCACGCGTTCCGCCCAACGGCCGAATCATCTACGGCGACCAGACGGGCGTCATCAATCGCGATCCGCGCCGGGACGTGTACGATCAGAGCGGACGCGTATATGATCCGAGACGTACCGATCCTACGGGTCAGGTAATTTATGATCCCCGACGGGTGGACCCGAATGGACAAGTCGTCTATGATCCGCGTCGGGTCGATCCGAATGGACGAGTCATCTATGATCCGCGACGTGTCGACCAGAACGGGCAAGTCATCTACGATCCTCGACGCGTCGATCAGAACGGCCGGGTGATCCAGGGCTCCGAGCGTGGTGACGAACGCGTCGCCGAATCGAGGCGCGAAGGCAAGCACAAGTCGAAGAAGCACAAAGGCCACGAAAGAGACCAAGACGACGACGATCGTAACTAGAACCATTCGAAAGTCTTCACATCGAGTCGTCGCGACGACGGCCCTCGCTCTCATCACCGCGAGTGGCTGTCGACGCGACGACTCGAATGTTGTTCGGGGGCGCGGCCTCACGGTGATGACCGTGCCGGCGGCGTCCCAAGCCAACATCTATGAAGCGGCGGCGCGGGCGGCATTCGACGTCAGCGATCCCACTCTGTCGCTCCTCCTCGATCGTCGCGAGCTGCCGCGGACGCCGGGCCTCGAGGCCGACGGCCAGATTTCGGCCGGCGTCGTGGCCGAGGCGCGGAAGGGAGGCATCTTCAAGGGCACGTGCGAGCCGTCGCTCAGCGAGACGAAGGGCACGGCGCGATGCAAGGCCGGGCTGCCGGGTTATGTACTTCGATTCTCGCCCGTGTTTGCCGCGCAAGGCGATACAGCCGAGGTGTACATGTACGCCCAGCGGTATGATACGCCGACTTCGGGGATTTCCGAGACGCTGCGCTTCGAGCGCGCGTACCAAGTCGTGCGTATTGCAGACGGTTGGCGCGCGGCGCGCGAAGGCCGAGTGCCGAAAGAGATCCGCGGCGAAAAGAAATGACCGAATCGATTGTTTCACCGTTGGCCACGTCGCGACGCTCTCGGTTTGGCGTCGCCGACGCCGAGCGCGTTGCCGTTTCCTTCGGGGTGCGCGGCCGCGCGCGAGAATTGACCAGCGAGCGCGATCAGAACTTCCTGATCGAGGGCGATGGCCAGCGCATTGTGCTCAAGATCGCCAATGCGGGTGAGGATCGCGCGTTCCTCGACGCCCAACACGCCGTCCTACAACATCTCGCGACTCGCGTGGAAGTCACGCCACGCGTCGTACCGACGGCGAGCGGTGCTCCATTCGCCGAATTGAGCGATAGCGATGACCGGGGACACCTCGTATGGGCAGTAAACCACCTGCCCGGCCGCTTGCTCGCGCGCGCGGCCTATCATGACGTCGCGCTTTATGAAGACCTCGGTCGGAGAACGGGGGAGATCACCGCCGGCCTTGTCGGGTTCGATCATTCGGCCGTTCACCGCGATTTCTATTGGGATGTCGCGTCGGCACGGGCCATCGTCGCCGCGCATCGCAGCGCGATCGACGACCACCAACTCGGCGAGACCATCGATCGTCTGACGGCGGCGTTCGACGAGAAGGTCGCGCCGATCCTCGACCGCCTGCCGCGCGCCGTCGTGCACGGCGACATCAACGATCACAACATTCTCGTCGAGCCGCGCGGCCCATCGCCGCTGCGCGGATGGCGAGTGAGCGGCATCGTCGACTTCGGCGACATGGTCTACAGTTATCGCGTCGCCGATCTGGCGATCGCCGTCGCATACTCGATGCTCGACGCCGACGATCCCTTGAATGTGGCCGCGGCAATGGTGCGCGGGTTCGCCGAGCGTGTTCGCCTCGACGACGTCGAGCTGGCGGCCGTCTATCTGCTCGCCGCTATGCGTCTCTGCGCGAGCGTGTGTATCGCCGCCGACCAGACGCGCCGCGAGCCGGAGAATGAATATCTCGCGGTGAGCCAGCAGCCGATTCGCCGAACGCTTCCTCGGCTGGCCGCGATCCCGTTCGGGTTCGCGGAGGTCACGCTGCGCGACGCCGCGGGACGGCCTGCGGTCGCCAAGCGTGAGCGGGTGTTGGAGTTCCTGCGTCGGGCGGACCCGGCGCAAGTGCTCGAGCTCGACGTTCGCGACGAGCCGGTGATGATCGTCGATCTGTCGATCGATAGCCCGCTGCTGAGTGGCGACCCGCGTGACAACGATGAACCGACGCTCACCAAGCGGCTGTTCGCGAAGATGGCGGACGACGGAGTGGAGGTCGCCGTCGGCGGCTACGACGAGCCGCGACTCGTTTATGTCGCGCCCGCATTCTCACTGGGCCCGCGACCGACCGACGAACATCGCACGATTCACATCGGCCTCGACCTGTTTGCCGAAGCGGGGACGGTCGTCCTTGCGCCGCTCGACGGAACCGTCCACGCGTTCGCTGACAATGCGTTTCCGCAGGACTACGGTCCGGTCATCATTCTCCGGCACGAGACCGACGGCGGCGACGAGTTCTTCACGCTGTACGGGCATTTGAGCCGCGAATCGATTCGCGAGCTGCGCGTCGGTGACCGGGTTCACGCGGGAGCGCCGATCGCGACACTCGGCGCCCCGGACGTGAACGGCGGCTGGACGCCGCATCTCCACCTGCAGATCATCCTCGACCTCCTCGGCCTCGGCACCGACTTCCCCGGAGTCGCGCCGCCGTCGAAGCGCCACGGTTGGACCGAGCTCTGCCCCGATCCCAACCTCCTCGTGCGCGTGCCGGCCTCGCGATTCCCGGCGCCGGACAAGACGGCGACCAAGACATTCGAGGCGCGTCGCGAGCGAATCGGCGGGAATCTCAGCCTCGCGTTCTTACGGCCGGTGAAGATCGTCCGCGGCTGGATGCAGTACCTCTACGACGACGAAGGCCGCTGTTTCATCGACGGATACAACAACGTCCCGCACGTCGGCCATTGTCATCCGCGAGTGGTCGCCGCGGGTGTCGAACAGATGCGGGTGCTCAACACGAACACGCGCTACCTGCACGACAAGCTCGTCGAGTATTCCGGGAAGCTCTTGTCCACGTTGCCGCGCGAGCTCGAGGTCTGCTACTTCGTGAATTCGGCGAGCGAGGCCAATGAGCTCGCGTTGCGGATGTCCCGTGCGTACACCGGCGCGAAGGACATGATCGTGCTCGAGGCGGCGTATCACGGCAACACAACGTCGCTGATCGACATTAGCCCGTACAAGCACGCCGGCCCGGGCGGAAGCGGCGCGCCCGACTGGGTGCACGTCGCGCCGATCGCCGACGACTATCGCGGACCGTTCAAGCGGAACGATCCCGCGGCTGGAGCGAAGTACGCGGCGGTCGTCGGCGAAATCATCGGCTCACTTCGGGCCCGACACCGGCGACTGGCTGGATTCATCGCCGAGACGTGCCCGAGTGTCGGCGGCCAATTGGTGCTCCCGAGCGGGTATCTGCGCGATGTGTATCGATACGTGCGCGCGGCGGGCGGCGTGTGCATCGCCGATGAAGTGCAGACGGGTCTCGGTCGAATGGGGACGAGTTTCTGGGCGTTCGAGGATCAGGATGTCGTTCCGGACATCGTCGTGATGGGGAAACCGCTCGGCAACGGTCATCCGATCGGGGCAGTGGCGACGACGCGGGCGATCGCGAACGCGTTCGACAACGGGATGGAATTCTTCAGCACCTTTGGCGGGAATACCGTTTCGTGCGCGGTCGGCATGGCCGTGCTCGACGTCGTTCGGGAGGAGAAGCTTCAAGAGCACGCGCGGGCCGTGGGCGATCGAATGCTCATTGATCTTCGAGCACTCGCCGAGCGCTACCCCGTGATCGGCGACGTGCGTGGATCGGGCCTCTTTTTCGGCGTCGAGCTGGTGCGCGATCGAACGACGCTGGAGCCCGCGACGGAAGAAGCGTCGTTCGTCGTCAATCGAATGCGCGACCGCGGTGTGCTGATCGGAACGGACGGGCCGTACCACAACGTGCTCAAGATTCGGCCGCCGATGCCGTTCGGGCTGGAGGACGCGGAAGTGTTGATCGAGGCGATGGACGCGGCGCTCGACGAGCGCCGTCGAAACGACTAGTAGTCGTAGATGTGATCGACGCCCGGGAGCTGACGGAGCGCGACGAGCAAGTCCTCGGTGGGCACGCGTAGCGCGTATCGCTTTCGACGACGGTCCGTCGGCAGTGGGAGCGTGTAGAGAACGCGCCCCGCTCCGCGATACGACCAGTTTGCCGGAACGACGCCGGTCAGCAGGATCTCTCTGTTGCCCGCGATCTCGGTGAGGCGAACGCTCGTGTCGCCCCTCGACAGCGCGAGCAACGCGTCGCGGAACTCGTCATAGCGCGGCGACGAGACGAGCGTGTGCACGGCGTCCAGACGAGCCATCGTCTTCATCGTCGGATAGCGCGACGCGACGCTATCGCTCCAACCGGTGACGACCATCTGCATCCGATCATCCTGAGGCGTGTAGGCGGCGTGTGTCGCCAGAGTAATCGCCTCGGCGTACACGGCTTTGAAGCCGTACTCCATGGAGAGGAACATCTTTCGCTCCCATTTTCGCAACGGTCTCGCTCCCCATGCGGGGAGTCCAGTCCACACGTGGCCCAGTTTCGATGCGAAGGAGTACTCGTACCACGGCCGGATGTGAATGAACTTGCCGTAGTCGGCGGCGACTTCCGCGGCGTAGTGGTCTTCGTCGCTCAGTTGATGATCGGCCGTCCAACCGGAGAAACGGCCGACAGTGTTCTCATATAGACCCTTCAGCGCCAGCTCGGCCGAATAGCTCGTTCCGATCACGCCGAGCATGACGTGATAGCCGGTGTTGAACGGGTAGGCATGGCGCGTCTGTCGGTAAGCCTCGCGGTAATCGATCCAGAATTGCCCGATCGACGCCGCATAAGGAAACTCGGTCGGCAACTTGTCGCGCAGCCACGCGGCGTACTCATCGGAGCTATAGACGATGTACCACTCCGGGTGTGTGAGGAATGTCTGCCCTTCGTCGCGCCGATAGGTGCCCGCCGAGTCGATGCGATCGCGCGTCCGTGGATCGAGGTCGGCACGCGAAGCATCGAGGCGCGGCAGATAGTACTTGTCCCACAGCGTATTACGGAACTTGTTCGTTGGGTCGAGCCGACGTTTCAGCGCGAAGAACTCCGGCGCGCGTGGATATGCTCTTAGGAACTGCGCGTCGGTCGCCCACGGCTGATACGGGAGATAGTACGTACCGCCGACGGAGAGGATCGAGTCCGTCATCTCGCGCGTCCAGGCGCCGACCTCGCGCCGGTCCGGCGCCGTCGTGCCCTGCTTGTAGTAAACGACGAAGGCGAAGGCCTCGCGCGGTGCCCACGAGAGAAGCGTCATCGTGTCCGCTTTCGCGTGGCGGATGGAAACGTTGATCACGTTCACGCGGTGCTTCTGGAACACGGCGCGCATCTTCGGAACGAACGCGTCGAACTGTTCGACGGGGATGAAGTACTCCTCGAGCACGTACGTGGACTTTTCGCGCGACGCCGGCTCCAGCTCCCGGACATCGTAGCTCGCCTCGTAGTTGCGCCATTCGACCGGCGTGCCGCGGAAGAGCAGCGGATCCACGACGTGCTCGCGTATCCGTTTGCCGAACGGCCACTCGGACATCATTCCGTAGACGAAGCGATCGAGCCGATAGGAGCGGCCTTCGGGCATGATGTGCTCCGGCACGGTGACCGGATCGCTCGTTTCCGACCACGTGACCGCATTCACGCGCTCGTACGCCGGCGGATAGATGTCGCCGTTGTGAAAGACAACCTTGCTCGAGTCCCGGACGTTCTGCTTG
>Ga0310813_10002670_pt1 | contig 10789 bp, 11 predicted proteins | sample YN3metagenome_FD_203086 | JGI IMG/M metagenome (GOLD analysis project Ga0310813, IMG submission 203086) | Soil microbial communities from experimental microcosm in Duke University, North Carolina, United States - YN3 | ecosystem: Engineered > Artificial ecosystem > Soil microcosm > Unclassified... | reverse complement strand
CAGCAGCAGAATCACGCTGATCTGTTGCGCAGTCAGCCCAAGCGGCTTGACCGCGCGATCCATTCTGTCGATCAGCGCGGCGCGCGCCTTCGACAGGTAGTAGCCGATGCCGGATTCGGGACGAACGCCGTCCGCGAGGTAAAAGCCGTCGCTCATATCGGTAGTCAGACGAATACAGGGATGGGACCGCGCCATGGCCAAAAAACAACACTCAACCAAGGGTTTAGCGTGAAGTATGTTGAAACTTAATTGCATAGTCAATATTATGTCAGTCAACGAGTTACGCGCGAGCCGCGCCACCCGAGACTATGTTCTGACCGCTTTTGTGCGAGCCCGCCGATGCCGGCCGCAGAGGATCACCCGCGATGCTGTACCTGAAAAACACCCTTGGCGGCTTGAGCCGCTCCCTGATCGATTCCGCCCTCGGCAATTTCCAGAAGCCATACCGCTGGTGGAAGCTGGCGCTCTACGCAGTCGTGTTCGTACTGCCGGGCGGATCGCTGGGTGTGTTGCTGCTCGCGTGGATCGATCATCGGCGCAACGGGCGGGGTGCAAAGGTCGTGAAGGTGAAGCCGGTGGCGGTGCTTGGTTCGGTGTCGCGTACCAAGGCGTCGTCGGCAGGTCAGGGGCTCGCGCCCGGCGCGACGCTGTGCCAGGCGCGTCCGGATGCGCCCGCTTGCCGCGCTGCGGTCGGCAAGCAGACCCGGCAGGTTGGTAACGATTTGCGAGCCTGATCACCTGCCGCCGCCCGCAGCCACCGCAAACCGCTGCCGCCGCGCCTCGCGGCGGTAGTGAGTCGATCCACCACCGCATCGCACGCGCCGCGGCGATGCTACCCTCCGCTCCGTCCCCCAAACCGCCTTCGTTCGCCACCGGTTGAGTTGGCCGGAAGCCCTTGTCACAGTAACGGCACGTAACCGTCAGATCACTGTCGGTAACACACGTGCATGGGGCAGCGCATTACTCTTCTGTTTCCCGCGCGACAAGCAGAGCGTAAGCTACCGGTCGCGCGCAGTCCCGAATTTCCATACGGTAGTGCGCATGCCGAATGCGCCCGCCCGCCGGCAGAGACACCCGCCGATACGCCGGCAGAATCGACAGGAATTCTTTTGCATGCAGTCTGACTTCACTTCGCGCCGCGGCATCGTTGCGCCGCGCGTCATGACGATCGCCGTCGCCGGCGCGCTGGCCGCGGTACTGGCCGGTTGCGCCGTCGGCCCGGATTACAAGCGGCCTGAGGCCGCCATTCCGGCGTCATACAAGGAAGCCGCCGAAGGCTGGAAAGTCGCGCAGCCTGCCGACCAGCAGGACCGCGGTCCGTGGTGGACCATCTATAACGACCCGCAGCTGAATGCGCTGGAAGACAAGCTCGACGCATCGAACCAGACCATCGCGCAGTTCGCGGCCGCCTACCGTCAGGCGCGCGCGCTCACTGCGGAAGCGCGCTCCGCATATTTCCCGGTCGTGACGCTGAACGGCAGCGGCGAGCGCCAGCAATCGCCGGCGCGCAGCGGCGGGTTCGTGACCGGTACGGGTTCGGTCGGGTCGTCGGGGCAGATCACCAACAGCTTCCGGCTTTCCGGGGATGCCTCCTGGGAACCCGATCTATGGGGGCAGGTGAGCCGCACGGTCGCGGCGCAAAAAGCCGGACAACAGAGCGCCGCCGCAGATCTGGCCAATGCCCGGCTGTCCGCGCAGGCCACGCTGGCGCAAACCTATTTCACGCTGCGCTCGCTCGATGCGCAGCAAAAGCTGCTCGACGACACCGTCGCCTCGTTCGAACGCTCGCTGCAGCTGACGCAAAACCGCTACGGGCAGGGCGTCGCGGCACGCGCCGACGTGATCCAGGCGCAGACGCAGCTGCAGTCCGCGCAAGCCGCGGCGATCGACAACGGCGTCGCCCGCGCACAGAACGAACATGCGATAGCGGTGCTGATCGGCGAGCCGGCTTCAACCTTCACGCTGCCGCAGGCGCCGCTCGACGCCGTGCCGCCGGATGTCCCGCCGCAAATGCCGTCCGCGCTGCTCGAGCGGCGTCCAGACATCGCGTCGGCCGAGCGCAAGGCAGCGGCGGCCAACGAACAGATCGGCGTGGCGATTTCCGCGTATTTCCCGACGCTGACCATCACCGCGACCGGCGGTTTCGAAAGCTCGGTGTTCTCGCAGCTGCTGACGGCGCCCGCGCGTTTCTGGACGGTCGGCCCGCAGCTCGCCGCCACGCTGTTCGACTTCGGCCTGCGCAGCGCGCAAACCGATGCGGCGCGCGCTGTGTACGACCAGAACGTCGCGACCTACCGGCAGACGGTGCTGACCGCGTTCCAGGACGTCGAGGACAATCTCGCCTCGCAGCGCATCCTCGGCCGGGAGATCGTCGTGCAGCAGCAGGCGGTGCAATCGGCGCAGCAGGCGCTCGACATCGTGACCAACCAGTACAAATCGGGCACGGTCGATTATCTGAACGTGCTGACTGCGCAAACCACCGCGTTTACCACCGAGCAGAAGCTGGCGAGCATCCAGGGGCAGCGGATGGTGTCGTCGGTGGGGCTGGTAAAAGCGCTCGGCGGCGGCTGGCAGGTGGCGCAGATGGATCGCGAAACCGGCGACGTGAAAGCACCGGCAGCGCCGGCGCCGGCCAGCGGTGTGGCGGCGCAGAGCGGGACCCAGGCAGGCGTGGCCGCAGCAACCGCGCGCGAGGCTTCACGAGACACGGCGAGCGCACAACCCGGCAAGCAACCAAACACACTACCCGTCGCCCAAAGCCAAAAAGCCGCGCCGCCCACCAGTCAGATTCGCAACGACTAAGCGGGGCGCCGCGGCGCCCGCATCAATGCGAGAAATCGAGCGAAACCACACCCGGTCCGCGCGGCGCACCTAGCAGGTTCAACAGGCCCGCGAGGTTATCGCGCGCATCGGGCGTCGAGCTCGCCGTACCCTGAAACGCCGTCGCGCCCGCACCAAGCGTTCCATGGCCGTTCAGCAGCAACGGCCCTTTCAGCGTCGAAAGATCGATCGTCGCGGTGGCACCTTGCGCCTGCAGCACCACTCGATACGACCCGAGCGGCTTCACACGCGACAGGCTCGAACTCATATCGGTCAGCTGCACCGCGAGCTGCCCGAACGCGTCCTTGCCGAAGCTGCGCCAATCCGACCACGCGAGCCGCACGCCGCCTTGCAGGTTCAACGTGTTGAACGGCGCACCAAGCCCGGCGAGCAGCGAAGCCGGCACGTCGAGCTCGCCTGCCGACATCGTCGCGCCGCGCAGCGTCGCGTCGACGGTGACCGCGTCGGGCATTGCCTCGGTCTGCCGCATCTGCATGCGCACGCGGCCGGTGAAAAGCGGCCAGAATCCGGTGCGCCATTCGATGCGCCCCGGCAGCAGCGTGCCGGTGCCGGCATCGGCGCCAGTGCCGCCCGCGGCCAGCACCAGCACCGCCGAACCGTGCCACAGCGAACCATCCGGCTCGACCAGATTCACGTGACCCTGCGTTGCCTTCGCAAAGTAAGGCGTGATCCATGCAGCAGGCAGCTTGGTCAGCAACACCGCGCCGCTCGACAACAACGCCACGACCAGCCACGGCAACGCGGCGCCGATGCGCCGCATCCAGACATTCATCACAGGTCCTATCCGCGCGGGGTCACTTGGTCGTCGACGGCTGCAGCGACGCAGTCAAGTCGACCTGGCCGTCTTCCTTCAACGCGGTCACATGCGCTTCGGAAACCTGCACCTTGAACTGACGCCGCACGTCGTCGAGCCAACTGGTCCACGCCGGAAACGACGCGTTCTTCAGCTGGATCTGCACGGCGCTGCCGATCACCTGCACCTGCAGCGGCGTCAGGCCGTGGTCGTTCAGCGATTGGGACAGCGCATCCTTCAGTGCGCCGCCAGTCGGCGGCACGCCTTGCGTCACGCTGGCGAGCGCACGCGCCTCGTTGGCCTGCGCGGTCATCTGCGCGAGCTGACGCTGCATGCCGGGCAGCGCGTCGAGCAGTTTCGCGCGGCCCTCGACGGCCGGTTGCCACAGCACCGACCACGCGATGACGATCGCCAGCACCACGCTGCCCCAGGTCAGCAGCGCCTTTTCGCGAGGATTGCGCGCGCCCCAGAATCCGGCCCATACGTCGAGCAGTTGAGCTTTCATTGTCCGCTCCTGATGGTCCACTTACCGGTATTGCTGTCGATCGCGCCGTTCAGTCCATTACGCGCGAGACGCTGCGCGAGGTCCGGATCGACCTTCACGGCCGGCTTGAAGGTGACTTCCAGATGGCGGTTCTGATAGTCGATCGCCGCAATGCCGTTGACCGGCACGGGCCCGAGCGAGCGCGCAAGTCCATCGGCCAGCGTCAGAAAGTCGTCCGGCGACAGCTCGCCGGCCGCGACGCGCAATTGCGCGAGCTGCCGCGTCATCTGTCCGGGCGCATCGAGCACGACGGTGGTCTTCGGGAATGCATTGAGCAGCATTTCGGTCATCTGCGTGCTGATCGCATCGCGCTGGCGCGTCAGCATCAGCCACTGCGTATTCACGCCGATGATCGCGATCACCGCTGCGGCGCCGAGCAGCGCGATCGGCACGCGCAGCCGGCGCAGCGTCGCGCGGTCGAGGCGCCACGGCTGCGACACGAATTCGAACTGGCACAGATCGAAGCCAGCCTTCAGCGAGCGTTGCGCGAGTTCGTCGAAGGTCAGCGGCAATGCGCCGGGAATCGACATGCCGGTCTTCGCGCCGATCTGCGGTTCGTTGCCCGGCAGGCCGGTCAGCGCATAGAGCGTCACCGGCGCCTCGCCGGCGAGCGCCGTCACCGTGCCGGTCACCGCCGCCATCGGTACTGCAAGTCCTTCGCCGATCCGGCCGCGCGCAATCGCCACCTCGAGACGCGGCGGCAACACGTCAGGCGTCGCTTCGCCGCCCGGCAATCCCACCAGCGCATTGGCGACTTCGCCGAGCACGGCGGCGACCAGCGGCACCGGCGCGGCCACGCCTGCGGCGCCGCTCAGCCCATCCGCTTGCGCATCGCCTTCGACCTCGGCAGCCGCTGCCGATGCCACTTCCGCGAGCGCATCGACCGGCATCTCCGGCAGCGGCAGGCAGGACGTCACCGGCACCGCGCGCAGGTTGCGATGCCCCGCCGACGAAAACGCTTCGTAGATAAACCGGAACCAGCCGCGATCGACGACGGCGAGCAAACGCCGTCCGTCTTCGAGCGGCTTCGGGTCGATCGCGATATGGCAGGTTTGCGGATCCTGGATCAGATGATCCTCGACCACGTTCGGCAGCGCCTGGCGCAGCTTCGGCCCTTTCAGCGCCGGCACCGCGGCCGCCATCATCAGCAGATCGCGCGCGGCGACCATCAGCACCGTCGCCGTCGCGCGCGGCAGCAGCGATAGCGCCGCATGGCCGGTGCGCATCGTGTGGCCCGTCTTGTCGAGCAGCACGAACGGCATTTCCGGCAGTTGCCATTCCTGCGACGACACCGCCGGATCGCGCGGCGGCAATAGAACGATCAGCGTGCTCAAAGCCCACTCTCTCCGGAAAAGGCGTTGTTCATAATTGGTCTCGCACGCGTACGATACGCGTCGTATGAGTCAGCGCGTCGCGATAGACGAGCGTCGTGCGATCGATTTCCGCGCGCTCATGCTCGATGCGGCCGTGCACGATGAAGTAGCTCGAGTTGACGTCGAGCTGGCTCGGATCGAGCGCGACGTTCTGCACGCCGGCGCCGCCGAGCGCGAGCTGCACGTCGGACACGTTGTGGAAGAACACCGTCTCGCGGCGCGCCACCAGCGCCTGCGCACTCGACACGTTCATGCCCGGCACGGTCGCGGCGATCACTTCGGCGCTCGCCGTGTTCATATTGAGCGCGGTCGTGGTGGGCAGGACCGTCACGAACGGGCGCAGCCGGGCGACGATTTCCGGCGTGTAGCCCGGCACGTCGAGCAGCGAATCGACACTCGTCATTTGCAGCGGCGCGACTCCCGCGTTGGTGTCGGCATCGGCAAGGCCTGGGTTATCGGTGTATTCGCCGCCGCCTTCCGAGCCGCCTTGCGGCACCGGCTGGCCGGGCGTGTTGGTGGCCGTATTGGTCGACGCGATCGCACTGGCCGCGGTCGACTGGAAGCGGGTGATCGAGTGTGCGAGGCTCGAGCGCAACGCGAGCGCGGTACTTTTCGCGAGCTGCCCGTTGAGTCCGAGAATACCAAGCAGCCGCGCATACACTTCGAGTTGCTGCGCGTTCACCTGCAACGAGCCCGGCACCGAGCTCGACACGAGATTGCGCAGATTGAATTTGGCCTGCGCGTCCTCGATCGAGCCGGACAAGTAGGTATCCGCGGCATCGGCCGCGCGCGAATCACCGATCTTGCCGAGAAAATCCGACAGCCTCGTGCGCGCGATCGGCACGCCCCAGATGCCGCCCAGATACGTGATGCCCGCTGACGTATCGCCTTCCGATCGCAGGATCAGCCGCGTCCAGTCGATTGCGCCACGGCTCACCCACTGCGCCTGCGCGAGCAGCCGCTGGTTTTCGATGCGCCGCACCTGCACCTGCTGGCGCCACAGGATGCCCGACACCAGAATCGCCGACAGTGCGACCACCAGCAGCGCGCTGATGATCGCTGCGCCCGACTCGCGCTGCGCCGGGCGGCGTGCCGGCGCGTTGCTGACCGTGTTGTGAAAGGCCTCACGCGCCGGCCGACGCGCAGCGACGCACGCGGCGAAGCGCGCCTTCGAACGGCGGGTACTGGCGTTACGCATGCAGGCTTTCACGGACATCACTCCCCAACCAGAAACACTCGCGTCACCGGACGCTTCAACGCGGCCGCGCCGATGCTCACTTCGAGCCCGGTCACGGCGCGCGGAATCGGCGCATTGCCCAGTTGCGGCACCTTCAGGTTGTTGACGTTATCGGTCATCGACGATTGCACATCTTTCATTTGCGTGGTCCAGCCGGTCTTCGGCACATACAGTCGCGCGGTAATCACACCGATGCCGCCCATCAGCGGCACCGCGCTCCAGTTGCTGCCTTCGTCGCCGGACAACGCGCGGCGCACTTCGCCAAGATTCTTCAGCGGCGGCGATGCATAGCGGGTCATCTGTCCGTTCGACACGCGGTAGCGAATCACCTGCAAGCGCGGCGCGGTGCCCAGCGTATGCAGTTCGCGTACGATCTGCAGCCCGCTGCTCGCCACCGAAATGGCCGGCTGGCCGACTTCGTCTTCAGTGGCCGCGAGGCGCGCATCGATACGCATCTGGTCGAACAGCTGCGCGAACACGCGCTCGTCTTCCATCGCCCGCGAAATCGTCTCGCGGCCGCGCACGATCTGGTCGAGCCCGCGCCACGACAACACGGCGATCACCGCGAGAATCGCGATCGCCACCAGCAGTTCGATCAGCGTGAATCCGCGTGCCGCGCGCGGACGCGCCTGCCGCCGCATCGGTGCGTTGCCGCCGCGTTCAAAGCGGCCGGTTCGTTTCATTCGGGACCACCGTCACCATCTGCGCGAGCTCACCGGGCCGGCCCGGCATCGTGACCGACACTTCGACCTTGCGGAACACCGGATTCGGTGTCGCGCTAACGCGTTCGGTGCAGATCAGCTGCAGGTTGCCCTGCGAACAATCGAAACTTTGTGCGCCGATGTCAGGCCACGCATGCGTCAGACGCAGTTGCGCAAGCGTGTTGTCGGCGCTCCAGCCGGCCAGCAGACGGCGATGCAGATCCGCTTCGCCGTTGGCGAGACTGCCGACTGCGCGCAGCGACGCCGCCAGCGCCACCGCGATGATCGCCAGCGCGACCAGCACCTCGATCATCGTGAAGCCGCGCGCGGCGCGCCGCAGCAACCCGGCACGCGCCTGACGGCGAAACCCTGCGCGCGGCGTCATCAATGCACCTCGTAGCGGCCGTTGCCGGTGCTGACGATCGTTGCGCTGCCGGCGTCGGAATACAGCGTGATGCTGACCGGCGCATCGATACTTTCGGTGCCGAACAGCACCTGATTGCGTTGTGCATCCGAACCGTTCGCACCCGGATACGTGATCGATACGCCCGTCACGCCGCCTTCCCAGCGGCGCGGCCCGAGCAGATCGTCGCGCAGCGGACGCCAGCCGTCATCGGTGCGGACCTCGAAACGAAAGCCGCCTTCCGAAGGCGTCCATGCGATCGGCCGCGCACGCACCTGGGCCTCGTCGCCGGCCGATTCGAACAACAGCGCGAGACGCTGCGCTTCTTCATTCAGATCGGTGCGCGGATTGCGCGACAACGACAGCGACGCCAGCGACACCAGCAAACCGGCGATCACCAGCACGACCATCATCTCGAGCAGCGTGAAGCCGCGCTGACGCGCACGCCGTTGCTCGCGCGGCGGCAGCGTGCACGTGCGCGGCGCCGCGGCAAGCGGCGCACGCGCGGCACGCAGCCGGGATGAGGTGCTGAAGGATAAACGCATGGCGCCGGAAAACCGCAGCTAGGCGAGGGGAAGAGTGGACAAACGCAAACGCGGCGTTATTGCATCACTGCCACGAACCGACGTCGGCATCGTTGCCTTCGCCGCCCGCCTTGCCGTCGGCGCCATAGCTGAACACATCGATCTCGCCGTGCACGCCCGGATTCAGGTACTGGTACGAATTGCCCCACGGATCGTTCGGCAGACGCTCGAGATAACCGCCGTCCTTCCAGTTGTTCGGCACCGGATCCGTCGAAGGCTTTTCGACCAGCGCGCGCAGGCCTTGCTCCTGGGTCGGATAGCGGCCGTTGTCGAGACGATAGAGCTTCAACGCCTGCATCATCGTGCCGATGTCCTGCTTCGCGGCGACGCGCCGCGCTTCGTCCGGCCGGCTCATGATCTTCGGCACGATCAGCGCGGCCAGAATGCCGAGAATCGCGATCACGACCATGATTTCGATCAGCGTGAATCCCCGTTGACGCCGCGCGCGGACACCCGCGATTTCCGTACGGCGATTCGTCCACATTTGCATGATTTACTACCTCGTATCAGTGAAGTGTCCATCGGTCGGGTTGGGCCCGACCCATTACTTTGTCCTGCGCGCGCCGCGAAGCTTTGCGCCCTATGTTGCGCCCGCTGCAACTACAACAGCTGGGCCGGTCATTCTAATGTCACGCGAGTAAACGAATTTGAATGCATCGCAGTTTTCTCAATCTTCCGTAAAATACGCCGCATGAATGCTCTCCAAATCCGCCTTCTGTCCCTCGTGTGCTTCGCGGCGTTCTGCGCGACCCTCACCTACTGGGTCATCACGCTGTCGTCGCATTCGGCGCCGGTTCCCGCTGCCGCTGCGCGTCAGCCCCTCTCGACCGACCAGGCCGCCACGTTGTTCGGCGGTCAGCTCACCCGCACCGTCAACCAGGACATCCATCTGTATGGCATCCTCGCGCTGCGCGACGGCGCCGCGGCCATCGTCAGCGTCGGCGGCGAACCGCCGCACACCGTCTCGCTCGGCAACGCCGTGATGGAGGGCACCAAGCTTGCCGAAGTGCGTGCACGTTCGATCATCATCGATCGCCACGGCGTGCATTCGGAAGTGTTCCTGCCCAACGCCGCGCCCGGTCCTACCATCTACGTGCGCTGAACCTGCATGCCGCGCCTCGCTGCCTGACAACGGCTGAGGCGCTGCAGTAACGGCGGTCGCGCCGCCGTTACTGCACCAGGTTGTTCAGCTCGATGATCGGCATCATCACCGCCAGCACGATCACCAGCACCACGCCGCCCATCGCCAGAATCAGCAACGGCTCCAGCAGGCTCGTCAAAAACATCGTGCGCCGCTCGAGCTCGCGCGATTCGCCTTCGGACGCGCGGTCGAGCATCGTGGTCACGTCGCCGGTCGCTTCGCCGGAGCGGATCAGGTGCACCAGCACCGGCGGGAACGTCTTCGTATTGCCGAGCGCGCGCGACAACGACGTGCCTTCGCGCACGCGCACGATCGCATCGTCGATGTTTTCGCTCATCGCGCGATTGCTCAGCGTTTCGCCGGCAGCTTGCAGGGCGCGCAGGATCGGCACGCCGGCTGCGGTCAGAATGCCCAGCGTGCTGGCAAAACGCACCGTGTTATAGCCGCGCACCAGCTTGCCGAGCAGCGGGGCGGTCAGCAGCCAGCGGTCGAACGCGAGCCGCGGCCCGGGCTGCGCCAGAATCGTGCGCACCACGTAGACCAGCACGGCGACGCCGATCAGCACCGCCCACCAGTAGCTGCGCACGAAGCCGGACAGCGCCATCATCATGACGGTCAGAAACGGCAGCTGCTGCTTGGTGCTCGCGAACACGTTGACCACCTGCGGCACCACATAGCTGAGCAGGAAGGTGACGATCCCGAATGCGATCAGCGTGACGATCGCCGGGTACGTGAAGGCCAGCACGATTTTCTGCTTCAGCGCGTTGCGTTGCTCGATGTAATCGGCAAGACGCGACAGCACCAGCCCCAGCTTGCCGGTGTGCTCGCCGGCGGCAACCAGCGCGCGGTAAATATCCGGGAAATCCTTCGGATGCTGCGACAGCGCGTTGGCCAGCGAATGGCCGCCCAGCACTTCGGCGCGAATCGACGCCATCAGTTCGCGGATGTAGTCGCGCTCCGATTGCTCGGTCAGCACCGCGAGCGCTTCGTCGAGCGGCAGGCCGGCGATCAGCAGGCTCGCGAGCTGGCGCGTCAGGATCGCCTGCTCGCGCTGCGACAGCTTGCGGCCCAGCGACAGGCGCTGCGTGCGTTCACCGCGCGTGCGTGTCGCCGCGGGTTCGACGACCAGTGGCGTCAAACCCTGCGTGCGCAGTTGCGTACGCGCGCCGCGC
>Ga0310813_10002669_pt1 | contig 10793 bp, 9 predicted proteins | sample YN3metagenome_FD_203086 | JGI IMG/M metagenome (GOLD analysis project Ga0310813, IMG submission 203086) | Soil microbial communities from experimental microcosm in Duke University, North Carolina, United States - YN3 | ecosystem: Engineered > Artificial ecosystem > Soil microcosm > Unclassified ... | reverse complement strand
AGGAACGTCACCGGAAGAATTGCTGCGGAACGAAGTGGTTAGGAACTGGGACGTCAGGGCGGTGACCTCGTGACGGTGAATACGATGATCCCCGTCGCGCGGCCCTGGATGGGCGAGGAGGAAGCCGGCGCGGCGCGCCGCGCGATTCTCTCCGGATGGGTGACACAGGGGCCTGAAGTCGCGGCGTTCGAGCGCGAATTCGCCGCGGCGGTCGGCGCCACGCATGCCTGCGCCGTGTCGAGTTGTACGACGGCACTGCATGTCGCGCTCGTCGCACTCGGCGTCGGCAGCGGCGATGAGGTGATAACGGTCAGCCACTCTTTCATCGCGACGTCGAACGCGATCCGCTACTGCGGCGCCACGCCTGTTTTCGTCGACATCGATCCGACGACGTTCAACATCGATCCAGCGCTCGTGCAAGAGGCGATCACGCCGAAGACGAAGGCGATTATCGCCGTCCATCAACTCGGGATGCCGTGCGAGCTGTCGTCGCTCGTCTCGATTGCAACGCGGCGCGGCGTGCCGTTGGTTGAAGACGCCGCGTGCGCCATCGGCAGCGAGATCGAGTGGCAGGGGAACTGGCAGCGGATCGGTCGCCCGCATGGCGATGTCGCCTGTTTCTCGTTTCACCCGCGCAAGCTGCTTTCCACCGGCGACGGCGGCATGTTGACGACATCACGCGCCGACCTCGACCGCGCCTTTCGTCTGCTGCGGCATCACGGTATGAGCGTGTCCGATGCGGTCCGCCACTCGTCCGATCGCGTCATCTGTGAGCAGTACCCGGTGGTCGGGTTCAACTACCGCATGACCGACATTCAGGCCGCGATTGGGCGTGAGCAGCTCAAGCGGCTGCCGGCGATCGTCTCCCGTCGTCGCGAGCTTGCCATGCGATACACCGTCCGGCTGCAGTCAAGCAATCGCGTGGTGGTGCCGCGCGAGCCGCCATGGGCGCGCACGAACTGGCAGAGTTACGCAATCCGGCTGGACGACGGGATCGATCAGCACGCGCTGATGCAGACACTGCTCGACGCCGGGGTCGCCACGCGGCGCGGCGTCATGAACGTCCACCGCGAAACATCGTATCCACCCGGGTCGTGGCGGGCCGGCAGCGGCCTTCTGCAGAGCGAACGTGCACAGGAAAGTACGGTTGTCCTGCCGCTTTACCACCAATTGACCGAAGAAGATCAGGACCGAGTGGTCGCCGCGCTCACGTCGGCCATTCGTGATCTGTGATTTGTGATTAGTGTCCTCACGCCGGCTTTCAATGAGGCGGCAAACCTGCCGCGCCTGTACGAACGTCTCGTCGAAACGATGAGGAAGGTCGGCGGCGAGTGGGAATGGGTGATTGTCGACGATCACTCAGGCGACGAGACGTTCTCGGTCGTCGAAGCGCTGGCGATGCGCGATGTCCGTGTCCGCGGCTTCAGGCTGGCACGCAACTCCGGATCGCATGTCGCGATCACGTGCGGCCTGCATCAGGTCGAGGGAGATGCCGCGATTATGATCGCCGCCGACCTGCAGGATCCGCCCGAGACGATGGAAGAGATGATTGCGCGATGGCGGCAGGGCGCGCAGGTCGTGTGGGCGACTCGGCGCGAGCAGCCAGGCGACCGATCGCATCGCGGCTTCGCCGCTCTCTATTACTGGATGATGCGGCGTCTCGTCGGCATGAAGGAAATGCCGGCGCGCGGCGCCGATTTCTTTCTGCTCGATCGACTCGTCGTCGACGCGTTCCGCCGCTTCCCCGAGCGCAACGTAAGCGTTCTGGCGCTCATCACCTGGCTCGGCTTCCGGCAGGAGTTTGTCGAATACGACAAGCAGCCGCGGACCGCCGGGCAATCCGGCTGGACGCTGGCACGCAAGATCAAGCTCGTCGTCGATTCGATCACGTCGTTCTCTGATTTTCCGATTCGCATCTGTACTTCCGTCGGACTGGCGCTGATGCTCGTGTCGGTGGCGCTGCTCGTGTTCGCGATTGCTCTTCTGCCGCAGCTCGGCGGAGGAGTGCTGTTTCTCCTGTCGCTGATCGTCGGGCTTGGCGGTTTGCAGCTCGTGGCCATCGGCGTCGTCGGCGAATATGTCTGGCGGGCGCTCGAGGAGTCGCGACGGCGTCCCGCCTACCTGATTGAAGCGCTCGTGGGCCACAGGGAACCAGCCACGGCCCTGCGAAGCGCCGGCGAGCGTCTTGGGGACCCCGCCAAGTTGCCGTAGAATGAGCACTTATCCCTGAGGCACCCTTTTGATCGACTGCATTGCTGGTTACCACCTGAATCCCTGGACCTGCGGCATCGCGAAGTTCAACGCGATTCTCGCCCGGCGGCTCGACCTGCCGGTGGTCCGGATCGGGTCTACTGAACTCGCCAACTACCGGCGGCCCCTGTTGTCCCTGAAAATGAACGAATTTTCCGCGGAGGACGCGCTCGCACTCGACACGTGGATCGAGCGCCACGCCGGCGAATTCGAGCTGTTCCTCCATGCCTTTGACAACACGGCGCTCGAAAAGCGCATGCTTGCAGCCGCAGCCCGGGTTGCGTGCGGTAATCGCGAGCTGTTCGAGCAACTGCATCCGGTCCGGTCCGATATTGTTGAGTCGTTCTGCCCTGGCACCCTGCTGAACCCGCAGCGTTTCGACGATACCCAGTTAAAGGTTTTCACTTTCGGCATGGCGCACAAGATCCGCGTGTCGCTGTACCGCCGGTTGCGGGACCTGCTGGATGCAACCGGCAAGAGCTATTCGGTGTTCGTCTCGACCGCGCTGCACGAGAACACGAGCTTCGACGACTCGTTCATCGTCCGGTTCGATGAGCTGCAGTCGATCTTCAACGGGCAGATTTACTTCATGGGCTACCTGTCGGACACGGCGGTGTTCAACCACCTCGTCGACTGCAACTTCCTTGCGGCGTTCTTCGAGAAGGGGCTGCGCGCGAACAACACGACGGTGAACGCGGCCATGGAAGTCGGCTGCGCGGTGATCACCAACCTCGATGAGTACTCGCCGGACGGGCTCGTGCACATGACGAATGTGATCGACATCAATCGATGCGAGGCGCTTCCGGATCCGGCGGAAGCGGAAAAGATCGGGCGCGCGGCGCGCGACATCGCGCACACCGACTACGGATGGGACCAGCTGGTCGCGCAACTGCGCCCAGTCGTACAAGCATAGGGGCGCGGACCTTCTGCGGTCCGCGACAGGGAGACAGGTACTTGGCAGGCACATTCAGAATCGGACAGCACGAGATTGGCGATCACTCCCGGTGCTACGTCATCGCGGAAATCGGCCACAATCATCAGGGCAACCTCGACAAGGCGCGCGAGCTGTTCCGCGAGGCAAAGACGGCGGGCGCGCACGCGGTCAAGCTGCAGAAGCGCGACAACCGCGGGCTGTACACGCGCGCCGCGTACAACAAACCGTACGACAACGAAAACAGCTTTGGCTCGACCTACGGTGAGCACCGCGAGTTTCTCGAGTTCGGTGTGCACGAATACAAAGAGCTGCAGGCATTCGCCGCGGAGCTTGGCGTCGATTTCTTCTCCACCGCCTTCGATCTCGCCAGCGCCAATTTCCTGCGCGAACTCGACGTGCCGGCCTACAAGATTGCGTCAGGCGACCTGAAGAGCACGCCGCTGCTGCGCCACGTCGCCAGCTTCGGCAAACCAATTATCGTGTCGACCGGCGGCGCCACGATCGAAGACGTGCAGCGCGCCTACGATGCGATCATGCCGATCAACCAGCAGCTCGCGATCCTGCAGTGCACCGCCGGTTATCCGGCGGCGTTCGAGGAGCTCGACCTGCGCGTGATCAGCACCTACCGCGATAGGTTCCCGGGCGCGGTGATCGGGTTCTCCAGCCACGACAACGGCATCGCCATGCCGGTCGCCGCCTACATACTCGGCGCGCGCATCGTGGAAAAGCATTTCACGCTGAACCGCGCCAGCAAGGGAACGGACCATGCCTTCTCGCTCGAACCCCTCGGGCTCCGCAAGATGTGCCGCGATCTCGAACGCACGCACGAGAGCGAGAAAGCGCCGATCATCAAGATGGGCAAGAGCCTGGTCGTCGCCCGCGATCTGCCCAGCGGCCACATCCTCGGTCCGAACGACATCGTCATGAAGTCTCCCGGCGGCGGCATCCCGCCCTACGATCTGAACAAGGTGCTCGGACGCGTGACGCTGCGGCCGCTGATGGAGGATGACTTCCTGACCTTCGAGGTGTTGAGTAAGCCGGACGTCGAGCTCGCGCGTTCGTGAACGGTCCGTTCAGTCTCGAGCATCACATCGCCGTCGTCACCGGTGCCTGCGGGAAGCTGGGTCCGATCTGGATCGAGGCGCTCGTCGACGCCGGCGCACGCGTTGCGGCACTGGAACTGCCCGGTGCGCCTGCATCGGCGCCGTACCGCGCCGTCGCAGAGCGCGCGGGCGCCCGCGTCCAGCGCGTCGACTGCGACATCACGAATCGCGAGTCCATTGAGAGCGCGGCAGCGACCGTGGAGGCGCAAATCGGACAGCCAACAGTCCTGGTCAACAACGCGGGCGTCGATCAGCCGCCGGATTCCGGCGGCAACCGATCGCGCATCGCCGATCTGCCGATCGAACAGTTCCGCCGCATGCTCGACGTGAACCTGATGGGCACGTTTCAGGTGACGCAGGTGTTCGGTTCAGAGATGGCGGCGCGCGGCCGCGGATCGATCATCAACATCGGCTCGCTCTACGCGTCCGTATCGCCCGACCAGCGGTTCTACGATCACCTGCCCGGGGATCTGCCGTTCCTGAAGTCGCCGGCATACGGTGCGTCGAAGGCGGCGGTCGTCAACATGACGAAGTACTTCTCGACGTTGTGGGGGCCGCACGGAGTTCGCGTGAACGCGTTGTCGCCGGGCGGCGTCGCCGGTGGTCAGGACGATCAGTTCAAGCGCAAGTACGGCTCACGCGTGCCGCTCGGTCGCATGGCGGACGTTGAGGATCTGAAAGGGCCGCTCGTGTTTCTCGCTTCATCTGCCTCGTCGTACGTGACGGGGCACGAGTTACGCGTCGATGGAGGGTTTACCGCCTGGTAGGCGCGTCGCGGCGCGTCGTGTTCATCGGCAGCAAGCGAATGGGGCTTCGCTGCGTGACCGCGATGCAGGCCAGCGGCGCTGCCGACATCGCGGCAATCGTAACGTTCGACGATCGTACCGACGCGCGCACGGTGTTCAACGAGCTGCACTGCTTCGCCGAGACGCATCGGATACCGGCCACAGTCGTGCACGGCGACGCCGCTCTGCTGACCGCGGTTCGCAACGCCCGGCCAGAGCTCGCAATCGTATGCGGCTGGTACTCGATGATTTCCGCGCATGCACGGGCGCTGGCGCCGCGCGGGTTCATCGGCGTGCACAACTCGCTGCTACCTCGGTATCGAGGCGCAGCGCCCCTGGTGTGGGCGCTGATGCACGGCGAACGCGAGGTGGGCCTGTCGATGTACACGCTTACAGACGGCATGGACGACGGCGATCTATGGGCCCAGACATCGACAGCGGTGGCGCCTGACGAGTACATCGGAACGGTATTGGAACGGCTGGAAGAGGCGTGCGAGAGGATGATTCGCGACGTCTACCCGCGCATCTTTGACGACAGCCTCTCGCCGGTGCCGCAGGACGGCGCGCAGGCGACCTACGGGACTATCCGTACGCCGGCGCACGGACGCATCGACTGGCATGAACCGGGGGAAGATATCTGGCGCGCAATCCGTGCGCAGTCGCATCCCTATCCAGGCGCCTTCACGGCGTACGATGGTCATCGTCTCGTCGTATGGCGAGCGCACCCGTTCGCGTCGCCGTACTACGGACGTGCCGGTGAACTTGTGCGTGGACCGCGAGGCGAGATGCTCGTCATCTGCGGCGATCATCGAGCGCTCGTGCTCGACGACATTCAGATCGACGACGCGCAGGCGAACCCCTCGGCCGCGCTGCGTCCGCGCGTCGTACTCGGAGAACTTCGAGAATCGTGAATAGTCCGGTGCTGCAATGAGTGTGAACGTTGAACCTGCTCCCGTCGATCTAAGTGTCGTTCCCGCACTGATCCCGAATCAGATCGGTCGCGAGGATCGGATGGCCGACGGCGGCAAGGTGTTCGTGAAGATGGATCCGGCGACGGGACGGCCGTTATGCGAAGTCGTGCGGTCCACTCGAGGCGACGTGGACGCTGCGGTCGCGCGCGCGAAAGCGGCGCAACCCGCCTGGGCGGCGATGACCGTGGTCAAGCGCGGCGACATTCTCCGCAACATCGCGCTCCTGATGCGCGAGCATCGCGATGAGATCGCCTCGCTGGTGGCAAAGGAAACCGGCAAGTCGAAGAAGGACGCGCTCGGCGAAACCGACGCCGCCATCGAGATGGGATTTTTCGTCGCCGGCGAAGGGCGACGGTTCTACGGTCAGACGACAACGAGTGCCGTGCCGAACAAGTTCGCGATGGTCGTGCGACAGCCGCTTGGCGTTGCCGGACTGATCATCGCCGCGAACACGCCGATTGCGAACGTTGCCTGGAAAGCGTTTCCGGCGCTCCTCTGCGGCAATGCCGCGATTCTGAAGGCGGCGGAAGACACGCCGCTCTCGGCCTGGGCGTTTGGTGTGCTCGCGCGCGAAGCCGGCGTTCCTGATGGCGTCTACACGACGCTGCATGGCTTCGGTGAAGAGGCGGGTGCGCCGCTCGTTGAACATCCCGACGTCGCTGTCGTCAGCTTCACAGGTTCGTGCGAAGTCGGCCGATGGATCGCCGAAACGGCTGGCCGACGCCTGGCGAAGGTCTGCCTGGAGCTGGGCGGAAAGAACCCGTTGATTGTCTGTGACGATGCGGATCTGCAGAACGCGGTGACGTGGACGCTTGGGTCGGCGTTCAGCAATGCGGGACAGCGCTGCGCCGCCGGCAGCCGCATCATCGTCTTCGATGCGGTGTACGACAGGTTCAAGACGATGCTGGTGGAGGCGACGAAGAGGATGAAGGTTGGCACCGCCGACACCGACGACTACGGCCCAGTGATCAACGAAGAGCAGCTGCGCAACATGCTGGCCGCGGTTGGCCGCGCGAAGGAAGCCGGTGCCCTGGTGCTCACCGGCGGCGAACGTCTCACCGGTGGATCCTATGGCGACGGCTATTTCGTGGCGCCGACCATCGTCGAGCACGTTGGTCCGAATGACGAGATCACGCGCAGCGAGCTGTTCGGGCCGATTACCTCTCTGTATCGTGTGAACAGTTTCGAGGAGGCGGTTGCGCTCGCCAACGATTCGCCGTTCGGCCTGACCGCATCCATTCATACACAGAACATCAATCGTGCGATGACGTTCATCGGCCGCATCCAGGCGGGTGTTGCGGTCGTCAATGGCGGTACGTACGGGAGCGAACCGCATATGCCGTTCGGCGGTTTGCGCAATTCAGGCAATGGCTGGCGCGAGGCGGGAACGCAGGCGCTTGACGTGTACTCCGATCTGAAGACCGTTTACATCAACCACAACCCACAGAGTGTGTAATGACTCCCGACCCCATTGCCGTAGCGCTCATTCCCGCTCGTCAGGGGTCCAAGCGGGTTCCGGGCAAGAACGTGCGTCTGCTGAATGGGCATCCGATGCTCGCGTACACGATCGCACCGGCGCTCGAGAGCGGCGTGTTCGATGCGGTAGTTGTCTCGACAGACTCCGAAGAGACGGCAGCGATTGCGCGAGAGTACGGCGCGGAGGTTCCGTTTCTACGGCCGGCAGCGTTTGCGACGGATACCTCGCCCGACATCGAGTGGGTGGAGTACACGCTGCGGGAGCTGCAGGCGCAGGGCCGCAGGTGGGACGCGTTTTCGCTGCTGCGTCCAACGAGTCCGTTCCGGACACCGGAGACGATCCGGCGCGCGTGGCGGCAGTTCACAACGGACCCGAGTGCGGATTCGCTGCGCGCGATCGAACTGTGCGCGCAGCACCCGGGGAAGATGTGGGTCGTGGACGGGAACCGAATGCGTCCGCTGCTCGATCAGCCCGAGCCGCGAACGCAGCCGTGGCATAGCACGCCGTATCAGGCGCTGCCCCGTGTCTACGTCCAGAACGCCTCGCTCGAAATCGCCTGGACGCGCGTTCCGTTCGAAACGCACACGATTGCCGGCGATGTGCTGATGCCGTTCATCACAGAAGGCTATGAAGGGTTCGATATCAACGATCCGCACGACTGGATGATCGCGGAGCGTTTGCTGGCGGATGGCGCGGCGGCGCTGCCGCACGTAGGCCGACCTGAAGGTCGGCGTCTGCAGGCGTAGAGGCCACAGACGTAGAGGCCGCTCTTCAGACCGGCCTGAATGAATTGACATATGGGCGATTTACAAACTGAGCAGGGCGACAGTCTAGAGCTTCGCTTCGTTCCTGTTTCCGAATTCACGCGCGTGATGGATGCGAAGGGCAGCGCTTCGGCGAAGGCGGCGGCGTTTGCCGCGCTGGCGCGCATCAACACGCTCTATATGATTGCCGGCGCCTGGTCGGGCCATATCGGCACCAGCTTCAGCTCGCTCGAGATCATGAGCTGGCTGTTCCTCAACGAGCTTCGCGATCTGAAGAAGGGCCCTGATCAGTGCGACATCTTCTTCTCGTCCAAAGGGCATGACGCGCCGGCGCTTTACTCGGTGCTGATCGGGCTCGGTCTGCTCCCGGCTGACAATCTTCACCAGTTGCGCCGCATCGGCGGGCTGCCCGGCCATCCGCATGTGGAGACGCCGTATATCCAGGCAAATACCGGTTCGCTTGGCATGGGTATCTCGAAGGCCAAGGGGATGGCGCTGGCCAACAGGCAGGCGGGCGTTTCACGACGTATCTTCGTGCTGACCGGCGACGGCGAGCTGCAGGAAGGTCAGTTCTGGGAGTCGCTCGGCTCCGCCGTACACCTGAAGCTCGGCGAGATCGTCGCGATCATCGATCACAACAAAATTCAATCCGACACCTGGGTACGGAGGGTCAGCGATCTCGGCGATCTCGAGGCGAAGCTCCGCGCCTTCGGCTGGCACGTCAGCCGATGCGACGGCCACGACGTCACCGCGATCGAGCGGACTCTCCGATCGCTCGATGCGGTGACGGATCGGCCCAAGGTCATCATCGCCGACACGATCAAGGGCCGCGGTGTGTCGTTCATGGAAGGACCGCAGGCGCTGCACAAGGACGACGATCTGTATCTCTTCCACTCGGGTGCGCCGCCCGAGCAGCAATACATCGACGGCTTGAGCCAACTGCTCGAGACCGCGACGCAGACGTTCGCATCGCTCGGCCTCGGCGAGCTGAAGACCGAAACGCGTACCCGCAATCCGCGGCGCGAGCCGCGCGACACGCACAACCTCGTGGCGGCCTACGGCAAGGCGCTCGTGCATCAGGCGGAAAGGCATCCGCATCTGATCGCGCTCGACGCGGATCTAATCAAGGACTGCGGCCTGCTGGAGTTCGCGGCGAAGTTCCCGCAGCGATTCGTCGAATGCGGCATCGCCGAGCAGGACATGGCGTCGATGGCGTGCGGCATGGCGCATCGCGGCGCGCTGCCGATCGCCCATTCCTTCGCCTGCTTCCTGTCGACGCGCCCCAACGAGCAGATCTACAACCAGTGCAGCGAGGCGTCGAAGGTGATCTACGTCGGCTCGCTTGCCGGATTGCTGCCCGGCGGCCCCGGACACTCGCATCAGTCGGTGCGCGACATCAGCGCCTTGAGCGCAGTACCCAACCTGCTGCTCGCGGAGCCCGCCGCAGAAGGCGAGGTGCACGCACTGCTCGACTACCTGGTGAACGGCACGTCAGCAAGCGGCTACCTTCGTCTCGTTTCGGTGAAGTGGCCGCTCCCCTTTTCGTTTCCGACGAACCTGCGTGTCGAGGAAGGTAAGGGCTGGGTCGTGCGGCCGGGAACGGACGCGGTGGTGTTTGGCTACGGCCCGTGGATGCTTTCGAATGCGTGGCACGCCGCGGACGAAATCGAGCAATCGACCGGCGCGCGCATCCGCATCGTGAACCTGCCATGGCTGAATCGAGTCGATCGCAGCTGGCTGAAGGACACGATCGGCGGATGCCGCACCGTGATCACTCTCGACAACCATTACGTGCGAGGTGGGCAGGGCGACATGCTCGGCGCCGCGATCGCGGAGCTGAGCCTCGATCCGGCCGCACGGGTCACCCGCCTCGGCGTCACCGAACTGCCCCAGTGCGGCAGCAACGACGAGGTGCTCGCCTATCACGGACTCGACATCGCAGGGCTCGTGAAACTGTTCCGCTCCGCGCTCGATCGCGTGCCGCAAATCGCATGATCGTTCTCTTCTGGGATATCGACGGCACGCTGCTGACGACGGGGAAGGCCGGTGTCCCGGCGTGGGAACAGGCAGTGCGTGAGGTCACGGGAAAGGATTTTCAGCTGGCGTCCATTCGTGTGCCCGGCCTGACCGATTTTCAGATCGCGGCGCGCACGTTCGAGCTGCTTGACGTCCCGACGGCACCAGAAACGATCGCGCGCGTGGTGACGCGCTACGAAGACCTGCTGCCATCGTCGTTGCCGTTGAAGAAGGGCCGTGTCCTGCCGAACGTCCGCGAGATTCTCGAGGCGCTTCGCCATCGCGACGATGTCCGGTCGTACCTGCTGACGGGCAACACGCGGCGTGGCGGCAGCGCGAAGTTGAGGCACTATGACCTGCTGCAATATTTTCCCGACGGAGCGTTCGCCGAAGATCAGGGGCTTCGCGCCACCATCGCGACCCGTGCGCTCGATCTGGCGCGACGTGCCGGAGAGGTGGACCTCGAACACGTATTCGTTATCGGCGACACGCC
>Ga0310813_10002668_pt1 | contig 10793 bp, 13 predicted proteins | sample YN3metagenome_FD_203086 | JGI IMG/M metagenome (GOLD analysis project Ga0310813, IMG submission 203086) | Soil microbial communities from experimental microcosm in Duke University, North Carolina, United States - YN3 | ecosystem: Engineered > Artificial ecosystem > Soil microcosm > Unclassified... | reverse complement strand
CCAACGAACGTGGCTTGGACATCCATGAATGAATAAGTCTTGGACATGGCGGTTTACCCCTTAGCGGTTGGTCTGGATGATGGTGAACACGAAATGCACGGCGCCGGCCAGCTTGAGCGCAATCTGCATCGTCGGGGCGATGCGCGCGGCACGATCGGCCGCCGATTGCGTCGACACGGGCGGGCAGTAGATGTAGAAGCCGTTTTGCAGGAAATCGCCGGTCGACAGCTCGCCGAACCCGTCCGCGTCCCACGTACCCGGCGCGGCCAGGCCGTTCGCCACGGCTTGCGCGCAGCGGGCGGCCGCGGCCGCAATCAGGCGATTGACGCCCGCATCGGTCTGGGGCACCTTGTTGGAACCGTACAGCGTGTTGAAAATCGCCGTCTCAACATCGTTGGCGAGCCAGTCGGTACCCTGGATTTCGTCGATGAAATACCCGGCGGCCGTGACGCCCTCTTGCACGATGGTGGTGTCATTGTTCAGGTGAATGAACACGTTCGCGCGCTTGGTGCGCGCGCTGGCGTACTGCGCGACGGTCATCGTTTCGACGGTCACGCCGGGCTCTTGCTTGAACTTGTACGTAATGGTCGTGTTCGACCCGTTGAAATTGATCGTCGCGCCGCGGCCCATGAGCGAAAACACCGCGTAGGGATTCGAGGACGAGTACTGCACGAACGAGCGCGACAGCGTCGCCGCTTTCAGCACGTAGGCCAGGTCGGTCGTTGCCGTCGAAACAAGGACGTTCGGGTCTTGCGTGGTGAACCCAGCGAAGCGCACGGGGGAGAGCGCCTCGACGACGGCCGCGACGGCGGGCATGTCCGCATCCGCCGCGCCGGTACCCGTGGCCGCGATGCCGACGAAATACCAGGCGTTGGACATTTCCGCCAGCAACGTGACGGCCTCGGCCAGCGTTTCGGATTCGACCCCGTCCACCAGGCTTGCGCCGTCCGTCGCGCGTAGGCCCATGACTTCCGACAGGCTCTCATCGCCGGCCACGACGGCGGGGAATGAGAGCGTCGACGTGTCGCCGGCCGTGGCGCTTTCGATGATGAACCGGCCGCGCACGCTGTCCCACGTGCACGTCGCGGCCGCGGCGAGTTCGGCCGTGATGGCCGCCGCAACGGCGTTGAGGTTGCCCGCCCCGGACAGGTCGATGCCCACCATAGCGGTAACGACGCCGTCAATGGTGAGGGTCAGTTTACCGGCATTGATGGCGGTGAAGTTGGCGAGCGTTTGGTCGGCCGCCGAGAGCGCGCCGCCCAGCAACAGGCCGGCCGTGTCGGTCTGGGCCCAACGGCCGATGTAGAACAGCGAGGGCTTGGGGCTCTGCGCAAAGAACGCGGTGGCCGCCAGGTACTCGGGCATCGTGCTGCCGAAGTCGGCGCCAACCTCGGTCAACGAGCCGTAGGAACGGATGCGCTCGGTCACGTCGATGACTTCGGAACCGCCGACGGCCAGCGTCGCGCCGAAATTGCGCGTCGCGGCCGCAACCGGCGAAAGGTTCACCGTCACATTGACGATTTGCGAGACGGGGTAGCCGGTTGAAATGGGCATTTGCTCTCTCCTAAAAATTACGGGGCCGGGACGGTAAAGGTGCGCTCGAGCGGGGGTACGCCATCGGTAACGATGACACCCTCGGCGGCCACGAGATTTTCGATTCCGTAGGTGCGCGTGAAGCCGCGCGCGAAAAATACGGTGTAGTCATAGCGCCGGAACCACAGGTTATTGATTTGCTCGGGCACTGAGACGATGGGCAATTGGTCCCGGTAGCGCAGGCCGTAGGGGCGGATCGCCTCGAGGTTCTGCGGAAGGCTCAAGCCGTCCCGCATCACGGCGGCGTAGCGCTGGCCGTTGGGACCGTAGAACGAAAACGCGACCTCGACAAGCTCGTGCCGCTGTACCGTGTCGGTGCCCAAGCCGCCTCCCGCCGTCGGGTTGTGCTTGATCGCCGGGCCGGCGTCAGCCTTTTGCGACCGGACGCCCACGGCGGCCCAATTCACGTCCCGCTCGGGCGTCTTGGGCACGACGGTTTGCCAGCGCGGGCGCACAAAGGCGCCGGCAAGCCCCGTAATGCCCACGGTCAGCCCCTGAAACAGGGCGTCGAGTTCGGCGTCCTCCTCGGGCGGCGTGAGGACGGAAGGGGCCAGGTAGCCGCCGGATGCGCTCGTATTGGGCATGTCAGGCTCCCGCGACCGGGATGAGGTCGCACGTCGCGGCCACGAAGCCGGCGCCGAAGTGCGAATAGTCGTCGACGTTGACGACGGTGTACCGCGCGCCCTTCCAAACGACGAGGTCGGCCGGGGTCGTGCCGGCGGGGCCGCCCGCGGTCAGCCGCGTGACCGTGTGGATGGTGATGTTGCTCTCGACCTGTTCGCCCGTCTCGCTGCGCGTCATGCGCGAGCCGTCCGCCGCGCACACGACGCCCGAGAACGCCGTCGTGGTTTCCGCGTCAGAGGCGATGCCCCCCGCGCTCACGGTTTGCACGTTGCGCACGTAGGAGAGCCCCGACGTTTCGCAAAAGTCGGGGTCGGCCAGGATGTCGGAAACGTCGAGGAGGGCCATTACCGCACCACGTAGCCAACGGAGTTGCGAAACTGCCCCGAGTCGATCAGGGGCTTGGCGGAAGCGGTCGACGGCGCGTTGCCGGCGGCGCGGCTGGCGAGTTCGGCCCGCGCGCCCTTGCTGCCCCGCTTGCCGCGGCGCGCCCGCGCGCGCAGCGTGGCGTCGGACAGCGGGGTAAAGTCGCCACTGTTGATCTTGGCGCGCACGGCGTTTTGCGCCGTCAGCCCGGCGCGCTCGAGGTTGCCCGCGATGGCGCCCGGCTGACCGCTGAGCGCCGCTTTCGCCGCGCCCCCGAGTTCGGCCGCGACTTCCGCTTGCACGTCCTTGACGCCCGGCACGAGCCACGGGCGGGCGGGGATGTTGGCCGCGGGGCTACCGTTCTCCATGATGTAGCCGATGGTCGCGTTATTCATCGGGTCGCCCTCGCGCGGCGCCTTGGTCTGGGGGATGCCCACGAGCACGTCCCGCGCCACTAGGGCGCCTATGCCTTTGGTGACGGCGGCCAGCTTGTCGACGGTCATGGCGGCGCCGCTTTTCATAGCTGCATGCCCCCGGCGCCGAACAGGCGCGCGAGCTGTAGGAACTGAATGCCGTAAGTCGACAGGTTCCAATACGCGCCATTGGTCAGCGAAATATTGCTCACGTCATAGCCCGCCGATACCTTGTCGACAGCCTTTGACGTGAGCACCCCGACGCCCTGGCCGGGAATGCCGCCCCCCGCCGCGGCCGCAACGTTGCGGCGCGCGACGGTGAGTTGATGGCATACGAAAAGCTCCGTGGCTTGGTCGAGCATGTCTTGCCACACGTCCGCGCGCAGCAACTTCCCCGCGACGACCAACCAAAAGTCAATCGTCGCTGTAGGGTAGTTGGGCACGCTCGCGAACTCGACAAAGTCGGTTCGGATTTGTGCAGCGGTGACGGCCACGGGGTTGCCTTACTTTTTGCCGGGGGTCGACTGGCGAGCCTTGGCGAGTTCGGCGCGCAGGTTGCCCGCTTCGGCTTGCGCCGCGGCGAGCTTGACCTCGAGCGCCTTGAGCCGCTCGTCGGGCGACTGGTTCAGGGCCAGGCGCAGGCCGTCCAGCTCGTCGGCCTGGCCGCGCACCGTCGCGAGCGCCTCGTCGCGCTCGCCCTCGACCGTGGCGACACGGGCTTTCAGGGCCGCGACTTCCGCCTCGTGCATCGTGGCCGCCTCGCTCGCCGCGATGTCGCTGTCGGGGCGTTCCGTGGTGTGCAGCTTGACCCACGGGTGCGCGGCGTACTCGGCATCGAGGCGGGACATGCCCGCCGGGATATCGAGGATGCCGGCGACGCCAACGGTCGGCTTGCCCGTGTTGAGCTTGAAGCTCTTGGGGGCGTAGACGGCGACTTTGCCGTCGCCCTTTTTTTCGGTGGTCATGGGCGGTCCTTAGATGCCGTCGCGGTAGGCGATGGTTTCCGGGTACACCGTCTCGACCTGGCCGAGACGGCCGTAGTAGGTCGTGATCTGGCGCAGGCTGCGGTATTCCATCGGCGTGCGTTGCAGCGGCACCAGCGGGAAGCGCACGAACTGTTGCCGCTTGGTGTAGGCAACCATCCGGGTCGAGGCGCCCGCGCCGGCCGTCGGCAACCACTTGAGGGGCTGGATGTTGAGCGGCGTGCCGTTGGTGGCGGTGCTGATGTTATTCATCACCAGGTATTGCAGGATGCTGATGTTCCCCGCATCCGACACGATGTTGCCGACGATGTAGGCATATTGCGCCGGGGGCAGCCGCAGCTGGTCCGGGCAAATCGCGTAACCCGAGGCGGCCCATGCGCTCGTGAGCAACTCGTTCACGTCGGCCAGGATTTCGGCCACAGTGGCGCCGGCCGCCCAGCCGCCATTCGTTGCGTTCGCCACGTTGGTGACGAGGGCCGCATTGACCAGGCCCGTCATGCCGAGGGCATCATCGCCGATGTAGACCTGTTCGTCGACATCCATGTTGTACTTGAGCTGCATGCCCTCGTACTTCTGCACGTCGACCGGGCGCCCGAGCTGTTGCGCGCTGGCGAGTTCCGGCAGCGTCCAGCCCAGCTGCATCGCCCACAGGGGCAGCGGGTTGGCCGTCTTGCCGATGTCCAGCGCAATGCCGGTGATGGCGTCGGCGTTCGTGCCGGCCCATGCCTTGCCCGAGCCGGAAATGCCATTGGCCGCGCCAAACGTGCTGTTCGTGTAGGAGCTGGTTTCGTCGCCCATGCTCACGTCGCTGCGTAAGTCGATGTCGCGGCCCCACGTCACCGACGCCAACGGCATATGCAGCGTTGGGTCGAGGCGCTCGAGTTCGCCCACGAGGAAGGCGCCGGCCGAGTCGATCGTCGCTTGGTCGAAAGTCATGAGCCCGTCATGCGTGCGGCGCACGCCGCGCGAACGGCCGGGCCCGGTGTGGCTGGCGGGGGCTTTGCCGGATTGGATGATGCTGGCCAGGCTCGGGCGAGCGAGTTGGAGATTGAGTTTCATGGTTCGTGCTCCTCAGATGTTGTAGGCGATTTCGACGTTGCCGTCGGCGTCGGCCGCGCTCATGAACTTCGCGCCCGTGATGACTTCGCAGTCGCCGCCGTCCGCGGCCGCTTCGATCCCGCCGATGGGCTGGCCGACCGCGGCGTCGATACAGCGCACGTAGACGGCGCCGTTCAGAGCCGGGACGCCCGCGTTGCACTTCACGGTCATGTAGCCGCGGCGCAGGATGTCGGCGGGCAGGGCGTTGGCGGCCGGGACGCTGGTGCCCAGCGGGTCGGAGGCGTTCGCGCCTTGCGTGGGGTAGGGCCGCACGAGGAAGCCGTACACGAGGGCGCCGTCGTTGGCGGCCGCGACCGGGATGAACTTGCCGGCCACGATCTTGCCGGGGACGCCGTAGGAGGGGAAGGGCAGCGAGCTGTTTTTCGCCTGCGGTTCGACCGTGGCGACGGCTTGCCGGGAAATGTCGCCCGGCACCCCTTGCGGCATACGCGTGAGAAATGAGGTCATGAGAATTGCTCCGAAGTTGAGGGGGACGGGCTTACGCCTTGCCGTAGAACTTGGCGTTTTGCGCGTTTATCTCGGCGGGCGTCACCGTCCGGCCGAAATCCTTTGTCGTGCGGGGCGCATCGTGGCGGCCGCTCGTATTGTTGGCGATGCGCGCGACCTCGACGGCGGCGTTGAACAGCGGGCGCAGGGCGTCGACCGTCAGGGTCTTGAAGTCGACGCCGGCCACGATGGGGGCGATGACCGGGCCGGTCTTGGCGTCGGCGGTCGCCTTGACCAGGGCGCCGCGCATGATGCGCCCGGCGAGCCCCTTGGTCTTGACGGCGTCGCCCGTGGGCACCGCGGCGCCGGGAGTGAGGATTTCCACGCGCGACATGAGCGCAACCAGGCTGTCCCCGGTCATGACCTCGCCGCCGTCCAGCTTTTCGGCTTCCTGCGCGGCGAGCGCGACCTCATCCTCGGTCGGCGGCTTTTTCTCCTCTTCCATCGCGTCCTTCACGGCCTTGGCGATGACCGCGGGCAGCCCGTCGACGGTCTTTTGCAGGGCGTCGCAGGTTTTCTTGACCTCGGCGACATCGTCCTTGGTCGCCTTGTCGTCGTCCTCGTCCTCCTCGTCCCCGGGGCCGTCGGCGTCCTTCATGGCAGTGCGTAACGCCTTGGCATCGCGCTTCATGAAAGCCGCGGAGGCACGATCCCACCACGTCGAGGCGGGGGCTTTGGGGGTGGGTTTCGACATGATGATTTCCTCGTCTTTGATTGCACAACGGGAGCCGGCTCGCCCCCTCTCGACTAACGCAACGTGGTTGCCCACGATGTTGAATTGGCGCCCGACGCCGGGCTCAAGTTGCTCGTACTCAGCGTCGTATCCGCACGAGACCTGCATTGGCGCGCCTTTGCTCTTGGCCGCCTCGATTGCCGCGATGGCCTCCGCGTCGGTGATGAGGAGGTCGGCAAAAACATAGTCATCCTCGATCCCGGCGCCGCGCCGCACGTTCGTTGCGGTACCGACGGCAACCTCGCGCCAGCTCGCCGGGTCGACCTTGTCGTCGGGGTGCGTGAGCGTCACGGGCTTGCCCTCGAAAGAGCTGAGCGTCTCGGGGCGGAACACCTGATCCGGCTCGCGCATCACGCGGATAACGCCGGTTGGCGTCGGGTCGATCGGTACTTCGGTGCAGGCGTAGAGCTGTTCCCCGGTGCGGGCGATGGGGACGCTTTCGCAGAGCAGGTAGCCCTCAGGCGTTTTGCTCTGGTTCGCGCTCAACTCCTGCACGGTGTAGAACTGCCCCATTACCGGGAACCCCTCTTGATTTGTCGCGTATTGTGCACGAACTCAGCCATAACGCAAATTCTCACTTTTTATCGAGCTTGGGCAGGATGACGCGCGGCCAGCACCGGCAGTTAGGAAAGCCCCCCGCGTGGCCGGTCATCTTGTCGAGAACCGGAGGCTTGTCCCAATCCACGATCTTGCCTTGCATTTTCTTGTGCGAGGGCCTCACGTCGCCATCGCGAGAGGTCTCCCAAACGTACCCTTGCGAGCCAACCGCCAGGGCGCGCGCTTGCGTCAGGGTCGAGGCCGTGCGGGCAACTTCGGTGCGGGCAATGAGCATGGCGCGCGATTCGGACACGTCGCCCGAGCGCATTATTTCTTCTTTGATTTCCTTCGCGCGCGCGCCGTTCTCTAACGCCTCGACGGTCAGCGTGTGCACGCGTTGTGCGGCGTCGATCGGAAGCGAGCGGATCAAGTCGACCTGTTCGGCCAGGAGGGCGAGCATGGTATCGCCGATGGGCGTCTCGGTGACGGTGCGCACCACGCCCGCGGCCATGTCTTTGCCCAGTCGCTTCCACATGCGCAAGTCGGACGTGTCGACTGCGGCGAGCATCTTTTGCGCGGTGCGCGCGGCCCACGGCTTGAGGAGGTCGGCGTACTCGCGCAACAGCTGTTGAATCGTAGGCACCGTCGATGGGTCGCCCGGCTCGTAGGCGCGGATGATGGCGCCGACCTGGCGCGCAACCCCGCGCAGGGCGGCCGCATACGCGCGCTCGGCCGCCTTGGTGTTGACCGGGTTGCGCTCTTTTTTCACGCGTCGTTGTTCGTCGGGTCGGCGGGGTCGGTCGTTGTGCCGCCTGTGTCGTCGGGTGCCGCGCCCGGCGCGCCGGGGGGAGCATTGAGCGGCAAACCCGTAAGGGGGTCAACAAGGCCGCCAGCCCCGGGCGGGGGTTCCTCCTCTGCCTCCGCGATCATTTCGTCGGTGATGTTCGACCACATGCCGGTAACTGCGGACGCCTGGCGCAACTCGCGCAAGGCAACGTCGCGCCCGACGATGCCGGAATCAAACGCCCCTGTGATGGCCGTTGTGACCGCGGTACCCGTCGTCGCGCGTTCCGTGTCCGACTGTTGCCACAGGGAATTAAAGTCGATGGCAAAATCATCCGGCGGCGCACGGCCGAACGTCGAGCGGTATCCCAGCTCGTAAATTGTCGTCACGGGGTTGCGCAGCTCTTGCTCTTGTTGCTGGCTCACGTTGTCGTAGTAATTGCGGATGTCGCTCTCGCCCGTGGCGCTCAGCCCCGCGGGGCTCTGGCCGAACAGGCGCACCAGGGGGATGCCTGTCGCGCCGCTGATCTGTTCGCCGAACTGCGCGAGCACCGCGTCCAGCCCCGAGAACGTGTAGCTTTGCGCCTCGAGCGTGTCCTCGGAGTCGATGAGGGTAAGGCCCTCGTTCGACTGGAATTTGCGGATCATGTCGACGCTCGAGGTCAACCCCTCCAGCGCCTTGCCGCCCGTCGCGATGATGTCGCGCAGTCCCTTGACGGCCAACACGCGCAAGTGTGCTTTGAACACGAGCTGCGCGGTGCCTTGCGTCGTGCTGTCATAGGCGATGAGCCGGTCGATGAGGCGCTCGATAACGGACTGCCCCCACCCGTTCTCCGCGTTGCGTTGGTAGTACGGCAGCTCGACGCCTTCCAGCCGCACGACGCGCGAGTAGTGGATTTTCATGGAGCGCATGCCCATGTTGTCGCGGATCGTGGTGTAAAACTTGGGCTTGCCGTAATCAGGGCCGTAGTCCGTGACCCACTCATCGAACAGCGGTTGCAACATCCAGCGATCCAGAGGCAGCACGCCCTTGAATTGGCCCTTGCTGACCGTGTCGAGCCGCAAGGGCGTCTCGCTGCGCTGGCCGTCGACCATGAGGAAGCCGACGGCGCCGCCATACAGCCGCGCCCACTTCGCAACGTCGAGGAGCCCCTTCCATACGCGCAAGGCGGTCATTTCGCGCTCGAGCTTTTCGATGTCGGTAGGTTCGATGGCGCCCTTGACGGTCACGCCTTCGCGGGTCATGTCGATTGCGATCGCGTCGACGGCCTGGCCGGCGATCCATGACGAGCGGTAAATGCTCTCAATCATGAACCGGTTACGGCTCGTGAAGTTGGGGGTGTAGATGGTGCCCGACATCATGTTGTCGGTGCCGAGCCCGACGCGGGCCATGAAATTCTGAATGCTGTCTTTCGTCGACAGCGGCCCCGCGCTGGCGGAAGCGGTTACGCGTTTCGGCATGAGTCGGCCCTCGTTATTGGGGCAGATTATGCGGGAACTCAGCAATAAGGCAAAGGCGGGGGCCGCTGGCTGTCGGCGTCTTGGGGCGAATCTAAGTACGCTCGCCGCGCACGAGTCGGCCCCCGCGAAGAGAGCTTAACCTAGATCGCGCGGAAAGTCGTTGCGTACTGGCCGCCGACCTCCAACGTCCCCGAAGAGTCGCCCGGAAGGTACGAGGAACTCGCGCCGCCGTCACCGGGGTAGATCAGGCAGCCCGCCTGGCCGTAGTAGCGCGGGCCGGTCGCCGTGCCGGTGATGGAAGGCGTCGCGATAAAAACGTAGATCTTGCCGGCGCCCGTGTAAATGAACGCGCCCGACATCGCAGGCGTTCCAACCAGGGTCAGCGAAGCCATTTCCAGTTGTGCGCTGGCCGCGGTGTACGTTTGAAGGAACGCAAAAAAGTTCCCTTCGACCGTGATGTTGGCGGTGTATGGAATCTGAATGAACCCGCCGTAATACAGGTTGAGGATGCTGTCGTTCCCCGCGCTCTTGAATCCCATGTCCCCGAGCGTGACCGATGCGTGCCCTGTTACGGTAAGCGCACTCGAGTAGTCGCCGGCCGGCCGGTTGTCAATGGTCATGTCCTGCATGTGCCAGTACGCCAACGCGCCACGCACAACGACCGCGCCGTCGGCGACAGCCGCCGGGGCTTGCAAGATCGTGGTACCGACGCCCGCGCCGACAATGCGCGCTTGCCGGGGGACCATCCCGTTGAAATCACTAATCAAAGGCGCCGCCCCCGTCACGTCAACCAGGCTCAGGGCCTCGGTGAACGTCCCCGCGCCGACGCTGCACACGGCCGTGATGCTCGGGTTCCCGCCGAGGTCCAAAGTGCGTACGATCGTGTCCGCGCATTTGCCCACCGTGAGGAACGCCGTGCCGGTTGTCGTGCCGCTGTTGGAGTCGCTGCCCGTCGTGCTCACGTAGTAGGTGACGGACGAGGTCAGCAAGGTGCGCCCGCTACCCCCGCCCCCGCTGCCGTTCGCTGCGGCCGTGATCTGTCCCTTGGCGTTCACCGTGATATCGGCGTTCGTGTAGTTGCCCGCTGTGACGCCGGAAGGACTCAGTACCGTCGACGTACTGCCGTAAACGGTCGTGACATCACCGCTCAAGGCGGGGAAGGGCGACGCCTGCATCGCTCCCGTGGCCGTCGGGTTGGGAGTGACGGTTTGCGCGAGCGCGCCGGCCGCGAAGAGAACGGCCGCCGGGAGAGCTGCGGAGAGCTTGCGAATCATGATCAGTACCCCGCCGTGATGCTGACCGTCGCGCCCGTGCCACTGATTGAGGTCACATTGGCGCGCAACCATTGATAGCGGTCCGAGCTGGTGAATGAACCGCTCGAGTCCGTCGTCGACAGCACCAGGGTGATTGTGCCGAGCGTGCTCCATGACAGGCCGCTGTTTGACCCCTGCACCACAACCGTCGCGGCGCCTGCGCCCGCACTCGTGGTGCCGTGCGCCTCATAGGTCTTTTGCACGTCCAGCCCGCGCACCGCGGCGCCGGCCGCAGCCGTCGTGGCGTTGGTGAGGATCGGCATTGCCGACGTTCGCAGGGACGGGGACTGCGCCAGCGCTCCGAACACGCACAGCACGGCGAGGAAGGGAAGGATCAGGCGTTTCATGGGGCTGCGCTCCGGTCGTTGGTGATGCGGGGCATTAT
>Ga0310813_10002667_pt1 | contig 10796 bp, 8 predicted proteins | sample YN3metagenome_FD_203086 | JGI IMG/M metagenome (GOLD analysis project Ga0310813, IMG submission 203086) | Soil microbial communities from experimental microcosm in Duke University, North Carolina, United States - YN3 | ecosystem: Engineered > Artificial ecosystem > Soil microcosm > Unclassified ... | reverse complement strand
TGCCGAGACGCTGTTGAGCAAATGCACCGGCTTCCAGCCGATCTCGCCTGCCTTCTTGATCGCCTGCGCGGCGAACTTGGGGGTCGTCACGTTGTAGAAGATGTCTGCGCCAGACGCCTTGAGACTTACGATCTGCGAGTCGACGGTCGGATCGGTCGCCTCGTAGGGCAGTTCGGCAACGATCATCATCTTGGCTTTGTCGCCGAGCCCATCTTTCAAGCCCCTTACGTAATCCTTGCCATAGTCGTCATTCTGGAACAGGACGCCGATCTTGCCGTTCGGATGGTTCTTCAGAACATAGGCCGCGAAGATACGGCCTTCGCTCTGGTAGTTCGGCTGCCAGCCCATGGTCCACGGGAAGTTCTTCGGGTCGCCGAACTTTGTCGCGCCAGTCGCGACGAAGAGCTGCGGCACCTTCTTGGCATTCATGTACTTCTGGATCGCGGTGTTGTGTGCGGTGCCGAGGCTGTTGAGGATCAACAGCACGTCGTCATTCTCGACAAGCCGGCGCGCCTGCTCCACGGTCTTGGGAGGGGCATATCCGTCATCGTAGGTGATGAACGTGATCTTGCGTCCATTGACGCCGCCCTCGGCGTTCACCTTGTTGAAATACGCCGCAAGCGCCTTGCCAATCGTGCCATAGGCCGAGGCGGGTCCCGAGTACGGCATGATGTTGCCGATGCGGATCTCGGTGTCGCTCGCGCCGGTGTCGTATTTCTTTTGCGCAGCCGCGGGCGATGCGAGAGCGAGCGCAGCGCAGGCAATCAGCAGATGCTTCCAGTTACGCACGGCGTCCTCCACGCTAGCGGCGCTGCATCAGTTTGGCAGTGACAAGCCGTGCCAATCCCGCCGCGCCACTTGGCATCAGGTAAATGACGAGCAGCAGGATCACGCCGTATACGGCGCCGGCGAGGCCTTTCGAGACCGACTCGGCGATGTTGGGAACGAACAGCACGAACAGCCCACCGACCAGCGTGCCCGGGATCGACGCCACGCCGCCGACCACCAGGCCGACGAACAGAGCGACCGCGAGCACGAACGTGAAGCTGTCGGGCGCGACGAATGCGATCGCGATCGCGCCGAGCGCGCCCGCTACCCCGGTATAAAGGGCGCTCACCCCGAAGGTCAGTGACTTGTACAGCGACACATTGATGCCCATCGCGCTTGCGGCGACCGGATGGTCGCGGATGGCAATCAAGGCACGCCCGGTGCGGCTGTTCACGAGATTGACGGCGCAGACATACATGATGATCGTCACCACGACAGTCAGGACGTAGAGCCACTGGTCTGAGTTGAGCGGCAGACCGAACGGCGCGTCCGGCTTGATGATGACGATCCCTTGCACGCCACCTGTCCACTCCTCGACCACGCTCGACTTCAGCGCTTGCGGGATCGCAATCGCAAGCGCGAAGGTGGCGAGCGCCAGATAGATGCCTTCGAGCCGCAGCGCCGGCAGCCCGAACAGGAAGCCGAACACGAAGCAGACGGCCGCCGCCGCGGGAATCGCCCAGACATAATTGATGCCGAGGTTCTCCATCATGATCGCGGCCGTGTAGGCGCCGATCGCGTAGAACGCCGAATGACCGAGCGAGAACTGGCCGTTGAAGCCGGTGAGCAGATTCAGGCCGAGAATCGCCACCGCGTAAATGATCGCGAGCGTGATCTGGAAGATGTAGAAGTTCTTCAGCGCAAACGGGATGATTGCCGCGACGACAAGACCGGCTGCCAGCAGGATGACCTTCCACTGCGCGAGCGTCAGCCCCGCGACGGCGTAGACGGGGGGTTCACGCGTTTCCGGGCGCAGCAGCATGTCTCACACCCTCGTCACGACCGGCCGCCCGAACAGGCCGCTCGGCTTAACGCACAGCACCGCCACGATGATACAGAGCGCGATGGATAGCTTCATCTCGCGCCCCACCACCGGAATGTAGGTGCCGGCCAGGTTTTCTATCACGCCCACCATAAACCCGCCGAGCACAGCGCCACCGGGGCTGGTGAGCCCACCGACCACCGCCCCGGCGAAGCCGTAGAGCAGGATCGACAGCATCATGTTCGGTTCGAGGAACACGACCGGCGCGATCAGCATGCCGGCGACCGCCCCGATCGCCGCCGCCATTCCCCAGCCGAGCGCATTCATCCAGCCGACGCGGATGCCGGCAAGCTGCGCGGACTCGGGGTTTGCCGCGGCCGCACGCATCGCAAGGCCGATGCGGGTGTGGCGAAAGAACAGATAGAGCAGCACAAGCATTATTATCGTCACCATCATCATCCCGGCGTCGTGCGGTCCGATCAGGCTCTGGCCGAACAGCTGACCCGAGCCGAACGGGCTCGCGAAATTCTTGATGGTCCAGTCCCAGATGAAGCCCGCCGTGCTGTTGAAGATCGACAAAAGCGCGATGAACGCCACCACGTGAGCCAAAATATGCTGGCCATGCAGCGGCCGCAGCACGATGCGGTCGATCAGCACACCGGCGATGAAGGAGATGCCGATCGTGAGCACGAAGGCCACCCAGTATGGCACCCCCCACTGGATGAGCTGCCAGGCGATGAAGGTCGAAAACATCGCCATTTCGCCCTGTGCGAAATTCAAATGATCGATCGCCTGGTAGATCATCACCACGGCGAGCGCCATGCAGGCATAGATGCCGCCGGTCGCTAGCCCTGCCAGAACCTGATGCAGAAACAGTTCCATGCTCAGTACCCAAGATAGGCCTTGCGGATGTTCTCGTCGTCGCGCAGTTGCTGTGCCGGGCCTTCCATCACGAGCCGCCCGGTCTCGATCAGGTAAGCGTGGTCGGCCAGATCGAGCGCGAGCGATGCGTTCTGCTCGACCAGCAGCATACTGACCTTCTCCTGTTTGTTGAGCGTGCGCAGGATGCCGAACAGCTCCTCGACGATGAGCGGCGCGAGGCCGAACGACGGCTCGTCGAGCAGCATCAGGCGCGGGCGCAGCATCATGGCGCGGCCGACCGCGAGCATCTGCTGCTCGCCACCCGAAAGCGTGCCGGCCTGCTGGGTGCGGCGCTCCTTCAACCGCGGGAAATAGCCGTAGACGCGCTCGACGTCGGCGGCGATCGCGGCGCGGCCCGAGCGCGTCATCGCGCCGATCTGGAGATTCTCCTCGACGGTCTGGCGCGAGAAGGTGCCGCGGCCCTGCGGCACATGCGCGATGCCCAGCCGCACGATGTCTTCGGTGGCGCGCCCACCGATCGTCTTTCCGTCGAAGCGGATCTCGCCGGAGGTGCGGCACATGCCCGACAGCGAGCGCAACGTCGTCGTTTTGCCCGCGCCGTTTGCGCCGAGCAGCGTGGTGATGCCGCCATCCTCGACCTCGAGCCCGAGCGCGAACAGCACCTGCGTCGGCCCATAGAAGGCACAGAGCTGGCGCGCTTCGAGCAGCTTGCTCATTTGGTCGTCCCGAGATAGGCGCGGATCACCTCCGGGTCGTTCTGGACCTGGGCGGGCGTACCCTCGGCGATCTTCTTGCCGAAATCGAGCGCCACCACCTTGTCGCAGATCGACATGACCATGCTCATGTGATGCTCGACGAGCAGCACAGTGATGCGGCGTTCGTCGCGGATGCGCTTGATTAGTTCGCCGAGCCCGTTGATTTCCGTGTGGTTGAGGCCGCCGGCCGGCTCGTCGAGCAGCAGCAGCTTCGGGCGCGCCGCGAGCGCGCGTGCAAGTTCGACCCGCTTCTGAATGCCGAACGGCAGATCGGCGACGCGCCGGAATGCCACATCGGTCAGGTCGAGAAACTCGATCAGCTCCCAGGCGATATCGGCGAGCATCTGCTCCTCGCGCCGGGTCCAGGGGAGCTTGAGCGCATTGCTCATGAAATCGGTGCGGCCGAGCGGATGGCTGCCGACCCGCACGTTGTCGAGCACCGACATGGTGCGGAACAGCGCGAGGTTCTGGAAGGTGCGGCCGATGCCGATGTCGGCAATCCGATGCGGCGCGCGGCCGAGGATCGAACGACCTTCGAATACGATGTCGCCTGAGACTGGCGTGTAGAGGCGCGAGAAGCAATTGAACAGCGTGGTCTTGCCGGCGCCGTTCGGTCCGATCAGCCCGAGCAGTTGATGCTCGGCGATCGTGAACGAGACCTTGTCGAGCGCCACGATGCCGCCGAAGCGCACCGATACGTCGCGCACGTCGATCAGCGGCGCGCCCGCGAGCGCGCTACGCGGCATGTCCATGACTGCTTGCGCCGACATCTGCGGGTCAGGTGAACAGCATGGGATTGCGGAGGCCGGGCGGGATGATGTTGCTGCAGATCATGACGTTCCCTCGCGATCTCCGACGGCCTTCAGCGGCCGCTCAATGCCACTTCGACGTTGCGGGCCATGTCGACGAGACGCGGCCCGATGTCGGTTTCGAGTTTCTCGCGCGTGAAATGGAATGCGGGCGCGCCGCAATTGAACGCGAACACGCCGTCCGGCGAGCGCAGCGGGACGCCGACCGCGTTGATATCGCGCTCCCAGTCGCCGAGCGAGACCGTGAAGCCGCGCGCCTCGAAGTCGCGGATGGCGCGTTCGATTGCGGTCTTCACCTTCGGCCAGTTCTTGCCCTCCTGCCGCTTGACGTAACCGAGCAGCCAGCTGCGCTCGGCATCCGGCATGCCGACGATGATTGCGCGGCCCATCGCGGTGTTGGCGATCGGGATGCGCGAGCCCTGCATCAGGCGCAACATCGAACCGTGTTTCGAACGGGCGAGCTCCAGATAGATGAGGTCGAGCCGGTCGCGCGTGCCGAGCGCCACCACGGCGCCGGCATAGTCGGCTACCTCCTGCATGTACGTGCGGGCGAGCTGGCGGATACGGATGTTGGCAAGCGCCGTGTAGCCGAGCGCCAGCGCGGCGGGCGCAAGCTGGTATTTGGCGAGCCGCTCGACATGACTCAGATACCCGAGCTTGGTCAGTGTGTAGGTGAGACGCGAGACGGTCGGCTTCGGTAACCCGGTGCGCTCCGCGATCTCGCCGTTGCCGAGGAGGCCTTCGGTCGGCGTGAACACGCGCAGCACCTCGAGGCCGCGCGCCAACGCAGTGATGAATTTGCGGTCACCGTGGACGGCGGCGCGCGCGCCATGCGCGGGCGCAACATCCCATGACTCGTGACCGACCTCGAGGGTCAACGTCCCGCTCCCAGACGCCATTGCGGCGCGTTGCGCATCTTGGCGTGCGCATTTGACAAGCAAGACCACCACACCCTAGCGTTCGGGTCAACGTGCAGAACGTCATTCCGCATCGTGGAATTTTGATTTGCGCGCTCCAGCGCGCCGATCGGAAGCCTGCTATAGAGAAACAAAATCATTAGGGACGGACGCTCGTGGATCAGCCAGTCAGCATGCGGCGCGACGGCAACGTCGCCATCATCACCATCGACAACCCGCCCGTGAATGCGCTGCGCCATGGCGTGCGCGCCGGGATCAAGGACTGCGTCATCGCCGCACGCGACGATGCGAGCGTCGAGGCGATCGTCCTCACCGGCGCCGGTCGTACGTTCGTCGCCGGTGCCGATATCACCGAGTTCGGCAAGCCACCGCAGGCTCCCGGGCTGATGGAGGTCATCACGATTCTCGACGATGTGAAGAAGCCGACGATCGCGGCGGTGCACGGCACGCCGCTCGGCGGCGGGCTCGAGCTCACAATGGGCTGCCATTTCCGCGTGGCTGCGCCGAGCACGCGGCTCGGCCTGCCTGAAATCAAGCTCGGCCTCATCCCGGGCGCCGGCGGCACCCAGCGGCTGCCGCGCCTCGTCGGCATCGAGAAGGCGCTGCCGATGATCCTGTCGGGCGATCCGATCCCGGCGAAGGACGCGAAGGCCGCCGGCCTGGTCGACGAGATCATCGAGGGCGACTTGGTGCAGGGCGCGGTTGCGTTCGCCCGCAAGGTGCTGACCGAGAAGCGGCCGCTCACGCGCGTGAAGGACCGCGAGGACAAACTGAAGGACGTGCGCGCCAATCCGGCGAAGTTCGACGAGATCGTCGCGCAGCACGCCAAGAAAACGCGCGGGCTGCATGCGCCGGCCGCCGCGATCGAGGCCATCCGCTTGACGCTCGATACGCCGATCGAGGAGGCGCAGAAGAAGGAACGCGACCTGTTCCTCAAGCTCGTCGTCGGCGATCAGTCGAAAGCGCAGCGCCACATCTTCTTTGCCGAGCGCGAGGCCAACAAGGTCCCCGGCATGGGCAAGGACACACAGCCCCGCCCGATCAAGACGGCGGCGGTGATCGGCGCCGGCACGATGGGCGGCGGCATCTCGATGAACTTCGCCAATGTCGGCATTCCGGTCACCATCATCGAGAACGACGAGGCGGCGCTGAAGCGCGGCATGGCGACGATCGAGAAGAACTACCAGATGTCGGTGCAGCGCGGCTCGCTCAAGGCCGAGGATTTGCCGAAGCGCATGGCGCTGTTTACGCCGAGCACCGACCTCAACGCCATCAAGGATGCCGACATCGTGATCGAGGCGGTGTTCGAGAACATGCCGGTGAAGAAGGAGCTGTTCGCCAAGATCGAGAAGATCGCGAAGAAGGGCGCAGTACTGGCGACCAACACATCGTATCTCAACGTGGACGAGATCGCGTCGGTCACGAGCCGCGTGCCGGACGTGCTCGGCATGCACTTCTTCTCGCCCGCGAACGTGATGAAGCTCCTGGAGATCGTGCGCGGCAAGGAAACGGCGCCGGACGTGCTGGCGACCGCGATGGCGGTCGGCAAGACGATCCGCAAGGTGCCGGTGGTGGTCGGGGTGTGCCATGGCTTCGTCGGCAACCGCATGCTGTCCGCCCGTGGCATCGAGGCCGAGAAACTGCTGCTCGAAGGCGCGCTGCCGCAGGACGTCGACGGCGCGCTCACCGAGTTCGGTTTCCCGATGGGCCCGTTCGCGATGAGCGATCTCGCCGGCATCGATGTCGGTTGGCGCTCGCGCAAGGAGCGCGGCGTGCGCGCCGAGATCGCGGACTCGCTCGCGGAGCAAGGCCGCTACGGCCAGAAGACCGGCAAGGGGTTCTATCTCTACGAGGGCCGCTCGCCGCGCCCCGATCCGGAGGTCGAGAAGCTGATCGTGGATGCCTCGGTGCGGCTGGGCGTGAAACGCCGCAATGTCTCGAAGGAAGAGATCATCGAGCGCCTGATCTATCCAATGATCAACGAGGGCGCGCGCATCCTCGAAGAGGGCATCGCGACGCGTTCGGGCGACATCGACGTGGTGTGGCTCTACGGCTACGGCTTCCCGGCCTGGCGTGGCGGCCCGATGCACTGGGCCGACACCGTTGGCCTGAAGAAAATCCGCGACCGGCTGCGGCAGCTTGCGAAGGATTCGGGCGACAAGCGCCACGAGCCGGCCGCGCTGTTGAACAAGCTTGCCGACGAGGGCGGCACCTTCGCGGGCTACGGCCAGCAGAAGGCGGCGTAGAGATTGGTTCATCCGCTTGTCCCCGCGAAAGCGAGGACCCAGGGCCAGGAGCTGGATGCCCGCTTTCGCGGGCATGAGCGGCAAATGGAAAGGGAGCGACATATGTCCGAGGCCGTCATCGTATCCACCGCCCGCACGCCGATCGGGAAGGCGTTCCGCGGCGCCTTCAACATGACGCATGGCGCAACGCTTGGCGGCCACGTCGTAAAGCACGCGGTCGCGCGCGCCGGGCTCGACCCCGCCGAGGTCGAGGACGTGATGCTCGGTTGCGCCACTCCCGAGAAGGCAACCGGCTCGAACATCGCACGGCTCTCCGCGATCCGCGCCGGCATGCCGGTCACCGTCAGCGGCGTGACGGTAAACCGCTTCTGCTCCTCGGGCCTGCAGACCATCGCGATGGCGGCGCAGCGCATCATCGCGGGCGAGGCCGACTGCATCGTGGCAGGCGGGCTGGAAAGCATCTCGCTGACGCAGGAAGGCGGGCGCCAGCCCCCGGTGACCGAGGAGTGGCTCCTTTCCCACAAGCCCGAAGTCTGGATGCCGATGATCGAGACCGCCGACATCGTGGCGGCACGCTACAACGTGTCGCGCGAGGCGCAGGACGAGTATTCGCTGGAGAGCCAGCGCCGCACGGCATCCGGCCAGCAGGCCGGAAAGTTCAAGGATGAGATCGTGCCGCTGCCGACCAAGAAGAAGGTGGTCGACAAGAACACCAAGGCGGAATCGATCGAGGACGTTGTGCTGAAAAGCGATGAGGGCAACCGGCCCGACACCAATCTCGAAGGTCTCGCTTCGCTCAAGCCGGTGCGCGAGGGCGGCTTCATCACCGCCGGCAATGCGAGTCAGCTCTCCGACGGCGCGTCCGCCTGTGTGGTGATGAGCGCCCGCATGGCGGAGAAGAAGGGGCTCACCCCGCTCGGCACGTTCCGCGGCTTTGCGGTCGCGGGTTGCGAGCCGGACGAGATGGGCATTGGACCGGTGTTTGCCGTGCCGAAGCTGCTGGAGCGGCAAGGCCTGTCGATGGACGACATCGACCTTTGGGAGCTCAATGAGGCCTTCGCGTCACAGGTGCTCTACTGCCGCGACCGGCTCGGCATCCCGCAGGAGAACCTGAATGTGAACGGCGGCTCGATCTCGATCGGGCATCCGTTCGGCATGAGCGGCTCGCGCATGACCGGCCATATCCTGATCGAGGGGAAGCGCCGTGGCGCCAAGAATGCGGTCGTGACGATGTGCATCGGTGGCGGGATGGGCGCGGCCGGATTGTTCGAGATTCACTAGCTGGTCATCCGGGGGCCGCGCGCAGCGCGGAGCCCGGGATCCATAACAACGAAACGAACGATGACATGACGCCAGCGCCACACCGATCCGCCTGGGGTTATGGATTCCGGGCTCGCCGCTTTGCGGCGCCCCGGAATGACGCGTGAGAGACAGGAGCGCAACATGGACCTACGCTTCACACCGGAAGAGAACGCCTTCCGCGACGAAGTCCGCACCTTCTTCAAGGAGAACCTCCCCGAGGGCATTCGCAAGAAGGCCGCCGAGGGCATTCGTTACGTCAAGGACGACATCGTCACCTGGCAGCGCATCCTGAACAAGAAGGGCTGGGCCGCGCCGCACTGGCCGAAGGAATACGGCGGCACCGGCTGGAGCCCGGTGCAGCTCTACATCTACAAGGAGGAGATGCAGCAGGCGCCCGCGCCCGAGCCCCTGCCCTTCGGCGTCTCGATGGTCGGCCCGGTCATCATCCAGTTCGGCCGCGAGGACCAGAAGAAGAAGTATCTGCCGCGCATCCTCAATCTCGACGACTGGTGGTGCCAAGGCTTCTCGGAGCCGGGCGCGGGCTCCGACCTCGCCTCACTCAAAACGAGCGCGAAGCGCGACGGCGACCACTACATCATCAACGGGCAGAAGACCTGGACGACCAGCGCGCAGTATGCCGACTGGATTTTCGTGCTCGCGCGCACTGACACCAATGCGAAGAAGCAAGAGGGCATCACCTTCCTTCTCTGCGACATGAAGACGCCGGGCATCACGGTGCGGCCGATCCAGACCATCGACGGCAGCCACGAAGTCAACGAGGTCTTCTTCGACGACGTGAAGGTCCCGGTCGAGAACCGCATCTACGAAGAGAACAAGGGTTGGGATTGCGCCAAGTTCCTGCTCGGCAACGAGCGCAGCGGCATCGCGCGGGTCGGCGCCTCGAAGGCGCAGGTGCGCCGCCTCAAGGAGATCGCCGCGATGGAGCGGGTCGGCGACAAGCCGCTCATTCAGGACGAGCGCTTCGCCATGAAGGTCGCGGCGATCGAGGTCGAGCTCAAGGCGCTGGAGATGACACAGCTGCGCGTCGTCGCCGCCGAGCGTGCGCGCGGGCGCAGCAACAAGCCTGACCCGGCCTCGTCGATCCTCAAGATCAAGGGCTCGGAGATCCAGCAGAACATCTCGGAGCTTTTGATGGAGGCGATCGGGCCGTATGCGCTGCCAGATCAATTCCGCCACACCGACGAGGATCGCTGGAACGAGCCGCCGGTCGGCCCGGACTACGGCGCGCCGCTCGCGCCGCAATACTTCAACTGGCGCAAGATCTCGATCTACGGCGGCTCGAACGAGATCCAGAAGAACATCATCGCGAAGGCGATATTGGGGTTGTAACGCGCTGTCATTCCGGGGCGCCGCGAAGCGGCGAGCCCGGAATCCATAACCACCGCACGTGCGATGACGCTCGGACGGTGCCACACAGAATGTGTCGTGGTTATGGATTCCGGCCCTCGCTTCGCTCGGCCGGAATGACGGCTACGCTGGGGTAATCATGGACTTCGAACTTTCCGAAGAGCAGCGCCTGCTGAAAGACTCGGTCGAGCGCCTCACCACACAGCGCTACGACTTCGAGACGCGCAAGAAATACATGAAGGAGGCCGACGGCTGGAGCCGCGACATGTGGCGGCAGTACGTCGATTTGGGCCTGACCGCGCTTCCCTTCGCCGAGGAGCACGGCGGGGTCGGCGGCGGGCCGGTCGAGACCATGATCGTGATGGAAGCCTTCGGCCGCGCGCTCGCGCTCGAGCCTTATTTCGCGACGGTCGTGATGGGCGGCGGCTTTCTGCGGCGCGGCGCGAGCGATGCCGTGAAGGCCGACGTGCTGCCGAAGGTCGCGGCGGGCGAATGCCTGCTCTCGTTCGCGCATATCGAGCGACAGGCACGCTATGACCTTGCGGATGTTGCAACGACCGCCAAGAAGGATGGCGCGGGCTGGGTCCTCAACGGCGAGAAGAGTCTCGCGGTGCACGGGGACGTCGCCGACAGACTGATCGTCTCGGCCCGCGTGTCCGGCGAGCAGCGCGCCAAGGATGGCATCGGCCTGTTTCTCGTCGACGCCA
>Ga0310813_10002665_pt1 | contig 10799 bp, 19 predicted proteins | sample YN3metagenome_FD_203086 | JGI IMG/M metagenome (GOLD analysis project Ga0310813, IMG submission 203086) | Soil microbial communities from experimental microcosm in Duke University, North Carolina, United States - YN3 | ecosystem: Engineered > Artificial ecosystem > Soil microcosm > Unclassified... | reverse complement strand
CCCTATAACACTACCTAAAAAGTACTAAATTCCCCTGTATTTTACAGGAATCTCCCAGGAATCGCCCTATGAGTATATTATGTACTACTCCTAGCACTAGTAATAGGGGTTAAGTAGTACTACAAAACTAATGTACCCTAGGATACCCTGAGAGTCCTGTGGGTTATCAAGGACTCACAGGGGTCTCCCTCAGGAGTCTGTGGACTGACGACTTGTCCTCCTCATCCCATTCGCGAATCAAGATTCCCATTCCTAGCCTCTCAGAGACACGATCGGTGTTGAGGGTACCCAGAGTGCCACTTTACTATTATCGTCGATCTGAGAGGCTCCTAGGGGCCTTAGAATCGATTCTGTTATGATGTCGTATCTGTCACTGTAACATGGTCGATCTTAATAAGACCAGGAGTCTGTGCCAGGATGAGGTAGGCTCCAGGGTCTTCCAAGATAGTTTCAAGGATGAACTCCCTCCCTGACTTCCTGTTGGCATTGTTCATAACCCCAGTGGCAAGGAGGGTGCCTACTCCGTACATCCACCCAAGCCAGATCCAGATGGGGATGATGGCGAGGAAGATGAGGATCTCGATCGTGACCCAGAAGGCGTAGGCGACTCGGCGAGGCGAAGAGATGAGCGTGGGATGTTTCATGGCAGCACGGACGAGGTTGTCAGTGATAGTGACCCTGAGGAGGCCTTGGTGATACCTTTGGAGGAACTCAGGGTGGTCCATGGGTGAAAAATTAGAACAAAATCTGTTAGGTCCAACGACAACGTTTCGGCCCGACGATTCCCCCCATGCCACCCACCGGGCACCCCTTTGTTGTGACCGTGGCACCCCTGCCCTTCTGAGCGATCACTAGGGCATACTGGTGATGATTGAGTCGTAAATCAAGTCAGCAGCAATGTTGATAGAGGGACTAAAGATCCCTCTTAGCTTAATCCTAGCTACTATGGGCCTATACATTGCCCTCAGATCGATGATCTCGGCTTGGTTGGATGGTCAGCTACCCTGTTATCGGGCGCTCTGAGAGCTTCTGTGCCTCTCTTTGATTCCCTGTATTTTTGATTTCTCACACCCAAGGCCACCTTAGGCAGCATAGCGACTCTGTTACATTATCCCTATTGACATCGTAACGTATCTGTTATAGTAACATGCAAGAGCGAGCCACTTTAGGCAAGCGATGAATAAGGAGCAACCATCAATGAAGTACCCCAAGCTACTCGCTAAGTGTCCGTCTCAAGGCCTTATGCTCTCACTAGAGCAGACCGGCAAGGAGAGCTTCAGACTCATCAGCCAAGACCATACGGGCAAGGCCTGCATGTGGCTCATTGATGACAAGGCACTGCTGTGCGGCTTGTTCAACCGCGTGCGCCCGGAGCAGGCTATTTCCATCGCGGCTCCTATTTCTGTTTGACTTCTAGTAACAGATACGTTACCATACCACCATCAACATAATACCACTAAGGACACCAAGCAAATGCCCTACACCACCAATGACGACGAGACGTTGCCAATGGGGTACCAAGTGAGCGAGACTTACAAGTACACCATTGGCTGCACACACCCTGAAACAGGTAAGGTCGGCTCATGGTTGTTCAGTGGTTCGAATGCTTGGACACCAGGAACAACCATAAGCCCAGTCTTTTCTACCTATGCAGAGTTAGTTGTGTGGCTGTGGGACAACGGGTATCGGGCACCCAAAGGTGGGGCATGGAATGAAATGGCGTTGGCTACGGGAGCCAAGCCATGAAAGCCATCCGAGTAACGGCCAAGACCGGCGAACAATGGATCACAGACATCAACGGGACCAAGGCCGAGATAGATGCATACTTCCTTGGTCAGTGGTTCAACATTGGCTCGGTTAACGACCACCTGGTGCAGGTCTGCAAGGTTGAGCACTTAAGGCCTGGCGAGGCTATCGGCTACATGCTCTCGGATGCCAATGAGAAGGTGAAGCCGTGAGCACCTATAGCAAACATGGTCAGCCCATCCCTCTCAGTCAATGGCACCCCGAGGTTCTCAAGGTCGAACAGACGCGCCAAGAGATCCAAAACACCACGAACATCCTAGCGATTCTCCTTGGTGCTTCTCTCTTGGTGGCTGCTGGCCTGGTGTCTCTTGGTCACTTTCTCTACACACTTATAGGCAACCACCCATCATGAATCGTATCACTAGAGAGCCCACTAGGATTCAGCGTCAGCTGGCCCTAGTCCTAGACGAAGATCTCGCCAACCCTGACCTAGCTCTGGCCAATCAAACGATCTCAAGGCTCAAGAGGGAACGTGCCATACTGGTCGATCATATAGCGATGCTCAAAGGCAAACTAGACGAGTTAATCCCCGTAGAACAAGGAGCCCCCGGTGAGTGAATTGTTACCTTGTCCGTTCTGTGGCGGAGAACCAACGATCGAAGAGAGCGACAGCCTCTACGATTATGCAATCGCATGCTATAATGCAGACTGCGCGGCCAATCCACGTGTGTTTATCGAGCCAGCCAAACAAGGTGATGACATCCGGGCAATTGCCAATTCCGCCTGGAACACTCGCGCCTCCTGCCACCTCCCCGCCGCGCTCGTTGAGGAAGCTATCCATTACCTCGACATGATGCGCGTCAGTAAATCAGCGGGCGACATTCTGAGCGATTACGGCAAGAAGACGGTCGGGGAGATTACGGAACAACTGAGGAAGCACTTACCTGCGGCGAGGGGGAATAGCAGTGAATCATAAGGAAATGCAACTCGTCCGTCAGGCACTCAAGCACTTGGATAAGATGTACGAAAACAAAAATGCATACTACAAGCAGCTCGGCATTCTTGGCCTATACGATGTGTGGCAAGCACGCACGACATTGAAACGGCTGGAGCAAGGCAAACTGTCGCACGGTCCAAAACGAGAACTGTGCGATGCTCGCGCCGATGATGGCGGAATGGAGAACCCATGAACCCCGACCCGCAGACGCAGCCGGTGGGTCGCTACGATTTACTTGGCGATTATGAGCAATGGATTGGCTCACGGGCCGATGGTGATTACGTGCTGTATGAGGATTATGAGAAGCTCATCGACCGGCTCAGCAAGGCGCTGGCGGAAATGAAGGACGATAGAAGCCGCTGCGAAACTGCATTAGCGGTAATGGAGCAAGAAAACCAAGCCCTGAAGGCACGGGTTGGGGAGTGTACAAAGGAGCACGTGCCTGGATTGTTCTACAGCACGGCGCTAGTTGAACGAAATGAAGCGCGGGAAGAGCGGGACCAATTGCGGGCGGCGCTGGAGGAAGTGCCCGGCCTCATTGATGCCCTATCGTCAACTGACGGTAATTCGTGGCCTGAGAATATAATTGACCGATGCGATAAGATGCGATCAACGATTCAGAAAGCCCTGGCTGGTTCGATGGGGGCGGGGGAGTGTAACCATGCACCTGGATGATCTAAACAAAAAGCCGCTGTATACCGACTCCGGTAAAGCCGGTGCGCTTCGATTCATCAACCGAAACGGGAAGCGCATTTTGCAACAAGAATGGCTATTTATCGACTTTAACGCACGGGGCATTGCAGTTGGTGGACACGAGGAATGGAAAGATATTCCGTACATCCCTGGCGCTGAGCAGGGCGATATGACGGTGCATCCATGACACCGACCGGGGCGGAGGGGCGGGGAATATCTACAGATGCCTCTTGCTCTGCCAGTACCACTCAACGAACCACTCGGGGCTATGGTCTAAACCTGCGAGACCTATGAACCTCCAGCGTTCCTCTGTGCTGAGGTTTAAGGCTTTGGCCCAAGCCTCCAATACCTCTAGCTTCGCTGGGGACTTGGCGTGTCCACCTTGGATGCTTGCTGGCAACGTTAGCGAGCAGTTCACCAATCTTGCAAATTCTGCCGGTATAATTCCGCGGTCTCGTAAGAGCCCGCTAAAGTACCATGAGAACAATAGCTTACGATCCACGGCAACAGACAGTGTGCCATTTTTTTCGTCAACAACTACGAGTTCTCTGCGAGTATCGAGGCGGCTCCTGTTGACTCTTAAATTTCTTAGAGTATCCATACCAGCACCTCTGATTTCTCCCTTGAAACCTAATGCCATGTGTTCTTATAAACCCATAGCAGACCTCGCGGTGAACCTCCTATAGGCACCTACGCCTAAACCATCTCCCGGCCATCTGCTTTAGCCCACTGTGCATAAACAAGTGGAACAACTGGGAGATCCCCAGAAAGACCTTACCCCATGTCCATCCTTCGGTCCCTGTCCGCCATGCTCACCAAGCCCCGCCACTTGGTATTCTGTCACTTCTTTACGATACCGTTTATCGGTAGTGGTTGTATCGATAGGAGTATAGTTTCTGTTGCGAAACCATTCCTAAGCTGTACTAAGAGGAAAGGTTCCTATGATATCTGGATCGGTAAAACAAATATTCAGTTCACACCACAGGGATGGGAGTATCCACATGAAGACGAAGATGACCAAGGCAGCGGATTTCATCGAGTTGTTCCGAGAGATGAACCCGGAATTTCCGCCACAAACCATGTTGGCCTTCCTTTTTATCGCAGATAACGAAGGCTGCACCATGAGTGAGCTGGCTGATGCCTTAAGGGTCTCAAGACCAGCAGCAGGGCGGAATGCAGTCCTTCTCTGTACTAAGTATAATGGCAAGACTGGTTTTGGGCTCGTTGACATAGAAGTAGACTTGACCGACACGAAACAGCGAACACTACATCTATCATCTAAAGGCCAGACTTTCCTTAAGCGTTTAAATCAGCTCATGGAGTAGCACTGCTATGCAAATCCCAAGCGCACCTCCGTATACAGCTGCACATCTTGCTGAGGCTAAGCGAAACCTTGAGTTGTGGCGCGACCGCCGAGATAATTACGACGGAAACAATCTTGACAAATATCAAGCGGACTGTCGGAGTGCTCAGTTTGTAGTCGATCAGATCGCTCATTGGTTAGAAAGGCAGAAATAAAATGTCTCTTCGGCACAATGGCAAGGCCTATCAAGCTGACTTCTATATTGGGAAGAAGAGACACCAGCCGTGGTTAGTGGCAAAGGATGAGGTAGCTGCTGCTGCTGAGATGCAGGGGCTGATCGATTCTATCAAGGCAGCTACCCCCTCAGCAGATCAGGAAGACAGCAAGCCCTGGACCCTTCAGGACGCCTACGATAAGGTTTACACCCGTGTCTGGAAGGATTCTAAGAGCGTTAAGACGGTCGAGAAGAATGCTCGGCAAATGTTCAAGCAGTGGCCTGGGAAGAAGACCTACTTGGATGAGATCAGTTCTGATGCTATCGACCAATGGGTAGAAAGGCTTCAGGAGCAAGGCAACAGTAACGGCACTATTAACCGGAAGCTGGCCCTCCTGTCTAAGGTGATGTCCTTCGCTAAGTCGAGAGGAAAGCTTCAAGAGAAACCACATATTGAGAAGAAGGCTGAAGGCCAAGGTCGCATCCGGTTCATCACTCCATCTGAAGAGAAGATTATTCTCAGCCACTTTGGTCAATGGTCTCAAGATCTCTACGACTACACCATATTCTCTCTCGATACCGGAGCACGCTCAGGGGAGACCTATCGACTCCAAGTTAGAGACGTAGACCTCACCAACGGCATGCTCTCTATCTGGGAGAACAAGGCGTCCCTGCCCAGGTCCATTCCCATGACACTCAGGGTCCGCGAGCTGCTCACGCGCCGCACTGAGGGCATGGAGATTGGCCGTATCTTCCCCTTCAAGGCGTGGTGGTACGAGAAGGCGTGGAGCAAGCTTCGCGTCAGGATGGGCTTAACGGATGACATCCAGTTCATCCCGTACTGCCTTCGCCACACTTGCGCGACTCGCTTAGCTCAAGCTGGAGTCCCTTTAGCCGCCATTCAGAAGTGGATGGGACACAAGACCATCTCAATCACCATGAAGTACATTCACCTGGCTCCCAGTGACCTCCTGAGCGGTGCCAAGGCACTCAATGCACTCCAAGAAAGCACATCCAATGCTTGATCCTCTCGACATGCAGGAACACCGTTTAAGCCTCACCATGCGTGCCTTAGACATCATTGCCTCCGGTACACCTATTGTACCGCCTAAATGTTCACCAAAGTCGTCACTAGTGATCGCTAAGAATCACTGTGATGGCCGAGTGGCGGAACTGGCATACGCGACGGACTTAAAATCCGTTGTCCGTAAGGACTTGCGGGTTCAAATCCCGTCTCGGCTAGATACATCTGGACGGACTTAAAATGTCCCTTATCATAGTAACAGAAACGATACTGTGTCTATTCTGTTCTATCCTAAGTGTTTACAGCTCAGCCTTTGAATTAGCCGTCATGATAACGATATCGGTACATTTTTCGTGATCACTACAACATCACCTCAAATCATAGTGAACAGGGAACCCATGGACGCCACGCAGCAAGCTCAACCTGAACTAGAACAGCCCACTAAGGCTCTGACCTTGGAGGAGCGCCAGCTCGCTCTGGAGGAGGAGATGCAAGACTTGGGGATCGAGCGGTACTATGCCGAGATCGACCGAGCGAAGGAGCGCGGGGCTGAGAGTGACACCAAGTATGGCCAGATGTTCCTGGGCGAAATCATGGCCCGCTTGGTCCCCGCCATACGCCTCTTCTTAAAGGAACAGGGAGGCGGTCGTGGCAAAGGACAGCCCCATGTGGGGCATAGGTACCTGAAGATCCTTCGCCCAGAAACAGCAGCCTTCATAGCCACACGAACGGTGCTCGATTCTCTGTCCATTGAGCTGCCGCTGACTGGCACAGCTATCCGCCTCGCCAACTGCATCGAGGACGAGGTACGGTTTCGCGGGTACAACAAACTTGATGACACTAAGAAGCGAAACTACTACCGAAAGGTGAAGCGGAACCTAGCCAAAGAGAGTCGGGACTGCACTCGTCACCGCAGGGCTATCAAAGGCTCCATGAAGCGTATTGGTGCGCCAGACTGGGACTCGTGGACAAGCTCTGATAAGCTCCAGTTAGGCGTAAAACTGATCGAGCTGATTGCTCAGTCCTTAGAGATCATTCACATCATCAACCGTCCAACGCGGAAGAATCGCTCTCTGTACTGCATTGAGCCGACCGACAAAGGCCGTTCCTGGATTGCCAGCTTCAATGCTGACCAATCGGTGCTCACTCCTCAGTTTCTCCCTATGCTTATACCGCCACGGGACTGGACCAACCCGTATGACGGCGGATATCTTTCAGACTTCCTTCGCCGACGCCTCAAGTTGGTTAAGACTCCTTACCGGGACTATCTAGAGGAGTGCGTCAACAAGGATCTCTCTGTGGTCTATGGAGGCATCAACGCCATGCAGCAGACCGCATGGAAACTTGATAAGCGCGTGTATCTCGTGCTCCGTAAGTGCTGGAACAGCGGCTCCCAGATTGGAAAGCTCCCACCACGGGAGGACGAGGAAAAGCCCACTAAGCCGGTGGACATCGAGACGAATCGGGAAGCCCGCCGAGAGTGGAGGCACCAGGCATCGGCGGTGGAGAAGCGAAATGTAAAACTCGCTTCCAAGCGGTTGCAAGTCTCTCGGACTATCATGGTGGCTAAGAGATTTATTCAGGAGGAGTCGATCTACTTCCCCTATCAGCTGGACTTCCGGGGCCGCGCCTACGCGGTACCGATGTTTCTCCACCCCCAAGGACCAGACTACGCCAAGGCTCTCCTCACCTTTGCCCGCGGTAAGCCGATTACGGACAAGACTGCTGCTAACTGGCTCGCGGTCCACGGTGCCAACCTGTGGGGCTACGATAAGGTCTCGTTTGTCGAACGTGTGGCTTGGGTCAGTCAGAATAAAGAAGCCATCCTGAAGTCAGCAGCCGAGCCTATGGAGTGCGACTGGTGGACCAAGGCTGACAAGCCGTGGCAGTTCCTGGCCTTCTGCTTCGAGTGGTCAGCGTTTCTTCGGGTTGGATATGGTTTTATTTCTGGCCTGCCGGTTGCGCTGGATGGCTCGTGTAACGGGCTCCAGCATTTCTCTGCGTTGCTCAAGGACGAAATAGGCGGTGCAGCGGTTAACTTGGTGCCCTCCGCAAAACCCCAGGACATCTACCAAGTCGTGGCCGACTATTTGATTGCCATGCTCAGAGAACGGTCTCCGCAAGATCATCAGGCTCGAGCGTGGCTGGCGCTTGGCATCAGTCGGAAGACGACCAAGCGATGCGTTATGGTCCTTCCTTATGGCGGTACTATGTACGCTTTCAGGAAGTACCTCCAAGATCATATCAGAGAGCGTCTTGCTGAAGGAGCTAAGAACCCTTTTGGTACTGATAAGTTTTATATTCCTGCTGCCTACCTGGCTCAGCTACTAAGCGAAGCTATCGGTGCGACGGTGAAGTCTGCCGTCCAAGCAATGGCGTGGCTTCAGTCCGCCGCTGAGTTGGTTGCTGAGCAGGGCCTTCCGATTACGTGGACTGCGCCAAGCGGATTCCCAGTGCTTCAGGCTTATCGAGCTGTCGAGAAGCACCAGATTGATACCGAGATATTCGGCAAAAGAATCAGGCTGGACATACGCCCGAACGCTGAAGGTGTGAGAATAGATAGACGGCGACAGGCTAACGGCATCGCTCCTAACTTTGTTCATTCGCTCGACGCTGCCGCCATGATGCACTGTCTGGTTGATGCGACTGCTTTGGGCATCAGTTCCTTTGCCATGATTCACGACTCATACGGAACTGTTGCAGCTGATACCGAGCAGCTCAGTGTCGCACTACGTTATGCTTTCGTTCACCAGGTTTACAACACGGATCTCTTGAAGGCGTTCGCTGCCGAGGTCTTCGCTGTCCTTGGGAGTGAGCAGCAGATTCCGGAATTGCCTGCTTCCGGTTCACTGGATATTTCACTCGTTGAACAGTCACCTTTCTTTTTCGCATGATGGTAACGTTACTGTTATTATGACGATTATGTTTTTCAAATCCCTCCTAGAGACAAGTGAAATGATTTTTCTTCAAAGGATTTCCCCAGATGAGTAACCTCCAGACACTCTTGATCCAGGCGCAGGACTATCAGCGCCGAGGCATGACCCTGCCTTTGGATCTCTACGCCAAGCTCTTGGCTCGTGGCGTCAATGCAGCTCTCTACAATGCGCCGATCAGCCAGCAGCAAGAGATTGACTTTGGCAGTGATAAGATTCTCGGCGATGAAATTACTTACGATCAGGCGGCAGACATCCTGGCTCAAGAGGCCGCTGACATTGACCGTGAGATCGCGGAGCTTGACCAGCCATGAAATCTTCTGACTCCCAACGTATGTACGACCAGATGCACGACATCATCGAGTCGATCAAGGTGGACGGCTGGGAATACGCTGGCATCAACGAGACCGGCATTCAGTTCACCAGCCCAGGATCACCTGGGATCATCCTCACCCTCTCAACAAGCAAATATAACACAAACAACACTAAGGACACGAAATGACAACTACGCAACAAGTACAACGCCCGAAGCGCATTCAGCTGGCGACTCCAGAGGGCACTCTTGGATATCCCTTCCTTCAGAAGCCGAGCACCAAATTCAATCCCGAAGGTGTGTACTCGGTGGACTATCGTCTATCGAAAGAAAAGGCTTCTGAGTTGATCGAACAGATCGATGCAGTTTATGAGGAGGGCTACAAAGCTGCGTGCCTTAAGGAGAAGAAAGCAAAACTGAAGCGTGCTGACAAGCCGTACAAGGACGAACTCGATAAGGTGACTGGCGAGGAGACAGGGAACATCATCATTAAATTTAAGCTCAAGGCAGCTTACAAAGCTAAAGATGGCTCGATGATCCCGCAGCGCCCACTGGTTATCGATTCGAGAAAGCAACCAGTTGTTAAATCGATCGGCTCAGGTTCCACAGGTCGAGTCGCCTTCGATGCGAACCCTTACTGCACTCCGGCCCTCGGCTTCGGTTTGAGCCTGCGCCTTCGTGTCGTCCAGATCATCAATCTGGTTGAGTACAGCGGCCTTCCTGGGAATCCCATGGACCTTCTCGGCGAAGTTGAAGACGGCTTTGTGGAATCGGAATCCACGAAGGAGAACACTAAAACACAAGAACCGAACGGAGACGAAGCATATGCGCCGGAACAGATGGCCACAGCGGGCGAGACCAACGGGGAATTTTGATTTGTGATAACACCGCTTCGGCGGCTAGAGTACGGCAGGATGTGGCGACTAAAGAACCCGGGGTACAAAGCCCCGGGTTATCTTTTAAAGCACGATACTACGTGGTCTGAGTCGCCTCGAAACTGTCAGCAGTGTAGCAAAGCATTTTCTCCTAAGATACATAATCAGGTTCACTGCTCTCTTAGGTGCAAACGGCGGTTCGCTGACATTCGTTATCAGCCACGGCGTTCTGAATTAGAGAAGTGGCGCTATCGCAGACGAGTTTACGGAAACGATTTAAAGGAAATCAAAGACATGTATAAGGACCGCTTTCGGCATGCACGAGAGCAGGGGTATCGATCTGGTCTCGAAGTTCAGATTGCAAATGAACTAAAGGCGCTCGGACAAGAAGTACATTATGAGGAGTACAAATTAAAATATGCCCAGCCCGCGAAGACGCGAATCTACACTCCAGACTTCGTTCTGCCTAACGGCCTCTTCATCGAGACGAAGGGAAGGCTGATTACTTCCGATCGGCAAAAGCATTTGCTGATTAAAGAGCAGTACCCAGACATCGACCTCCGCTTCATCTTCAGCAACGCCAATCAGCGGATCTCTAAGCAATCATCTACGACCTATGCGATGTGGGCAGACAAGAACGGATTCAAATGGGCTCACCGTCACATCCCGAAGGAATGGGTGCATGAGCAACGAGCCAGTCC
>Ga0310813_10002664_pt1 | contig 10804 bp, 3 predicted proteins | sample YN3metagenome_FD_203086 | JGI IMG/M metagenome (GOLD analysis project Ga0310813, IMG submission 203086) | Soil microbial communities from experimental microcosm in Duke University, North Carolina, United States - YN3 | ecosystem: Engineered > Artificial ecosystem > Soil microcosm > Unclassified ... | reverse complement strand
CGCCGGCTACTCCGGCGAGGTCCTCGAGCTGAAGGACGGCAAGTTCCGCTACTGGTTCTACAGCGACGTGGGCACGGACAAGGAACCGACCTATCCGTTGAGCGGAACCTATGCGGTTTCGGGCACGACGCTGACGCTGGACAACAAGGAGATCTATAAGCGGGAGCGCACGATTGCCGTCGTCAACGGGGTGAACGTGCTGTGGAGGTCGGACGGCCTCAAGCTGTGGACGGACGACAAGAGGATTCATCCCTACTCCGTCCTGATCCACATGCCGGGGAAGAGGGACGGATCCGCGGTGGAGACCCGGCCTTCAATCAAGAGGCTCTACACCAAGGAGATGCTCGATCGAGAAAAGAAGGAATACGAAGAGCGCTACCAGGATCGGCCGGAAGAAGTCCGCGTGCTGCTCCGGGCGCGGACGAAGGAAGGCGACCCGAACATGGATACCTATAAGAAGGAGATCCTGCGGGCGCGCGCCCCGCTGGATCCCAAGCTGCTCGCCCAATTGGTCGGACTCCTCCGCCACGACTGCAGCGATTCGATTGAAGCCGGGTCCATCCTGAAGGATCTGTTCCAGGAGGGATGGTTGATCAAGGATCCTCCGCCGTTCATGGCCGACGCCGCCTCGAAGAAGAAGGCGTTCGAGTCCCTCATTGAGGCGTTATCCGCCGCGCCGGACCGCTGGGCCCTGGAGCATACGACCATCCTCTTCCTGCGCATCACCGGCGTTGGGAAGATCGACTTGCCGATTCCCGAGACGGGTCATCGCATCCGGCTGGAGTGCCTGCCGAACGACGGGGGCCGATACGATTGCCAGGGGACGACGACCGACGATATCTACTGGGTCAAGTCGATCTCGAAGATCGTCCCGGTCTGCCAGAAGTGGATGCGGGAGCAGCTGGCGAAGTAAAACGGGATAGCGGAGAGGGAGGGATTCGAACCCTCGGTACCCTTGCGAGTACACACGCTTTCCAAGCGTGCCCGTTCGGCCGCTCCGGCACCTCTCCAACGAAAAGCGAGCGAGAATTCTAGCAATAGACTGAACCTCTGTCACGCGGTAGGATGGGCCCCATGCCGCTTCCGCCCTTCCGGGGATCGCTCAAAGTCGTCCCGATCAAGCACGAGGGGAAGGACGTCTTCGTCGTGCTCGACCACCAGGAGCAGCTCTTCGAGCACCAGATGGTGCTGCCGCCCATGGCGTTCGTGGTCGCGTCGTTCCTCGACGGCCGTCGCGAGGTCGCCGACGTGCAGGCGCAGATCCTGGAACACCTCAAGGTCGAGGTCAAACCCGAGGAGATCGAGGCCGTCGTGCGGGACCTCGAGCAGCACCTGCTGCTGGAGTCCTCCCGGACGCGGGAGCGCCGCCAGCACATGGCGGAGGAGTTCGCGCGCCTGCCGGCGCGTCCCGCGAAGTTCGTCCAGGGGACCTCGGAGGAGGTCGCGAAGCAGCTGGACGGCTACTTCGGCGGCGACGCGGGCTCGGGCAAGATCGGGGAGCGGCGGGACGCGCCCCTCTCGGGCATCCTGGCGCCCCACATCGACTTCAACCGCGGCGGCCCCTGCTACACCTTCGCGTACAAGGAGCTGGCCGAGCGTTCCGACGCCGACCTTTACGTGATCCTCGGGGTCGCCCACCTCTCGCCGGCCAACCCGTTCGTGGTGACCTCGAAGGACTACGAGACGCCGCTGGGAACGGTCCCGACGGACCGCGATGCCGTAGCCGCCCTCGAGAAGCGCCTGGGCAAGCGGATCTACGACCACGAATCGGTGCACCGCTCGGAGCACTCGGCCGAATTCCAGGCGGTCTTCCTGAAGCACGCGCGCCCGCAGGCGAAATTCACGGTGCTGCCGATCCTCTGCTCCGCCTTCGAGCAGTGGTGCGGCCTGACGAGTCCGTCGACGGCGCCGGAGATCGAGGACACGCTCGCGGCGATCCGCGAGTCGGTCGCCGGCCGCCGGGTCTGCATCGTCGCCGGCGTGGACTTCGCCCACGTGGGCCCGGTCTTCGGCGACGACGTGGAGATCAACCAGGAGTTGATCCAGTGGATGATGGCGGGCGACACGCGCGGCCTGCAGACCATCGCGGAGGGCAACGCGGAGGCCTTCTGGAATTCCGTGGTGTCGGACGGCAACCGGCGCCACGTCTGCGGCCTGTCGGCGACCTACGCGGCGCTGCGGCTGCTGGGCGACGCCGACGGCCACGTGCACAAGTACGGCTTCGCGCCCGACCCGGCCGGCGGCATCGTCAGCTTCGCCAGCATGTCCTTCCAGCCGCGGAAGCGGATCATCCTGCCGTAGAAGGTAGTGGGCGCGGAGGGATTCGAACCCCCATCCCTTGCGGGGCCGGATCCTAAGTCCGGTGCGTCTGCCAGTTCCGCCACGCGCCCTCAAAAACCCTAGTCAGCAACGGCGACAGCATTATAATATGCGCCGCCGCGTACTTCACGGAGAGGTGCCAGAGCGGCCGATCGGGCTCGCCTCGAAAGCGAGTGTCTCCGCAAGGGGACCGTGGGTTCGAATCCCACCCTCTCCGCCATCCCCCTTCTGCAGATCGTCACCACCAAGGCACCAAGTCCACTAAGAAGGAACGGATGGGGTAAGAACCCTTCTTTGGGATTTTGGATTTGGAGCTTGGGATTTTATCCCGGCGGGCGCATCGCCGAGTCGGAGCCCGAGCGCGTGCCGGACCCGGCGCGGCTGCGGAGGTCCTGCAGCAGGCTCGCGGCCTGCAGCAGCATGCGACGCTCGGGGGCGCCCTCGCCGGGGTGGAAGAGCACGTGGCCCTCCCGCTTCCCCGACATGAAGATCAGCGCCTCCTGGTCGCGGCGGCTTTCGAACTCGGCCGCGATGATGAGGCCCGCGTCGAACCAGAGCTTGCCGAGCGGGCCGTTGAAGTTGAACGCCACCAGGCCCGTCGCCTCGGTGGCGGCCAGCCGCTCGATGATCGCGTCGAAGCCGATCTCCTGCAGCACGCCGCCCGTCTTGGTTCCCGGCATCACCTGCGCGGCCGAGGAGACCACCTGCACCGCCAGCGCGCGCTCCCCGAAGGCCTCCTGCAGCGGCGCGTAGAGGGCCTGGTTGGCCACCGCCCGCACGGCGGGGTCGTGATCGTCCTTCGCGGCCTGCAGCGCGTCGCGGGCGTCCTTGTGGGTCGGGAACGACGCCAGCGCCCGCGCCGCCGCCGCCCGGATTGAGGCCGGGACGATGCGGAACACCTTGGTCAGCCCCTTCTCGCCCTTGTAGTAGAACTTCGTCAGCATCGGCACCGCCCGGACGTCGCCGATCCGCGCCAGCGCCGCGCAGGCCGTCACGCGGACCTCTTCCGACTGCTGCCTGTCGTCCAGGACCTTGCTGATCGCGTCCACCGCGCCGCGGTGGCGCAGCCGGCCCAGCGACTCCACGAAGACGCCGCGGGTCTGCATGTCGGCCTCGGACGCCAGCGCGTCCAACAGCAGGCCCCCCGACCGCGGGTACGACTGCTCCGCCAGCAGCGTCGCGGTCCGCCGCCGCACCGCCACCGTCGCGTGGCGCAGGAGGCCGCCCATGGCCATCTCGGCCATCTCCGGGGGCATCGCGTAGGGCAGCACCTCGACCAGGTGCAGCACGTCCGACGGCACGGCGGTCTTCTGCAGTTCGTCCACCAGCACCGTCGCGGCGCCCGACCCGGCGCGGGCGATGAACGACGCGAAGTGCATGCGCCGCGCCGGCGCGTCGGCGTTCTTGATCTCCCGGATCAGGAAGCGCGTCGCGGCGGCGTCCAGCGACTCGATGATCTTCATCGCCTCGGGGTCGCCCTGCCGCACCTTCTCGGACAGCGACGCGAAGCCGACGCCGTTCGCCACCCGCTCGAGGGCGATGTAGGCCAGCTCGCCGCGCTGCGAGAAGCTCGGGTCCTTGATGTGGTAGTGGCGGTGGAGGAGCGACAGCACCTCGCGCGCATGGTCGATCCGGCCGCGGCGGATCTGGAGGTCGGCGATGAACGCCGTCATGTCCGCCAGCACCGAGTAGACGGTCGCGTCGCGCTCCACGTCGAGCGCGGTCCGCACGGCCTGCTCGAAGGCGTCCTCCAGGGCCTGCGAATTCGCCCGCTCCAGACCTCGCCGGAGGCCGTTGAGGGAGCGGGCCGTGTTGAGCCGCTTCCGGGCCATGCGGTCGAGCAGCAGCCCCGAGAGCGACCCGAACATCGTGCGCATCAGCTCCCCCTCGTGGAGGGCGCCCAGCTCATCGAGGAGTCCGTTGCCTTCCGCCGTCAGCGCCTGGATGCGCTCCTCGTCCTTCATCTGAAGGATCATCTTGCAGCGCGTCACGGCCGCGGATTCCGGGGGCTTCTCATTCTGATCGCGCACGCCGGGGAGGGCCTCGACCGTCTGGTCGGACAGGATCGTGACCATCATGCCCGCGAGGCGGGGGTTGTGCTTGAACGCCTCCGTGATGAACTTGCCGAGGGTCCGGAGGGACTCGTGGTGCTCCGCCGGAACCGCCTTCAGGAGCTGCGCCACGAGCCCGAGCGCCTGCCGGGCGGTCTCGAACGACAGCTTCCCTTCCTCGCCCAGGTCGGCCCCCAGGCCCGCCCCTTCCTGCGCCTTGTCGAGCAGGTGCGGGTCGCGCTCCACCATCTTCTTCATCAGGTGGAGCCGCGCCTCGGAGCCCATGCCCTGCTGCGACGCGGCATCGATCAGCTGCTCCAGGTTGGCGAGCAGCTTGGCCAGCTCCGTCTCGCCGCCGGCGAGCTTCCGGGCGGCGTCCTCGATGACGATGTCGCCCTGCCCGAGCGCCACGTACTGGACCTCGTCCACCGTGACCTGGTTCACGCGCTCGTCGCGGAGGCGCTTGTTGATCTCCTTGCCGTCCTTCACGTCCCAGAACTTCCGGGTGAGCGCGTGGAGGAACGCGATGAGCTCCTCCAGCGTCAACCCCTTCCGGAAGCTGATGCTCTTCACGGAGGAATCGCCCAGGATGCTGAGCATCGCGCTCTCGAGGGACTCGGACACCGTCCCGCGCTCCCCCAGGGGCCGTCCGTTCACCAGGAGGCCGCGCGGCGTCTTCGACAGCGTCAGCAGGTCGGCGGTTTCCAGGAAGGAATGGATCGAATGATACGTGTCGGTGACGACCTTGAGGACCTGCGGGCTGTCCTTCGGATAGAGCCGCAACTGCGCCACCGAGACGCGCAGGGTCAGGAAGATGTCCAGCAGCGCCGAGTCGGCGCCGCGGTTGCTCAGCCCTTCGACCAGGGAATCGAATTCGACCCCCGCGACGTGCGCCTCTCGGCCCCGCGACTCCAGGAACTGCGCCCAGCGCACCTTGCCCCGGGTCGAGACCTTCTGCTTCGCGCCGGGCAGCATGACGTCGACGTTGACCGGCGCGCCCTCGGCCAGCGGGCCCGTCGAGACGAAGCAGACGCCGAGCGCGCTCACGTCGATGATCTTCTGGACGAGGTTCGCTCCCGCGGCGCCGCTCTCTTCGCGGGTGCAGAGCACCACCGTCCCGGCCTCGGGCTTGTAGCGGGGATACTTCCGACGCTCCGTGCCCCCGCTCTTCATCGGTCGAGGTTCCACACCCGGACGGTCGTGTCCGCGCTGCCGGAGGCCAGGACGCGGCCCGCCGGGGAGAACGCCACGCAGGTAATGCGGGAGGTGTGGCCCGGCAGCGTCTTCATCAGCCTTCCCTGCACCGGGTCCCAGATCCGCAGCATCCCGTCGTTGCCGCCCGCCGCCAGGAGCTGGCCGTCGGAGCTGAAGGCGATGCAGACCACCTCGTCGCCGTGGCCCGCCAGCACCCTCAGCAGCTGGCCGGAGTCCGAATCCCAGAGCTTGATCAGGCCGTCCGCGCTGGCCGAGGCGATCGTGCGGCCGCCCGGCGTGAACGCCACGCTGGAGACGCTGTCGGCGTGGCCCTTCAGCGTGAGCAGCAGCTTCCCCGTCTCGACGTCCCAGGTCCGCAGCGTCTTGTCCAGCCCGCCCGTCGCCAGGATCTTGCCGTCCGGTCGGAACGCGAGCGACTCGACGCCGCCCGTGTGGCCGGACAGCATCAGCGGATCGTCGTTCGAATCGAGGGTCCAGAGCCGCACCGACCAGTCGTAGCTCCCCACGGCAAGGCGCTTCCCTTCGCCCGGGCTGAACGCGAGGCACTGGATCGACGCCGTCGGCCCCTCGAGGGTGCGCAGCTCGGTGCGGTTCTGCGCGTCCCAGACGCGGATCTTCTTGTCGAGGTCGCGGGTGCCGGTGGCGAAGGTGATGTGGTCCGGCGAGTACGCGACGCTCAGCACGCCGGCGGGGTGATGCGCGCCGGCTCCCGACTCGCGCTGCGTCGCCGCATCCAGGATCTTCACGATCTTGTCCTCGCCGGCGACGGCGAGCATCTTCCCCGACGGATCGAAGCTCAGCGCGGTCACGTTCTGGCGGCGGCCCGACACGATGTTCAGCAGTTCGGGGGGCTTCGGAGCCATGTAGTTCCCGGGATCCGACGCGGAGTGGAAGAACGACTTCATCGTGATCGGCATCGCCGGCTGCGCCGGATTGCTGGTCCACTGGAGCACGCAGCCGGCCATCCAGGCCAGCTCGAAGTATTCCACGACGAGCTTGTGGTAGCCCTCGTCGAGCAGGCACTCGAAGTTCCGGGGCCCTTCCGTGCGGCTGTTCCACGCCCCCAGGACCTGCTGGTCGTCGATGAACACCCGGACGCCGTCGTCGGCCACGACCGAGAACAGGTAGCGCCGGCTTTGCGACACGTGCAGGAATCCCGACCAGCGGCAGGAGAACGAATCCGCCGGACCGCCCGGCCAGGCCGCGCCGTCGTTCCAGCGGAAATCGATCGTGGGATCGATCCGCCGCGCCGCGAGCGACTGGAAGTTCGTGCCGAGGTAGTACTCGCCCAGAAGCCCGGGCTTGAGCTGCGACGGGATCACGCTGGGGGCCTTGAAGGCCGCCAGCGGCGGCGGCTCCAGCTTGCGCCCCCTGAGGCCGTTCACTTCCAGCAGCTCCATCCGGTGGAACTGCGTCTCACATTCGTGGCTGCCGACCCCCAGCCGCAGCGTGTTCCGCAGCTTCCAGCGGGGGTTGAGGCCGATGTCCGCGAAGTCGGTTTTCCATTCGAGCAGCGGCTTCGTGTTCAGCGAGGCCTTCACGCCGTCCGCGCGGACCTGTACCACCAGCGTATAGAGCTGGTCGTTCAAGAGCACCACCGGCTCCTGCGCCGTCGCCGGATACTCCAGGATCTGCGACGACTTGAGGTTCTCGAAGGAGGAGCGGGTGTTGGCGTCGCCGCCGATTTCGCAGCGGAACTGCCGGCCCCCGCGCGACAGGATCACCGTCACGCCGCCCGCCCCCGAGCGGCGCTCGAAGACCAGGCGGAAATCGTACTCCTGCGGGAGCTGGAAGGGGATCTCGACGCGCGCGTAGGGCGAGCGGTCGGAGACCAGGCGCCCCGCTTCCGCGTTCTCCCAGGTGCCCGCCACCGCGTTGCGGCGCGGGTCGATGATGGGCAGGAGATTGATGGACTCCTTCCACTCGTCGACCGTCCCCGGCGGCTGGTAGACCAGCACCTGCGTGCGGCGGAAATCCTCCTCCGCCTTGGCGGCTCTCTGGGCGGCGGCTTTCGCCGCCTCCTCGGCCTTGCGGCTTTCCTCGGCGAGCCGCTGGCGCTCTTCATCCGACGCCGCCTCGCGCTCCCGTTCCCGCGCCTTCGCCGCCTCGAGCTGCTTCTGCTCCAGCTCCTTGAACTTGTCGATGACCTCGTTCTTGAGCCGCTCGTCGCGCTCGCGTTCCTTGCGGGCGATGCCCTCCTGGGCGTTCTTCGCGCCCATGACGGCTTCCAGGTTGCCCGAGTCCGTGGCCAGCGCCACGCGGTACTCGATCAGCGCCTCGGCGAACTTCTCCTCGGCCATGTAGCGCGCCGCCGCCTCGAGCTGCAGCCGCACGGAGGGCTTGGCGCTCTTCATCCCGAGAAAGACCAGGCCCGAGATCAGGACCAGGAAGAGCAGCCCCGTGAGCACGTACACGCGGCGGCTGCCCGGCTTGCTCGGCGCCTTGGGGGCGACGACGTGGACCTTCTCGCCCGCCAGCCACTTCATCAGGTCGTCCGCGAAGGCCTGCGCCGTCACGTAGCGGTCGCGGTCCTTCTTGGCCAGCGCCTTGAGGCAGATGTTCTCGATCGCCTTGTCCAGCCCGAGCGCGCTCGCCGAGTCGACCACCTGCAGCGGAGGCGTGACCGGATCCTTCACGACCTTCATGAGGATCTCGATCGGCGACTCGCCCGTGAACGGCGTGCGCCCCGTCATGCACTCGTAGAGGATCACGCCCAGCGAGTAGATGTCGGTGCGCCAGTCGACGCGGTCCAGTCCCTGCGCCTGCTCGGGGCTCATGTACGCCGGCGTGCCGACCACGGCGCCCGAGCCGGTCAGCGAGTGATGCACGTTCTTGCCGAGGGACTTGGCCAGGCCGAAGTCCGTGACGTACGAATGTCCCGAGGCCGACACGAGGATGTTGCGCGGCTTGAGGTCGCGGTGGAGGATGCCCTGCTCGTGCGCGTGGTGGACGGCGCCCGAGACGTCCGCCAGCACGCGGATCTGGTCGCGGATGGTGACGGTCTTGCGCCAGTCGCTGAACGCCTGGCCCTCGATCATCTCCATGCTGAGGAACTGGCGCCCTTCGAGGAGCCCGGCCTCGTAGACCGTGACGATGTTCGGGTGCTTGAGCTTCGCGCTGAGCTGGGCTTCCTGGACGAAGCGCTCCTCTTCCAGCGCCCGCTCCTTGGGATCGGCGTTGGGGTTGGTGAGCATCAGCTTGAGCGCGACCTTGCGGTTGAGCTGCGTGTCGACCGCCTCGAAGACGACGCCCATGCCGCCGCGGCCCAGCTCGCGCACGAGCCGGTACTTGCCGAGCATGCTGCCGGCCTGCAGGTTGTCCGTGGCGGCGATGGCCGGCAGCGACGGGCCCGAGACGACGGGCTGCAGCCGGGTCGACGATTGGGGGGCCGGCAGGCGGCTCGAGGACGCGGGCGCCAGGTGGGAGCTCGACGCCGGGGCCGCGGACTGAGGCGCCGGCGGCGGCTCGGGCGGGGGCTGGAACGGCGAGGGCGCGTCGTTGGACTCCTGCTCCGAGATCAGGCCGTGGAGCTGCTCGTCGGTGAGATACCCCTTGCGGACGAGAATGCCGCCCAGCGGCATCGCCTGCTGGGCGCCGTCCGAGAGGTTGCGGGCGCGCTCGACCAGCGCCTCGCGGAGCTGATCGGGCGTGATCAGCCCTCGCTCCAGCAGCATCTTGCCGAGGAGCAGTTGCTGTCCGCCGTCATCCGGATCGAGGGACCCTGGCACGCTCACTCCACCCAATCCACAGTAAATAGGCGATCCTGCCGGCCTTCCGGCCGGCCGGGGTCGCGTCGGCCCCGCGCCCGATCACGCGAGGTCATCGGGTACAGGGTTCGCCTAACTTCATTATTCTACGACCTGCTTCCGCAAATCTGAAGCAGAATCCCAGGCTTTATTCGAATGGGAATTGAACGAAGAAGACCCCCGTCCGGCGCCCAAAACCCCGAATTGGGTGATGCTTCTTCGGGGCGATTCCGGTATGATTCCCGGAATGGAGAATCTTCCGGCTCCTCCGCCGGAGCTCTTCGTCCAGCTGGGCGTGCTGGATGCGGAGAAGCTCAAGCGCTGCGTCGAATTCCAGGACACCTTCGGGAAACAGGGGCTCAAGCTCTCCCTGGCCCACGTGGTCCTCAACCTCGGCATGGCGAAGCCCGAGCAGGTCGCGCGCGTGCTGGCCCACAAGGGGACCGCCTCGCTGCGCTGCCCGAGCTGCTCGAGACGCTTCACGGTCCCCGACTTCCAGGCCAACCGCCGCTATAAGTGCGAGCCGTGCATGACCTACCTCGAGGTCGTGGTCGACGAGTCGCTGCTCTCGCCGCCGCTTCCCGGCCAGCAGTCCCCGTCCCCGCCGCCGGGTTCGCCGCTGCCGCAGGTGCCGCGCGCCGCTTCGGCCGGCTACCTCACGCCCACGCCGGGCGCCGTCGTCCGGAAGGACCCCTTCGAGGGCCGTCAGTTCGGCGGCAAGTACAAGATCCAGAAGCGGCTCGCCAAGGGCGGCATGGGCGCCGTCTACCTGGCGCAGAACCTCCAGACCGGCCAGCAGGTGGCGGTCAAGATCCTGACGGAAGAGTTCAGCAAGATGCCGGGCATCCAGGGGCGCTTCAAGCGCGAAGCGAGCGCCACGGGCCGCCTCGAGCACCCGAACATCGTCGCGACCATCGAGATGGCCCAGGAGCAGAGCTGGACCTACATCGTCATGGAGTACGTGGACGGCGGCTCCCTCATCGACCTCATCATGAAGGAGAAGAAGATCGCGCCGGCCCGTACGGTGGAGATCATGTCCGACATCCTCGCGGGCCTCGGCCACGCGCACCAGCGCGGCGTCATCCACCGGGACATCAAGCCCGCGAACGTGCTCCTGACCTCGCAGGGCCGCGCGAAGGTCATCGACTTCGGCCTCGCCAAGGACGCCGAAGCGCAGACGATCCTCACCCTCTCCGGCAACGTCGTCGGCACCCCGGCCTACATGGCCCCCGAGCAGGCGAAGGGCGAGGGGTCGGGCCCGCCGGCCGATCTCTACTCCTGCGGCATCCTGACCTTCCTGATGCTCACCGGCCGCAAGCCGTTCGAGGGCAAGAGTCTCGTCGACACGCTCAACAAGCAGATCTACGACCCGCTCCCGTCGATCCGCGAGGCCACCCCGGAGGTGCCGGAGGCGCTCGAGGAGGCCGTGAAGAAGATGTGCGCGAAGGACCCGACCGCGCGCCACCGCTCCCC
>Ga0310813_10002663_pt1 | contig 10804 bp, 7 predicted proteins | sample YN3metagenome_FD_203086 | JGI IMG/M metagenome (GOLD analysis project Ga0310813, IMG submission 203086) | Soil microbial communities from experimental microcosm in Duke University, North Carolina, United States - YN3 | ecosystem: Engineered > Artificial ecosystem > Soil microcosm > Unclassified ... | reverse complement strand
CGTACGCGCCGCCGGCGACCGTCTCGGACGAGACCCTCGCGGTGCTCGCCGGGATGACGTCTCTCGAGTCGCTGCAGCTGGAGGAGGCCCGTCTCAGCCGGGAGGCGCTGTCCCGCCTCAAGCAGCTTCCCGCGCTCAAGAAGCTGACTCTCGAGGGCATCGATCTTCCCGAGGCGGACGTCGACGCCTTGCGGGGGGACCTCCCGAACGTCGCGATCAAGTGGACGAAGCCGAACGAGGCCTACCAGAAGCGGATCACCGCGCTGTTCGGGAAGCGATAGCTCCCGCTCCGATTCCAGTTGTGTCCCGTCGGGTCCTTCCTTATACTGCGCGTGCCGCGCTGGACCAGGGAGGTAGCGGTGCCTTCGCCCGAAAGGGTGCCTCAACCCGCTTCAGAGGGGTCGACCGCTTCTCCGAGGGCGTCCGGTGTACAGAGCGCACGGGTACGTGGCGTCGATCCGGGCGACCTCTGAAACTTAAGAGCGGTGAACCCCGCCAGGGCCGGAAGGCAGCAACGGTAGCCGATATCTTTCGTGTCCAGAGGTCTCCGTCCGGGGAGCCGGCGGCTCGCAGCGATTGTCCGCCGTGGCGTTCGAAGAGAGGCTGCGCGGCGTATTTAAATTCTTAGTCCGCACCCGCCGAACCAATCCACCCCCTCCCCCGTTTGTTGCTGGGTGAGGAAGGAAGCCGCCGTCGTCGCGCTGGGCTGCGCAATTTCGGCGGCCATCGTCCTCTGGTCGCTCTCGCGCACGCCGCCGCCTCCACCCCCCGAACCCGAAGAGTCCCCCGAACGAACCGAAGCCCCCTGCCCCTGGTGGCTCACGTTCGAGGAGGAGCCCATCGGCTGCCCGAGCGCGGTCTGCCAATCCCTGGTCTGGCTTCTCACCCGCCAGAATGACGACGGCACCTGGGGCGACGGCCCCGTTCAGCTCGAGCGGCGCCCGCTCGGAAAAGCGGGGCTCACCGCGCTCGCGGTGCTGCCCTTCCTCGGCGCCGGATACACGCCGCTCAGCAAAGACGTCTTCCCCGTCGACGGAGGCGAGTGGCGCACGGGCGACGGGATCCGGAAGGCGCTGGCATGGCTCCTGCGGGACCAACGCGACGACGGCACGTTCCGATCGAGCGCGGACGAGACGTTCGACCAGGTGCTCGGAGCCTTCGCGCTCAGCGAGACCTACGGGATGACGAGAATCGACCACCTGAAGAGACCGGCGCAGCTCGCCGTCGACGCGCTCCTCCGGATGCAGAAGGCCGACGGGACCTGGGAGGGAGCCGGGCCGACGGGGTGGGCGATCGTGACGCTCTACTCCGCCCGCGCGTCGAAGCTCGCCGTCGATTCCGCCGCCGTCGAGCGGACGCTCCGTTCTCCCGGCTACCCCGGACATCCCGGCCACGCCCTGGCACGAATCCTGAGGAAGGACGACGCCAGGGACGTCGCCTGGAGCCTCCTTCAGGAGGGGCTCGATCGGGAACCCACGAACGTCGCCTGGTGGTATCTCGCCTCGCTGGCGGTCTACGCCCACGACGGACCCCAAGGATATTTCCCGGACATCCGCACGGGACCTCAGTGGACCGCCTGGAGTCCGATCCTGAAGGAAAAGCTGGTCCCGTTTCTTTTTGGGAGCGGGACGATGGCCGGGACGTCCTCCACGGATACGATCGTCCGCACGAGCCTGCTGCAGCTGACGATGGAGATCTACTACCGGTACCCGAACCTGTTCCGGCCGCAGTGACAGAGGTTACCTTTTCACCACTTCCTGCAGGATGAACAGCCCGATCATCAGCCCGATCGGGGCCCAGGTGAAAGGACTCCTCGTCCTTGCCAGATTCAGTGCCGCCTGGACCTGCGGGCCCTCGATCCCCCTGGCCCCCTCCCGATACTCGGTCGTGCAGAGACGGGCGCAGCGGGGGAGCAGCAGAAAAGTGGCGCCGGCCGCGGCGTAGGCGGCGACGCACCCGTGAATCATCAGGTTGGAGAGCCGCGTCGTCCCGGCTTGGGGGCCGCTCCAGAAGATCCCGGCTCCGACCGCCGTTAACGAGAGGAGCGTCAGCAATCCCGTCGCTGCCCAGCGGGCTCCATCATTTCCTCGTGAGATTCCTCGAGCGGCCAGCCATAGGCCGATTCCCTCCGCCCCCAGGAGAACGCCGAAGACCTGGCTCGTGCCCCGATCGAGAGCCGGCCGGGACTCCTCGTTCTGCGGTTTTCGGCTGCCGAAGACAATGAGCGAGAAACTGATCGCCACCAGAATCGCGTAGGCCTTGCACCACGAGAAGAAAGCTCCGAGATGGGCCTCGGTCCAGACGTCCCGTTTCCCCTCGCGTCCGAGCCGGTCGAGCTCGCGTCGCGCCTCCTCGGGCGTGACGCCCGCCGCTGCGGCGCGCCTCTTCCGCCCGACGAAGAGCAGCACGACGAGCAGGCCCAGGAGACCGAGGATCGCGACCAGCCCCTTGGCGCTGGACGCAGGCTCCGGCGTCTGGAGGACGATCGGAATCATTCCGCTTTCGGCGCTTCCACCGCCCGAGGGACTTCGCTGACGGGCTCGATCGCCGGAATGTCCTTCAACGTCGCCACGCCCAGTTCCTTCATCCGGTGCGCCTTGGGCAGCACGTTGCGCTCCATCGAGCCCTGCGCGGCGTTGAAGTGCTGCACGACGTCGAAGACCGCGCCGCGCAGCTTGAGGAAGTGGCCCGCCCACACGTTCACCGAGTCGAGCAGCTTCTTCCCCTCGTCCGCCACCTTCACCGCGTTCTCCGCCAGCTTCTCCTGGCGCCAGCCGTAGGCCACCGCCTTCAGGAGCGCCACCAGCGTCGCCGGCGTCGCGATCACCACCTTGTTGAGCATCGCGTCTTCGATCAGCCCCGGGTCGACCTGCACCGCCGCGTCCAGGATCGGCTCCGCCGGCACGAAGAGCACCACGAAGTCCACCGACTTGAGCGACTCCCAGTACTTCTTGCTCGAGAGCCCCTTCATGCGATCGCGCAGGTGCGACGCGTGCTTGACGAGGGCCGCCTTCCGTGCCTCGTCGGTCTGCGCCTCCATGGCCTCGAAGTAGCCCTCGGCCACCGCCTTCGAATCGACCACGATGTCGCGCTTCGACGGCAGCCTCACCACGAGGTCCGGCCGCTGGAGCTGGTCCTCGCTCATCACCGTCTCCTGCGTGTTGAAGTCGCAGTGCTCGGTCATCCCCGCGAGCTCCACGACGCGGCGCAGCGTGAACTCGCCCCACTGGCCCCGCACGTTCGGGCGGCGCAGGGCCGACACGAGCGCGCCCGTCTCCTGCTTGAGCTTCTCCTGCGTCTGCGACACCGTCGTGAGCAGGTTCGTCAGCCCGCCGTAGGCGGTCTGGCGCTCCTTCTCCATCAGGTCCGCCTTCTCCTGGTAGACCTTGAGCTGATCGCTGATCGGCTTGATCAGGTCCTCGACGGCTTTCTTGCGGAGCTCGAGATCGCCCGAGGCCTGCGAGACGTGCTTCTGCAGCGTCTCCTGGGCGAGGCGGAGGAAAGATTCGTTGGAGCTCTTGAGCGCGTCGGCCGCGAGGGCCTTGAAGGCCACCTCGAGCTTCGCCTGGGCGTCCTCGAGGAGCTTCTTCTGGTCCTCGAGCGATTTGCGCGCCTCGGCGAGCTGGGTTTCCAGGCGGACCCGATCGGGCAGCTCGCGCGTCCGGCGGATCAGCCAGGCGACCGCGAAGCCTACCGTGAAGGCCACGACCGCGTAGAGCGCCTCGATCATGCGTCCACCGCTCTCCCCTGCCGGAGGTAGATCAGCTTGAAGCCGGGGTCTACCTTCAGGACCCGGCGGACCGCCTCCGTGTAGACATCCCGGATGAGCCCGTAGTCCTCGGGCTGCATCACTTTATCCGTCTTGTAATCCGCGACATACACTTTTCCACCGGCGCGGTAGACCAGGTCGATCACGCCCTGGACGATCTGCTCGCCCCGCGGGATCAGGAAGGGCAGCTCGCGCGCCAGGATCTCCGCCTTCGCGAGCTCCTTGAAGGGCGCGCTCTTGAAGAACTTCGCCAGGATCTCCGCCGCCTCCGGATCGGTGCCCTTCGGGATCTCGGGGGCCTTGAAGTCCAGGCGCTCCAGGACCGCGTGGCAAATCGTGCCCACCTCGGTCGCCCGGGAAGCGACGCCGGGGACGTCGCTCGTCAGCAGCACGCGGTCCACAACGCCCGCCTCCTCGAGCTTCGAAGGGCTGGTGATCCGCTCCGTCACGATGCCGCGCTTCTCGCGCTCGCGCCACTTGCGCACGAACGGTTCCCAGTCGACGGTCTTCCGATCCCCCGGCGGCTTCGGCGGGACGAAGGGCGGGCGCTGATAAGGCTTCACGCTGACCGTGGCGTGGGCTTTCAGGTCGGGCCCCAACATTCCGAGGAAGCTCTCCTCCTTGTCCAGCGCCTTGGCGCTGCCGAGCAGCACGATCCGGTCCTCCGCGCGGGTCAGCGCGACGTAGAGAAGCCGGCGCCGCTCCTCCCGCTCCCGCTCGCGGTCGAGGTGCCCGAGCGCCGCCGCGCCGGTATTCATGGCATCGCCGAGCTTCACTCCGAGGGTCCGGGACGGCCAGTCGTAGCGGAGCACCGGGATCTCGTAGGATTTCTTGTCCCGGTGCAGGTCCGGCAGGATCACCACCGGAAACTCCAGGCCCTTCGACTTGTGGATCGACAGGATCTTGACGGCGTCGAGCGTCTCGTCCGCCAGCGGGCTCTCCCCTTCCTCCTCGAGCTCCCGCACGGCGGTCCGGGCGACGTCGAGGAACTCCCGCAGGGTGCAGCCTCCCTTCACCTCGAGGTCCGCCGCCTTTTGCCGGAGCTTGAGGAGATTCGCCACGGCCTGCTCGCCGTGGTAGCCCGACTGCGCGATCTCGAGCGCGTAGCTCTCCTCGAAGATGCGGTCGATCAGCTCGGTGACGCCGATGGTGCCCGAGAGCTCGTTCCAGCGCTTCAGGAAGCGGAAGATCGGCCAGGGCGCAGTCGTCCGGTAGTCGAGCCCCTTCCGGCGTTCATAGATCTCCTGGTCGCTGGCGGCGCCGTACGGCGAGCGGAGCAGGCCCGCCACGGCGATCCGGTCGTGCGGATTGGCCACCGCGCGCAGGAGGTTGACGAAGTCGATCACCTCCGTCGTGTTGTAGAAGTACTTCTCCCCATCGACCACGTACGGGATGTTCCGCGCCCGCAGCGCCTCGAGATAGGTGCCGACGTTCACGAGCGAGCGCAGCAGGATCGCGATCTTATCGTAGGACAGCTCCGCCGGCCGCTTCTCGATCCAGTCGGCGATCTCCTGCGCCTCCATGTCGCGGGATTCCTCCGCGCTGGCGTTCTCGACGAGGATCGCCTCGATGGCGGGGCCGGCGTACTGCTGCTCCGCGTCCGCCGCCGGCTCGATCGGGTGGTATTTCGGCTGCAGGCGGCCGTTCTGGACGATCAGCCGCGAGAACGAGGCGTTGACGAACTCAATCAGCTTTCCGTGGCTGCGAAAGTTCGTCCGCAGGATGACCTTCTCGCCGCCCTCGTCGAGGATCTGCTGCCGCAGCCCTTCGTACGCGATGATGTCGGCGCCGCGGAAGCTGTAGATGGACTGCTTCGGGTCGCCGACGATGAAGAGTTTCCCCGGGATGAGCTTCCCCTTCCCGTCCTCCGCGAGCTTCCGGATGATGGCGCTCTGCAGGGGGTCCGTGTCCTGGAACTCGTCGACCAGGATGTAGTCGTGGGCCTCCCTCAGGATCTCCCGGACCGCGGGGAACTCCTTGCTCTCGAGCAGCTGCCGTACGAGCGAGAGGATTCCGTCGAAGGTGACGTAGCCCGCCCTCAGGTAGTCGCGGCGGAACTCGCGGGCGAAGTCCTCCATCAGCTCCACGGCTCGCCGCACGAGCGGCTCGTCGATCTTGGCGATGTCGTGCGCAAGCCGCAGCGCGGCCTTCTCGAGGAAGCCCCCCTTGATCGTCTTCTGCGGCTCCGCCTGGCGCGCCAGCGCCGGCGCGAGCTTCGGAACTTTCGCGGAGAGCTCCTTGACGTAGTCCGCCATCAGCTGCTCGCCGTTGCCGCGGCCGTCGTCGGGCACCCCGAACGAGCAGAGCTTCTCGGCCAGCTCGCGGAGCTCGGCCAGCTTCACCTTGGCGAGCAGCTCCATCCACTGCTTCGGCCGCCGCGCGCCGGGTCCGAGCTCGCGGTCCAGCCAGCGCGGCCAGGCCTCCTCGAAGCGACGGGCGAACACGGGACCCTCGTCCACTTCGACGTCCGGCGAGACGCCGGCCTCCACCGGGAACTGCCGGAGGATATGGGCGCAGTAGCTGTGGATGGTGCAGATCTCCGCGCGCTCCAGCGGCTCGAGGAGCTCGGGGTGGCCGCGCTCCCGCAGCTCCCGGCGGAGCCGGAGCTTCATCTCGTTCGCCGCCTTCTCGGTGAAGGTCAGCGCCAGGATCCGGTCGATCTTCACCTTCTCATCGAGCACCTTCCGGAGCACCTTCTCGACGAGGAGCGTCGTCTTGCCGGTGCCCGCGCCGGCCGTGACGGCCAGGCTGGCCCGGGAGTCGAGCGCGCGGTCGCGTTCGGCCTTGTCGGGGGGCGGCGGACGCTGCTTCACTCCGCCTCCTCCTGCGCCGGCACGTCGTCGGCTTCCTCGGCCCGGACGACGCTCGGACGGTGCGACTTGCGGCAGAGGGTCCGGAAGTCGCAGTAGCCGCAGTTCTTACCGGGGCGGATCACGAATTCGCCGCGGGCGATCCGGTCGAGATAGCGCCGCAGGTGCGCGTCGAAGGCCGGACGCTGCTCCCACATCTCGCCCGTCAGGGCCTTCTCCCACGTTTTCTCCTCGAGCACTTCTTCGAGGAAGTAATAGACGAAGCGGGAGTCGACCGAGGGCGCGTTGAGGATCTTCTGCGCGAGCAGGAAGTACAGCGGCGGCTGGAGAAACCTCCCCTTCGCGAAGACGCCGGTCTCCATCTTGCCGTCGTACTTCTTGCCGCTGCGCTTGTAGTCGACCACGCGGAACGCCCCGCCGGCCGCCACGTCCAGGCGGTCGGCGTAGCCGCGGAACGTGACGGTCTTCCGCCCGCCCACCTCGATCGGGAGCTCGGCCTTGAGCTCGACCTCGAAGTCGCGCGGTTTGTAGACGGAGCAGTCGTCGGCGTCGACGAAGGCCCGGAGCACCGCCGCGATGCGCTCCTTCTCCACCTCCCAGAGGACGGGGTAGCGGATCGAGCGCGTGGCCTCGAAGCGCTTGAGGCCCTCGGCAATCCGCTTCTCCAGGTCGCCGTTCCGGTGGTACTGCTCGAGGACGTCGTGGTAAAGGTCGCCCACCTCGAGGGGGGTGATGGCGGACTCCCCCTCCGGTTCGTCCAGTTCCTCGAGGTCGAGCATCCCGTGGGCGAAGAAGCGGAACGGGCAGTCTGCGAGCCGTTCGAGAGCCGTCGGCGAGAGGCCGAAGCTGGCGACCGAGGGCCAGTAGGTGCGGGTGTCGACCACGCCGTCGTACTTCGTCAGCTCCCCGCGCTTCTCGATGTGCGAGAGGAACGTCGTCGCCTGGACGAGCATCGACACGTCCCACCCGAGCGCCCGCCCCAGCGCCTCGCCCTGCCCCGTCCGCAGCGACGCCTCGCGGGGCGTCAGCAGCTCGAAGTCCGCCTGCTGGAGGCGCAGCGACGGCCGCCGCGCGATGCGCTCGTGGTCCTCGGAGTCGAGGAAGCTCGACGGGATCTTCAGCTTGCCCTTCTCGTCGGAGCGCTGGTGGATGTAGAAGATCTCCGGCGCCGACCCCTGGAGGAGCGTGAAGAGCAGGCGCTCCTCGTCGTAGCCTTTCAGCTTGAGGGGCATCCGGTTGCCCAGGCGGTGCTCGATGCGCGACCGCACCGCGTCGCGGATGAACGCGTCCTGCAGGATGAAGCGGGGAAAGACGCGCTCGTTCATGCCGACGAGCATCAGCGCCCGGAAGGAACAGCCGCGCGCCGCCATCGCGTCGTAGACGCGCACGCCGCCGGATCCTCCGGCGGGCTCGGAGAGTCCCGCAAGGACGTCGAGCAGCGCCTCCCGCGGTTCCTCGAGGGCGAAGCCCTCGAGGGCGGACAGCGACCCGATCGCCGACTCGATCCGCGGGTCGGGGTCGAGGAAGGTCCGGTAGCGGTCCAGCGCCCATTCGGCGTAGGCCTTCCATCCGACGGCCGGCGGCGGCGGCGCGTCCAGGAGGGACTTCACGACGCCCCAGAAGAGGTCGAGCTCCGCCCGAGGCAGCACGAACTTCTTTCCACCGGCCCGGGAGCCGATGTCGTGGACGTAGTCCTTCCCCGCGCAGGCGCCCAGCCGGCGGCGCCACTCGTCGGCGCCGTGGCCGATGCCCATGTGTCGCGACGCCAGGTCCCAGAGCTCGCGGTCGCCGCCCTTCTCCCGAAGGATCGGCGAGCGGAGCAGGTCGAGCAGGTCCGCCCGGTCGAACGCGTCGAGGGTGAAGAGAAGGCGGGCCGCCTTGACCCGGGGATCGCGGCCGAGCTTGTGCTGACCGCTCGATTGGAACGGGATTTTGTGTTCGCGGAAGACGCTGTCGATGAGGGGAAGATACGGATCGAGGGTGCGGGCCACGACGCCGATCTGGTCGTAGGGCACGCCGGCGTCGGAGAGCCTCAGGATTTCCTTCGCGGCGGCCCAGACCTCATCGTGGGCGCCCGACGTCGCGAAGCGCACGGCCCGGTGCGGCGGCGCTTCTTCCTTCAGCCGCTGGACTTCCTCCGCCATCGGGACCATGACGGTCTCGAGGAATTCCTTCGCGTACGCGTAGCCGGGCGTCTCGAGGTAGGGAAAGAACACGGTGCAAGGCACCCGCCGGCGCACCTCCTTGAGGAGGTCGAGCTGGTTCTGGTCGAGGTCGTAGAAGCCGTAGTAGAGGACGTGCCGGAAGCTCCCCAGGAGCGCCGATCGCGGCGCGCGATCGACGGCGCTTCGGATGACGTCCGAGCGTTCGTGCAGCTTGCGGCGGCGCATCTCGTCGCTGTAGCGCTTGTAGAGCGAGAGGAGCTCGGCGAGCTTTCCAGCGTCCTCGAGTCCCAGTTCCTCCTCGGCGAGCGCCACGAGGGCCTTGGCGGGATCGACGTCGGCGGCCTTGAGCTCGTGCAGCGCCCCGAGGAGCGCCCCCGGAGCGATCGACGCCCGCGAGAGATAGGGTTCCTCCGCGAAGTGGCGCTTCAGGATGGCGCGCAGGAGCCGTTCGGGGACGAGGTCGTCCAGGAGCAGCGTGAAGCCCGCCGGGGCGGCCTCGTCGTAGAGGGCTCGGGCGAACGAGAAGAGGTTGAAGAAACGGACAGCCGCGACGCCCTCGGGGACGGCCTCGAGAACCAGTTCCTTCAGGCGATCGGCGAGGCGTTTCGACGGGGCGATGACCGCGAGCGGGGCCAGCGGGTCCTCCCGGCGGAGCCGCGCGAACGTCTCGCGAAAGGCGGACTCCAGCGCCGGCCGGAACGGCCCGGTGACGAGATGCATTCTCCCCATCGTACGAAAAAGTACCGGAGGAATGTGACAGGATGTGACTCAGCCGGGGAGGAAAATTCTAGATCGCGCGGCGGTCGGTGGATCGGCGGGTGCCCTTCTTGTCGCGGGCCAGGACGGCTTCGAAGGGGAGGCCGGTCAGGTCTTCGAGGCAGGTGAGGTTGACGCAGAAGCCGGTGTTGCGGAGGATTTCGGTGACCCGTTCGGGCGAGTCGTAGACTTCGCCGCAGGACGGGCAGGTCAGAGCAGTTGCCGGACGGCTGGTCGTATCCCCAGGCATACCCATTTGTGCCCCCTTCTCTCGCCCCACCTTGATCTTAAATTGCGCGCGGTCCGAGTCAAGATCAAAAGTGCATTTTATGCAGGAATTACCCATATGGGGAGGGTATGGGTTTGGGGGTAAATTTCAGGATACAGGCAGAGGGTCCCGCCCCTACGGAAGACCGGAAACAGGAAGCGGGAAAGAGGAAGCAGAAGAAGGGGTCCCCTCCCTGGCCCTCCCCGGGGGAGGAGCCGGGCGGAAGAAGTCCTTGAAAATGAAGGTTCGGCGGGTACACTGTGCCCTACACCTCGGACGGGTGCCCGTAGCTCAACTGGATAGAGCGTCTGGCTACGAACCAGAAGGTTAGAGGTTCAAGTCCTCTCGGGCATACCATTCCCCATTGTTCGCCACCTTTGGGGATTGTGGCGAACAACAGAATCAAGAATAGAGAATCACCAAGCCCGATCAGGGCAACTCTGGCGGCAGGGTTGCCTGATAGATCGTGGTGACGGCGAACGCGATCGCGGCCAGCACGACGAGCACCATCAGCACGATCACCCCGGGAGGATACTTCTTCCGGAGGAGCTTCAGGGTCTCCGGGCGCGGCGCGTCTTCATCCTTCACTCTTCAAACCTTAACCGACCGGGCCGTGAAATTTTTCAGAATCGAGGGGAGGAGGAGCCCCGGGGACCGTACTACGGTTCATGGAGGGTTCCAAGAGCGCCGGAACGGTCCGGCCCATCCTTGACATCCCCCGGGGAGCGCATTACGCTACGCCCAGCGGCCGCTCCCTGCCCCAGCGCGACGGAGCTCGTCCGGGCGATGAGGAGGACGGCCATGTTCGATAGAGAGATCGTGGCGAAGAAAGACAGCAAGGTCGAATTCGAAGCCTCCTCGCACAACATCCGCAGCAAGCGGATCGACGTGCGCGGCGAGGTCGACGTCAATTCGGCCCCCGTCCTCCTCGAGCAGATCCAGGCCGCCATCGCCAAGCGCTACGAGGTCATCATCATCAACCTCTCGCAGGTCACGCGGATGGACAGCGCCGGCGTCGCCGTCCTCATCGAAGGCA
>Ga0310813_10002662_pt1 | contig 10807 bp, 9 predicted proteins | sample YN3metagenome_FD_203086 | JGI IMG/M metagenome (GOLD analysis project Ga0310813, IMG submission 203086) | Soil microbial communities from experimental microcosm in Duke University, North Carolina, United States - YN3 | ecosystem: Engineered > Artificial ecosystem > Soil microcosm > Unclassified ... | reverse complement strand
CAACAGCAAAGCTCAGTGAAGACGGTAAGTATTATTTACTGAACGGACAGAAATGCTGGATCACAAACGGAGGATTTGCCCAGGTGTATACCGTTTTTGCAAAAGTTGATGGCGACAAATTCACAGGCTTTATCGTAGAAAGGGGAACGGAAGGTTTTACCCAGGGACCTGAAGAACATAAAATGGGTATTAAAGGCTCGTCCACCGTTCAATTATATTTCCAGGACGCAAAAGTTCCTGTTGGAAATGTATTAGGTGAAATTGGTAAGGGCCACAGAATCGCATTCAATATTTTAAACATTGGGCGGTTGAAATTATGTGCGGCAGCTGTAGGCGGTGCCAGGAGAGCATTGACAGACTCAGTGGTGTATGCAAGAACGCGAGAGCAATTCAAACAGCCCATTTCCAACTTTGGTGCCATCAAACACAAGCTCGCAGAAATGGCTATCCGGATTTTTGTTGCCGAGTCTGCATTGTACCGTACAGCCGACTGGATTGACAAGAAGGAAGCCGAACTGCTATCGGCCGGTAAACCATTCAGCGAAGCTTTGCTTGGCGGCGCAGAAGAATACGCCATCGAGTGTGCCATGCTGAAAGTATATGGCAGCGAAGTGTTGGATTTTGTTGTGGACGAAGGTGTACAGATACATGGTGGCAATGGCTTTAGTGCAGAGTACAATATTTCAAGAGCATACCGGGACAGCCGTATCAACAGGATTTATGAAGGAACGAATGAAATAAATCGCCTGCTTACACTGGACATGACACTAAAACGGGCAATGGGAGGCAGACTTGACCTGATGGGACCTGCGATGAGCGTACAGAAAGAATTAATGAGCATTCCTGATTTTAGCTCTGATGATGAACAACCTTTTGCAAAAGAAAAGAAGCTGGTAGCCAACTTAAAGAAAGCAATCTTAATGACGTCCGGTGCTGCGGTACAAAAATTAATGATGAAGATTGAGAATGAACAGGAGGTGCTCATGAACCTGGCTGATATGGCCATTGAAACGTTTAACGCAGAAAGTGTGCTGCTCCGCGTAATGAATATGACTGACCGGCAGGGAGAAACAGCCACACAACTGTACCAGGATATCATGCGGACTTATTTGTTTGACGCAGCAGACAGGGTGAACAAATCCGGAAAGGACGCGATCAATGCGTTTGCCGACGGCGATGAACAAAGAATGATTTTAATGGGGCTAAAACGCTTTACTAAAGCTGAACCCTTTAATACAAAAGATGCGAGAAGGAGAATCGCGGATAAGATGATATCGGAAGGAAAATATTGTTTTTAGCTCCACTGCTTGTTGTCGAAATTGATAATGGCTGCCTCCGCGGGGGTGGTCATTTTATTTCCTTCTCTTTCTTCCCGGTAAATGGCTTTAAGTTCCTCTCGTGTAGTTTTTAATTCGACGAGCTGTTTCACTCTCGATTTTTCAAGATATACACCTACAGCCATTGCTGATGCAGACACAATGGTGATGAGGAAGTAGACAATATGTGCGTCTTCTCTTTCTTCTTTATAAACCGGTTTCATCAGGTAGTATACCACATATACAAAGCAATAGCCAACATAGGCAAACAGCACAGAAGAAATCATGACGGCTTTCCCAACAGCCTTATGATAAACCACAGAAATCTTAACCTGGTGAATAAAAAAGAGCAATGAGATAACCAGGGTTATGATCAATCCTGGCGCCAATACAATAGTAGTTGCCGTTGTATTAAAACCATATATGCCGATCACCACTAATTCAAATGCGACAAAGGCTATCGCTGCGGCCATTAATTTCTTCCAGTAATATATGGTTTTACTGAAATAAAGCAGAAATAGCAGGATAAGTGGAGTATCCAAAAAATTACAGAGGACGCCCAGGTAGTACCTGTAACCTTCACTACCCCCAATATAACCAAGCAGCGAGGCTGTATAAGATAATATGAGCAAATAGTAGAAAAAGATTGCCGGAAAGCTTCGGTACCAGGCAAGTTGAGAAATCAGCATTGCAATGATGGGCAAAGCCATAGCGACTGTCGAGACAAGGCCCATCATTTCAAACAAATTCATATGTATTCGGTTTCATCAGGATAAGGAAAGACATTTTCGAAGTCCAAAACTCCGGTATAAAGAAACGATCAATTTTCTTACTTCATGATAATTTTCTAATGGTTTATACTAAAATTCAGTAAAATCGTATACTTAATTGGTATTTCTACGAAAACGATGCTGAGGGTTTTTGGTAATCACCCGGGAAAAGCCTTCTTGGGGCCACAAGAACATTATAAATGAACTCTTTAGGAGTCAACTGTTCTCTCCGCTGTATACTAATCTTCGGGAAAAGGTTCGCCACGGTGACAGGTTTTGCAGTTTATCACTTTCAGATATTCGGGACGTTCATTTTTGTCGAAATAGAAATAAGTTTTGTTGACGGAAATGGTCATGCGCATCATTTCCCTCGCGTTTTCCTTCATCGGGTTATCGTCAACGGCATAATCGAGGCTGTCCGCAAATCCTTTTACTTCCGTATGACAGAATTTGCAGTCTACGCCCAGCGCCTTTGAATAAGATTTCATTATGCTATCTAACTTTTGTTCGCTGATATCCTGCGGAAGTATTTTCAGGTTTTTAGGATTACCGCTGCGCCTGGACACTGCTGCTACGCCGGCCATGACCATCAACGTTAATACCAGAGCCGTTACGATTTTCTTTTTGAATACCATCGAACTAAATTTTGTTTAATAAGACGAAGAAGATTAATCTATGGTTGGTTGTATATTGCCGTGCTACAAATCTGCTGCTGCTGCTTCATCGCAAAACCAATATAGCTGGCTGTTGAAAGGTTGAATGATTTGGGCAGGATAAAGATCGGGATCATGTTCACCTGCCAGAACATGGTATACAGCCGCAGCCTTATCCCCGCCACTCACCAAAAAAGCAACCTGTGATGCCTGGTTTACCACCGGCGCCGTGAGCGTGATCCGGTATATGTTTTCTTCTTTCAAATAAAATGAACAAACCCAATTCTTATTTTCTCTTACAACTTTATACCCGGGAAATAGCGAAAGTGTGTGACCGTTGTCTCCCAGTCCGAGCAATACCAAATCGAATGTGCATGAGCCTTGTTGAAAATAGCTACGCAGTATTTTTTCATATGATTTCGCCGACTCATCAGGTTGTCCGTCTGTCTGCATTGGATAGACGTGCTCTTTATGTAGTGGTATATGATTTAACAAAGATTCATAGGCCATTTTCGCATTGCTTCTGTCATCAGTTTTTGAAACGTATCGCTCATCTCCCCAGAAAAAATGCATCCGCTGCCAGTCAACCTTTTCTCTATAATCATCGGAAGCCAGCAACTGGTACAACTTCCTTGGAGTATTGCCGCCGGCCAACGCAATAGTAAAGCGATCCTGTTTTGATAAAACTTCATTTATATAGTTAACCAGCCAATCTGCAAAATAGTGGCTCAACGATTCAATATCTTTCGATACTTTCAGGTTCATGGTGACAATTTATAATGCTTACTCTTTTTTCAGCGCAGGTACTGTTACCCAGTTACGGCCATCTCTTGCAATCAATGCTTCCGCATCTTCCGGTCCCCAGCTATCGGGTGAATAGTTTGGAAAATCAACCGGCGATCTCTTTTGCCAGGTTTCCAAAATTGGAGTTATTACATCCCATGCGGCTTCAACCTGGTCAGCACGCATAAATAAAGTTGGGTTTCCTTCTATCACATCCTCAAGCAGTGTTTCATAGGCTTCCGGTTCCTGTTCATCAAACGCCTCTGAATAATTAAAAACCATATCCACCGGGTTCAGGATCATTGCGGGCCCGGGTCTTTTAGATTGGAACCGTAAACGGATATCGGTATGCGGCTGGATGCTGAATAGTAACCGGTTTGGACGCCACGTTTCTGCGGCCTCAGTTGGAAATGCATAGAGCGGCCCATCCTTAAACTGTACCGTGATCAATGTTGTCTTTTCATGCAGGTACTTACCTGTTCGTATATAAAATGGTACATTCTGCCATCTCCAATTATCAATATAAAATTTGGCGGCAACAAAAGTTTCAACCGGTGAGTGTGCATCGACATTTTTTTCCTGCCGGTAGGCATTAACCTCCGTTCCTTTGAGCCACCCGCTGCTATACTGACCACGAACCGTCACGTGATGAACCTGCTCAGGCTCTATTTTCCTGATCGCATTGAGCACATCCACCTTTTTGTTTCTTATTTCATTTGCATTAAATGAAGTCGGTGCTTCCATTGCCACCATGCACAGCAACTGAAGCATATGATTTTGCACCATATCACGCAATGCGCCTGCTTGTTCATAATATCCGCCCCTGTCTTCCACCCCAACGGTTTCCGCAGCTGTAATTTGTATATGATCAACGTAATTGGAGTTCCAGATCGGTTCAAAAAGAGTGTTTGCAAAACGAAATGCCAGGATGTTTTGCACTGTTTCTTTTCCCAGGTAATGATCAATCCGGAATATTTGCTCTTCTTCAAATAAACCGCTTAATAATTTATTGAGCTCATGAGCGCTCTTCATATCATGACCAAATGGCTTTTCGAAAACAATGCGGGTACTCTTTGGGTCGGTGCAGATCTTTTGATCGGCAAGTTTCTGTGAGATCCCCGGTGTAAGCTGTGGTGCCACAGCCAGGTAAAAGATGACAGTGGGTGCAGCATTCCATTCCCGCGCTTTATCATTGATCCACCCAATTATGCTTGCATACGTGTTATCGTCAAGCAGGTCCTTTTCAAAGTACAGGATATTCTCGGAAAATTTTTTCCAGGATCCATTTTCCTCGCCTTTACGGCGGGAAAACTGTTGCACGCCTTCCAATAATTTTTTTCTGTATTCTTCGTGTGACGCAAATGTGGTGCGACCAACGCCTATCACAAAAAATTTCTCCGGAAGATAGTTGTCAATATACAGGTTATACAGTGCTGGTATAAGTTTCCTGTTTGTGAGGTCACCGCTTCCGCCAAATATAAATAGCAGGGTTGGATTTTGATTCTTTTTAGCTCCCATGTTGCAATACTGTTGTGAGATTCAAATCTCTTTTTTGATAAAACAAAAAATGGTCCGAACGAACGGGTTTAATTTTCAAACGCATCACCAATCAGTATGAAAACTGCCCTCTTTATCTATTCTTTGATAGGTATGCGCGCCAAAATAGTCTCTTTGCGCCTGCAGCAGGTTGGTTGGCATTCGTTCACTTATATAAGCGTCGAAGTAAGATAGGGCACTCATCAAACCGGCAGCCGGGATTCTGGCTGCCACGAACTCCCGGTTTATTTTACGCAGGGCGGGTATTTTCTTTTTTAATATCGAAGCTATTTTCTTATCGAGCAAAATATTGGACAGATTTGGATTCTTTTTAAACGCAGCTGTAAATATTTCAAGTTGGCGCGAACGAATAATGCAGCCGCCTCTCCAGATCTTTACCACGTCATTCAAATTGATATCCATTTGATGTTCCCCGGAAGCCTTGTGCACCATGGCCAGTCCTTGAGCATAAGTAATCAATGTAGCCGCATATAAAGCATCGTGTAATGGTAACACCAATTTTTCCTTGTTTGCTGAAAGGGGCTTTATCCTGGGCTTGTACAATGCCCCGGCCTGCAACCTTTCATCTTTATATGAAGAAAGATCCCGCATCGCAACGGCCATATCAATTGTTGGTATTGGGACCGGCAGATTCATCGCTTCCTGCGAGGTCCATTTACCCGTACCTTTTGATCCGGCTTTGTCTAAAATGACGTCCACAAGCTTTTGTCCTGTTTGCTCGTCAACCTTTGTAAAAATATCAGCGGTTATTTCAATTAAAAATGACTGCAATTCACCTTCATTCCATTTTTTGAAAATCTGGTGAAGGTCGTCATTGCTGATTCCCATTCCTCTTTTCAAAAAATCATACACTTCACTTATCAATTGCATGACTCCATACTCAATACCATTATGGACCATTTTTACATAGTGTCCCGCGGCATTTTTTCCCATATAAGCCACACATGGTTCATCATTCACTCTGGCAGCAATCGCTTCAAGGATGGGTTTAAGCTGCGTCCACGCCTCAATGTCTCCGCCAGGCATAATGCTGGGACCGATCCGGGCACCCTGTTCGCCACCACTAACTCCCATACCTACAAAATGGATTTTGGTGTCCTTCAGATTATCGATTCTCCTTTGCGTATCCAAAAAATAAGAATTGCCGCCGTCGATAATAATATCTCCGGTTTCCACCAGCGGCAGAAGGTCCTTAATGACCGCATCTACTATCGGCCCGGCAGGAACAAGCAACATTATCTTGCGTGGGCTTTTCAAACTTGAAACCATTTCCGCCAGTGTAACAACCCCTTTAACAGTAGTACCGGCATTCGCAGACGACCCGAGCAAGCTTGCTTTTGACGGATCTTTGTCGTATCCGATTGCAGAAAAGCCATGATCGGCGATATTTAGCAGCAGGTTGCGCCCCATGGTGCCGAGTCCGATCATCCCGAAATCATAAGAAGGTTCAGACATAAATACCAGATTGAAATGTAATTTATTACAATTCCGGATAGAGAATCCTGTTAAAGGAATCGAATAGTTGTCCCGTACCGGCAACTCTTGTGATAGATTCCGTAATTTTACACGCAATTTTCTTTATGAGTGATGTTACAACAGCCCCTCCCGCCTTAACCGCCAAAGATTTTTCAACCGACCAGGAAGTTAGATGGTGCCCCGGTTGCGGCGATTATTCGATATTAGCACAAGTACAGAAGGTAATGCCTTCGCTTGGGATCCAGCGCGAAAATATTGTCATTATCTCAGGCATCGGGTGCAGCAGCCGGTTCCCTTATTATATGAATACCTATGGAATGCACTCGATTCACGGTCGTGCCACTGCTATTGCATCGGGTTTAAAAGCGAGCCGTCCCGATTTGAGCGTTTGGATTGTAAGCGGCGACGGCGATAGCCTCAGTATTGGGGGCAATCATACTATTCATTTGCTCCGCCGAAACTTTGACGTCAACCTGCTTGTTTTCAACAACCAGATATACGGCCTGACAAAGGGACAATACTCTCCAACTTCCGAAGAAAATAAAATAACCAAGTCCACCCCGTTTGGCAGTATAGATCACCCTTTTAATCCTTTGGCCCTTGCAATGGGCGCAGACGCGAGCTTTGTCGCACGCACCATGGACCGCGATCCAAAACACTTGCAGGCAATGCTGCTCCGAACTAACCAGCACAGGGGAGCTTCATTCCTGGAGATTTACCAGAACTGTAACATTTTCAACGACGGTGCATTTGAAATATTTACGGAAAAGACCACAAAAGCGCAGGAAACATTGTTCCTGGAACAAGGCAAACCCCTATTGTTTGGCGCTACCAACCGGCTTGGAATCAAGCTGGATGGTTTTACACCAAAAGTGGTAAACCTTGATGAAGGATACAACGCTGAGGATTTATGGGTCCATGACGAACTGGATATTTACAAAGCACAAATTCTTGTCCGGATATTCGACGATCCAAAAATGGCAGGCCACCTGCCAAGGCCATTCGGAGTATTTTACCGGAATGAACGCCATTGTTATGAGGATCAAATGAGGCTTCAAATAGAAAATGCAAAGGCAACTAAGCCCGGAGACCTGGATAAATTGCTAAAAGGAAAAGAGGTTTGGACGATTAACTAAGACAATCGCAACGGTATCTTTCAGGAAATAAGCTGCAGCTCCCTTCGTGCATTTGCAAATATTTTCTTCTTTTTATTTTCAAACCACCATTTAGGCATCGTTCGCTTCATTAAAGTATCAATTGTTCTCATACCGAACAAATTCCATAATCCCTGGAGCTTACCTTGAAGGGTTGGGTGCATTGCCCTTAAACTCATGGCAAACCCGCTATCTAAATATTCCATATGATGCCAGTAGCCGGCGGGCATGAATAATGTGTCACCGTGCTCCAAAGTAAAATCAAATCCTTCAGCTAGTTTCAATGCCGGAAATCGCTCATAATCAGGAGAACCATTACCCTGGTAATATTGGGAAAAGTCTGCAAGGCTCAATACTTCAAATGGTTTGCGATAAAGCTTGTACTGTTCTTTCAGCGGAAACATCAGAACCCTCTTTCGACCTCCAAATTGTGTGTGAAGGATGTGGGACATGTCCATGTCAAAATGCATATGCGTGACGCTGCTGGCTCCGCCAGTAAACAACATGGGATATTTTTTTACAAATCCCTTCATCAGGTGGTCCGGCCAGGTAAAATCATTTATTAATTGAGGTGCGTGATCAAAAATATTGAATAAGAATATGCGCCACCCGGCAGGTCCTTTGCTGATCATATCGATGTATTCGCCGAATGTCTTGTAGTCGTCAGCTTTGTTAACCGGCGTATAGGCGTCGCTTTTGACATTGTTGTAGAGTGGTACCTTTTGTTCACCGACCAATTGTTTGAAATAATCCCAGTTCCACTTGTTAGTGGCTGGCCAGTCTTTCGAAAGATCTTTAATAACAATGGGCACGCCCGGTTGATAAAAATGCTTTTTAAAGTCGGATGGCTCAATTGAGTCAACCGTGGTTACCGGTCTAAGACGCATAACAGTGCCGTTTAAAGAAATATAAATTTACACGGAATATATAAATTATCGGTGGAATGGCAATTACCACAGTTTCATTTAAAAAAACACCAGTAGTTTTATGGGTCAAAAAGGCATAAACCGGCCCAATGTGACCGTCCGACTATGTTATTGCAAGTTCATCCCAGGGATCCGCAACCCCGCCAGATCATCAAAGCCGTTGAATGCCTCCAACGAGGGGGTATTATTATTTACCCCACCGACACAATCTACGGATTGGGCTGTGATATTCTCCAACAAAGGGCGATTGAAAAGATATGCCGTCTTAAGCACGTGGATCCTAAAAAGGCGCAGCTCTCGTTTATCTGTGCCGACTTGAGCCACCTTAGCATTTATGCAAAACAGTTGTCTACCGCTACTTTTCGATTGCTAAAAGAGTGTTTGCCGGGCCCATACACCTTTATTTTGCCCGCCAGTAAAATGGTGCCGAAAATCCTGCAAAGCAATAAGGACACTGTAGGGCTGCGCATTCCGGATAATAAAATTGCCATGGCAATCGTCAATGAGTTAGGTCGTCCCATCCTAAGCGCCTCCCTTCCCGGCGAGCTGGTTGAAGATTACACCGACCCCGAAATTATGCATGAAAACTTCATTAATGATGTTGATATTGTAATAGACGGGGGTATTGGGGGAATAATCCCATCTACAGTGATTGATTGTACCGGGCCCGAACCTGTCCTCGTAAGGAAAGGCGCAGGGGAATGGAAGGAATAGTTTTCACAGCCCGCTTTTATAAACCTGTGCGAGTTGCCTTCCTTTGGGCTAATCAAAAAGTTCAATTTGGCAGTCTGTTATCCGGAAGCTTTTCCGGTGGTATTTACATAAGCCATATTCGTTTATGGCTAACCTGTGAGCCGGCGTACCGTAGCCCTTGTTGCTATGCCAGTGATAAAATGGAAATTCATGGTGCAATTGCTGCATGTATTCATCCCTGTATGTTTTGGCCAACACACTGGCAGCTGCAATGCTTGCATATTTAGCATCCCCTTCGATAATACATTGGTGCGGGATATTTTCATACTTTGTAAACCTGTTGCCATCAATCAAAAGGAATTGTGGAAGCTGGTGCAATTGGGCTATTGCCAGGTGCATGGCTTTAAACGAAGCTCTTAAAATATTGATCAAATCAATTTCATCATTATCCACTGATGCCACGGCATATGCGATCGCTTTTTCTTCAATAAGTGGCCTTAATTCATTGCGCTGTTCTTCGGTGAGCTGTTTGGAATCGTTCAAAAAAGGATGGCGAAATTTTTTTGGCAGGATGACCGCTGCAGCAAATACGGGGCCTGCAAAACTTCCCCGACCAGCCTCATCACAACCGGCTTCAATCAATTCGTTTTGGTAAAAGCGTCTTAGCATCGCCCATTTTTCACGACGAATATAATGGATGAAAACCGATGAGCAGGCGGCAGGGACCAAATAATAATCCACAAAATAATATCCACGCGCCGATGCAGCACTACCTTTGCACCCGCAATGACAAATCAGTTGCAAATGAATCGATCGTCAAGACCGGTGGCAACCTGGTTGCTGGTTGGAATTTTCATGATAATTATACAGGTATTGCTTGGCGGAATTACCCGTTTGACAGGTTCGGGCCTGTCTATTACAGAATGGAAGCCGATCATGGGCGCATTGCCGCCGATGCATCAGCAGGACTGGAACATTGCATTTGAAAAGTATAAACAGATTGCCCAGTACAAGTACCTCAACCCTCATTTTACCCTCGAAGACTTCAAGTTTATTTTTTTCTGGGAATGGTTGCACAGGCTATGGGCCAGGTTAATTGGCGTTGTGTTTATTATCCCCTTTACAGTTTTTATTATTCAAAAAAGAATTAAAAAAGAAATGATCCGTCCTATGATCATTCTTTTTTTATTAGGAGCATTGCAGGGGCTTGTGGGCTGGATCATGGTGCAAAGTGGTCTCGAAGACTCGGAATTGATATATGTAAGTCATTATAAGCTTGCGATTCATTTTATACTTGCCCTGGGTGTTCTTTGTTACGCACTATGGTTCGCGCTACAATTATTAATAAAACCCCAGCAGCTTTCTTACAAGCAGTCATTACGAAACTTTACACTTTGGATCACGGGTTCATTGGTTGTACAACTAATCTATGGCGCATTTATGGCAGGATTGAAAGCAGCAACTGCAGCTCCCACCTGG
>Ga0310813_10002661_pt1 | contig 10808 bp, 7 predicted proteins | sample YN3metagenome_FD_203086 | JGI IMG/M metagenome (GOLD analysis project Ga0310813, IMG submission 203086) | Soil microbial communities from experimental microcosm in Duke University, North Carolina, United States - YN3 | ecosystem: Engineered > Artificial ecosystem > Soil microcosm > Unclassified ... | reverse complement strand
GAATACTGCTGCGCCAGCATGAGCGCTTCCACCGGCGAACTTGCCTCCAATACCCGATATCGGTGCCGCCTCAATGTCGACAGCGCCAGTTTCCGTTCAATCTCATGAGGCTCCACCAATAACACGGTCTCCTGGCCTTTCGCCGCAATCGACGAGTCGCTCGGATGGGTGGCCGTCACGACATCGGCCATACCAGGCAAATAGATGCGGACCGTCGTGCCATGACCTGGTTGACTCATGACGTCCACATGCCCGCCGTGCTGCTTCACGACGCCGTACACCGACGTCAACCCAAGACCGACGTTGGTCTCTTTGGTGGAAAAGAACGGTTCAAACATCCGTGATTGCGTCGCTCTCGTCATCCCACTTCCGGTGTCGCACACTTCCACTCGGACTGCAGGCGCGCTGCCCTGATCGCATAAGAGCGGCGCCTCGCCTACGCCGCAGTGAACCGCCGATACGCCGATCGCCAATCGGCCGCCCTGAGGCATCGCGTCCCGTGCGTTCAATGCGAGATTCAACAGCACCTGCTCGATGCCTTCGCGATCGACCTCAACATCCAATGAGCCGGGCTCGATCATGATTTGAGACTGGATATGATCCGGCAGCAGGCCGCGGATGGTCGGGGCGAGATCTTCCATCAAGGTCCGCATTGAAATGACATGACGAAATTGGCGGTGCTGCAAATCGAGCGCCGCCAGTTGGGCCGTCAGCGCCGCCGCCTGTTCACCCGTTCGAAAAATTTCATCGACGGGTCCATATAAAGGGTCTTCGGGCAGCAGCCGGGAGAGGACGACGCCCGTCTGCTTGCCAATCACCGAAAACAGATGGCTGAACTCGCCGGCCAGACCGCTCGTGATCCGCCCGATCGCTTCCATTTTTTGCGCCTCGATTAATTGCCGCTCAAGTCCTTGTCGTTCTGATTTTTCGTGCTGCACCAATGCGTTCGCTTTCGACAAATCGTCCTTCAAGCCTTTAATGCGGATCTCCAACTGCTCGCGGGACGCCTGCAGCGACTGTTCCGTCTTCTTCAACGCCTCGATGTTCTGCAGCAGCTGCGTCTTTTGCTCACGTTGGGATCCGATCGTTTCGAGCGCCATCCCATAGAAGATCGCCATGACAAGCAGCACCGGCACGCCGAGCAGCTGGCCGACTGAAAGGGTCCCCGTTTGGACGCTGCCTTGGTACAGCATGAGGGCATAGCCCGCACACAGCAGCACGGAAAACGCAATGACATGGGACAGGCGCCGAAGAGATGCCGCGATCAGCATGAGTATGAAGTAGGCCAAATACAATTCCGATCTCGCGTGGCCCGACAGATACATGACGCCCGTGACCAACGCCGTATCGACGGCAATGAGAATGCCGCTGAACCAGCCGGTTTGAAGCATCCAGGCGGGAACCGCGAGCAGGCAGCCGATCAGGACGATCAGCCCTCCGACGATGAACTCGCTCGTGAGGCGGGAGACGATCGGCTCGGGGCCGAACAACAACTGGTAGCCCAGCATGATGCCCACCAGCGCCTGCAGCACGACGTAGCGTCCCCTGGACACGGCGCCGATGTGATCTTCGTTGACCGCTGTAGGAATTGTCTCGGGAAGGGCCAGACTGGTGTGCATGATTCCCCTTGATGCCGAGCCAATCATCTCAGCAAGTCCCGTACCCACCCACAGAGTGAAAACAAACTTGATTTTGTTGGTTTCAGAGGCGCAGGAGAGCGCGCACTTTCGGCCGGGACCTGCAGAAAGTCACAAAAAGGAACGGCGTTCAACTCCGAAGCTCGGCGGCAAGCAGATTAAAGGCGACCTGTTATCGTGCTTGCGCCGCATGAAGACGATCGCGCAATTCTTCGGCGCGCGCTTTCACGGTGGCGCGCTCTTCGGCAAGAAATGTCACGTGGCCCATCTTGCGCCGCGGTCGTGTCTCCCGCTTCCCATAGTCATGCAGAAACGTATGAGGGAGTTCGAGGAGTTTCACACATTCCGGCTCCTGCTTCATCCGGTTAAGCTCGTCACCGATGAGATTGACCATGGCCGCCGCGCTGAGAAGACGCGGCTTCTCCGGCGGCAGGCCGCAGACGGTTCTTACTTGTTGCTCGAATTGAGAGAGACTCGAGGCGTTGAGTGTGTAATGACCCGAATTATGTGGGCGCGGAGCCACTTCATTGATCTGCACATCATTTCCGGGAAGTAGAAACAATTCCAGACAAAAGAGTCCGACGCCTTCCAGACGTTCAACGACGGCGCGGGCAAGGCCCTCTGCCCGTTCCGCTACGGCTTCAGAGACGAGGGCCGGAACGAGGGTGGTCCGAAGAATTCCCTGTTCGTGCTCGTTTTCAACCAGCGGATAAACGATCACCCCTCCGTCGACACCGCGCGCCGCCAGGATCGAGAGTTCGCGCTCGAACGGAACGTAGGCTTCAACGATCCATTGCATCCCCGGTCTCGCGGACGCCTTAATCGAGGGCAGAATGCGAGGCACTGCTCTTGGCTCATCGACTTTCCATTGACCTTTGCCGTCATAGCCGGCCATGGCGGTCTTGCACACGGCGGGAGAGCCCACTTCTCGAAGCACTTCCGGCATCTGATCGGGATTTGTCAAGGCGGCAAATCGTGGAACGGGAAAGCCTTCCCTGGCGAGAAACCGCTTTTGGACGAGGCGATTTTGGATGTGGCGTAAGACACCGCTGGACGGCCGAACCGGTTTCTCGCGCTCGAGCCGCTCGCAGAGTTCCGCCGGGACATTCTCCCATTCATAGGTCACGACCGAGACGACTGCGGCAAACGCTGCGAAGGTGGTGAGGTCGGCAAAGGGAGCGGCAAACGAATAGGCGGCGAGCCGATGCGCCGGAGCATCAGGGTCGGGGTCCCACACAGCGACGCGATACCCGGCTGCATTCGCGGCACCCGCAAATAAGGCACCTAACTGGCCGCCGCCAAGAACGCCGAGCACGCTTCCCGGTTCGATCGTCTGATCAGTCACGACGGGCGACGAGACGACGACCGGCGGTCCGCCGCCGAGCCCTTGGCTTCCGGCGACTGCAACACAGTTCTGGTTTGCGCCGCTCGAAACGCTTGCACCCGTCGGGCAATGTCCGGATAGCGGCCGGCCAAGATTTGCGCGGCGAGCAGTCCGGCGTTTTCGGCGCCGCCGATCGCGACCGTCGCGACCGGAATGCCGCGAGGCATTTGCACGATGGAAAGGAGGGAGTCGAGTCCGCGGAGATTTTCCGTCGGAATGGGCACGCCGATGACGGGGAGATGCGTTTTTGCCGCTAACATGCCGGGCAGATGCGCTGCGCCGCCCGCACCGGCGATGATGACTTGAATCCCTCTGCCCGGCGCGTCCTCGGCGTAGGCAAACAAGCGATCGGGCGTCCGGTGGGCGGAGACCACCATCAACTCATTGGGGATGCCGAGCTCCGTCAGCACGCTCACCGCTTTCTCAAGGATCGGGAAGTCGGATTTGCTTCCGCCGAGGATGCCCACGACGGGACGGGAACCAACGGACGTTGATCCTGAACCCTTGCGCTTCCCTTTCCCTGCCACCCCCACTCCTTCGAAATCCCACCGCCGGGACCCCACCTTAACGGCTCTCGCCGGAGCCGGTCAAGCGATTACCGGCGAGACTGACGTTTTTTGAACGGAAATTGACCCATTACGCTGCTTTCCTCTATGATAACTGCTCGACCGCAACGCCGCGTGCAACGAGGCTTCCGTGGCAGGTGTCGGACAAAGCTTACGCCAGAAAGTTCGCATGCTCGTCCAGCGGCCCACCGGCTTGGATGAGATCGCGGTGGATGATCTGGCCACCTCGAGTAAACTGCGGGCGTGGGAAGCCGTTCAAATCCCCGAGCGTCTTCGATTTTCCTCCCGCCTCGCCATCAAACTCGTCCTATTGTTTCTCCTGATCATTGCGTTCGTCCCCTGGACCCAGACGATTACGGTGAACGGGCAACTATCCGCCTATACGCCGTACGAGCGCCCGCAGGACATCGAATCCCAAATCACCGGCCGCATCAAGAAGTGGCATATCTTTGAGGGTGTGCGGGTCAAACAGGGCGACTTGATCCTCGAGCTGGATGATTACGATCCGAATTTCATGTCGCCCGAGCTGCTCCCCCTCCTGGAGCAGCGCAAGCAAGCCTTGAGCGAAACGCGGCGCGCCGCTCTGGGACGGGCGGAGCAGCTGGACAAGCGTATCAAGGAGATGCACAACATCGTCAAGGCCGCGGTGCCTTCGGCCCAGGCACGCGTCGTCGAAGCGGAAAGCAAGATCCGGGAAGCCCATCAAAAAGTGGAAGCCGCGAAGATCGCCGTCACCACCGCCGAATTGAACGTCGACCGCCACAAGCAACTGGCCGAGCAGGGCCTCGTTTCTCAACGCGAGCTTGAAGTGACGATCCAAGCGGCCATCGCCTCGAAAGCCGACCTCACGGGTGCCCAGGCGCATCTGAAAGCCGCGGAAGGGGCCATGAGAGCGTTGAGCTTCGGCCGTGACCAGGTGAGCGCGGAGGTTCTACAACGTCTATTGGATGCCGAAGCGGCTCGAGATGCGTCCGTGGCCGAAGCGGCGAAAGCCACCGATCAGGTGGCCGATATCTCACTGCGCATGTCCAACGCAGAGCAGCGCCGCGTGGCCAGCAGAATCCTGGCGCCGATTGACGGCACGGTGGTCAAGATGGCGCAAACCGGCGTCGGCGAGACGGTCCGCCCGGGCGATAAACTCGTGCGCGTTTCGCCCGCCAGTGCGGACAAGGCCGTTGAAATGATTGCCGACGGACTTGACGCCCCACTGCTCAACGTCGGGCGCAAAGTGAAAATCCTGTTCTATGGCATTCCGGCCATTCCGCTTCCCGCCTGGCCCGAATTGATGGCCGGCACCTACCAGGGAGTCATCAAAGTCATTGATCAAGTCGACGACGGCAAGGGCAATTTCCGCTTTTGGGTCGTGCCGGACGCCGACGAAAAACCCTGGCCGCCTCAAGAGCATGTCCGCCAAGGGACGAAGGTCATGGGATGGGTCATCTTGAACCGCGTGCCGCTCTGGTACGAACTGTGGCGCCGTTTCAACCTCTTCCCGCCCGATTACCAGGAGCGTCCTCCGACCCTGATCGACACCCTCTTGCCGAAGGCAGGACGAGGTGCAAAGTAGGCCAGATTCCCTCGACCTCTTCCATCGACTTTCGCAGCTGCACATCGCCAGACGCTTCGACACGGCCATCACGAAAGGAGTGTGCGTTATGTGCCATCGACTTGTGGTTGTCGCCGGCCTGATCTTTTGCCTCGGCCTTCTCTGCAATCGTGCAACCGCGGCTGAGCCGTCCAACAAACGGGAGCTTCCACCGATTCCACTGAGCGTGGATGAAATCCATGCCTGGATCGATCGTTCGCATCCTCTCCTGAAAGGAGCCGGAGCGGAAAAAATCATGGCCCGCGGTCGGATGCTCAAGGCGTTGGGGGCCTTCGAGCCCACAGTCGTCAATGACACTGAGCTCGAGCGGTTCATCTCGAGCAGCAATCCGGGGCAAGGCACCCAGACAGGCGGCTTCAACGACACCTTAGTGGAAGCCCGGCATCCTCTGGGCTTTCGCTACAGCGCCGGAGTCCGCCAGGCGATCGGGAACGCCAAGATCCCAGATCTTTCGTTCAATAATGGCAACCAACAAGTGCTGCTCGGCGGTTTCTTTCCCCTCTTGCGTGGGCTGATGACTAATCCCGACAACGCCGAGCTTCAACGCTCGGAGCTCGCTGACCCCCGCGCGGACGTCCGCATCGCGCAAACGAGGCAGGACCTGTTTCTGGCGGCGGCCACGCAGTTCTGGGACTGGGTCGCGGCGGTGAAATTTTTGGAAGTGCAGCGCCGCGCCGTCGGACTCGCGGAAGACCGGTTTCGGCAGGTGGAAGGCCGGGCCAAAGCCGGCGCCGTGGCGCCGCTGGACGTCGTTGAAGCCAATCAGGAGGTCCAACGGCGAAGGGAAGTGGCCATTGCCGCCCAGCGATTTGTCGAGCAAGAGCAATTAAAACTCTCTATGTTTCTGTGGGAGAACAACGCGCCGGTGGTTCCCCCGTTGGAACGCGCACCCGAATTCCCGGCCCAGGCACTCATACCGACAGCAGAGACCATCAAGGCTCACAAGGTTCAGGCCAAGGCCGATCGTCCGGAGGTTAAGGAGATCGACATCGAGGCCAAGCTCAACAATATCGATCTCGAACTGGCGAAAAACAATCTGCTCCCAAGTTTGGACGCCGAAGCCGCGCCCGCAAGGCAACCGGAGAAGTTCGTGTTGGGCCTGGGCTACCGGTTTGGGCTCGAGTTTCGCGTGCCCATCTTACAGCGGCGGAGCCGGGGCGAAGTTTTGGAGGCGCAGGGCAAGGCGGACCGCTTCGTGCTCACCCAAAAATTCCGCGAGCAGCAGGTCGTCGTCGACGTCGACAATGCCTTGTCGGCCATTGAGCGGACGAAGGAGCGGATCGCCGCGGCCGTGGAATCGCTTCGACTCGCAAAAACGCTGGAAGACGGAGAACGCTTCCGGTTTAGTTTGGGCGCGACCAGCGTGCTGTTCGTCAATCTGCGCGAGCGCAATTCGGTGGATTCCGAGGGACAGGTCATTCGCGCCAAAGCGGATTATCAGAAGGCCTTGGCGCTATATCAATGGTCAATCGGAGCCTGGGGCAAGTCGCTGCCATCGAGCATCCCGGTGAATTACAGAGCACGTGACTGAAACGGGGAGAATTGGCTTTTCCCCCAGTACTTTGATAGCGTTAGGACGGTTCGGCGGCCGGGTGAAACAAGGCGGGTGTCCGTGGGAAGTCATGTGGACGAACAACCCAACCTCTTTCAATCGGTGGTTGGGTACGTCGCCTTGCTCTTGCGGCTGGAGCGGCGCCTGCTGGCTCTGGTCGTATCGTACTCTCTCGCGATCGGTTTGTTTTCGCTGATCGTTCCTCTGACCGTCCAGGAGCTGACCAACACCTTCGCATTTTCGATCCAGCCGGTGACAATCGTGACCTTGGCCGGCGTCATGATCGCAGCTCTCCTCTTCGTGGGCGCCTTCCGATCGCTGCAATATTATGCGGTGGAAGTCCTGGAGCGCCGCCTCTTCGCCCGCGTCGCGATCGGAATGGCGCAGCAGATTCCCCAGCTGCAAGTGCTGGGGTTCAAGCCCCGCTATGCCAATCACTTCATGGAGACGGTGTTCATGCAGCGGGCGCTTTCCGTCCTTTTGGTTGACCTCATCAACGTCGTCGTCGGGGGCGCCGTCGGGATGACGATCCTTGTCTTCTATCATCCCTATTTCCTGCTCTACAACGCACTCTTGCTGGCCGGATTCAATGTCGTCTTTTTGCTCTCGCACGGTGGCCTGAAAGCGACCATCGCCATGTCGCACGCCAAATACGACACCCTACACTGGATGCAGGAAATCTCGTACAACCTCCTGCATTTCAAAGCAACCGACAGCCGGGCGATCGTCATGCAGCGCACCGACGAGCTGGTCGGCAAATACATCGATCGACGGCAGACCCGCTTCGGCATTCTAATCCGGCAATATCTCGGCTCCGTTGGATGGCAGGCGATCGCCCATGGTGGGCTCATTGCCACGGCCGCATGGCTCTTATCGGTCGGGCAACTGACGTTGGGCCAGCTCGTCGCCGCTGAGGTCGTCGTCAGTGGGCTTTTGGCGAGCTTCGACGAGGTCGTGAAACGGATGGGGCACATTTTTTATTTCATGACCGGCCTCAACGAACTGGATTTCGTCTTCTCGCTCCCGAAGGACCAGGCCTCCTCATCGTTGTCGGTGCCGCTGCCGGATCCGACGGTGCATGGCATTCGCTTGACGTGCAAGGACCTCTCCGTGCACCACCCCGGCGTGCCGGCCATCTTTCAGCAGTTCAATGTGGAGGTGACGCCCGGCGAGAAGATCGGCATCTACGCCAGCTCGACTGCGGCAAAAACCGCCTTAGCCCGCGTGCTGGCCGGGCTTGAAACCCCGACCGGCGGGGTGATCCGCTACAACGGCGTCGACCTGCGCCATATCGACATGGGCGCCATCAACCGCTGTCGTGGGTTCATGATTGACTCGCAATTGACGCTCTTCGAAGGCACGATCGAAGACAACATCGTGCTGGGGCGGTCCTATGTCCCCTATAGCGATGTACGCTGGGCATTGCGCTTTGCCGAGCTCGAAGAGGACGTCGATGCCCTGCCGCAAGGACTCAAAACGCATATTCGGGCGCCTGGGAAGATTCTGGCGCCGACGCATATCATGCGCATCTTATTGGCACGCGCGGTGCTCGCCAGGCCGCAGATCCTCGTGTTCGACGGCATTCTGCAGAATTTGCAACCGGTGTTGCGCGAGACGATACTCCGGCGACTGTGTTCGAAGGACGAACCGTGGTCGGTGATTTTCGTGTCGAACGATCCGAATTTGACGCCGCACGTGGATCGACGGCTGATTCTCGAATAAGGAGCGCCCGGTGTTTTTGTTCGGATGGCTGAGGTCGTTTCGTCCAAGCGCCTCTCAGGTGCTGATCAGCCTGCTGATCGCCGGCCTCGGCTGGCTGAGCGGCGGCGCGCTGAGCCGGGTTGATCAAGACCTGCGCATCATGTACACCGAATATACGCTCGGCGCGGCGGATCTGGCGCATATTTCCGCCGACGTCATGCGGTATCGCAATACGATCATTCGCGCCCTGCAGGCGGATAGCCAAAAAGATTTCGAACGGATTACGGAATCTCTCCCGGGTCAGCGGGCGAGAGTGCAGCTAGCGGTCGACCGCTATGCGGCTGCCGGCCTACGGGTGTCCCGCAGCGGCAGGAGCGAGCCGGAAGACATCGAAGCGGTACGCAAGAGTCTGGATCAGTACTTTTCTGCCGCCAGTACCACGATCGATCTGTTGTCGCGCGAGTGGACGGCCTCTTCTCCTTCGGAGCGCGATCGTCTCCGACGCAATGCCGAAGAGCATGCCGCCGACAACGCGGGGCCGAAAATGATCCAGGTGAGTCTCGCCTTGGACCGTCTGCTCGATACGGTGGCGGACGTGGCAAAGGACATGCGGGATGAAGGCACGAAGGCGATTCAGTCGACCAGCATCCTGCTCGTCGGAGGCAGCTTCTTCATTGCACTGCTTAATCTATTCCTCACCAAGCGTAAAGATCCCGACAGGCCTGAAGACGGTCGCTCTCCGGAGGCGTCGCTCGGGCCCTCGCGTCCATCGGTGCCGCTTCACGCAAGCGCCAATCCTCACCATTCTGTCAGGTCGTAGGCGCTGACTCCGCCTCACCGGATTCTTCCCACGGCCCGCAGCAACTCCTCCCGCTCGCGCGGCGTGAGGGGCTTCCATGCGCCCGACGGCAGGCCGGCCAGCGTGATGTGCATCATCCTGACGCGGTGCAGGGCAACCACCCTGTACCCGACGGCCTGAGACATCCGCCGAATCTGCCGATTTCTTCCCTCCGTCAGGACGAGCCTAACTCTTGTCTGCCCGAGCCGTTCGATACGACACGGCTTGGTCTTGCGTCCAAGTATGACCACGCCCGCTGCCAGGCGGTCGAGCAGGCCTTGGTCGAAGGGGTGGTCAACGGTGACTTCGTATTCCCGCTCATGGCCGAACTCGGTCCGTAGAATTTCGTTGACGATGTCACCGTCGTTCGTAAGCAGGATCAGTCCGGACGAATCTTTATCGAGCCGGCCGATGGGAAAAATCCGTTCGGGATGTCCGATTTCCCGGATGATGTTGCGCGGGACATGGGCTTCACTCGTGGTGGTGACGCCGACCGGCTTGTGATACTTGATGTAGATGCGGGCCTGACCCCAGGGAATCACCTGCCCGTCACGGGCAATCACGTCGCCGGCGCCGACCTGGTCTCCCAATTTTGCGACAACGTTGTTGACCGTCACGCGCCCCGCCTGGATCAGGCGGTCGGCTTCCCGCCGCGAGCAGATCCCATGCTCTGTAAAGAACTTGTTGATGCGAATCTTATCCACGGCAGAAGAGATATATTTTCGTTCTAGTGAGGCTAAATGCGATGTGAGAATGCAGCGCCCGGTGCAAAAAGGCGCGTCCCGGCGCGTCGGGGTGGGCGGGTGAGCTTGGGCAAAGCGCACATCTTGGCGTGCGCGGGCGGGCGGGTGAGCTTGGGCAAAGCGCACGTCTTGGCGTGCGCGGGCGGGCGGGTGAGAATGTCCATTTTCAGCATTCCCCTTCAGTGGACACGTCGACCGGCCTTCACCCGTCCAAGGATCCGATAGATCAGCCGCGCGATGCAAAACTGGGGGGCCACGAATCCTTTGATCGGTGCAATTTCGCTAATATCCATTCCAAGGATGCCCGGGCCATTGGCCAGCGCGGTCACGAGATGCAAAGTATCGTACCATCCGAGTCCGCCCGGCTCCGGCGTCCCCAGTGCGGGGACGAGCGACGCATCGAGGCCGTCACAATCAAACGTGAGGTACACAGGCCCACGGCAGGCCTTGACCACCTCGGGAACCCACCGGGATGATTTTCCTTCGTACGGTCCCGAGGGATCGAGCAAGTGCGCCGCGAAGAACGTCGAGATATGGTCCGTCCCGGCGATCCGGGCGATTTCTTCGGGAGATATTGATCGGATTCCCACCTGCACCAAGGGCAATCCATCATCCACGACCCGTGCCATGACGCTCGCGTGGCTGTAGAGATTGTCCTGATAGGCATGGCGGAGATCGCCATGGGCATCGATTTGGACGACGGTGAGGCTACGGTATCGCTTGGCATGAGCCCGGATGGCACCCAACGCCCCCGTGTGCTCGCCCGTCAAGGTGACGACAA
>Ga0310813_10002658_pt1 | contig 10816 bp, 9 predicted proteins | sample YN3metagenome_FD_203086 | JGI IMG/M metagenome (GOLD analysis project Ga0310813, IMG submission 203086) | Soil microbial communities from experimental microcosm in Duke University, North Carolina, United States - YN3 | ecosystem: Engineered > Artificial ecosystem > Soil microcosm > Unclassified ... | reverse complement strand
AAGAGGACGGAAAGCCTTGGCTGCCATGTTCGCGCCCCGATCTCCTTGTTGGTTGCCCTATAGCTAGGTGCTACACGCTCCCCCGTCCATGATCCGTCTTCGCGGCGTCCACCTCACACTCGGCAGCCTGGCCGGCCCCGTGCACATCCTGCGCGGGATCGACCTCGACGTGGCCGACGGCGAAACCGTCGCCGTCGTGGGCCCATCGGGCTCGGGCAAATCGACGATGATGATGGTCATCGCCGGCCTCGAACGGCCTTCGTCGGGCAAGGTCGAGGTGGCCGATGCCGATCTGGGCGCGCTCGACGAAGACGGGCTCGCGCTCTTTCGCCGCGACCACATCGGCATCGTGTTCCAGAATTTCCACCTCGTGCCGACGATGACGGCGCTCGAGAACGTCGCGATCCCGCTCGAATTCGCGGGCCGCGCCGATGCGTTCGCCGCGGCGAAGTCGCGGCTCGAAGCGGTCGGCCTCGGCCACAGGCTCGATCATTATCCGGCGCAGCTCTCGGGCGGCGAACAGCAACGCGTGGCGCTCGCGCGCGCCACCGCGGTGTCGCCGCGCCTGATCCTCGCCGACGAGCCCACCGGCAATCTCGACGGCGACACCGGCGCGCAGGTGATGGATCTGCTCTTTCAGCTGCGCGAGAAGCTCGGCACGACGCTGGTGCTGATCACGCATGACCGCAACCTCGCCGGCCGTTGCGGGCGCATCGTGCGCCTGGCCGACGGCCATATCGTCGGCGACGAGCGACGCGCCATGGCCGCGGCCGCGCAGTGAAGGCGCTGGCGCTCGCGTTCACGCTGGCGCGCCGCGAGCTCCGCGGCGGCATCAAGGGATTCCGCATCGTGCTCGCGTGCCTGGCGCTCGGCGTCGCCGCCATCGCCGGCATCGGCTCGCTCTCGCGCGCGATCGAAGACGGCCTCGCGCGCGACGCGCGGAAGCTCCTGGGCGGCGACATCGCGTTTCAGCTGGTGCATCGCCCGGCCGGCGCCGCCGAGCTCGCCTGGCTCGCCGAGCGCGGCACGGTTTCGACCGTCGCCGAGCTGCGCGCGATGGCCTATGCGCACGGCAATGGCGGCGCATCGGCCGAGCCGGGCAAAGACCGGCTGCTGGTCGAGGTGAAGGGCGTCGATGCGCGCTATCCGTTATTCGGCGACGTCGAGGCGGACGGCAGGATTCTTGATTCGCGCGCGCTGGCTGAGAAGCTGGCGTCTCGGGACGGCAAATTTGGCGCACTCGTCGATCCGCTGCTGTTGACGCGGCTTGGCTTGAAGCCTGGCGCGCTCCTCAAGATCGGCGGCATCCAGATCGAAATTCGCGGCACGCTCGAGCTTGAACCCGACCGCGCCACGCGCCTGTTCACGCTCGGCCCGCGCGTGCTCGTCTCTGAAGAAGCGCTCGCCGCGACCGGCCTCATCCAACCTGGCAGCCTCGTCTACTACCAGTATCGCTTGAAAACGGCGGCGGCGATGCCGCCCGCGGCAGCGATCGCCGCGGCCAAGACCGCGTTTCCCGAAGCGGGCTGGCGCATCCGCGGCACGGCCGAAGCGGCGCCGGGGCTCGACACGTTCCTGACGCGCCTCACGCTTTATCTCACGCTCGTCGGCCTCACCGCGCTCTTGGTCGGCGGGCTCGGCATATCGAGCGGCGTCAGGGCGTGGCTCGACGGGCGCACCGGCACCATCGCCACGTTGAAATGCCTGGGCGCGCCGGCCGCGCTGATCTTCGGCGTCTATCTGATCGAGGTACTGATCCTCGCCGGCATCGCGATCCTGGTCGGCCTCGCTGCCGGCACCGGGCTGCCGCTGCTGCTGGCCGGCCCGCTCGAATCGCTGCTGCCGGTGAAGCTCGAGATCTCGGTCTATCCGCTGCCGCTGCTGCTCGCCGCCGGCTTCGGCTTGCTCACGGTGCTCGCCTTCTCGCTGTGGGCGCTCGGCGCCGCGCGCGAAGTGTCGCCGGCGCTGCTGTTCCGCAGCACGGTGGCGCCGGTCGAGGCGCGGCCGCGGCGCTCTTATCTCGTGGCGACCGCGCTGTGCGCCGTCGCACTCGCGGCCCTCGCCATCGTCACCGCCACCGACCGCTTCATGGCCGGGCTTTTCGTGGCGGCGGTGATCGGCACCTTCGCGCTGTTCCAGGGCGGCGCCGTGCTCATCACGCGCACGGCGAAAATGGCGTCCCGGCGCGGCACGCGGAGCGCGGTGCTGCGCTTTGCGCTCGCCAATCTCCACCGCCCGGGCTCGCCGGTGGCGCGCATCGTGCTGGCGCTGGGGCTCGGCGCCACGGTGCTGGTCACGATCGCGCTGCTCGAGGGTAATCTCGATCGTCAGCTCCGCGAGCAATTGCCCGAGCGGGCGCCGTCATTCTTCTTCATCGACATCCTGCCCAATCAGGTGGAGGCGTTCGATGCGGCGGTGAACGCCGTGCCCGGCGCCGCCGGCCTCGAGCGCACGCCGATGCTGCGCGGGCGCATCACGCGCATCAACAGCGTGCCGGTGGGGCAGGCGGCCGTGGCCGCGAACGTCCGCTGGGCGCTCGACAACGAGCGCGGCCTCACGTTTGCCGCGACGCCGCCCTCGGGCAGCGAGATCGTGGCCGGCAAATGGTGGCCGGCCGACTACAAGGGCGCGCCGCTGATCTCGTTCGACGCCAATCTCGCCGAAGGCATGGGCCTCAAAGTCGGCGACACGCTCACCTTCAACATCCTCGGGCGCGAGGTCAGCGCCACGATCGCCAATCTCCGCAAGATCCATTGGCGCTCGCTCGGCATCAATTTCACCGTGATCTTCGCGCCCGGCACGCTCGAAGGCGCGCCGCACAGCCACATCGCGGCCGTGCATGTGCCGCCCAAGGCCGAGACCGCGCTGCTGACGTCGGTCACCGACAAGCTGCCCAACGTCTCGGCCATCCGCGTGCGCGATGCGCTCGACCAGGCGGCGGGCGTGTTCGAGCAGGTGGGCTTCGCGGTGCGCGCGACGGCGATGGTGACGCTCGCGGCGGGCCTCCTGGTGCTGGCGGGCGCCGTCGCCGCTGGCCACCGGCGCCGCGTTTACGACGCCGTCGTCTTCAAGGTGCTGGGCGCCACGCGCCGGCGCGTGATGGGCGCGTTCCTGATCGAATACGGCCTCATCGGCCTGGCCACCGCGATCTTCGCCGCGATCCTGGGCGCCATCCTCGCCTGGGCGATCGTGACGCAAGTGATGAACGCGCCGTTCGCGTTGCTGCCGCAGACCGCCGCCGGCACCGCGCTTATTGCCGCCGCGATCGCGTTGGCCTTCGGCTTCTTCGGCATCTGGCGCGCGATGGGCCAGAAAGCCGCGCCGCTGCTCAGGAACGAGTAGAACTATTACTGAATTGAGCGCGACAAACCCCTATTGAATTCGCACCACCGCCATCATGCCGCTGGCATGATGCTCGCTGGCCGCGGCAAGGCGCGCTTCCGCGATGGGAAGCACCACGCCGGCCGCCGTTGCGCCGGCAAGAAACCGGCGCCGGCTCGGCGCGATCGAGGCATTGCCCACCGTCAAGCGAGCGTACACCCGGCGCTATTCGGCGGGAACGGCGCTGCTCCGCGGTGTTGCGCGCAGCTCGCCGATCGATTGACGCAGAATGCTCGCGGCTGAATAGAGGAAGAGCCCGGCCATGATCGCGGCCACTGCGAGATCGGGCCAGGCCGTGCCGGTGCCGAAGACGCCGGCAGCCGCCAGCATCACGGCGACGTTGCCGATCGCGTCGTTGCGGCTGCAGAGCCACACCGAGCGCACATTGGCGTCGCCGTCGCGGAAGCGATAGAGCAGCAGCGCCGCCGTCACGTTGACCGCGAGCGCCGCGGCGCCGACGGCGCCCATCACCACCGGCTCGGGCGTGCCGAGCACGAAGACGCGGTAGAGCGTGGCGCCCAGCACAAAGCTGCCCATCAGCGCGAGGCTCGCGCCCTTGACGAGGGCCGCGGTCGCGCGCCAGCGGTCCGGCCGGCCGATCATGTAGAGCGTGAGCCCATAAGTCGCGGCGTCGGCGGCGAAATCCATTGCGTCGGCCTGGAGCGACATCGAATGGGCCAGTGCGCCCGCCACCACCTCGACCGCGAACATCGTGGCGTTGAGCGCGATGACGATCCAAAGGACGCGACGATAGCGCTCCGAGACGCCCTCGAAGCGTTCTCTGCTCGCGTGATGGCAGCAATGCGCACTCATGCCGGACCCATATCGTTGCAATGCGGGCAGCGGAAACATAGTTCCTACAGTCGTTGTAGGTTCAAGAGGCCCCGCATGCGGCAGGACACCATCGGCTTTCTCGCCCGCGAGACGGGAAGCAAGGTCCAGACGATCCGCTACTACGAGCAGATCGGCCTGCTCCCGGCGCCGGCGCGCACCGCCGGCAATCAGCGCGTCTACGGCAAGGCGCACCGCGACCGCCTGGCCTTCATCCGGCACGCGCGCGAGCTCGGTTTTCCGCTCGACGCGATCCGCGAGCTACTGGCGCTCGGCGACCGGCCCGATCAGCCCTGCGCCCGCGCCGACCGCATCGCCACCGCGCATCTCGCTCGGATCGAGCGCAAGATCGCGCAGCTCGAATCGCTGCGCGGCGAACTCGCCCGCATGGTCGCGCGCTGCCGCCGTGCCCAAAAGCGCGGCGAGGCGCGAATCTCGGAGTGCCGGGTCATCGAGGCCCTGGCCGATCATTCGCATGCGCACTGCCTTTCCGAGGCGCACGCCGAAGGCGCGAAATCGGCACGGTTCGGCGCCTGAGGCGCGCAAACGTTAACCGATTCGCCCCGTAGTCGCGTTCGGACGCTCGTCTCCCCCGACATTTCAATGGCTTGGGGCGGGACGCCGGCGGCTCTCGTAGCCTTGATTTTGGCGAATTCACCCCCAAAATAGCATCACGGATCAACTATAACCTCGTGACAGGAACAGAGGGTTCATCGATGGAATACCGCAATCAGCAGGGCGGCGTCGTAGTCGGGCGCGACCGGGCAACGGTCGGCGTCGATGCGGGCCTCCGGCAATACATGCTTAAGGTCTACAACTGGATGGCCTTGGGCTTGGCGCTCACGGGCGCGGTCGCCTTCGCGGTGATCAGCGTCGATGGGCTGCGCGAACTCTTCTTCGCGGTCGGCCGCACGGCCGCCGGCTATGTCGGCGTGAAGCTGACGGTGCTCGGCTGGGTCGCGCTGTTCGCGCCGGTCGTGCTCGTCTTCATCTTCTCGTTCCGGCTGCATTCCATGTCGGCGGCCTCGGCGCAGGGGCTGTTCTGGTTCTATGCGGCGCTGATGGGGCTTTCGCTGGCGCCGATCGTGTTCGTCTACACGGCGACGAGCGTGGCGAAGGTGTTCTTCATCACCGCCGCGATGTTCGGCGCGATGAGCCTCTGGGGCTACACGACCAAGCGCGATCTCACCGGAATGGGCAACTTCCTGATCATGGGCGTCATCGGCCTCCTGATCGCGATGATCGTCAACATCTTCCTCAAGAGCTCGGCGATGGGCTTCGCCATCTCGATCTTGGGCGTGCTGATCTTCACCGGCTTGACCGCCTACGACACACAGAAGATCAAGGGGATGTACGACGCTTCCGATGACGGCGAGACGATGACGAAGAAGGGCATCCTGGGCGCCCTCAATCTCTATCTCGACTTCATTAACATCTTCATCTTCCTGCTGCAGCTCATGGGCGCGCGCAAAGACTGACGCGACGCCAGGAGCTCTACGAAACAGCGCCCGGAGCGGCAACGCTCCGGGCGCTTTCGTTTTCCGCATGGGCTTGAGTTAGATCAAGGCACCCCCTGCGGATCGCGCGCAACTTCGCTGCTGAGAGGGATTTCTCAGCAGAGCGAAGCGATGTCAGGTCCAAGATCGACGCGCCCGGCCGCAGCGGCCAGCACCCCACGAAGACGCGACGCCTCTCGGCGGCGCTGGCTCGGCGCAGCGATCGCCGTCTTCATGGCGCTCGTGCCCGCGGCGGCGATCCGCGCCGAGACCGCGCCGCCGCCGGCCTCGCCGCCCACGGCGACCCCGCCGCCCGACCATGTCTGGACGGCCGAGGCGCTCGACAAGCTTACGGCGCGCATCGCGCTCTATCCCGACGCGCTGATCGCGCAGATCCTTCCCGCCGCGACGATTCCTCTGCAAGTGGTCGAGGCCGCGCGCTGGCTCGAAGCCAAGAAGAGCGTCGCCGACGGCGACAAGCAGGAATGGGATCCGAGCATCAAGGCGCTGCTGCGCTATCCGCCCGTGCTCAAGATGATGAACGACGATCTGCGCTGGACCGACGAGCTCGGCCTCGCGTTCGTCGCCCAGCCCGAAGACGTGCTGCAATCCATCCAGCGCCTGCGCCGTCAGGCGCAGGCGCTCGGCAATCTGAAGCCGACGCCGCGCCAGCGCGTCATCGTCGATCCCGACAGCATGATCGTGATCGCGCCGCCCGAGGCCGAGCCCACGATGGTCTACATCCCGGTCTACGATCCGATGATGGTGTTCTACGAGCCGCCGCCGCCCAGCGGCTTCTGGATCACGTTCGACGTCGGCTTTCCGCTCGGCGTCTGGATCGACACCGGCATCTACTGGCCGAGCTGGCGCGTCGTCTACGGCGGCTGGGGCTACGATTGGGGATGGGGCGACGTCTATGGCGGCTGCTGCCGAGGGATCGTCTACAGCTACACGCCGACGATCCACAACCGCCGTCTCTCCATGGACAGATCCCGCTTCTGGCGCCCGCGCCAAATCGGCGATCGCCGGCGTACGCCCTATATGCGCAGCCCCACTCCGCCGCGGCCCTCGGCCGACGACATCTCGCGCGGCCGCTTTTCGCCGCGCACGACGCCGCGGACCCAGACGCGCACGCCGACGCCGAAACCGGGAATGACCAACATCCAGCGCCGGCCGATCACCGAGCGCAACGTCCAGCGCGGGCGCGAAAGCCTGCAGCGCACGCCGACGCTGCGCCGCCCCGAGACGCGCACGCCGCCGACGCGCTTCACGCCTCGCACGCCGACGACGCGCACGCCGACACTGCGTCAACCGAGCTTCACGCCGCGCACGCAGCGTTCGAGCCCGAGCTTCACCCCGCGCTCGCGCCCCGACACGCAGAAGTACACGACGCGCGGCCGCGAATCGCGCTCGACCGTGGCGCCCAAGAGCGCGCCGCAGAAGAGCGCGCCGCAGCAGCGCCGCGAGGCGCCGAAATCGAGCGCGCCGCAGCGATCGCCCGACAGCGGGAGGAAGCGATGACCACCGCCGCCCGTTCCCGTTTCCGCACTCACGCCGCCGCCCCTCGGGCGCAAATGGAGACCGCCATGCCCCGTTCCTTGACCGCGTTTTCCTGCACGCGGATCCTTGCCGTCGCGCTGCTCGGCGCCGGCATCGTCGCCGCGCCGCTGGCGCTGGCGCCGCCCGCCTGGGCCGAGACGGCGCAGCCGGCGAAACCAAAGATCGAGCCGCAATCCTTCGCCACCGCGGCCGAAGCGGCGCGGGCGATGATCGACGCGTCCAAGGCCGGGGACAAAGCCGCGCTGTTGCGCATCTTCGGCTCGGACGGCGAGGAGCTCGTCAATTCGGGCGACGATGTCGCGGATCGCCGCGGCATGCAGGAATTGGCCGAAGCCGCCGCGAAGGCGATGAGCTTGGTCGAGGATACGCCGGGCCGCGTTGTCGTCGTGGTGGGTGCGCAGAGCTGGCCGATGCCGATCCCGATCGTGAAGCGCGGCGAGAGCTGGGTGTTCGACGTCGCTGTGGGCAAGGACGAGGTCCTGACCCGGAGGGTCGGCGAGAACGAACTCACCACCATCGACGTGATGAACGCCTTCGTCGCGGCGCAGCAGCAATACGCCTCGGTCGACCGCGAGGGCGACGGCATCAAGCAATATGCACGCCGGATCAAGAGCCGGCCGGGCAAGCGCGACGGGCTCTATTGGGAGACCAAGGACGGCGATGAGCTGAGCCCGTTGGGCGAACTCGTCGCCGAGGCCGAATCGGAAGGCTATCAGCCCGGCTATCGCCTCTCTCGGCGCAACCAGCCCTATTACGGCTACTACTTCAAGATGATGACGCGCCAAGGCGCGGCCGCGCCCGGCGGCAGCTACAGCTACATCGTCAACGGCCGCATGATCTCGGGATTCGCCATGGTCGCCTATCCGGCGCAGTGGGGGAATTCCGGCATCATGACCTTCGTCGTGAACCACCAGGGCGTCGTGTTCCAGAAGAATCTCGGCGCGCGCACGGCCGAGATCGCCGGCAACATGGTCGAATACAATCCCGATGCGAGCTGGGAGCGGGTGAAAGAGTGAGGCGCGCGAACTCGGCTCTGGATGCCCAGAGGCGCGCCCTGCGCGCGCCTACGCGATCCGGGATCAAACCCGCCGGAACAGCGCCACGGCGAACCATTCGAGGCTGTCGCTCCAGCGCTCGGCGAGCGTGAAGCCGTGGCGTTCGACGGTTTCGGCCATGGCGGCGAAGCGGAATTTCCGCGAGATCTCGGTGCGGATGGTTTCGCCGGCGTCGAAGCGTGCCGAGAGGCCGAGCTTGCGCAAGCGCACGGCTTGCGCATCGGCGCTGACCAGGTGCATCTCGATCTGCGAGGCCTCGGCGTTGAAGAAGGCGCGGTGCTGGAAGCGCGCGAGATCGAAATCGCCGTCGAAGCGCCGGTTCAGATGGCGCAGCATGTTGAGGTTGAACGCGGCGGTGACTCCCTGCGCGTCGTTGTAGGCGGCCTCGATGACGCCGGGCGTCTTGGCGAGATCGAAGCCGAGCAGCAGCGCATCGCCGGGCTCGAGCGCGCGCGCCACCGCGGCGAAGAATTCGGCGCTCTCGGCCGGATCGAGGTTTCCGATCGTGCTGCCGAGGAACATCATCAGCCGGCGCGGCGCCAGACGCGGCGGCAGATCGGCCAGCGCCGCCTCGTAGGTGCCGACGAGTCCGCTCACCGCGAGGCGCGGGAACGCGTCGCTCAATCCAGCGGCGCCTTCCTCGAGCGCGGCCTCGCTCACGTCGATCGGCACATAGAGGAGCGGCGACTTCAGCGGTGTCTGATCGATCAGCGCATCGATGACGATGCGCGTCTTGCGCGCGCTGCCGCAGCCGAGTTCGACCAAGTCGGAGGCGCCGACGCGGGCGCCGAGGCTCCGCGCGCAATCGGAGAGGATGCGCTGCTCGGTGCGCGTCAGGTAATATTCGGGCAGCGCCGTGATGCGGTCGAACAGGCGCGATCCATGCGCATCGTAGAAATATTTGGGTGGTAGCGTCTTCGGCCGCGCGCCGAGGCCGCGCAGCACGTCGGCGCCGTCGGGCTCGCGCGCGCCGAGATCGAGGCTCTTGATGCGGATGCGCGGCGCTTGCGGAAGAGAATGGGCCCGTTGGAGGGGGTCCATGCGGCACCTCTAGATCCGACCCGCGAGGCGGAGGCGCCTGCGCCAGCCGATGTGTATCATCGGACGTGATGGTCCCGCACCGGGCGGAACCCTGCGAAGATTTGCCTGGTCTCCGCAACATACCAGTTACGGAAACTCCGGCGCAAAGCAAAAGATCGTGTCGCCCAGCTCCCGCCGCGGAGCACGCGGTGTCGGCCATCGAACCAAGTTTGCGAGTACCCCTCGTAGGGCCAGGCGCGGAATCCCGGATATGGGGCGAAATCCGACGCAGTCCACTCCCACACATTGCCGAAAAGATCGTCCACGCCGTCGATGCTGCGTCCTTTGGGGAAACGGCCGACCGGTGTCGTGCCGAGATGGACGCCGCCGAGATTGCCGGCCTCGTCATCGACAACGAGGCCGCGCGCCGCATGTTCCCATTCGAATTCGGTGGGCAAGCGTGCCCCCGCCCAGCGGCAGAACGCTTCCGCTTCGTGCCCGCTGACGCCGGCCACCGGATGATCGGGGGCGCCGGCGCGCCAATGATGCGGCCGCGCGATGCTCTCGGCCCCGCGCCAGGCCCAGCCCGCTTCGGTCCAGAGCTCGCGCCGCCGATAGCCGCCATCTTCCATGAACGCCGCGAACTGCGCTTGGGTGACCGGATAGCGCGCGAGCGCGAAGGCGCCCACTTCGACCGCGTGCTTCTCGCGCTCGTTGTCGAGCGCTTCCACGCTGTCATGGCCGATCGCGGCGAGCCCGCCCGGCACCGTGACGTAGTCGAGCGGCCGCGTATCGGGCGTCATTTCGATCGCATCGCCGGTGCGCGTCGTGAGCGCGTGCACGAGCGTCGCGGTCTCGGCATGCTGCGCCTCGTGCTGCAAGATGAAGCGCCAGAGCGCTTCGTCGATCGCGGCGCCGGGGTCGGCGAGGCGCGTGAGCGTCGCCTGGCGCACGCGCGCGACATAGTCGAACGTCGCCGCCGCCTCGGGAACGCCGGTGCGCTCCGCCTTGGCGAGGCCGTCGACGGCGAAGGCGCGCGCGAGCTCGGGCGGCGTCACCGCGCGGCCGCCGTCGAGCAGCCATAGCGCCTCGGTGTAGGCGATGTGGCCCAAATGCCAGCCGAGCGGCGAATAGAGCGGGTGAAGCTGCGCGCGGAATAGCGCGGGATCGATGCGCCGGAACAGCGCCAGCGTCGCCGCGCGGCAGGCGCGGAGATCGCCGGCCAGCGCGCGCCGTGCGGCATCGCCGAGCGGCGCGGCCTCAGCGCTTTTTCCAGACCGAGCGTCCATACCTGTCTTCGAGCAGCATCGTGTTCTTGCCGATCACGCCGCGATCGATGAAGCCGTCGGCGCCGATCATCTCCACTTCGCCGTCCTTGATGTGCAGCTCCACCGCGTGCAGCACGCCTTCGGGCGGGCATTTCGCCCACGCGATGCTCGTGTGCATCGTGCCGCGGTAGCGGCCTTCGCCGAT
>Ga0310813_10002657_pt1 | contig 10818 bp, 8 predicted proteins | sample YN3metagenome_FD_203086 | JGI IMG/M metagenome (GOLD analysis project Ga0310813, IMG submission 203086) | Soil microbial communities from experimental microcosm in Duke University, North Carolina, United States - YN3 | ecosystem: Engineered > Artificial ecosystem > Soil microcosm > Unclassified ... | reverse complement strand
GTGCAGGCGCGCGCCAAGCGCGGCGCACCTTACCGCCACCGCCGCGAAGCCGGGCGCCTTCGCCGGCAGCACGACCTCGATCTCGAGGCCCGCCTTTGCCTGCGCGATTCCTTCGAGCACGGTCAGCGTAAGGCCTTTCGGATCGGTTCCGCCGAGCGTCACCAGCACGCGGCGCGCGGCGCGCCGCTCGCGCGGCAGGCGGCGCTCTCGCGCCGCGCGGAACGACGGGCGCAGCAACGCGAAATCCGGGCCGAGCAGGAACACGCAATGCGCCGGCACCAGCCCGGCATAGTCGCGCGCGCTGCGGCCGATCGCGGTATCGAGCAGCAGATCGCAATCGTGCGCGCGGTTCGCGAGGTCGTCGATCGCAAGCACGCTCCGCGCCCAGGCGTGCGCATCGCGCTCGTAGGCCGTGCCGAGACCGTAGTGATCGACAACGAGCAGGTCGGTGCCAGGCCGCTTTGCGGCGGCGGGCAGAATGGCGATGCCGGCGAGCCGCGCCGGCGGCACCGCGGCGAGCCCCGCCTCCGCCGTCGCCAGCGCGCATGCGAGGCCGCGCGCGCGCAGCGTCTCGGCCAGCGCGAGGCAGCGCATCACGTGGCCGATCCCGATCTCAGGCCCCGCGTCGGCGCGAAAGACGGCGCTGAGGCTCATCGCGCGCTCACCGCATCCGCTGGCGGCGTCGGCGGCGCGGGCAAAGCCTTGCCGCGACGCGCCGCCCATTCGCCAGCGTCGAGCGAGAAGTGCATTTCCCCGACATACTGCCCCTCATTCCACAGCAGATCGGGCACGACGCCATCCATGCGGAAGCCGAGGCTCGTAAAGATGTGGTTGGAGACGGCATGGTTCTCGAACGTCGTCGCCGTCACTTTGCGCAGGCGCCGCTCGAAGAACGCGAAGTCGAGCGCGGCCGTGATCGCGGTCTTGGCGGCCGAGCGGCCCCAATGCGTCTTGTCGCCCAGCATGAAGCCGATTACGCCGTAGTGGTGATGCGGATTGCAGCGCAGCGTGAGCGTGCCGACATGCGTGCCCGAGGCCGCCGCGTGTATGCCGAACAGGAAATTGTCGCGATGGTCGAAGCTGGCCGCGAAGGCGCGCAGCGCCTCCACGTCCCAGCGGCGGAAGCGCGCCTGAAGGAAGCTCGTGACCTCGGGATCGGCCATCCACGCGACATAGCGCTCGCCGACCAGCTCGGGCAATAGCCGGCGCAGCATGTAATCGTCGTCCCCGTAGCGCTCGGGATACTCTTTGGTCATTCCGCCGCCCGCGCCTCGGCGCCGCGAACCGGCGCCGCCGCCCCAGCCATGTCGGCAAGGATTCCCTGCGCCGCGCGGCGGCCCGGCGCACCCGCCGGCCCCAGCACCATGTGTTCGCTCACCGCGCGCCGCCGCTCTGCCATTGCATTCCAGCGGCGGCGAAGCTCCTGGTCGGGCAGCGCCAGCAACGCCGCCAGTTCGCTCTGCCAACCGCTCGATGCGGTATCGACATAAAAGACCGCCTCGCGCAGCGCGGCCGCTGCCCCGCCGTTGAGATGCATCTCGGTATCAAGCACGACGATCGGCGCGCCGGTGCCCCAGCACCAGGCGAGCGCGCTGCCCGGCTCGTCGATGATGATGATGTCGAACGCGGCGCGGATGTTGCGGAAATCGACGAGATAGGCGGTGCGGCAATTGGCCGGCAGCGTCATCAGGCCGGCGAACGGGTCCGGGTCGGCATGGCGCATCGTCGGATAGAGCTTCAGCAGCACGTCGTCGCCGATGCGGCCGAGCACGTCGCTGACCACGCGGCGGCGCAGCTCGTGATAACTGCCGTCGCGATAGTAGTGCGGCAGGAACGGCATGTTGTTGGGGTAGAGCCCGGTCAGCCAGCCGACCACGCGTTTGCCGCCCGCCCCCCGGCGCGCGAGGCGCCGTTGCAGGGCACGCGCGCCGATGCGGCGGGCCATGGTGGGCGCGCCGGCGACGATGCCGCGGCCGCGCGCTCCCCCGCGCGCCTGCTCCGCCGCCTCGCGCTGATGGGCGTTGTAATAGACAGCGCCATCGACGATCGGCGCCAAGCCGGCGCGGTAGAGCGCATCGTGATTGTCATCGAGGCCCGGCCCGGTGCCGTGTTCGAAGACGTAGAAGCGGAGGCTGCGCGCCTTCATGCGTTGCGCCAAGATCTGCAGCGCCGGCGCCGACATCGTGTTTGCCAGCATCGCGAACGGGCGGCGGCCGGCAACACTGGAAAGGCGGGCGCAATAAGCTTCGGCCTCGGCGACGATGGCTGCCACGCGGCCGAGCGCTTCCGAGCTGCGTGCGCCGACAAGCTCCGCCGACCGATCGACGGCGCCGCCGACGAGCCCCGCTTCGGCGAAGGCCTCTTGCACGGCGCGTGCGACCCGGTCCGCGATCTCGCCAGCATTCGCGAGCGGCGCGTGCGCGGGCCGCGAGGCCGGGAATTTCGGCAACGCCATGAGGCGCGCGCCCGCCTTGGCCAGCGCGAGCGCAGTTTCTTCGACCAGTTCATTGGTCGTGAAGATGCCGGCGACGAGATCGGCGCCACCCGGTCGGAAGCGGTGCGGCGCGGTGCGGGCCACGCGCCGCAGTAGACGGTTGAACAGCGTGGCGCCGGGCGCGTTGAGGAACGTGACCGCGCGGGTCCACCATGCCGTTTGCGCGAAATCGCCGTTGGCCTGGGCGCCGCGCGGCGTGGGTGTCGCGAATTCGACGAACTCGGCGCCCGCCGTCGCTGCGAACGCCGCGAACAAGGTATCGAACCTTCCCGGCTGCACGCCGAAACCCTCGACCGGCGTAAGCGCCGCATTGCCGACGATGCGCAGCGGCGCCGAGGTCACGCCCCGCGCTCCGAGGCGCTCTAGCAGCATTGCCTTGTAGCCAAGCGCCGTGATCGCGCGCTGCAAATCGAAGAGCAGCGCCGTGCCGGGTTTCACGCCGTGCGGCCACTCCACACAAGCGTCAATCGCGGCGGCGGCGCGTTTGGTCGCGTCGATCGCGGCGTAGCCGACGGCGTCGGCTTCGGCCGTCGTGACCAGTGCGTCGATGACGAGCGGCTCCACGCCCTCGCGGCGCAGCAGCTCGGTGACATAGGGCGACATGGTGGCCCAGCGCGCGCTCGGGAACCGCTCGCGCGCGAAACTGAGGGCTGCCGCGCTTTCCACGACGACGATGTCAGTTGGCGACATCGCTTACCCGATCACCCGCGCCAGCGCGTCCGCGACGCGATCGACATCGGAATCGGCCATGGCGGGGAACAGCGGCAAGGAAAGAGCGCGCGCGTAATAGGCATCGGCGCCCGGAAGATCGAGCATCCCGTAGCGCGCGCGGTAGTAGGGCTGGCGGTGGACCGGCACGTAATGCACTTGGGTCCCGATCCCGGCCTCGCGCAGCCGGCGCATGATCTCGGCGCGCGATATCCCGATGCCGGCGAAATCGATCAGCACGACATAAAGATGCAGCGCCGGCGTTCCCGCGCGAGGAACCGGCCGCACCGCCGGCGCGAGCCGGGCGAGCGCGCGGTCGTAGCGCGCCGCCAGCGCTTGCCGCCGCGCCACGAAGGCGGAGAGCTTCTTCAACTGGCTGATCGCCAGCGCCGCCTGGATGTCGGTCAGCCGGTAATTGAAGCCGGGCTCGGGCATTTCGTAGTACCAGGGATTGGCGGCGCCGGCGGCATCGAAGGCCTGGTCTTTCTCGGTGAACGCCTCCGGCGCACGCATCATGCCGTGGCTGCGCAGGCGGAAGAGGCGCTCGGCGAGCGCCGGCTGTTGCGTCGTGACCACGCCCCCCTCGCCTGCCGTGATGGTCTTAACCGGGTGCAGCGAGAACACCGCCATGTCGCTGTGGCGGCAATCGCCGACCCCGGAACCACCGACTGCGTGGCACGCATCCTCGACGACGGACCACCCGGCACGGCGCGCGATCGCGGCGATCCGCTCCATGTCGCAGACCTGGCCGCTGAGATGCACCGGCGAGACGGATTTCACCGGCCCCCGGCCCGCCTTGGCCGCCGCCTCGGCCGCGCGCGCTAGAGTTTCCGGCGTCATGAGGCCGTTATCAGGATCGACGTCGGCGAAGCAGACTTCGGCGCCGACATAGCGCGCGGCGTTCGCGGTCGCGAGGAAGGTCAGCGTCGGGACGATGACGACGTCGCCCGGGCCGAGGCCGAGCGCCAACGCCGCCAGATGCAGCGCCGCCGTGCCGTTCGCGCAGGAGACGGCGTGCGCCGCTCCCGTGGCGCGCGCGAAATCCGCCTCGAACGCCGCCACCGTCGGCCCCGTCGTGAGGAAATCCCCGCGCAGAGCCGCCGCGACCGCGGCGATGTCCGCCTCGTCGATGGTCTGGCGGCCGTAGGGAAGGAAGGCTTCAGCCAAAGCCGGCGCTCTTCAGCATGCGGCCGAGCGATTCGGCCGTGAGCCACTCGCTGTTGCTGTCGCTCGCATAGCGGAACTCGTCGGCCACCTTGGCGGCGCCATTGAGATCGAGGTGATCGCGCGTCCAGAACGGGAAGGCCGGCGCGATCACATAGCGGTCGGCGAGCTCGAGCGTGTTGCGCGCATCGTCGCTGGTGATCATCACCTCGTGCAGCTTCTCGCCGGGGCGGATGCCGACGATCTCGTGCGCCAAGCCGGGCGCTATGGCACTGGCGAGATCGACCATCTTCATGCTCGGGATCTTCGGCACGAAGATCTCGCCGCCGCGCATGAGCTTCAGCGACGAAAGGACGAAATCGACGCCCTGCCCGAGCGTGATCCAGAAGCGCGTCATGCGCGGATCGGTGATCGGCAGGCTCTTGGCGTCGTTGGCGAGCAGCCGCCGGAAGAACGGCAGCACGCTGCCGCGCGAGCCTACGACGTTGCCGTAGCGCACGACGGAAAAGCGCGTGCCGTCGCCGCCGGCGAGACTGTTGGCGGCGACAAAGATCTTGTCCGACGCGAGCTTGCTGGCGCCGTAGAGATTGACCGGATTCGCGGCCTTATCGGTGGAGAGGGCCACCACACGCTTGACCCCGGCGCGGAGCGCGGCGCGCACGACGTTCTCGGCACCCATAACGTTGGTGTGGATGCATTCGAACGGATTGTATTCGGCCGCCGGCACGTGCTTGAGCGCCGCCGCATGGATGACGACATCGACGTCGCGCATCGCCATTTCGAGCCGGTCGCGGTCGCGCACGTCGCCGATGAAGTAGCGGAGGAACGGGTAGCGCTCCTGCGCGAAGCGCTCCGCCATCTCGTATTGCTTCATCTCGTCGCGCGAATAGACGATGAGCTTCCGCGGCTTGTAGCGCTCGGCGGCGGCGGCGATGAACGCATGGCCAAATGAGCCAGTGCCGCCGGTGACGAGAATGCTAGCGCCGCTCAAATCCGGCGCGGGCGAAAGGAAATCCCTCATCGGGTCTCGCTGTGCTGTCGATGTGCGGCGGTCATTGCGCGGCTACCGCCAATTCGGTGCCGAGGTCCCCGCCTTGCTTGACGAAGGCGTTCGCGTACCAGCCGCCGCCGGCCACGAGATCGGCGTGGCAGCCCTCGGCCGCGATGCGGCCCGCCTGCATGACGACGATGCGGTCCGCCATCGTCACGGTCGAAAGCCGGTGGGCGATGACGAGGATCGTGATGTCGGTTTCGGCGCGGATGCGCACCAGCGCGTCGCGGAAGAGAGCTTCCGAATCGGCGTCGAGATTGCTGGTCGGCTCGTCGAGCAGCAGGATCGGCGCACTGCGCACCAGGGCGCGCGCGAGATCGAGGCGCTGGCGCTGCCCGCCCGAAAGCGCCGTCCCGCCGTCGCCGGCGAGCGTGTCGTAGCCCTTGGGAAGCGCCTCGATGAACGCGGCGGCATTTGCGAGCTGCGCCGCGCGGCGCACTTCCTCGAGCGTCGCTTCCGGCTTGCCGTAGCGGATGTGGTCGATCAGCGGCACGTTGAACACCTGCGGCGTCTGCGGCGCATAGGCGATGCCTGCGCGCAGGCTCGCGAGCTCGAACTGCTCGATGTTGGTGCCGTCGATGAGGATGCGGCCGGCCTGCGGATGGCGCAGGCGCGGGATCATGTCGAACAGCGTTGATTTGCCGGCGCCCGACGGACCGACGATGGCGGTGAGCCGCTGCGGCGCGATGGAGAGCGCGATGTGATCCAGAGCCGGCGCATTCGGGCGCGAGGCATAGGCGAAGGCGACGTTCTCGAAGACGATGCCCGAACGCACGCCCTCGAACCGCGCGCTGCCGCCGCGATCCTCGCGCGCCGCGCCCATCTCATCGAGCCGCGCGGTGATGAGCTCGTGCGCCGGCTTGCTCGCGCGATTGGCTTGGCGGGCGCGCGCCAGCTCTTTCGTCACCGGCAGCAGGCGCAGGATCATCACCAGGAAGAGGCCGATCTCCTCGATGCGCATTCCGAAATAGGTGACCGAGACAAAGATGAACGCGAAGGCCGCACCGATCACCAGCGGCTCGATAATCGCGTCGATGCTCGCCATCAGCGTGAACATTCGCACGAGCCGGCCGCGCTGGCGATCCGTGAGTGCGTTCATCTGCCGCGTCTCCGCGCGCTCGGTGCCGGCGAGCCGCACGAGGCGCACGAGGCGTAAGCGCTCGACGAGAAAGGCGGACATGCGCTGGTTCGCCAGCACCACTTCGCGCCCCGTGGTCTCCGATTTCTTCATCTGCGAGCGTAGCGCGGAGAGCGCCAGGCCGAACACCACCAGCGCGGTCAGCGTCATTGGCACCGAGAGCGCGAACAGGCCGGCGATGTAGATCGCGAACACCAGCGTCATGCCGATCACCGCGAGCGAGCCGAAGATGTAGTCGGCCGCGCGCTGCAGGTCGGTGGTGAGATCGTTGACGATGCCGCCGGCCTCGGCCCGGTCCTGATAGTCGCTGCCGGCATAGAGGAATTTCTCGAAGGCCTGGGCGCGCACGCGGGCGATCAGCCCCTCCTTGATGCGCGCCTGATAGCGCTGCCGCGCGAACGTCACGATCTGGCGCGCGACGAGGAACAGGAAGCTGTTGATCAGCAGGATGCCGAGCGTCGGCGCGAGGCCGAAAGCGCCGTAGCCGCGCAGCAGCAATTGCCAATGCGAATATTGCTTCACCAGCGCCGGAATGTCGCCGCCCGCCTGGATGAACTGGAACACCGGCACCAGCAGTACGAGGCTCGCGAACTCCATCAGCGTGCCCGCGAGCTGGAATGCCAGCAGCACGAGCAGCACGCGCCGCCCCAACTTGAGGCGCGCGGCATCGCGAAGCAGCGAGGCGATCATGCGCCCTTGCCCCGCCCGGCCGTGCCCGGCGCGCGGTGGACCACGTCCGCCGCCTCGAGATCGTCGGGCCGGCCGATGTCGGTCCAGTATTCGTGGATCGGGAACAGGCCGATGCGCAGGCCGATATCGCGGCCGAGATTGAGCAGCTCGGGCATGTCGAGCGGACGGCCGCGCGAAACGAGGCCGACGAATTCGGGCGAGAGCAGATAGACGCCGGCCGCGACGTAGTTGGAGATGCGCGGCTTCTCCTCGATGCCGGCGAAGAGCCCGTCGGCGCCGTAGCGCACAACGCCGAACGGCACATCGACTTCGTAGCGCGCGACGACGACGGTGCCATCGAGCCGATGGCGGTTGTGAAATTCGTGGAGCGCGGTGAGATCCGCCTTGGTCAGCACGTCGCCGTTCATCACCAGGAACGGCTCGCGCGGCGTGCGGTCGCCGAGCATCCCGAGGATGCCAGCCGTGCCGAGGCGGTTCGGCTCGTGGATGATCTCGATCTCGGCCGTGCTGGAGCGCTCGGCGACGAAGCTCTCGATCTGCGACGCGAGATAATGCACCGAGATCATCACGCGGCGCACGCCGTTGCTCTCGAGCGCGCCCAGGATGTGGTCGAGGATCGGCCGGCCGCCGACCGGGAGCAGCGGTTTCGGTGTATTGCGCGTGCGTTCGCCGAGGCGCGTGCCGGGGCCGCCCGCCATGACGACGGCGGTGAGGATGCCGGTGCCGTCGCCGCCGACGAAGATGTGGCGCACGATGCGGTTCTCATCGACGACCGGAAGGAACGGCCGGCTGCTGCCGAGATTGGCGAGGCGCCCCTGATTCTCGACGGTTTCGCCCACGCGGCCGACCGTGGGCTCGCGCTGCATGCAGCGGCTTGCCGGCTCGTCGAGCCCGGCGCCCTGCAGCATCGCGCGGCGGATATCGCCGTCGGTGACGGTGCCGAGCAGGCGCCCCGCCTCATCGACGACGATCTGAAAGAGGTGCGGCGACGCGTCGATGCGCGCGAGCACCTCGCGGATCGTCGTTTGCGGCCCGCAGCGATAAGCCTCGAAGTCGTGGATCGTTTTCATGCGACGGGCGCCGCGATCGAGGGCGCGGGATCGAAATTGCCCGATTCGGGCGGCAGCCCCGCGGCGATCGCCGCCTCGGCCAGGCGCCAATCCGCGGGCGTGTCGATGTCGATCGTGCGCGTGCCATCCAGCACCAGCGGCAGGATCGCGCCGGCATAGACCGTGCCCTCGCGCCGCAGTGCCTTGGTGCGCGTCAGATACAGCGCGCCGTTCGGCATGTAGAGCGGCCGCCGCCCGTCCTCCGCACTCAACGGGCGCGCGACACCGTTTGCGCCGGCCGCGAACAGCCGCGCCGGCGGCAGGTGCAGCGCCGTCATCGCGACGACGCTGTCGATGTCCGGCCGGCGTGCGAGCGCCGCGACGGCGGCCTTGAGGCACGCGGCGCCGCGGAACGGCGAGGTCGGCTGGAGCACCATCACCGCCGCGGGGTCGCGCCCCTTCTCGGCGCGGGACCAATCGAGGGCGTGCAGCACCGCGGCGACGGTCGTCGTGTCGTCGGTCGAGAGTTCGGCCGGCCGGCGGAATGGCACGAGCCAGCCGAGCCGCCGGCCTTCGGCCGCGATCGCGTCGTCGTCGGTCGTCAGCAGCACCGGCGCTGCGAGCCCGGCGGCAACGATGGCTTCGGCCGTGTGCGCGAGCAGCGACTTGCCGGCCAGCGGGCGCAGATTCTTCTGCGGCAGCCGCTTCGAGCCGCCCCTTGCCGGCACGATGACGAGCAGATCGCTCATGCCGCCCGCCTGCGCTCGATCGCATCACCGACCCAGAGCCGCAGCGAGCGGAACCACGGGAAATGCGTGGGGTCGGCGCGGAACGGATCGAGATGCTCGACCGTGCTGATGGCCGTGGCATCGGCCAGCGAATGCTTGACGATGTAGGTGACGAGCCGGTTGTTCGCCGTGAGCTGGATCTGCCCCATCCATTCGCCGGCCGCCGACGCGACGAGATCGGCGAGGCTCACCATCGCGACCGTCATCGGATCGATGCGGATGCGCGGCAGGTCGGCGCGATCCTGCGTCACGATGCGGGCGAGGATCGCCTTGCGATAGGGATTGATCAGCACGAGGCTGTCGCCGAGATCGCGCGCGCGGTCGATGTGGATGACCGGATAGGCATCGACATATTGGCCGAAGCGCGCGATCTGGCTGATCACCTGCGGCGAGCCGAATTTCCAGGCATGGCAGAGCAGGAAGCTCTTGCGGCCGAGCCCGCTATAGACGTTGTAAAAGCTCGGCAGCCGGCGCAACGTGAACAGTGGCGCATCGTCGAGCGCGCGGATGCCGAACTCCATGAGCCCGCCCGCCGCCGGCCAATCCTTGCGCGCGGAGCCGCGCCAGACGACGTGATCCTCCGGGCCGGAAACGACCTTGCCGGCGCGGAATTCGATCTCGTCGCTGCCCTCGGCCACGACGCAGCCGCCGAGCATGACCTTCCAATAGCGCTCGGCGCGGCCGCCCGCGGCACGAACCTGCGGCGCCAGCGCCGCGTTCGGCATGACGATCGTGCAGTCGTAGCCCGGCGGCAGCCAGGTGATGATCGGAATGAGGAACGAGTTCCGCATCGGCGGAATCAGAGATGGTCGAACGAGACGCGGCCGAGCCGGCGATTGACGATCACGAGGTGCAGCTTGCCGAGGCCCTCGCTCCGGAAGCGCAGAGTCGCGAGATCGCCCTCGTCCGGCTGCAACGGCTGCGAGATGTCGACCAGGCGGGCCTGGTGCGGCGCCAGTTCGACCACGGTCGGCGCGGAGGCGCCGGCACCGGAGCGCTCGATGGTGAGGCGGAACGGCCGCGGCGCGCAGTTCAACACCGAGAGAAAGTGGGTCTCGTCGTCGCGGCCCGCCGGCAGGCTCAGATATTCGTCGTAGCGCGGCGTCGCCGCCTGGAAGTGCAGCGACGAGGCGCTGCGGCTCATCACCAGCTCGGTCTGCGGCCGCGTCGTGCCGCGCGCCGCCGGCCGCAGGGCGTAGCGATCGACCTGGACGCTGCCGATCGCGAAGCCGTCGCCAGCCGGTGCCGGAAGATATTGCGAGAGATCGTGGCGCAACACGCCGTTGATTGGCAGGCGCTCGCGGCCGCGATGGACCACCGCACCGCCGCCGTCGCGCACCGTGAAGCGGACGTCGAAGTCCGCCATGTCGCGCCGCTCGCCGAACAGCAGCGGATAGTTCGCCATCCATAAAAATTGCCGCGCGCCCCCGCCCGCCAGCACCGGCATCCAATTGCTCCGGTTGAAGGCGAGCTTCGGCGGCAAGCGGTCGAGGAACGCATAAAGACGTTGCTTGAGGCTTTGCCTTGCGCGCGGCATTTCCGCCTCCGCGCGCGCGGCGGACGCGGCCTGGCGCGGCGTCTCGACGAAGAAATATTCGAGATCGAGCATGCAGGCGGTGCAGTCCTGGCCGGCGCCGGTCCGGGCGAGGAACTGCTCGAAGGACTGCTCCGGCTGCGCGGCGAGGCGCTCGGCGGCGGCCTTGCGCGTGAGACTCACGCAGGCGCACAGCACCTCG
>Ga0310813_10002654_pt1 | contig 10830 bp, 10 predicted proteins | sample YN3metagenome_FD_203086 | JGI IMG/M metagenome (GOLD analysis project Ga0310813, IMG submission 203086) | Soil microbial communities from experimental microcosm in Duke University, North Carolina, United States - YN3 | ecosystem: Engineered > Artificial ecosystem > Soil microcosm > Unclassified... | reverse complement strand
GTGACCGATAGCGAACTAGTACCGTGAGGGAAAGGTGAAAAGCACCCCGGCGAGGGGAGTGAAAGAGACCTGAAACCGGACGCCTACAAACAGTGGGAGCCCGCTCACCTTTGGTGAGCGTGCTCAGAATACAGAAGTCAGAAGTCAGAAGTCAGAAAAGGAGATGCGCATGTCGGCCCAGACCGCCATCCGCTCATTCGAGGACTTGGAAGTCTACCGACGCAGCTACAAGGCGGCATTGGAGCTTCATAAGCTTTCTCTGAACTTCCCCAAGATCGAACAGTATGCGCAGGCGGACCAGATCCGCCGGGCAAGCAAATCCATCTGTGCCAATATTGCAGAGGGATTCGCGCGCCAGCGCAGCTCATCTGCCGACTTTCGCCGCTTCGTCGTGATGGCCATGGGCTCAAGCGACGAGATGAAAGTTTGGCTGAGTTTCTGTTTCGATCTCGGCTACATGACTGCCGAGGACGCGAAGCGATTGAAGGGAGAATATTCCGAAATCGCGCGTATGCTCTTCGGTCTGATGAATAGCTGGAAGTGATCTCTTTTTCTGGCTTCTGATTTCTGACTTCTGACTTCTGGGCACACGCTCGCCAAAGGCGAGCGGGTGACCACGTACCTTTTGTATAATGGGTCAGCGAGTTCGTCTGTCTAGCAAGCCTAAGCCGTCAGGTGGAGGCGCAGGGAAACCGAGTCTGAATAGGGCGACTGAGTTAGACGGATGAGACCCGAAAGCAAGTGATCTAGCCATGACCAGGCTGAAGGTGCGGTAACACGCACTGGAGGGCCGAACCCACGCCTGTTGAAAAAGTCGGGGATGAGTTGTGGCTAGGGGTGAAAGGCCAATCAAACTTGCAGATAGCTGGTTCTCTGCGAAAGCTATTTAGGTAGCGCGTCACATATCACCATCGGGGGTAGAGCACTGGATGGGCTAGGGGGCTTCACCGCTTACCAAACCTAACCAAACTCCGAATACCGATGAGTGCTGAGTGTGGCAGACACACGGCGGGTGCTAACGTCCGTCGTGAAGAGGGATGAAAACCCTGACCTACAGCTAAGGTCCCCAAGTCATGGCTAAGTGGTTAAGGATGTGAGGTTCCCAAAACAATCAGGATGTTGGCTTAGAAGCAGCCATCATTTAAAGAAAGCGTAACAGCTCACTGATCTAAACAAGGAACTTTGCGCCGAAAATGTATCGGGGCTGAAGCCATGCACCGAAGCTTAGGATTCACCGCAAGGTGAATGGTAGCAGAGTGTTCCGTATGCCTGCGAAGGGAAAGCGTGAGCGATCCTGGAGGTATCGGAAGTAAGAATGCTGACATGAGTAGCGATAAAGAGGGTGAGAGACCCTCTCGCCGGAAGTCCAAGGGTTCCTGCGTCAAGTTAATCTGCGCAGGGTTAGCCGGACCCTAAGGCCAGGCCGAAAGGCGTAGCCGATGGGAACCACGTAAATATTCGTGGGCCTGTGGGAAGTGACGGATCATGCAAGTTGTTCGCCCTTACTGGATTGGGCGGGCCGCGAAGTGGTCCCAGGAAATAGCTCCCACGTTCAGTCCGTACCCCAAACCGACACAGGTGGACTGGCAGAGTATGCTAAGGCGCTTGAGAGAATGGTGTTGAAGGAACTAGGCAAATTGCCCTCGTAACTTCGGAAGAAGAGGGCCCGGCCTTTGCGCAAGCATCGACCGGGGGCACATAGCAGGGGGTGGCGACTGTTTACTAAAAACACAGGGCGCTGCGAAATCCAAAGATGACGTATAGCGTCTGACGCCTGCCCGGTGCTGGAAGGTTAAGAGGAGATGTGAAAGCGTCGAATCGAAGCCCCAGTAAACGGCGGCCGTAACTATAACGGTCCTAAGGTAGCGAAATTCCTTGTCGGGTAAGTTCCGACCTGCACGAAAGGCGTAACGACTTCCCCACTGTCTCCAACACCAGCTCAGCGAAATTGAATTCCCCGTGAAGATGCGGGGTTCCCGCGGTCAGACGGAAAGACCCCGTGCACCTTTACTGCAACTTTACGCTGGCATTAGGACTGCGATGTGTAGGATAGGTGGTAGGCTTTGAAGCGGAGGCGCTAGCTTTCGTGGAGCCGTCCTTGAAATACCACCCTTTGTGATCCTGATGTCTAACCGCCACCCCGAAACGGGGTGCGAGACCGCGTATGGTGGGCAGTTTGACTGGGGCGGTCGCCTCCCAAAGAGTAACGGAGGCGCGCGATGGTAGGCTCAGACCGGTCGGAAATCGGTTGTTGAGTGCAATGGCAAAAGCCTGCCTGACTGCAAGGTCGACGGACCAAGCAGAGACGAAAGTCGGTCATAGTGATCCGGTGATCCCGTGTGGAAGGGTCATCGCTCAACGGATAAAAGGTACGCCGGGGATAACAGGCTGATCGCACCCAAGCGTCCATAGCGACGGTGCGGTTTGGCACCTCGATGTCGGCTCATCACATCCTGGGGCTGTAGCCGGTCCCAAGGGTATGGCTGTTCGCCATTTAAAGTGGTACGTGAGCTGGGTTTAGAACGTCGTGAGACAGTTCGGTCCCTATCTGCCGTGGGTGTTCGAAACTTGAGAAGACTTCTTCCTAGTACGAGAGGACCGGAAGGAACGTACCTCTGGTGGACCGGTTGTGGCGCCAGCCGCATTGCCGGGTAGCTATGTACGGACGAGATAAACGCTGAAAGCATCTAAGCGTGAAACTCACTTCAAAACTAGGTTTCGCTTGAGAGCCGAGGAAGACTACCTCGTCGATAGGCCAGGTGTGTAAGTACAGCGATGTATTGAGCTTACTGGTCCTAATCGCTCGATTGGCTTGATCGCAAGCAGCACCGTTCCATGTCTGGAAACAAAGCCAGGCATCACGTAACTAAAAACCTTCAGCTACAAGTGTCGTATTGCAGGGATCAGATCTGATCCCTGTTTTCTGACGTCTGTCTTTCGCCGGACTGGTGGTCCTAGCGGAGGAATTCCACCCGATCCCATTCCGAACTCGGCCGTTAAAGCCTCCAGCGCCCATGGTACTGCGGCCTAAGCCGCGGGAGAGTAGGTCGCTGCCAGTCCTGCCAAGGACAGACGTCAGAAACCCCGCCTCGCATTGAAAAATCCCGCGAACAGAAATGTTCGCGGGATTTTTTGTTTGCTGCAGAAGTTCGTCACTTCCTCAGAGCTTCCTCGAGTTTCATGCGAATGAAACGTTGATAAGGCAAGCCCGCGCGTTTGGCGCGTTTGCGCACCGCTTCGAGCAATTCGCCTGGAAGCCTGAGATTGACCGACCTGTCCTTCGGCTTCAATTCAAAGCGCACGAATTTCCCGCCCGAAAGATCGAATTGGGATAAATCGGCTCCATCGACAAACCGTTCCGCGTCACGATCGCTTTTGAACGTCGGAAGCTTCTTAAGTTTTGTAGGTCTTGGCATAATGGTCAGCCTCCTTTCTGTGCATGTAGCGCGCGCTGATTGCCCGGATCAGCGTGTCCGTTCCGCGCCGGCGCAAGGTGAACACGACAAAGAGCGCGCGCCCTTCCGATGTCTGGCCTATGGCCCGAAAGCGTCGACATGAGAAACCCAAGCCGGTCAAGCTCTTTACGCTGAACCTGTCGACGTTCGACAAGCTCTGGATGAGGCTCCTTGATCCGTGATCCCTGCTCCCGACCCTCCAAAGACCCCGCGAACCGCATCATCCTGAGCCCGCCGAAGGACGGTTCGCGGGTTTTTTCGTGTGTTGACGAAAATGTTGATCGCGACAAACCCGGCCCCGGCCTAAACTCTTCGGGAAAACTGGGGACACTTCCATGAAACTTGCCACCTTCCTCGCGGGCGCTGCCTGCGCCGCCGCACTCGCCACAGCCGCTCTTGCGGCAACAACTCCTGCAAGCGCTCCCACAACCGCACCGGCCAGCGATCCGCTCGCGCCCGTCGGGATTGCGCCGCAGCCTGCGCCGCTGCCGGAACGGCCCGTCAAGGAGACGATGTTCGGCAAAGAGGTCACGGACAACTACCGCTACTTCGAAAAGCTCGACACGGCCACGCTCGACTGGATGCGCGCCCAAGGCGCCTATACGCGCAACGTGCTCGATGCGATCGCGCCGCGCGCCGATCTCGGCAAGCGCGTCAACGCGTTCACCGGCAGCTTCGGCTTCACCAAGAACTACGCCGAGTTCGGCGGCCGCACATTCTATCAAGAGCGTCCGCCGGGCGCCGACAACTACAATCTCATGGTGCGCGACGCCAAGGGCACGCGCACCATCATCGACATCGCCAAGGTGATGGCGTCGAACGGCGGCAAACCCTACGCCATCAACTACATCCTGGCCGCGCCCGACGGTTCCAAGGTTGCCGCGGGCTTAAGCGAAGGCGGCTCGGAAGAAGCCAGCATCAGCGTCTATGACGCCGGCACCGGCCAGCGCATCGCCGGTCCGATCGATCGCGCCCAGTTCGGCGCCACCTCGTGGAGCACCGATTCCAGGACGCTCTACTTCATCCGCCTGAAGCTTTTGAAGCCGACGGATCCGGGCACGGAGAAATATCGCGATGCCATGCTGGTCGGCTGGAAACTCAAGTCCGAGCCGGTCGCGCTCTATGGGCCGCTCGCGTCCAGCGGGCCGAAGTTCACGCCTGACGAGACGCCCGCCCTTGCCTTCACGCCGACGTCGCCGGTCGGCGTCCTGTTGTCGGTCAACGGCGTGCAGAACGAGCTCAAATTCTGGACGGCGCCTGCTGCCAGTGCGGAAAATCCGAACGCGAAGTGGACGCTCGTCGCCGACCGCGACGACGGCATCACCTCGCTCGATGCGCATGGCAACGAGCTCTTCCTGCTTTCGCACAAGAATGCGCCGACCTTCCAGGTTCTGGCGCTGAAAGCGGGTCAACCCGTCAGCGCCGCCAAGGTGCTGGTGAAGAGCGAGCCCGACCGCGTGATCGAGGGCCTGCACGCCGCAGCCGACGGGCTATATGTACTCACGACGAAAGGCGTCTATTCGCAACTGCTGCGCGTCAACTACGCGACCGGCAAGAGCGACGAGATCGCGCTTCCGACGCGCGGTCATGTCGGCGAAGTCTTCAGCGATCCGCGCAAGCCGGGCGTCGTCGTCGACTATTCGAGTTGGGTCGTGGCGCCTGCGGTCTATTCCTACAATCCCAAGAGCGGCAAGTTCAGCGATCTCAACATCGGCGCCAAAGGCGACATCGATCCCGCGAAGTTCACGGTCAGCGATCTCGAGGCCAAGGCGCATGACGGCGTGATGGTGCCGCTCTCGCTGGTGCAGCCGAAGGGTGTTGCGACTCCGCAAGCGGTCGTCATCGAGGCCTATGGCTCCTACGGCATCTCCAACCTCGCCGACTTCAGCACCAGGCGCGCGGCATTCATGAAGGAAGGCATCGCCTACGGCATCTGCCATGTGCGCGGCGGCGGCGAGCTCGGCGAGGCCTGGCGGCTCGGCGGCAAGGACGCCAACAAGCACAACACCTGGCAGGACGTCATCGCCTGCGGTGAAGACCTCGTGGCGCGCGGCATCACGACCAAGAGCAAGCTCTTCATCATCGGCGGTTCGGCCGGCGGCATCACCATGGGTCGCGCGATGGAGGAGCGGCCCGACCTCTTTGCCGGCGTGCTCGATCAGGTGCCGGCCGCAAACACGCTCAGGTCCGAGTTCTCGCCCAACGGTCCCAACAACATTCCCGAGTTCGGCACCGTCACCAAGGAGGAGGGCTTCAAGAATCTCTATGAGATGGACTCGCTGCAGCACCTCCAGAAAGGCGTGACGTATCCCGCGATCATGATCTCGACCGGGCTGAACGATCCGCGCGTCTCGCCGTGGGAGCCGGCCAAGTTCGAGGCGGCGTTGCTCGCGACGGGTTCGCCCAATCCGGTGCTCTTGCGCATCGATGCGCAGGCCGGACATGGCATCGGCTCGACCCGCACCCAGACCGACGCCTTGACCGCCGACGGCATCGCCTTCGTCAAGTGGCGTTCGGGCGAAGCGGGCTGGTTGCCCAGGGCCAGTGCGAGGACGCAGAAGTAGGTAGGCAAGATGGGTCGCCCGCATAGAGCGGGCGATGACGGGTTTTGCGGATGAAGAGCCCCCGCTTGGCAGCGCGGGAAAAAATGCGCTATTCGGAGTCGCTCGCACGTTTCAAGGAGAGCCGTCATGGCCAATCGAGAACAGCGCTCGAACCGGGAGAAGAAGAAGCCCAAGTCCGACAAGAAGGCCGCGCCCATTCCGGCAGTGAAACCCCCCGCCTATGTCGAACCGCAACTGATCCGCAAACCCCACAAGGGCAAGGATTGGGTATAGCGACAGACGCCGGCCGACACGCTTCGGTCGGCGTTCTTCATTTGCGTCGCGCCATGTACAAGTGCGTTTCGTACGGCCAATCGAACACGTCGCCCTCGGCAGCAATCGCGATTTCGAGCGCAGAGAGCAACGCCTCCAGCTTCGCCTTAGGCATCATCTGATGGTCGGAGCGCGTGCGCGCGAACGCGACATAGCTTTGCGCGGTGTGCCTCCAGGTCCAGCGATACATGCGATGGACGACGGGCTCGAAACGTCCCGATGCTTCGAACCAAGAGGCGAACGGCCCACTCGGCAGATACCCCGACTCCGGCGGCGGCCCCCAAGCGCCCATATGTTCGAGGTAGACGCGTTGGAACGCCGACGCGTGCGGCTCGGTCAGCGCGCCTGGAACGTGACCGAACACGGCCAATGTGCCGGACGGAACCAGCAGGTCCGCAGCCTTGGCGAAGGAAATCTCGCGCGCAATCCAGTGCCAGGATTGGGCGGCAAAGATCAATTTGAACGTCGCGCCGGCTGCGTCGAAGGCTTCGAAGGGCGCGACCACGAACGACACGTTGGGCACGTCGGAAAGTCTTTGCTTTGCCACCGCGATGAGCGCTGCGCCGGGATCAAGGGCGGTCAAGCGAATGCCCAGAGCGGCAAAACCCGCCGTCGCCTGACCCGCGCCGCAACCCACTTCGAGAACCGGATCGCCCGCTTTCAGCGCGGCGAAGCTGCCGATGTCGTCGATCAAGTCCCGGCTGTACCCAGGCCGCGCCGAGCCATAAAGGGTCGCAACCCGATCGAATGTCGACTTGTGCTCCATCGCGACAACCTAGCCGAAGTCATGCCGTTCGTGCATGGGGCTCAGACCCTTGCGCACGCCATGATCGTGCTTAGGTTTGCGGGCAGACCGGACAAACGCCCATGAGCCAATCCGCCTTAGCCGCCGACGCCGCCATCCGCGCCAGCCTGAACTACATCGTCGATACCGGCGTGAAGCCGGTGAACGAGACCTACGGTCCGAACGGCTTGATGCGGGTCCAGTCGGCGAGCTTCGTGCGCCATGTCGTGCCGATCACGAACGGCCGGCCCCTGCGCGACAGCTTCAGCCTCGACACATCCGGCTTCGTGCTCGCCGATCATCCGACCAAGGTGAAGAACTTCCTCGACGCGGACGAACTCAAATCGGTGTACTACGCCGAGATGGAAAAACTGATCGCGCTGCACAGCGGGGCTTGTCGCGTGCATGTCTTCGATCACACGCTCCGCTCGGGCGACAAGGAGACGCGCGACGCGCTCAAGATCCGCGAGCCGGTCAGGGTCGTGCACAACGACTACACCGAATGGTCGGGCCCGCAGCGCGTGAAGGATCTTCTGCCCGACGAAGCGCCCGATCTTCTCAGCCGCCGCTTCGCCATCATCCAGGTCTGGCGCGCCATCAACGCGCCGATCGCGAAGGATCCGCTCGCCATCGCCGAAGCCGGATCCCTGGCGCAGCGCGACTTCATCGCCGCCGAACGCCGCTTTCCCGATCGCGTCGGCGAGATCTACCAGTTCGCCTACAATCCGGCGCACCGCTGGGTTTATTTCCCGCGCATGCGCCGTGACGAGGCGCTGGTCTTCAAGGTCTATGACTCGGCCAAGGATGGCCGCGCGCGCTGGGGCGCGCACACTTCGTTCGACGATCCGACGACGCCGCCGAACACGGGCCCGCGCGAAAGTATCGAAATCCGCGCCTTCGCGTTTTTTTGAACCTCTCCCGCCTGCGGAAGAGGTCGACGCGGCGCGAGCTGCGTCGGGTAGATAGCGGCGCACCCACAACATCTCGTGGCTGGACCTTGGACCCCGACTCACCCCCCAATCTGGGTAGGCGGATGGCGACGCTGCACGGTGTTTTTTTTCCGGAGCGTGCCATGGGCGGCAAGATCGAACTCGATTTCAAGGTAGAGCAATGGAGCGAGCGCGACGTGATCGAGCGCGTGTTCGCGATCTGCGACCGCGCCGACGTCGGGCTGGCGGCCTTCGAGGCCTCGGTCGCGGCCTATCCCGACAAGCACATCACGCTGCGCCACGGTGCGCGCGTCATCCGCGATAGCGGCAGTGCGAAAGCGCGGGGATCCGCTAGGTGAGGGGACGGGGCCGGCTCCCCTCACCCGCTCGCTGCGCTCACGACCTCCCCCGCTCGCGGGAGCGGTCGTGAAGACCTACTTCTGTCCCGCCTTCCACGCCGTGATCGCCGCCATCATGTTGTCGACATGGCGCGTCGGATCCAAGTCGGTGTACTCGGCGAGGATGTGCCCGTCCGGCGCGATCACATAAGACGTGCGGTTGGCGTATTCGGGATGCGCCGACAAAACCGCGTCATAGGACGTCATGATGCGCTGATCCGCGTCCGCCGCGACGGGAAACTTGCTCTTGCATTCGGTGGTGGAGAATTTGTCGAGCGTTGCGATGTTGTCGTGGCTGACGCCGATCACGGTGACGCCGAGTTCCTGGAAGCGCGGCATCGCGTCGGCAAATTCGTGCGCCTCGATCGTGCAGCCTTTGGTGAACGCTGCCGGATAGAAATAGAGCACGACCGGCCCCTTCTTCAGCGCATCGGAGAGCGCAAAGGTGAACTCCTTGCCGCCGAGCGTCGCAGGCGCGGTGAAGTCGGGCGCTGCGGCGCCGATCTTGAGCGCGGCAGAAGCCGGTGCGAGCGAAAAGGCGGTGGCGAAGACGGCGGCGAGAAGTCGTTTCATGGGGCGGTTCTCCGATCGAACTGTTGGATAATTTGCGCCTTTGGAGGCCCTCTGTCACGGCCAAGTCCTTCACACCTCGGCATATTCTTTTATTTACACAGCAGTTTATCCAACACCCTTCGGGGCGGCCGCATAATCCGCGCTCAAATGGAGAACAGGACTATGGAAAAGATTGAAGTGGCAGGCGGCGCGGCAGAGAACGATGCAGACGTCGACGCTGAAGCCGTGACGGAGGAGACTGAAGCCCTGCGAGAGGCGTTCCGCAAGGGATGGGACAAAGCTCTTTCCTATCGCCGAGAGCACGGCACAGAGGAAGAAGCCGCGCGTGCGGCCGCCGAGGCGTCGACTGACGATCGCGAGCCGTCGCCCCTCGTCGACGATCCGATCACGCGCGAGATCCACGAGAGGGCCGAACGGGCGGCGGCGCGCGAAGCGCTGCTGGCCACCATCATGAGCGGGCCGGATTTGGCGTCGTGGGTCGCGCCGAGGGAGAGTGTGGTTTCGGACGAGCTTCTCGCCGAGCATCTGGCGCAGCTTCGCAATACCGTGCGCTACGCGTTGTCTTGCGCGTTCGACGGTGATTACGGGCTTGGGGAACGCCTCTCCGCCGCCAACACGGCGACGCGCATGATCCGCGCCAACATCGCGCTGGCAAAGGAATTGAAAGCGTCAAAGTCGAAAACAGTACGTGGTGGAAAGCGCGTGCGAGGAACACAAGATTGAGTGGTCGGGGCGCTCCCTTGGGCAATCGGCGCGCGTTGAAGCACGGCGCCTACAGCGCCGAGATGCGCGCCTTGCGCAAACTCGCGCACCGTCTGATCACCTCGGCAAAGCTTGCGCTGCAGCGGCGGCGCTTGGAGCGCAATCGGGTGAAGCGTGTAGCAGTTCACCCGCAAATTGCGCGACAATCAAAAGACCTAGAGCCAAATCGCGTTTCGAAGAATGGCGATTTGGCTCTAGACGCCGTAATGCACGTACGGAAAGCAGCGCTCGCGGTTGAGCGTCAGCCCGTAATGCTTGGCCAGCGCCTGGATCGCCTCGTCATGCGTCGCGAACGGATCGCTGTTCGAAGGCCCCACGATGATCATGCGGAAATCGTCGAACTCCTTGCCGTTCGGCGGCAGCATGGCGGTGGCGATCGGCGTGCCGTCATGCTCGCGCAAGGTGAGGAAGACCGGCATGGTGCGAAGGATATGCGCGCCGAGCCCGATGTCGCGCTCGATGTAAGAGGTCGCGGTGGGACGATAGCTGCCGACCGCGGCATCGCGCTCGCGGCGAAAATATTTTTCGACGGCATGGTGCATCGCTTCGGATTCGACGGCGGCTTCGGCTTCCGTTTCGATGCGGAACCAGGTCCGCCGGCCGGGCGCATCGCAGATATAGTCCATCGTCGTGATCCCCCCGCGAATCAGTGTCGACGTCAAGGATCATATGCATTTCACGCGGTTGGCGCTTCTCAGGTGAAGTGCGTAATCTGTGGTGGAGTGCCTCAGGAGTGGTCAAGCCATGCCCGTCGAAATGCTCGAGCACTACACGATCCGCTGCGCCAGCCTGGAACGCACGCGCGATTTCTATCGCGACGTGCTTGGACTTTCCGTGGGCGAACGGCCGCGATTTCCCTTCAAGGGCTATTGGCTCTATCTCGGCGGCGTACCGATCGTGCATCTGGTCGATGCGATGGAGTCGGAAACGCGCGATGGGGCGCATGGCAAGGGGGACACCGCAGCCTTGGATCACATCGCCTTCCGCGGCAAGGACCTGGAGGCGACCCGCGCCACGCTCAAGAGTCACGGCCTGAAATTCCGCGAGAACGAG